>PDWJ01000271.1_pt1 | contig 79690 bp, 85 predicted proteins | sample 1430881 | NCBI WGS metagenome assembly PDWJ01 (sample SAMN01162460, study PRJNA174530) | Oral metagenome, whole genome shotgun sequencing project. | biome: Marine environment; feature: Marine mammal; material: Swab sample of the gingival sulcus; isolation source: swab sample of gingival sulcus...
AGGGCTGCTCGTCTGCTGGTCGGAAAACCACCTTACTGCTTGCTAAATTTGGGCTGGCCTACTGTCCATGAACTGGGAGGACAAGCCGGAACCCCAGGTAGTCGTACGCGATGCCCGGCCTGCCCCCGGACCGATTAGCCGCCCGCACGTTCCCCTGGTTGCCGTACCAGCCACCGCCGCGTTCCACACGGTTGGAGCTATCACCAGTCTCCCAAGCAGAACCATCTGTAGGACCTCCCTTATAACTATCATGCCAACGATCCTGACACCACTCCCAAACATTACCTAACATATCATACAAACCATAACCATTGGGACGAAAACTACCTACTGGTGCGCTTACAAGATAATTGTCTTCACAAGAATGAACATCCCAATCCCAACCAAAACGTCTCTTGGCAGAAGGATTACTCACGTTGGCATACGCACACGCATCATCCGGCGAAGAACCCCAAAAACGCTCCGTAGTTGTACCCCCACGGGCTGCATACTCCCACTCCGCCTCCGTAGGAAGACGATACTTCCTCCCACTCTTACGATTCAGCTTCCTGATATACTCCTGGGCATCGTTCCAGCTTACATTCACTACTGGCTGACGGTCGCCATCCAGACTTTTTCCCTTATAGTCCCCGGAATCATGGCCTGGAACCAATACACGATACTGGGCATTCGTTACCTCATACTTACCCATATAAAAATCATCCACACAGACATCCTTTGCCCGCGGTTTTTCATCAGCATATGCCTCACTGGAGGTACTACCCATACTATAACAATCACCCTTCACCAATACAAACTCCATACCCGTTACAGGGTCGGTAAAGGTTGAAGATGAGGCAGATGCAGGACGAAAAACCGCAGGCTCCGGCGCTGCCACAGGTGCTGGTGCAGGGGCTATAACTTTCCGCAATAGCTGCATATCCAGCACCAGATTCTGCCCGGTTCCAAGCTCTACCCAACGCCGGATAGTCTGGTAGCCGGACGCACTTACTTCCACATGATACCGACCCGCTGCCAGGGCCATACCTGCACGGTATCTGGGCCTAATATTCAAAATCCGAACCCTGGCATTACCCGGCTGGGTACGCACCTCCAGACTGGCCGCCCGCATGGGCAGCTGTATCTCCGGTGATGGTTCAGACACCCCAGAAGAACCAGAGGGCTTCAGAAAAAAGATAAAATCACCCTTATCCAACCTGGGATTATTGATCTTCCCATACTGTGGATGCTGATTGGGATTATACCCAGGCAGTTTCTGCTTCAGATACAACCCCAGTTCCTCCCCTGTCAGATACCCGTCAGACAACGGCTCCGGTCTTTCGCCATTGATCATGTCCAGAAACAGGTCTTTGAAAATACTCCTGTCTGGAACCGGCTCCTCGGCAGAACCCGATGTGATAAACTGCCGTACCGGGCGTTTGACCGCATCCGTCACATAATCCGGCGTTGGTTCGCTCCGAGCGTTCAGGATATTGCCGGAAAAACAGCTATCAAACACAAACAGCACATGCTTGGAGGCAATAATCCGGGAATGCCGAAGCAGACTTTCCATGGGAACACTCCCCATGGAAAACCCCACCATATCCCGTGGCGGTTTGGCATCCACCATCACCAGATACCCGGCCTGCCCGCCTGTAGGCAGGTCTTCGGTATGCCCATGCCCAGAGTAATACACCAGCAAACGGTTGTTGGCATCCCGGCCATATTTGGCAATAAAGTTCAACAAGACCTGATCAAACTCGCTTCTGGTCAAATCCTTTTTCAGGGTAACGGCAAACCCGTGTTTCTTGAGGGCTGCGGCCACCTCATCCACATCCTCCAAGGCCCCTGGCAACCGGCTCCACCCGTGTTTGTAATGCCCATTGCCAATAACCAGGGCAGCAGACTTGTTGTAAAACGCCTCCAGCCCGGCGGCCTTGGCCTCCTTGCGGTGACGGATGGCGGCACGGTCTTTGGCTGCCATTGCCAGCCCCCCACCCAGAACCACCAGCAGACAGAAAAAAATAATGATTTTACGATACCGCATACGCACTCCTTACAGGCCAACACTCCAGCAGGCCCTGCCTTTCATCCAGCATCCGTGGCTGTGCCTCCGAAGAGGCTCTGGTTGTTGTATCCGTTCATGATATATACCTTGTATCTATGCGTCAGCAAAGATGACGAAAAAAACAGGAAAAGACAAGAAACGGAAAAGGGCATTGTTAATTCCCTATAGTTTTTGAGTTCGTTGCATCCGTTTTCAGCAAATCAAAATGACTCAGGCTGGAGGAGGTTCCATCCATCATCCAGAAAATGATTTGCTGGAGAATTGTGGCTACGGAAAGTCCTTTTGCACTCTTTTTGAGACCCCTAAATTTTTGTGAAAGAATATCAGGCAATCCGATTTTTTGGACGTATTTGACAAAAGGGATGAGCCCCGCTCGACTCGTCAGGCTTTCGGAACAACTTGCAACACGAGAAATCTTTTTCTTGCTTTTCTTTTTGTTGTGGGTCAGGTCTTTCATAAAGGTCTCCTGTTGGGTGAATATTTTTGGACTAACTGGGTTTGTCAAGACTCCCAATTATTACAAAAAATTAACCAAATGTGGAGACCTTTTTTGATGTATTTTTAAATGAAAAATCGCTCAATTTAGGTTTAGATATGTCCTTGGACTAGGCGGCCTGCATTCAGTAAGCCTTAAAAAGGTTCGTACCGTCCTCTCGGACTCATTATCCCAAGAACACGGAGACATTGTTATGGATTTGGTAGAACAAATACGACAGGAAGGATGGCAAGCAGGAAGGCAGGAAGAGAGACACCAAAACACAGCCAACTTCAAGGCTATGGGCGTATCTTTGGATATAATCCATCAAGCCACGGGGCTTTCCTTAGAGGAAATAAGCCAGCTAGAGATTTCTGATACAACAAAGGGGACTCTCCACTAGCGCGTCATTTCCATTGGCTTCACCTACAAAAAAAGGAAAGAGGGTGTCATTTCTGGCACCCTCTTTGTGTTTGTATCGTTCTTGTTATTTCAGGTTCGGCAAGTGGTGGATAGCCTTGTCAGCATTCCCCCTGCCTCGGTGGTTCCGGCCTCGGTGGTTTTCCTCTCCGTGTCCGGCATCCCTTATGGCTGCCGCCAAGGGCTGCTCGTCCACGCCTCGGAAAACCGCCCTCCTGCCTCCTGGCCTACTTGCCGGGAACTGAGAGAGCCAGCCGGAACCCCAAGTCGTAGCCCGTGGAGCCCGGCGAGTCCCAGAACCGATTAGCAGCCCGCACGTAACCGGGTCTGTTGTAAAAGCCACCGCCGCGATTAACACGGCTGGAGCCGGACGAAGGGCCAACAGGATTATGTCTGGGACTTAAACTGTAATAATCACTATCATACCAGTCCTGACACCACTCCCACACATTACCCAACATATCATACAAACCATAACCATTAGGACGAAAACTACCTACTGGTGCACTTACCGCATACCCATCATCGCAATTATGGATAGTCCAACCACTCCATTGACGCTTTGCTGTCTTATCCGCAACATTGCCATACTCACACGCATCGTCCGATGAAGAACCCCAAAAACGCTCCGTGGTTGTACCCCCACGGGCTGCATACTCCCACTCCGCCTCCGTAGGAAGACGGTACTTTCTCCCACTCTTTTGATTCAGCTTCCTGATATAGTCCTGAGCATCTTTCCAGCTTACATAAACCACTGGCTGACGGTCGCCATTCAGACTGTTTCCTTCATAATCCCTGGAATCATGGCCAGGAACCAATGCACTGGGCATTGGTTACCTCATACTTACCCATATAAAAATCATCCACACAGACATCATGTACAGGACGTTCATCATCATCTGCCTCGCTGGAAGTACTCCCCATACTATAACAATCACCCTTCACCAATACAAACTCCATCCCCGTTACAGGGTCGGTAAAGGTTGAAGATGAGGCAGAGGCAGGACGAGAAGCTGCAGCCTCCGGTGCTGCTCCAGGTGCTGGTGCAGCGGCTATAACCTTGGGCAATAGCTGCATATCCAGCACCAGATTCTGACCGGTTCCAAGCTCTACCCAACGCCGGATAGTCTGGTAACCGGACGCACTTACTTCCACATGATACCGCCCTGCTGCCAGGGCCATACCTGCATGGTATTTCGGCCCAATATTCAAAATCCGAACTCTGGCATTACCCGGCTGGGTACGAACCTCCAGACTGGCCGCCCGCATGGGCGGCTGTATATCCTGTGGTGGTTCAGAGCCCATGGAATAACCAGAGGGCTTCAGAAAAAACACAAAATCCCCCTTATCCAGACGGGGGTCATTGATTTTGCCGTATTGCGGATGCTGGCAGGGATTATATCCGGGCAGCTTCTGCTTGAGAAACAACCCCAATTCCTCACCCGTAAGATACCCGTCAGGAACAGGCTCTGGCCGCTTGCCATTGATAATATCCAGAAACAGGGTCTTGAAAAAACTGGTATCCGGCACCGGCTCTTTGGCAGAACCCGATGTAATAAACTGACGCACAGGCTGTTTTACCGCTTCGCTCACATGCTCAGGAGCAGCCTTCCCCCGTGCGTTCAAAATATTTCCAGAAAAACAGCTATCAAACAAAAACAGCACATGCTTGGAGCGTATCATCCTGGCCCGTACCAGCAGATTTGCCATGGGAATACTCCCCATTTCAAACCCCAGCATATCCCGTGCAGGGTCTTTGGCATCCACCATCACCAGATACCCGGCCTGTTCTCCGCCAAAGGATTCTGTATGCCCATGACCGGAATAATAAAACAGCAAACGATTGTTCTTGTCCTGACCATACTTTTGGATAAATCGCAGTAATGCCGCATCAAACCCGCTTTTGGTGAGATTCTTTTTCAGGGTAACGGCAAACCCGTGCTTTTTAAGAGCCGCTGCCACCTCATCCACATCCCGCAAGGCTCCGGGCAGATTATCCCAGCCATGACCATACTTCCCGTTGCCAATAACCAAAGCAGCGGATGTATGATAAAAACTCTCAAGCTGCGCCCTTGCCGCCTGCTTCCGGTAACGGATGGCGGCACGGTCTTTGGCTGCCAGAGCCAGCCCCCCACCCAAAACCACCAGCAGACAGAAAAAAATAATGATTTTACGATACCGCATACGCACTCCTTACAGGCCACACTCCAGCAGGCCCTGCCTTTCATCTGAAAACAATTTCTTTCTGTTATTCCAGCACCCGGCTCCTCTTGCCGGGGCACACTCTCCACAAACAGGGCACTTTCAAACAAGGGGATGTTGTGCTTTCTGGCAGCGGCCCTGTAGCAATCAGCCAGATCATAAGGGTTGAGGGTCATGCGCCCTGCAAGATGCTTTTGGGCTTTTTTGTGCCGTGTGGGCCGAGCGTTGGCCCTTCAACCTTTCCTTCGTAAATCAAACGCCGCATGATCCGTGCAACGACATATTGCGCGGCGATGAATTCATCCTGAGAAGCATCTGGCACATCTTCCATGCTGCCTGCACTCTTAGCTGCAAGTCGCTCCCTTTCCGAATTGTATCTGTCTTCAAGAGCTTTATCCATGTCGGTTTGAACCATTTCTTTAGCCCGGTCAGAAAGATTTCTGAAGAAAACTTCACGGACATCATTTGAAGCTCCAGCCAAAGCATTGCTCAACCCTTCATTGGTCACTTCTCTCAGCAACTCCCGGATGGATTCATCGCTGAATTGGACGAGATCATCGAAAGTGAAAAGCATCCCCTGAATTTGTTCCCATACTTCGGCATCAAGAACGGCTTTGAGCTTGTGCATCTCAGATAAAGATGCCGTGTTACCGGACGAGAGAATGAATTCGGAAATCAGACAGGCGCGCTCAAGTTCGTTGACCGGTTTTTCCGAATTGAGAAGTTGCAATATTTGGATGTTCAATGTCTGGATGATGCCCAAAGAGACTGACTCCATTGCCGCCAAGTGAGAAATATAGGGGGCGAGAGCCTCCCCGTGTTGGCTGGTGAATTCGTAATAACTCGCAGGAGAACATTGTGAGAAGACAGCCATAAGCTTTGCGCTGAACACTTCAGGCTTTGTCTTTGACTGTGTGGAGAACAGCCATTCCAATACTCGATCCGCTCCTGCTTCCGTGATCAATTCTCGCAACCTGTTTGATGCTACATCTATCTCCCTGTCCGGGGATATGTGTTTATCCATTTTGCGACCCAACTCCCGGATGTCGAAATCAATATCCCAAAGTTTTTCCCAAATACGACGGCGAAACGATCCAAACATGGTCAGCCCTGTGTGATTGATAGTTACATGATACGTAACGCACTAATGATTATATGCATTACTATCCCCAACAACGAGAAGAGTAATGCTTCCTTGCGTTTTCTTTTCCATTTACGGAAACGGAAGACCCAGTAAAAAAAGCCGACAAGCGGAACGAGAACAAACACAATCTTCGCCCAAAGGCATAATTCTTCCTGGGCATAGCTGTCGATTTCATCCTTTTGCCGCTTTTGCTCCTGTTTCTGCAACCATTGAATCCGTTCTGGCGAAACAGCCTCGCCACGGTTTTCCAGCTCTTTGATAGCAGCCTGCCTGGCCTCCTGGATATATTTCTTTGAACCAACCATCCGACGAAGTTCCTCCAGATCCAATGATTTCAGCCGAGATTTGTCGAATTCTATCACCCCCACCTCCTTATTACATATTTCAAAGCGCAAAAAAACGGAGTTGCCTGCACCTTCTTCTCAAGCTATACGTTATCACGAAGTAGGCCCTTCTAACAACAAGTAAACAGGTTTCACAATAACAGATTTCACATTTAATGCTTGAAAGCCATGTCAAAACAACATGTAGATATTGAAATCCTCAGCGCGTCTGAAGATGCTATCATTGATTTTTGGTTCGCAGCGGCTCAAATGTTACGTCGAGATGGGCAAAAATATTACACCCAAATTGGTGAATCTCTCCGTGATCGTTTCAGCAGAGCGATGTACCGCTCTCCCGATCTTGCGGAGATATTAGCTCTTTCATTCCTCCGGGACTACAGACAGAAGATTGACCTACTCCGAATGGCAATGATCGCGCTGGCTTCAGAGGTTGCCCCAGAAGATTTACTGGCTTTCTATCAGGAATTGTTTCCCGGCCAGCGGTTCCCCGAAAAATGGCTGTCAGCTTCAACTCCTCCAAGTCTTGCCAATCTTTCTGAGTTGACAGAAAATCCACTTGATATAATCCAAAATACCCTTCCTTTGCTTACAATGGTTAAAAAGGAAGGTATCCTGAGTATTGAGCCTCTCTTGGTCGAAATGCCAGACTATGCCCGTCTCGGTTTTCAGAATGTGCTTGATGGGCTGTATCCAGAAATGATTGATTCAATCATGAAACGGAAAGCGGAAACGCTCTCTGGCATCATGGAACGCAAACTTAGGATGACCGCCTTGGCAATCCGCAGAATACATGAAGGCATCAATCCCCGGATTCTTCAGGATGAGCTTCTGGCATTTTTTCCCGAATACCCCGAACAAGATTACTGAACAGCCCTGATTCCATTTTCGAAATTTTTTCAGAGAGCCACCTGGCAACCCGATCTTTCGATTCCTGCGAAGGCTCCCGATTGTGAGAAAGCTTGAACTGATTCACATAGAAATCTGATGGCGTACCGCCACGTTTGACTTCAAGCGTCCCTCGTTCTGGACGCAAGACTCTATATACGAAACATTCCCCGGAGAGTACATCGCTGACATACGCCCCAACGCAATGCTGCATCAGCCTTCCTTCAAGTAGCAGATCTTCCGCATTACGTATGGGGATAATATCAGCATCCCCCTCAAGAAAGGGAGCCGGGAATGGTTGTCCCTTTTCAATCAAGACTGGCTTGGCATTGACTTGGTACATCCATCGGTCATGGAGACGTTGTATTTGCCGCTCAGAAGCGCAACGCTGCACTGCTTGTCGGGCGTTTTCAATACCGAGAGATTCTCCTAGCCTGATAGCATCAAAGACAACATAGAATTTGCTATAATTCCCTCCCTCTTGAAATGCCTGATAACCATCTACAGGCTTGTTGAACAACGTTCTAAACAGAGCAAACTTGATATCTTCAGGTCTCTTCTTCAGATGATCAAGAACGGCTATGTTGATAACAGGCCAGTGAAACATCTCGCGGTACAAGCCGCTTTGCAAGGCATAATGAACTACATTCAACTCATGAACATCGCCATCAATGAGTTGAATTTTGTTCAAAAAAGTAACGCCAGCCTCATCGTTTGCCCCTGAGACGTGATAAAGTATCTGTCGTCTTTTCAAACGCAACACTCGTTCAACTTCATTCAGTGGCCTTCGTCCCATCCAATCCAGTAAAAGCCAGAGGAGCAAAGGGCAGTTGTCAGCTAAATCCTGAGCCTGTGAATGGTGGAGACAAACACGCTGATAGACCCCTTTCAAGTAGGTAAGATTCATTCCAGAATTCATTGCAAAGCCCTGTCGAACTGCGCCTCTCCCCATCTTTTGGGGCACAGATCGGTCGTTTTAAGGTACAGTCTGACATCCGTGGTTGTGCCTCCGAAGAGGCTCTGGTTGTTGTATCCGTTCATGATATATACCTCGTATCTATACGTCAGCAAAGATGACGAAAAAAACAGGAAAAGACAAGAAACGGAAAAGGGCATTGCTAATTCCTTATAATTTTTGAGTTCATTTCATCTTGAAATTATTGACTAAATATTTTCAAAGTCCATACTTTATTAACAATGCCAATTATAAAAAAGGCAGACCGTACGGTCTGCCTTTTTTATTTCATGAGTAATCACCCTGCAAAGAAACTCTCTTTGCAGGGAGTGACGCATATTCACTATGGTTCTCTTTGTACTTCCGGCCAGATTTCATCAATATGTTCCACAATCTTCACCTCAATCTTTCGACGGAGTTCCTGGGGTATTTCCTTGAAATCATTTTCATTTTGGAAAGGAATGATGACTTTTTTCAGCCCGGCTCCAACTGCGGCCAGAACCTTTTCCTTGATACCGCCAACAGGCATGACCCGGCCTCGCAGGGTGATTTCTCCGGTCATGGCAATGTCGCTGCGGATGGGTTTTCCGGTCAGGGCGGAAATAAGGGCCGTGACCAGCGTAACCCCTGCTGAAGGGCCGTCCTTGGGCGTGGAACCGGCAGGAACATGGATATGTATATCCTTTTTCTCGGTGAAATCCGTATCCAGTCCCAGATCTTCGGCCTTGCTCCGGGCATAGCTCAAGGCGGCTTGAGCACTTTCCTTCATCACGTCACCGAGTTGACCCGTTAATAAGAGCTTGCCCTTACCAGGCAGGATACTCGCTTCAATGTACAGGGTTTCACCGCCATAAGCTGTCCAGGCAAGTCCCTGGGCCACGCCAGGAGGGAGTTCCTTGTCCCGATCCTCATCCACAAACTTAGGCAGGCCGAGCAGTTTGGGCAGCCCTTTGGGAGTTATCCTGAAAGGCCCCTTTTTGCCTTCAGCGATTTTACGCGCAATTTTTCGACACAATCCTCCCAGCTCCCGTTCCAGATTCCGCAGTCCTGCTTCCCGTGTATATTCCTGGATAACCCTGGCAATAACCGCGTTGCTGACTTGGATATCCTTTGCCTTGATCCCGTTTTCTCTGATCTGTCTGGGCAAAAGGTACCGCCTGGCTATCTTGATCTTTTCCTGTCGGGTATAGCCCGTGATCCTGATGACCTCCATGCGATCAAGCAAGGCTGATGGGATGGTATCAAGCACATTGGCCGTACAGATAAACATGACCTTTGACAGATCATAGGGCACATTTAAGTAATGGTCTGTAAAACTGTTATTCTGTTCCGGATCCAGCACTTCCAGCAGGGCAGAGGATGGATCGCCCCGAAAATCCTGACCAACCTTATCAATCTCGTCGAGCATAAACACGGGATTGCGTGTTTCTGCCTCTTTCATGCCCTGGATAATCCGGCCTGGCATGGCTCCAATATAGGTTCGCCGATGACCACGAATTTCGGCTTCATCACGCATACCTCCAAGAGACATGCGGACAAATTTGCGATTTAAGGATCTGGCAATGGAGCGTCCCAAAGAGGTCTTGCCCACACCTGGAGGGCCGACAAAACAGAGAATCGGCCCCTTCATTTTGGGATTGAGCTTGCGGACACTGAGATATTCCAGGATGCGTTCCTTAACCTTTTCCAGCCCATAGTGATCTTCTTCCAGGATGGCGTTGGCCTTGGTGATGTCGAGCTGGTCTCTGGAAATTTTTTTCCACGGGATGTCCACAATCCAGTCCAGATAGATTCGGATGACGGTTGCCTCGGAAGAATCCGGGTGCATACCTTCCAGCCGAGAGAGCTGCTTTTCGGCCTCTGCCTTGACCTTGGCGGGCAATCCTGCCTTGGCAAGGGCGGTACGGATGTCGTCAAACTCGTCGCCTTCGCCGTTTTCCCCCATATCGCCCAATTCCTTGCGGATGGCCTTGAGTTGTTCCCGAAGAAAATATTCCCGCTGGGCCTTGTCCATGCCCTCCTTAGCCATGCTGTGGATCTTGGCCTGCATGGAGGTTACTTCCACCTCCTTGGTGAGTTGTTCATTGACCAAAACAAGGCGTTTGACCGGATCCTCACATTCCAGGATCTTTTGCGCATCCAGAGGTTTGACCCGCAGGTTAGAAACCACCAGATCGGCCAGGCGGCCATGATGGTTGACGCTGTTCAAAACCGCCATGATTTCGCTGGTATCAATGCCCCGCAGGGAGAGAATCTTTTCGGTCTGTTCCTTGACCGTTCGCAGCAAGGCTTCCTGTTCCGGCCCTGTTTCAGGAGTTTCTGGGTCTTCTATGAGCTCGATAACAGCTTCATCATAACTTTCATGATGCACAAATTCCTTGACCCTGGCCCTGGCAAGACCCTGGACAAGCACCTTGAGACGACCATCAGGCATCTTGAGCATACGCATGACCATACCAACAGTCCCTACCGTGAAGAGGTCGTCGGTTTCTGGCTCTTCGTCATTATCCTCCTTCTGAGTACAGATAAGGACGTATCTGTTTCGGTTCAGGGCCTCATCAACGGCATGGATGCTTCGCTCCCGACCCACGAACAAGGGAAGGATCATATAATTAAAAACAACAATATCGCGTATAGGCAAAAGGGGCAGTGAGGTCGGAATATCTGGTTCGCCAGGCTGCTCATCATCAAGCACCTCAATATCCTCCGGCGGGTTGTCATCTGGTTGTTCAGAGGCTGAGAGAAGGGGTATCTCCTTGATTTCATCACTCATTGCATACTCCTGGATCATCTTAGGTGTCAGAAGGTGGAAAGAAGAGGCACGAGCCGTCAGCCCAACATGCGAGCTGTCAGACGTGCCTGCTGCGTTATATAAGCTCGTGTTCTCGAAAGCTGTATGCGTTGTTCTCCGCTACGATCAAGTGATCAAGAATCCTGACCCCCATAGCCTGGCCCACCTGCTGCAACCGTTTGGTCAGCTTGATGTCATGGGATGAGGGCGTGGGATCACCGCCGGGATGGTTATGAACCAGAATGATACCGGAAGAACGATGTTCCAGGGCCAGGGTCATAATCTCTCTGGGAAAGACAGGAGCCTGGTCAATGGTTCCGGTGCTCACCTTTTCAAAGCCCTGCAAACGGTTTTTGGTGTCCACAAGAATGACCCAAAATTCTTCATGCTCACAGCGGCCCAGACGGGCAATGACCATCTCGCTGACATCATCTGGGCTGGAAACAACCGCTTTGTCGGTGATGGGCGTTTGAGTTGTCCTGATCCTGCATTCTTCCAAAAGCTGAAAAAAGAGTTGGGTGCTGTCACCAATCCCTGGAATGCTCTTGAAGGCAGACTCTCTGGCCTGAAAGACTCCGCCAAGAGACCCAAAGCGTTCCAGCAGGGCCTTGGCCTGGGATTTGGTATCCTTGCGCGGGATGGCGTAGGTAAGGAGCAATTCCAGAATTTCATAATCAGCCATGTGAGATGCGTTCGCAGCAAAACGCTCCCTGAGCCGCTGACGGTGGTTGTGAAAATACGGCTTTTTGGCAGTGGGCTTTTTTGAATGCTGTTCCATATAGGTACGAATTCCTTGCCGGGCAACCCCCGACGTGCAGAAAGCATTAGGAAAAAACGCCCATGAGTTCCTGGAGCAGGTATTCTAATGCCTGATCTGGTGTTTTTCTTCCTGATTTGACCGCTGTTTCAGCCTCCAGGATACCATCAACAATCCGTGCCAATCTTTGCAGACCCAGGCGGACGGCCATGTTTTTTTTCATGGATTTCACCGACGGTGGAAGACGAACGCTCGCATCCTCGCCAGATGCGAGCTGCCACATGGTTCGGATTTCCCAGGTAAGAAGACCCAGAAAAGGAAAGAGCATGTCCTGGCCCGTGCTGGTCTGATCCACAAGAATTTTTTTCCATGCCTGAAGTTGCTGCCCCTTGTTCTGAATGGAGCGGAGAAAGGCAAACATATCCATGTCCAGGGGATGGTCAAAAAGGGTCAGGTCAGCAGCTGTGACAGTTGTGCGGGAACCCAGATGCAGGGAAAGTTTTTCCAGCTCATTATGCAGGGCAAAGGTTTCCAAGGGCAGATTTTGGCAAAAGGACTGGAGGACACCGGATGCAAAGGTCACCTGGTGATCTTTGGCCCACTTGGTGACTTCTCTGGGAAGGCTCTTGCGAGTTAGCCCGGGATCCTGCCAGATCCATTGTTTACTCGCAGCTATCTTCCAATATGGTCTGCCTTGCAGGGCTTTGGGGATGGTGGGCTTATTTTTGGCCCAGGGGCCTTCCAAACAGAAAAAAGGCCAGATGGACTGCTTAAAGCCCTTGAGATGAGAGGTGAGATTTTTCCAGAAATCAACCTTGAGCCCGTGGGCTCGCCGCAAAATCAAGGCCCGTGGGGGGCCCATAAGATTAGACACAGCAAGGGCCTGCCAAAAGGCAGGAGGCAGATCTTCATCGCCCCAGAAAATTTTGTTTTCCCAGGTGATGTGCGTGTGCTCCAAAGCACACTGGATATAGTTTTTCAGGCGTTGGGGATCCGGGCAGATACACAGGGAAAAACCGGGCCGCTGTTGTGTGGAAGAAGACATCATAAAGCCTGACCAGGTGGTTAAACGGTATCGCCAAACAGCAACAATCTGCCACTTGCCTCAAAGAATAGGTACGAGAGGACGTATAGTACCTACATGATAAAGACGTTGTTACCGGATTTGCCCTGCAATTAGAAGACCTGGGTCAAACGGTCGGCAATATGTTCTACAGCACGACGGACAGCCTTTTTCCTGGCCTTGTGCTCGTTCAAAGCACCCTTAAAGGATTGCGATACATCGACTCTGCCTGAAGTCCAGATCACAGCATGATCGGCTGCATTGTACATGTCCACGCTCAGCGTCAGGTAAATAGCCGAGGTGACGGTGGTGTCGTCGGCCCCTTTAAGGGCACTCTTGGAACTGTACCTGGTGATCCTGATAGTCACCAGGGTCTCGGCCTCATCTCGGTTTACCCATCTGACCTGGCCACGTCTGGTAAACTCGTCCCGCAATTCGGCCCGTAACAATGGTTCCATCCAGGATTCCGTAGAAGGATTCACCACCTTGGTGATGCACAATAAGGTGTGCCCCTGGGGCAGATCAATGGGAGCCTGATGACTGAAAGAATACCCGCACCCGGTAAGGAGACAGGCCAGTAACATCCAGCACAGGAAGTATTTAGCTGACAACCACATTGATAAGTTTCTCCGGGATAACGATAACCTTGCGAATGGTTGTATCCGCAGTATGCTTGACAACATTGGGGTCAGCCAGGGCTGCCTTTTCAATAGCCTCCCTGGAAGCCCCTGCAGGGACAGCGATTCTGCTTCTCAGCTTACCATTGACCTGAACCACGATGGTTATTTCATCTTTAGCCAGGGCCTTGGGGTCATGATTCGGCCAAGGCTGTTCCGACAGCGGAGTTGTATAGCCCATAGCCTGCCAGAGTTCTTCGCAGATATGCGGGGTAATGGGCGCAAGCATAGCAAGCACCGAACTGATGGCCGAGGAAAGAAGAAGCGGGCCATTTGGCGAGGCTTTGAGGGATTCCTTGGCCTTGTAGATATGATTCACCAGCTCCATAGCTCCGGCAATGACCGTATTGAACTGAAATTTGTTCTGAATATCCGTGGTGGCCTTGAGCAGGGTTTCGTGTTCCTTGCGGCGAAGGTCTTTTTCCTCGCTGGACAACGCAAGCCCTTCTGCATCTTTGACCGGGCCGCAGGGCGTGAGCAGAGGCAGCAACTCATCCACCAGCCGCCAGAGCCGATTCAAAAATCTGGATGCCCCTTCAACGCCGGTGTCCGACCATTCCAGGTCTTTTTCCGGGGGAGCGGCAAAAAGGCAGAAAAGACGGGTGGTATCTGCTCCGTATTGTTCGATGAGATTGTTAGGGTCAACCACATTGCCCTTGGATTTGGACATCTTGGCCCCGTCCTTGAGAACCATGCCCTGGGTGAGCAGATTGCTGAAAGGCTCGTCCACGCCCTGGATTTCACCCATGTCCCGCAGCACCTTGACCCAGAAACGGGCGTACAAAAGATGCAAAATAGCGTGTTCAATGCCGCCAATGTATTGATCTACGGGCAGCCAATAGGAAAGAGCTTCCTTGTCAAAGGCAGACTCGGTTCTTCGCGGGGACGTGTATCTGGCAAAATACCAGGAAGATTCCACAAAGGTATCCATCGTGTCGGTTTCCCGCCGGGCCTTGTCGCCACATACTGGGCAGGTGGTCTCCACAAAGGGAGCGTAGTCAGGCAAAGGAGATTTGCCGTCCTTGCGGGTGGTTATGTCCCTGGGAAGTTCCACAGGAAGGTCGGTCTGTTTCACTGGCACGGTTCCGCATTGAGGACAATAGATGATGGGAATGGGCGCACCCCAGAACCGCTGCCGTGAGATATTCCAGTCCCGCAGACGGTAGTTAACGGTTTTTTTGCCCACGCCTTTGGCATCCAGAGCCAGGGCAATCTGCTCCTTGGCCTCTTCGTTAAACATGCCGTCAAATTCACCCGATGCCGTGAGATAGCCCGGATCAGCATAGGCCTCGGTCATGGTGGCAGGGTCAAGGGTTTCGCCCTTGGGCTGGATAACAACCTGCATGGGCAGGTCGTATTTACGAGCAAATTCAAAATCCCTCTGGTCGTGGGCCGGAACAGCCATAACAGCCCCGGTTCCATAGCCCATGAGGACAAAATTGGCCACAAAGACAGGCATTTTGGTTCCGGTAACAGGATTGATGCAATAGCTGCCTGTAAAACATCCTTCCTTTTCCATGTCTTCTGCCGTGCGAACCTTGGTGTCCAGGGTACTCACCTTGTGCTGGAACGCGCGTACAGCCTCGGCCTGGGGTTTGCCCTCAATAAGGGTGTCCACAAGGGGATGCTCTGGGGCAAGGCTCATAAAGGTAGCCCCAAAAAGCGTGTCCTGCCGGGTGGTGAACACGGTGATGGCTTCGTCCCTGCCCTCAATGGCAAAGTCGATTTCCATACCATGACTCTTGCCAATCCAGTTTCGCTGCATGGTAAGAACCCGCTCAGGCCAGCCCTTGCCCAGGGTCGTCAAGTCTTCCAGCAGTTCGTCTGCATAGTTGGTGATTTTCAGAAACCACTGAGCAAGTTCCTTGTGAACAACCTCAGAATCGCACCGCCAGCATAACCCATCTTCTACCTGCTCATTAGCCAGAACCGTATGGCAGGACGGACACCAGTTCACCGGAGCCTTTTTGCGATACACCAGACCCTTTTCAAAGAGTTTAAGAAAAAAGTCCTGTTCCCACCGATAGTATTTGGGATGACAAGTGGCCAGTTCCCGTGACCAGTCATAGGAATAGCCCAACCGCTTGAGCTGGGTACGCATGTAGTCGATGTTGTCAAACGTCCACTTGGCGGGATGGGTATCGTGCTTGATGGCAGCGTTTTCTGCGGGCAGGCCAAAGGCATCCCAGCCCATAGGGTGCAAAACATTACAGCCCTGCATCCGCTTGAACCGTGCAACAACATCACCAATGGAATAATTGCGCACATGCCCCATGTGGATACGGCCTGATGGATAGGGAAACATCTCCAGCACATAATATTTAGGCTTGTCGCTTGTATGTTCTACATGAAAGGTCTGCTGGGTTTCCCAGAGTTCCTGCCATTTCTTTTCAATTGTCTGTGGATTGTAATGAGAAAGAGACATTCGTTGTTCCCATGTATGATGTTATATGTTGTCGTTGCGGCCACAGCCTTCGTACCAATACGATTGCTCAATGCCTTTGAAAATAACGTCCTTATCATCAACTTTTTCAGTAAGATTAGCTGCAAGCAGTGTCCGTAATTCCAAATCATTCACAGGGCTTCGTTCCATGGCCTGCAAATAGGATACTTTATCCACATCCTTCCAGTTGACAACACGGCCCAGGCTTTTTTTCAGCATCATATCCAGCCAGATACGGGTTGCCCTTCCGTTACCTTCCAAAAAGGGATGGACAATGTTCATCTCAACGTATTTGGCGATAATTTCCTCAAAGGTTGTTTCAGGCATTTGCTCAACCTTTGCTATAACTTCTTGCAAATATAATGTGTTGGCAAATCTGAAATTTCCCTTGGAGATATTCTTGTCACGGATTTGCCCTGCAAAGTCATAAATACCGTCAAAGAGATACCTGTGGATTGCCTGCAATCCTTGTATTGTCCCCGTTTCCATGCTCTTGATGGCATGGGTTTCGTACAAACGGTACGCATTTTCCAGACTTTGTTTGTCTTTAGTATTCATACGAGGAAAAGGTAGTATTTATGAGGATTCCGTCAATTCCTTCCCCACCCCATCCAAAATACCATTGATAAAATTGCGGGAATTATCGTCTCCAAACTCCTTGGAGAGTTCAATGGCCTCGTTGATGGCCACCCGAACAGGAACATCCGGGACATAGGACATCTCAAACACGCCCAGGCGCAGGATGGTCAGTTCCACCTGGGCGATGCGTGAGAGCTTCCAATGTTTGGAAAATCGGGCAATAGTGGCATCCAATTCGTCCAAATGTTCCATGACCCCCTGAACAAGGGTTCGGGCAAAAGGCATGGCTGCCTCCTGCCCGTCCTCACAATCAGTTGTCAGAAAATGGTCAAAGGTTGTATCCACATGATTTGGGGAAACGGTGTCCGCAAAATTGATGGAATACAGAACCTGGAAGGCAAATTGACGCTCTTTGCGCCTGGAAGTCTTACCTGCCATGACTTACAATTGTTCTAACACGCGAATGGACTCAAGGGTGGCAGCGGCAGCCTCCACACCCTTGTTGCCGGCCTTGCTGCCAGCGCGTTCAATGGCCTGTTCCAGGTTGTCTGTGGTCAGAATGCCAAACCCTATGGGGACACCGGTATCCAGACATACATGGGCGATGCCCTTGGCCGCTTCCGAGGCCACAAAATCAAAATGCGGGGTGGCACCTCGAATGACCGCACCCAGGCAGATAACGCCATCATACTTTTTGCTGGCAGCCAATTTTTGGGCCACAAGGGGCATCTCAAAGGCTCCGGGAATCCGTACAATGGTGAGGTCGTCACGGGAACCCCCGTTTCTCACAAGATAGTCCACAGCCCCGCCTATGAGACGGTCCACAATAAAGTCGTTGAATCGGGCGGCAACTAAGGCAAACTTGAGTCCTTTGGCGTCCAGACTGCCTTCAATGGTCTTGATATGATACATAATGCACTCCAATAAGGGATATATGTTCGTGTTGGTGGTTGTTACTGTGTCTGGCTGTCTGCGTTGTTTTTGGCAGCAGCCTTTTCCTTGAGATGAAGCAGATGCCCCATCTTTTCCTGCTTGGTCAAAAGATAAAATTCATTCTCGTGACACGGAGGGATCTCAATGGCTACCCGCTCCACCACTTCCAGGCCATAGCCTTCCAGACCGATAATCTTTTTGGGGTTATTGGTCATAAGCCGCATCTTGGAAATGCCCAGGTTGACAAGAATCTGAGCCCCAATGCCATAATCTCTGAGGTCAGGGGCAAACCCCAATTCTTCATTGGCCTGCACCGTATCCCGGCCCTGATCCTGCAAGTGATACGCCTTAATCTTGTTACCCAGACCAATACCTCGTCCTTCCTGCCGCATATACAGGATAACGCCTTTGCCCTCCGCCTCAACCATACGCATGGCTGTTTGTAATTGACTGCCGCAATCACACCGCAAGGAACCAAACACGTCACCTGTCAGGCATTCGCTATGGACACGCACCATGACAGGCTCGTCCTCTTCCCATTCTCCCTTGACCAGGGCGATATGGGTGTAGTCATCAATATCGCTTTCAAAGGCAATGGCCTTAAATCCGCCATTACAGGTGGGCAGATTGGCCTCGCCCACACGATATACCAGGGAATCAAACTTGGAGCGATAGCGGATAAGGTCTTCGCAGGTAAGAATTTTCAGATTATGGGTGGCGGCAAATTCTTCCAAAGCCGGACGTCTGGCCATGTTACCGTCTTCCCGCATGATTTCGCAGATGACCCCAGCGGGTTTGAGTCCGGCAAGGCGGGAAAGGTCCACGCTGCCTTCTGTCTGACCTGCTCGAACCAGCACACCGCCGGGCCTGGCCCGTAACGGAAACATGTGGCCGGGGGTGGCAATATCTTCAGGCGTCACATCATCCTGAATGGCCGTCAGCACGGTGGTGGCCCTGTCATAGGCCGAGATGCCCGTTGTCACGCCCTGGGCGGCCTCAATGGAGACCGTGAAATTGGTGCCGAACTTGGACGTATTCCGCTGGGTCATAAGAGGAAGCTGTAATTTATCTATCAGTTCCGGGGCCATAGCCAGGCAGATAAGCCCGCGGGCATGAGTCGCCATAAAGTTGATGGCTTCAGGCGTAACCTTTTCCGCAGCAATATAGAGATCGCCTTCGTTTTCCCGGTCTTCATCATCTACAAGGATGATCATCTTGCCCTGCTTGATGTCTTCCAGGGCCTCTTCAATGGTACAGGAACAGGTATGTTTGGACATGATTACCTCTGAGGTAGGGATTAAATTGTTGTCTATTTGAATAGCAAGGAAATTCGACCGCAACGCATTTTTCCTTGAGGTTTTTTGTAGTAGAGAAAGCTAACAAATGGTTCAAATTGTTATCAAATTCCTCAAAAAAATGGCGTATCTTTCCCTTTTGCTACGTAAATTTTATGCTATACATGGTACAAGAGATGTTCTTCATAGTTCACAATTTCTACATCTCCATCAACAAAACGAAATTTTGTCCTGGAGACATGGAAGTACTCAATAAATCTTTGCATTAAATTGTTTATCGTTGAGAATTTTCATAAAATCACCGTTCTGAGCAAGAACGAACAATCCCTTTTGATACGCATATCTATCAACACCTTCAGGAATCACCATTGCAGCTACAGCACCCATAACCTTATTATCCTTATAGGCAGGAAAATACTTTTTGAACTTCTCCATCCGTTTCAGATGTTCATTGACATCCTCAACAGAGAGTTCACTTTTACACTCAATAAGAACGACCTCGCTTCCATTCTGTACGACCAAGTCAATTTCAATCCCGCTTGTGCCGTCAGACCAGGCCATATTCCTGGCGGTAGCGTGGACATCTATGCCTCGTTCCCGAAAGAGGGCCACCGCACTTGGCCTGACCATTTCTTCGACAAATTGCCCAAGGCGATTGCCGAGCTTTCCAATTTGTCTGCTGGTTTCCTGAATTTTTTTGTCTGTCTCCTTAAATCGTCTGTCTGTTTCCTTAAATTGCCGGTCTGTCTCTTGAAATTTTTTATCAGTCTCCTTGTACAGTCTCCAAATTTCCTGAAAGGCGTCCTTAATCTCACCAAAGGTTGTCGCATTCTGCATATCCATTTCAAATGCTCCTATGTGGTTGTGTCAGTGGAAACGTAACCCTTCCAGAATTTTTTGTCTGAGCTTTTACTGTAAAACAATTCCCTGTCTGTCCATGGCTGAGCTTCTTGTCTTGTGAGGAACGTCTTGAATTGACCTTCATTTTTTTCTTAACCGCACATGCTCTTTAAGAGTACCTTCACGATTTCCTTGTAAAAATGCTTCCCAATCCATACCAGCCATCTACACCCCAAAGCCATTTCTCTCCAAAAATTCCATACTTATCTGGCTCACGGGTTCCTCGCTCTTCTTGCCTGTCCAGGGAGCGGTCATATTACGTATGTATTTCCCAATAATATCTGTTTCCATATTGATAATAGAACCTGTTTTCCACAATCGGATAGTGGTTTCCTTTTGTGTGGCAGGAATGATGTTTACGGTAAGGAACCCGGTTCCGCAATCATTGACCGTAAGGCTGATGCCGTCCAGGGCCACGGAACCCTTGGGAATAACCAAAGATGAATGTTCAGGCTCAAAGCCTAGTGTATAGATGCGTGATTCTCCGGCAGGCTCAATCTGTTTCACCGTTGCCAGACAGTCCACATGGCCGGACACAATATGGCCGCCAAGACGGTCTCCCAGGGCCAATGCCCGTTCCAGATTCACCAAACTCCCCACCTTGAGCCTGCCCACATTGGTTCGGGACATGGTTTCTCCAGAGGCATAGGCTGAGAACCATTGTGTGGAAAAATCTTCCACCGTGAGGCACGTCCCATTCACGGCAATGGATTCGCCAGAAACAAAATCCCGCATCTGCTCAGGAGTGGCAATGTGAAGACGGGTTTCCTTACCCATTTTCTCCACTGCCTGGACGGTTCCTACTGCCTGGATGAGTCCGGTGAACATGGGGCCTTCCTTTGGTGGTGTTGGGGCCAGACGCGGTACATAAGGTCTTCGCCGCAGGGGGTTACTTCGCCAAGACGTAAGGAAATCGCATCCTGCATAGATGAAATATTCCTGCCAGAGAAACAGGCCCGTCCTGTGTTGTCGCCCAGAATCTTTATGGCCTGGAACAGGATAATCTCGTCGGCCAGATGCTGCTCCAGCAAGGACATGGCCAAGGCACCGCCGCCTTCGCACAAGGTATAGGAGCAGTGGCATTGCTCGTAGAGATGGGTCAACCCCTCTGCAAGGTTCAGCCCTGTTCCCTGTGCTGATAGAGGAAGGATACCGCATCCTATGGCCTTGAGATGATGGCCTCGCTTAGATGCTGCCTCCTGGGCTGTTGTCCAGAACATGGTTTGCTGGGGCCGCTGGGTGAGCAGGGTGAAGGCGGCGATGTCTTTTTCTTCGGGAAGATGGCGGGTTACAATGACGGCCAGGGGTTGGGGGCCTTGAAATCCTTCCTGTCTGCATGTCAGCGAGGGATTATCCTTGCGGAAGGTTTCACCGCCCACAATGACCGCATCTGTCCATGAACGGAGTTGCTGAACGCGGGTACGGGATGTCTCACCGCTTACCCATGCGGCATGTCCGTTTTTCGTAGCAATCTTGCCATCCAGGGTCGCGGCCAGTTTGAGGATGGAATAGGGTCGTCGTGTGTGCTGCCAAAGGGTGAAATCAGCGATAAGGTCGGTACATTCCTGCTCCAGTACGCCTGTTTCTACGTTAACGCCCTGCTTGTGCAAAAAAACAGCCCCACCGCCCTGAACATGCGGGTTGGGGTCCCTGGCCCCGATGATGACCTTGGGAATGGCCGCCTCAAGAATGGCCTGGGTACACGGCGGGGTTTTGCCCGTGTGGTTACAGGGTTCCAGGGTCACAAACAGGGTGCAGGCGGCAGGGTCAATATTCTTGGCACGGGCATCTGCAAGGGCCTCAATCTCGGCGTGGGGTTTACCGCATCGGGTGTGCCAGCCCGAAGCCACAATACGGCCATCCTGCACCAGCACGGCCCCGACACAGGGATTGGGGGCCGTAGCCCCCTTGCCTTGTGCAGCCAGCTGAATGGCCTCACGCATACATTCTTCTTTGAACCGCTGGTCCATGATTATGTTCCTGCCAGAGGGAGTAAGGTATAGCTGATACCGGACTCGTCCAGCATGTCACAGCCGAGTTGGTCAGGATAGCCTTCTGCAAAATACACCCTGGAAAATCGGCAATTGATAATCATTTTCGTACAGATAAGGCAGGGTTGGGTCGTGCAATACAATTCGGCCCCATCAATACTCACCCCGTGGGTAGCGGCCTGGACAATAACATTTTGTTCAGCGTGCAGGGCGCGGCAGAGTTCGTGACGCTGGCCCGAAGGGATGTTGAGTTGTTCCCGAAGACACCCTACCTCCCTGCAATGGCGCAAACCACTGGGAGCGCCGTTATACCCGGTGGCCAGGATGCGTTTATCCCGCACGGCAACAGCCCCAACCTTCCGCCTGAGACAGGTGGAACGCTCGGATACCAGATAGGCTATCCGCATAAAATATTGGGGCCAGGGAATCCTGTCGTCCTTGATGGGAAGAAGATGTGAATGGGTCACGGTTTCCTTGGAGGTAGAAAGAAAGGAAGGTTTCAGGGTGCAGCTTCCTCAAACCTTCCTGATGCAAAGAGAACGCTTCGATGTCTGTCTTACCAGGCAAAAAGCGGGAAGTTGCGTGCAAAGGCCGCTACGTCCTTGCTGATGGCTGACAATCTGGTTTCGTTATCAATGTTTTCCACGGTGGCTGTAATCCACTGGGCGACTTGTTCCATGTGTTCGGGTTTGAGTCCTCTGGTGGTAATGGCCGGAGTTCCCACACGGATACCTGATGTGACAAAGGGCGAGCGGGTTTCAAAGGGAACCGTGTTTTTGTTCACGGTGATACCAGCCTTGTCCAGGGCGATTTCCGTATCCTTGCCTGTCACGTTTTTATTGGTCAGATCAATGAGCATAAGATGGTTGTCTGTTCCCTGGGAGACCAGGTTGAAACCAGCATCTTCAAGGTGTTGGGCAAGGGCTTTGGCATTATCTATGATCTGCTGCTGATAGGTGGTAAATGCGGGCTGTAATGCCTCGCCAAAGGCCACGGCCTTGGCTGCGATAACGTGCATGAGCGGCCCGCCCTGAATGCCTGGAAAAATTTGAGAATTGAGCAGCTTGCCAAATTCTTCAGAGCTTAGAATCATCCCGCCCCTGGGGCCGCGCAGGGTCTTATGGGTTGTCGTTGTAGTAAAATGGGCGTGCTGAATGGGAGAAGGATGCAGCCCCGCAGCAACAAGACCGGCAATATGGGCCATATCCACAACGAGTTTGGCTCCTACAGCATCGGCAATGTCTCGGAATCGTTTGAAATCAATGGTTCTGGGGTAGGCACTGGCCCCGGCCACAATGACCTGGGGACGATGCTCTTTGGCAAGGGTCAGAACATGGTCATAATCAATCATCCCTGTTTCCTGTTCCACACCGTAAAAACACGTCTTGAACAGTTTACCGGAAAAATTCACAGGGCTGCCGTGAGTCAGATGACCGCCGTGGGACAAATCCATACCCATAATGGTATCACCTGGCTTGAGGACGCCAAAATACACCCCCATATTTGCCTGGGAACCAGAATGTGGCTGGACATTCACGTACTCGGCCCCAAAAAGCTGCCTGGCCCGGTCTCTGGCAAGGTCTTCTGCTACATCCACAAACTCGCACCCGCCGTAATACCGCTTGCCGGGATAGCCCTCTGCGTACTTATGGGTCATAACCGATCCCATGGCCTCCCTGACCGCCTGGGACGTAAAATTTTCCGAGGCAATGAGTTCCAGTTTGCTTTCCTGACGATTTTTTTCGTGTTCTATGGCTTGAAAGATGGCGGGATCATGGTGTTCAAGGGTGTGCATGAGGTTCTCCTGAAAGGGATAAAGGAACGTGAGCAGCCCGTTCTCCAACGGGTGGGAGTGTTTCAATGCTTCTACAAATACATGAGGAAAAAAAACGGAAAAGAGGATACGGTTCTCTTGGGCGGGTGTCAAAACAAAAGAAAGGGAGAACAGCCCCCGTATAGACCAACGCTATTTTCTGAACGTTTTAGGCACAAAAACAATAATTATATGAAATATTTAGCTATTTAGGATTAAATAATATATTGCAGATACTTTATATTGGAGTAAAGACACCACCTTTCTGGCGCATCCTTCAGAGATAATCAACTCGGATGGTATGCAATGAAGTGGGAACAGCGTTATGTCGTCACCTTACAAAAATGTTGTATTTTCCCATACGGCATACCCCATAATCACCTTGAATAATTGACGAATAAGGAGCATTTATGTCTATAACATGCTGGCATACATAACAACCTGTGTTCGCAGTACATGTAAAAAAACATATGAAATTATTTCCATAAGCTACGAACTTTTACACAACAAAGAACGATACCCTCATCTTTGAGGAATTATTCTTTGATATATATTGGTTGAACTATGAAAAATCTTATTCTTGGATCAAATATAAACTATATCATTGCGCTCTTGGCTTTTGTCATTGCAATGGGATTTTTTCTTGGAAAATATAAAATAAAAGGAATATCCATAGGATCTACATGGATCTTATTTGTGGGTATCATACTCAGTCATTTTGGCTTAACAATTGACAGCAATATTCTTGTATTTATTAAAGATTTTGGTTTAATCCTATTTGTTTTTGCAATTGGATTACAGGTAGGCCCTGGATTTTTCCACTCCTTTAAGCAAGGAGGCCTGACAATGAATCTGCTGGCCTTGGGCAATGTTCTGCTGGCAGCCATAATAACCTACATCATTCACCTTGTGACAGGTGAACGTTTGCAGACAATGGTTGGGGTCATGTCTGGCGCAGTTACCAATACACCTGGCCTGGGAGCCGCTCAGCAGACGCTTTCCGATACCCTGGCAGCACAAGGAGGAGCCCTGCCTTCTGCTGCTTCACATCTTGCTTCGGCCTATGCTGTAGCCTATCCTGTAGGGGTCATTGGGGTACTTTTTTTAGTCATTTTTTTCAAATTTCTCTTTGCCATTGATCTTGACCAGGAAAAACGTGAGCTTGAAGGAGAAGAGAGCGGACGAGAATCTGCCAAACGCATATTTTGTGAAGTGACAAACCCCTCCATTCAAGGGAAGACGCTTCAAGAAATACGTTCTGAAGTCGAAGAAAAATTTGTTGTCTCCAGGATCATGCGAAATGGAGAAATCTCATGTGCTGGCCCAGATACCGTCTTTAATCAGGGAGATAAACTCCTTATTGTAATATCTCCTTCACATGCCAAGGCCATTAAACAACTCTTCGGTGTTGAAGTTTTTTTACATATTCAGGATTGGCAGAAAGACGAACGGTATGTGACAAAGCGTCTTACAATAACCAAAGCATCGATGACCGGAAAAAGGCTTCGGGATCTGCATATACGATCGGTTTACGATGTCATTGTGACAAGGATTCTGCGAGCAGGCGTTCAGCTCGTTGCCCGACCTGATTGCGTGTTGCAGATGGGAGACAGTATTCAAGTCGTCGGCACAGAGGCACATATCAACTCGGTTGCACAACTTGTTGGCAATACACCAGAATCCCTTACACGGCCAAATCTCATGCCCATTTTCTTCGGTATTGCTGTCGGCGTCATTGTTGGCTCAATTCCCTTACCATTTCCTGGTGTTCCGCAACCAATCAAATTGGGACTTGCAGGAGGACCATTGATCATAGCCATCTTACTCGCATATTTTGGACCAAAATGTACAATAACTACCTATACGACCATCAGTGCGAACATGATGGTTCGAGAAATAGGCATTTCTTTTTTCCTTGCTGCCGTTGGCCTCGGTGCTGGAGAAAATTTTATCTACTCTATTATACATGGTGGATATTGGTGGATTCTTTATGGGGCATGTATTACTCTTATCCCACCTTTCCTCATAGGTTTAGTTGCAAGATATATATGTAAGTTAAATTTTTACCAAATATGTGGTCTCATATCAGGCTCCAACACCAACCCTCCTGTTCTTGCATTTGCACAAAATGCATATGGAACGGATTTTACCTCAGTAAACTATGCAACTGTTTATCCGTTATCAATGTTTATGCGAGTCCTTGTAGCTCAACTATTCATTTTACTCGCTTTTATATAACTATAGTGTAACACATTTGACAGGCATTCCCTTTCTTGACGGCCCTGGGGAATTGCAATACCAAAGTTCTCTTGTGCGCGCTGCGGCCACTCTTCGCAGAGGCAATTTCCTCGTGAAAAAGGTTCGGCCAAATTGGGTTGTATTCCCGACCAGCAGCACTCCCAACACTCCAAGTTGGACACCAGGCATCTTGGACAACGCACACAAGGAGGCATAAAATTTGCCCCCCTTTTGCACGTAGCAGCAGTTGAACAGAGGATGCCTGAAAAGTCCCATACGGTCATACACAGGCCCTCCCACCGCAGGTAATCACAAAGAGGGGGGTCTTTTCATTGGTATCAGTCATCATGGAGAACGAGCGTTGAGCAAGAATATCACCACGGCTCCTAACGAAAACCAAGTCCTTCGCCATCGCAAAGAAAAGGCTGCATTCCTTGAGGAAGCCGGAGTCCCCCTGTATGCCAATACCTTCCGCAGGAACACCCAGGTTGCCGTCATCTTTGACCAATATGGGCAGACGGAAGACGAAGACGCGCTGACCAGGGCTGGCGAAGATTTCGCTGTGGCCGGTCGTATCATCAGCCTTCGTTCCTTTGGTAAGATCACCTTTTTCCATCTTGTAGACCGATCTGGTTCTATCCAGATCTGTGCCCAGCGCGATAGCTTGGGAGGAGATGCCTACAAAATCTTTAAGAAATTCGACATCGGTGACATCGTAGGCGTCAAGGGAGGTCTTTTTAGAACCAGAACCGGCGAATTGACCATCAAGGCAGCCGTCGTCTCCCTGATCACCAAGTCCATGCGCCCGCTTCCCGAAAAATTCCACGGCCTCAAGGATGTGGAGACGCGATACCGGCAGCGTTATGTGGATCTTATTGTTAATCCCAGAGCCAAGGATATCTTTCTGAAACGAACGGCCATTGTCCGATCCTTGCGTACCTTTTTTGACGAACGAGGCTTCATGGAGGTGGAAACCCCCATGATGCAGGCCATTCCTGGCGGTGCTGCTGCCCGGCCATTTGAGACCTTCCACAATGCCCTGGACATGAAGCTCTACATGCGCATTGCCCCGGAATTGTACCTCAAACGTCTCCTGGTAGGCGGTTTTGAAAAGGTCTATGAAATCAACCGTAATTTTCGCAATGAAGGTATAGATACCCAGCATAATCCAGAATTTACCATGATTGAATTCTACTGGGCCTATGCCGACTTCAACGATCTTATGGATCTCACTGAGGAGCTCTTCCGCACCCTGGCCCAAAACGTCACAGGTACGACCACGGTAGAGTACCAAGGCACCCTTATTGAATTGGGTAAGCCCTGGACACGGATGTCCTTTTTCGACTCGCTGGAACAGATCGGAGGCCTGCAGCCTGAACAATACCAAGATTACGACACTGCCAGGGCACTGGTCAAAAAATTGGGCGAAAACGCCCAGGTAGGGGAAAAACTCGGCAAGCTGCAGGCTAAACTCTTTGACATCCTGGTGGAGCCCAAACTCATCCAGCCCCACTTTATTTACCATTATCCCACAGAGATCTCACCCTTGGCCCGACGCAACGAGGCTGACCCATCCCTTACCGACAGGTACGAACTCTTCATCACGGGTCACGAAATGGCCAATGCCTTTTCAGAACTCAACAACCCCTTTGACCAGCGAGACCGTTTTGCCGAGCAGGTCAAAGAAAAAGAGGCAGGAGACGACGAAGCCCATCGCATGGATGAGGACTATGTGCGGGCCCTGGAATACGGTATGCCTTCAGCAGCAGGACAGGGTATAGGTATTGATCGCCTGGTCATGTTGCTCACCAACGCCTCGTCCATCCGTGAGGTCATTCTCTTTCCATTGCTGCGACCTGAAGTGTCTGGCAGGGAGTAGCCCGACAAGCCCTTTGTCGGCCCCAAAGGATACTGACAACCGCCACTCATGCGTTTTGAACTCTTCATAGCCCTGCGCTATCTCATCGCCAAAAGGCAGCAGGCCTTTATCTCCGTTATCTCCCTGATCTCCATTCTGGGAGTCGGACTTGGTGTGGCCGCCCTTATTATTGTTATAGGCGTCATGACAGGGTTTAGCGACAACCTTCGGGACAAAATTCTTGGCATCAACGCCCACATCCTTGTGGGGAGCATGGATAAAGGGTTTACCCAGTATAACGATCTGGTGGACAAGGCCCGTTCCGTCAAGGGGGTTACCAGTGCCACACCCTTTATTTACAGCGAAGTCATCTTCAGTTCCCCAGGGGGTGCCAAGGGGGCTGTCCTTCGAGGCATTGATGCCCATTCGGCTGGTTCTGTGCTCAGTATCAGCAAGGATTTGCAAAAAGGCAGCCTACAGGGATTAGATACTTCTCAAGGATTTCCCGGCGTCATTGTGGGGAAGGAATTGGCCCGAGGCCTTGGACTGACCATGGGAAGCCGTGTGAACATCATGTCACCTGCCGGCAAAAAAACCTCTGCTGGATTCAGCCCCAAAATCATGACCTTTCAGGTATGCGGTATCTTTGCCACCGAGGTCTTTGAATATGATGCCTCCCTGGCCTATGTATCTATCTCCGCAGCCCAGAAACTGCTCGGCATGAAGGAAGATCGGGTCACAGGGATCGAACTCAAGGTGGACGATGTGTATGGGGTAGAGGTTCTCAGTGACCAGGTACTGGAGGCCCTGGGCGGGTTCCCGTTCTATGTGCGCCATTGGATTGAAATGAACAAGAACCTGTTTTCCGCCCTGAAACTTGAAAAAACAGCCATGGGTATCATCCTGATCATGATCGTTCTGGTCGGTTCCTTTAGTATTGTGACCACCCTGATTATGATGGTCATGGAAAAGACCCGGGATATTGCCGTGCTCATGTCCCTGGGAGCAACCCGGCGCACCATCAGAAATATTTTTATCCTGCAGGGAACCATTATCGGTTGTATTGGAACCGGACTGGGATACCTTCTTGGGCTGGGAAGCTGTTTCCTGCTCAAGAAATACCAATTCATCAAACTGCCGGCAGATGTCTATCACCTGGATCACATTCCCATCACCCTTGAATGGCTGGACATGACCTTTATTGGCGTGGCGGCCATGCTCTTATGTTTTCTGGCCACCATCTATCCGGCCCGTCAGGCCGCCAGCATGGAACCTGCCGAGGCATTGCGCTATGAGTGATCCCCTGTATCAGCTCGCCTCTGTAAGCAAGACCTATGAGGGAACGGCTGAATCTTTGACCGTGCTCAAGGGTATAGATCTGACCATTGAGGCAGGTCAGTCCTTGGCCATTTTAGGGGCATCGGGTTCCGGCAAGAGCACCTTGTTGCACATCCTTGGGACTTTGGATACTCCCACCAGCGGTGATATTTTTTTCCAGGGCCGCAATCTCAGAGAACAGGATGAACAGGGACAAGCCCGTACAAGGAATCAACATATGGGGTTTGTCTTCCAGTTCCACCATCTCCTTCCTGAGTTCACCACTCTTGAAAATGCGGCCATGCCTGCCATTCTTGCGGGATATTCCCGTTCCAGGGCACGGGAGATAGCTGCAGCTATGTTGGAGCGTGTTTCCCTGAGTCATCGCCTTGATCACAAGGTCACCACCCTCTCTGGAGGTGAACGTCAGCGAACGAGTATTGCCCGTGCCCTGGTTCTGGAACCCCAGGTCATCCTGGCTGACGAGCCCACAGGAAATCTTGACGAAACAACAGCGGCTGCCATTGAACAGCTTTTACTCGACTTAAACCACACTCTGGGCACAACCCTGATCGTGGTTACTCACAACAGAGGCCTTGCCCAACACATGGACCGCCAACTGATTTTACGTTCTGGAGAACTCGATGAACACTAGCTATCTGTCCCCAGTAGTCACCTACCTGACAGGTGCCCTCCTGATCCTGGGGTTGATGGTCACACCCACGGCTTTTGCCAAAAAACCGGTCACCGTACTTGTCCTTCCCTTTCAGATCAATGCCTCCCAAGAACTTGCTTATCTGAACGAAAGCCTGCCAACCATGCTCGCCCATCAACTCCACGATAGAGACATTCCCACCGTGGCTAGTCAGGATGTGATGCGAATCCTTGAAGAGCAGCATGTCACCAGCCTGGATCTTCAGACAGCCAGAGATCTGGCTCTGCTCTCCAATGCCCAGTATGCGGTCTACGGCAGCTTCAGCCAAGTGGGTGAAAGCCTGAGTCTGGATGTGCGTCTGGTAGAGGCCTTGGGTCTCAAGGAGCCCAAGGCCATCTTTGTTGTTAAAAAGGGGCTGATCAACCTGTTACCGGCCATCAAAGAACTTGCTGAAAAAATCGGTCAGGATCTGCTCAGTCAGGAAAAAATCGCGGCCATCAAGGTGGAAGGAACCCATATCCTGGAAAAAGATGTCATCCTCATGCGGCTGCATATTCAAAAAGGGGACACCTACAATCCCAGAGAGGTCAACCAGGAGGTCAAACGCCTGTTTGAACTTGGCTATTTTGACGATGTACGGGTTACAACCGCCGACAGCATGGACGGCAAGGTGGTAACCTTTGAGGTAAAAGAAAAACCGCTGATTCAGGCCATCGGGGTTGTGGGCGCCAAGGAATTGGATGAAGACGACATCCTTGAGGTAATGCATAGTAAAACAGGATCCGTTCTCAACCCCATCGTCCTGGTAGAGGACATGAATGCGATCCGGGATCTTTACCGTAAAAAAGGATACTATAACGCCAAAGTCAGTTATCATCTGGAATCTTCGGAAACGGGTCGAGCCCGTTTGAATATTACGGTGGAGGAAGGCAAGGAATTATATATTGAAGGGATTTCCATCCAGGGTGTCAAACAACTTGATCCCGATGATATTGAGGACGAATTGGCTCTGTCCACTCGAGGCATGTTTTCCTGGCTCACAGGAAGCGGGGTTCTCAAAGAAGAGCTTTTGGACCGAGATGCTGCTGCTATTGAAGCCTATTATGGCAACCGAGGATTTATGGATGTCAAGGTAGGTCATCCCGACGTCGAATACAGGGAAGACGGCATCTATATCACCTTTAAGATCAACGAGGGAAAACGCTACAAGGTAGGCAAGGTACGTTTTTCCGGTGATCTCATCACCCAAATGGCCTCCCTGTTTCACATATGCAAACTTGATGATCTGGCAGATGACGATGGGTATTTCGACCGTTCTCTGCTCAGGACGGACATCCAGAATCTGGCTGATTTCTACACCAATTATGGCTATGCCTATGCCGAGGCCAATGCTGACCTCAAACGCAATGAAGACGACCTGACCTTTGACGTTACGTATATCATGTCCAAAGGCCAGAAGGTCTCTATTCGCCAGGTCAACATCCAAGGAAATACCAAGACGAGAGATAATGTCATCCGACGGGAGATGCGCCTCACCGACGGAGATTTCTTCAGCGGGGCCAAGTTGAATCGCTCCAATGTCCGCTTAACCCGATTGGACTATTTTGAAACCGTGGCCATTGAAACCGTGCCCACCCGAAAGCCAGACCAGATGGATCTGGTGGTCAAGGTCAAAGAGAAGTCAACCGGCATGATCACTGCGGGTGCTGGCTATTCCACCCTGGACAAATTGTTTTTCACCGCATCTATCAAGGAGCGTAACCTCTTTGGTAAGGGCTATGATACCTCCTTTTCAGGCAGCTTTGGTGCCTCTACGACCCGCTACGACATCACCTTCTGGAATCCTCACTTTCAGGACGGCAAGCTCGGTCTTGGTTTCCAAGCCTATATCAAGGAAATGGATTATGAAGATTATGACAAGACCGCCAGCGGCGGCAGGCTGCTGTTTGGCTACCCTCTTGGTGAGTACACGCGTCTGAGCTGGAATTACCGCTTTGAACGCTATACGATCACAGACCTTGATACGACTGAATTCGACCATGACGAGATCAAGGCAGGAACATTCTGGGCCAGTTCTGCCTACGTGGGGGCGACACGGGATACCACCAACCGGCGTATCAATCCAAACCGTGGAACAAGAAATACCCTGTCTGTGGAGTATTCAGGCGGTCTGCTCCAGGGGGACAACGAGTTTGTCAAGTATCTGGGAGACAGCAGTTGGTATTATCCCCTCTTCTGGGACACCGTGTTTCATTGGCACGGTCAGGCAGGCTACATCATGAAAAACGGCAACAATGCCATTCCTCTGTTCGAGCGTTTTTATCTGGGTGGGATCAACTCGGTTCGTGGTTATAAAGGCCGGGCCATTTCCCCACGCTACGATGACACCACCAGAGATAAAAAAGGCGGTACCAAGGAATTATTCACCAATGTTGAATATATCTTTCCCATCAGCAAAGAAGTAGGCATCCTGGGCGTGCTCTTTTTCGATGCCGGCAATGTCTGGGATGACGACGAAACCGTTGATTGCAATCTCTACACCTCCGTAGGAGCAGGTATCCGCTGGTATTCACCTCTTGGTCCCTTACGGCTGGAATATGGTTACGGGTTGGACCATGACGATGATGTATCCGGTGGAGGCCGTGTGGAATTTTCTGTAGGCCAATTCTTCTAACAGATTGTTGCCACACACAAACTGTCTGGCTTTGTTCAAACCATTATCCCTCATAGACACTTCAAGGAGAACCCCATGCGTCAAACTATCATGATGATCTGTTGTATGCTGCTTTTCACATCTTCAGCCCTTGCGGCCAGCTCCAAAATCGGCGTGGTCAATATGCAAAAAATTATCGCCACATCCGAACCTGGACAAGCCGCCATGAAGACCTTGCAGGACAAATTTAAGGATGAAAAGGTCAAAATGGACAAGCAGAAAGAGGCTATCCAGACCCTTCAGCAAGAACTTCAGAAGCAGGAATATGTTCTCAGCCAGGAAGCCAAGGAAGACAAACAACTGGCCTACAAACGTAAGGTCAGGGATTTCCAGGATATGTACCGGAGCCTGCAACGGAAGATCAAAATCGAAGAACAGAAACTCAGTGAACCCGTCATCAAGCTTGTTGTGGATGTGATCACCACGTACGGCAAAAAGCAGGGCTATACGACCATCTCCGATGCTCAGGCCAGTGGTTTGATTTATGTCGATCCCAAGGCTGATCTTACCGAGACCATCCTGGTGGAGGTCAACCGTGCATGGCGTGCCTCCAAGAAGGGCAAAGGAACAAAGTAATGCTTCTCTCGGATATTGCCGAGCGTCTTGACCTGCTCCTTGTGGGCCTTGTGGGCACTGACCGTAAAATAACAGGTGTGAATACCCTGGCAGATGCCGGCCCCCATGAGGTCAGCTTCCTGGCCAATCCCAAATACGCCCATCAAGTTCCAGCCTCGCGTGCAGGGGCTATCATCATGAGCCAGGAGCAGAGCGATGAAGCCCCCTGCCCTGTTCTCATCAGTTCTCAGCCGTATCTGGACTTTGTTAGGCTGGTACAGATGATAGCCAAACCCCTGGGACGTTTTGAAGGCCAAAGCGATCAGGCCTTTGTCCATCCGAAAGCCACAGTTCATCCCTCGGTTACCATTGCCCCATTTGTGTATATCGGTGAGGGGGCCAGGGTGGATGCAGGAACCCGTCTCTTTCCCCACGTCCATGTGGGTGAAGACTGTCATATCGGCAAGGACTGCACCCTGTATCCCCATGTAACCCTTATGGACGGAACCCTTCTGGGTGATAAGGTCATTCTCCATGCAGGCGTGGTTCTTGGAAGTGACGGCTTTGGTTTTGCCCAGGCATCTCAGGGACTGGAAAAATTCCCCCAGATCGGTCGGGTTGTGATTGAAGACAAGGTGGAAATCGGTGCTAATACAACCATTGACCGAGCCGCTCTTGGCGAAACGAGAATCGGCAAGGGCACAAAAATTGATAACCTGGTGCAGGTCGGCCACAATGTGCAGGTCGGGGAACAATCCATCCTTGTTGCCCAGGCAGGTATTGCCGGAAGTGCGACCCTAGGCAAAAGAGTCATTCTTGCCGGGCAGGTGGGGGTGGCCGGTCACCTGACCATTGGAGACGGCTGCCGAGTCGCGGCCAAGGGAGGCATCCATTCATCCCTGCCCCCAGGAACCGATATGGGAGGCGGTTTGCCCTCTATAAATTATAAACAATACCTCAAGACGGTGGCGACTCTTCCCAAATTACCGGAACTCGCCAAACGTCTTCGAAGGATGGAAAAAGAACTTGCCCAATTACGTCAAACATCCGATCCTGATAACCCTTGAATCATCGGAACGAAACCATGCAACAACCAGCCTTAGGTGAAATCGTCAGCAAGGACATCCTTGACCTTCTGCCTCACCGTTATCCCTTTATCCTGGTGGACAGGGTACTCAGCATTGTTCCCTTAGACCGTATCAAGGCCATTAAGGGAGTCACTCTGAACGAACCGTTTTTTCAAGGGCATTTTCCAACTTATCCTGTCATGCCAGGGGTTCTCATCCTTGAGGCCCTGGCACAAACAGGTGGTATCCTTGTGGCCAAATCCATCCCCCTTCAGATGGAGAACAAAATCTTCCTGTTCACTGGCATTGAAAAGGTCAGATTCAGGCAGTCGGTATTTCCTGGTGATCTTCTTGAGCTGGAGGCCACCTACCTCAAGCACAAACGCAATCTCTGGAAAATTCAGGGTATCGCCAAGGTAGGCGGTAACAAGGTAGCTGAAGGTCTCCTCACCGCTGCAGTGGTCGATCGGGAGGATGGCTAATGGCTACCGAAATCCATCCTTCTGCCCTGGTGGCCCAAGGTGCCGAACTTGGCCAGGACGTTGTCATTGGCCCCTTTGCCATCGTTGAGAAAGATACCCGTATTGGTGACCGTTCCATTATTGATGCCTCGGCCCATATCAAGACTCTGACCACCCTGGGAGAAGATTGTCATATCCACTCCTTTGCCAGTATTGGCGGCCCCCCCCAAGATCTCAAATATCATGGGGAACGAACTCTGCTTGAGATGGCTGACAGAATCACCGTGCGGGAATTTGTAACCATCAATCGTGGAACAACAGGCGGCGGGGGTATCACCAGGGTAGGATCGGACTGCTTTGTCATGGCCTATTGCCATATTGCCCATGACTGCCAGCTTGAAGACCATGTGATCATGTCCAATGGAGCAACCCTGGCAGGCCACGTGGAGGTGGCGGCCCATGCCATCATTGGGGGCCTTTCGGCTGTACACCAATTTGTCCGTATCGGCACCCATGCCTTTATCGGCGGTAAAACAGGTGTTGCCCAGGATATTCCTCCTTACATGATGGCTGCGGGTGACAGGGCTCGACTCCGAGGCCCCAATCTTATCGGTCTCAAACGGGCCGGATTCACCCGCGACGAACTCAAGGCCATCAAGCAGGCCTACAAGCTTATCTGGCGCACCAAAGGCAATTTCAAAGGTGCGTGCAGGGACGCCCTGACCCAGTTTGGTGATGTAGACAAAGTGGCGCATCTTGTAGACTTTATCACAACCTCCCAGCGCGGGGTGACATCAGCCGTTTAGCAGGTGTCCCTGGTGACAGTACGGACATCCTTCCCTGAAACCACGCCGCGCACATCCTCTCTCTCCATGATGAACCAGGCTCCACGACTCGGACTCATTGCTGGAGGCGGAACCTTTCCAGCACAGGTGGCTCACAATGCCCGTCAGCAGGGATTTAAGGTCATTGGTGCAGGATTCGTGCACGATACAGCCCAGGAAACCCAGGCTGCGACCCATGCCTTTCTCTGGCTGAAGTTGGGCCAATTGGGCAAACTGATCCGTTTTTTCAAATACCATAAGGTCTCCCAGGTCGTCTTTGCCGGGCCCATTAACAAACCGCGAGCCCTGAATATCCGGCCGGATTTACGTGCTGCCCGGCTCCTGTTTTCCCTGGCCTGCAAAAGCGACGATTCCCTGCTTCGGACTGTGGCTGGAGAATTTGAACGGGAAGGTATGGAAGTGGTCTCAGCCACCTGTTTTGTCCCGGAATTGGCAACCCCCAGAGGCATTTTGACCAAACGAGCCCCAACCAAGCGGGAGATCGCCGACATTCTCTATGCACGACCCATTGCCCAGGCCCTTGGCTCCCTTGATATTGGACAATGTCTGGTGGTGAAGGAACAGATGACCATTGCGGTTGAAGGCATTGAAGGCACCAACGCCACCATCCTTCGGGCCGGCACCCTGGCAGGCAAAGGCTGCGTAGTGATCAAGGTCTTTAAGCCAGGACAGGATATACGCATTGATCTGCCAGCTATCGGCCCTGAAACCATCCAGCACATGATCAAGGCCGGGGCAACTTGCCTGGCGGCTGACGCAGGAAAGAGTCTGCTCTTCAGCCCCCAGGAGACCCTGGAACTGGCCAATGCGCATAAGATCGCCGTCCTGGGGGTGGATGCCGCCCTGCTCCAGGAATTTACGTCCTAAAAGCTGCTGCCTTTCCTGCTCACGTATATGCCGCTATGTCAGACCCGTTGTTTTTCATCCTCACCCAGGGTTGTAAGGTCAACCAATACGAATCCCAATCCATCCGTGAGGCATGGACAAATCAGGGTATGGTGGAATGCCATGATCCCAGACAGGCAGACACCATCCTCATCAATACCTGTGCGGTTACCCAACGGGCCATCGCTGACCTCAAGCGCCATGTCCGTAAACTGCATGAACAGTCTCCGGCAGCATCCCTTGTGCTGACAGGGTGTGCGATCCAGGCCATCCCAGAACTGGGCAGCCTTGAGGGGGTCACCCTGGCCATTGATCAGGCCCATAAGCCTCTTCTGAAAAAGGGTGCAGGATTTTTGTTATCACCTGGTAGACAGGAGAATACCCACGCTCACCAGTACCCGGATTTCTCCATTTCCAAGTACGCACGAGCGCGGGGGGTGGTCAAAATCCAGGACGGATGTTCGCACAGGTGTACCTACTGCATCATTCCCAGCACCCGAGGAAGGTCTATGAGCCGTGAGGTTCAGGACATCCTTGATGAAATAACCAGGCTGTTTCAGGCAGGTATCCACGAACTTTCCCTGTGCGGGATCAACCTCCGCCATTTTGGACGCGACCTGCATCCCCGCACCGATCTTTGGGAATTGCTTGAGCGTATTGAAGAAACCCTGGGACCGACCTGGCAGGACAGGTGCAGAATACGGCTGAGTTCCCTGGAGCCATCGGAACTGAGTCCTAAAGGGATCAAGGCCTTGCAACAATCATCTCTGGTGTGTCCGCATATTCATATCTCTCTGCAAAGCGGCAGCCCCAGCATCCTTCGGCAGATGGGGCGGGGCCACTACCGGCCAGAGATGATCATGAATTTTGTGGATCAACTCAGAGACATATGGCCTGTTTTTGCCCTGGGAGCAGACATTATCACAGGATTTCCAGGAGAAACAAAAGATCACTTTCAGGAGACCCTGGCCTGTGTCCGCCGACTGCCCCTGACCTATGCCCATGTGTTCCCCTATTCCAGACGCCCAGGAACAGTTGCGGCTTCTTTAAGCGACCAGGTTACCCACAAGGAGCGTACCTCCAGGGCGGCCAGCATCCGTGCCCTGGTGCGTACCAAGCACCAATCCTTTATCCAATCCCTGGTCAGGGGTTCCACCCTCAAGGTCATTTTCGAGGATGGAGTCAAGGGTATGAGCCAGTTCTATCTTCCCTGTGTACTGACCCAGCAGGAAGAGATTGATCCAGATGACAGAACCATCCACCGGACAACCCTCAAGAAACAGGATGGTCATGGACTCGTGGTCACCCTCAATCGTGCCAGCAGGCAAGGAGAAAACGTGTGAGTAAGCCCACCATTCCTTTGCCGGTCAAACCAGTGCTGTCCATCCTGAGTGCCCGATGGGACAGGTTCTGGCCAGGACTGCGCCGTATCCTGGAAGAACGGCTTTCGCCCATAGACCATATTTCTGAGACAATCCCGTTCACCCAAACAACCTATTATAATAAGGAGTTGGGAACCCCGATTACAAGACGTTTGATCAGCTTTGAGAAGCTTATGCCTATGGATGAGCTCCCCAACATCAAGTTATGGACCAATACCCTGGAAAACAACCATGCTGATCCTCAAGGCAACCGCCTTGTTAATCTTGATCCAGGGTATCTCAACCAGGAACGGCTGGTTTTGGCTACTGGTAAAAATTTCACCCACCGCATCTATCTGAGAGAAGGCATCTGGGCGGATCTGACCCTCATCTTCCAACGCGGGGCATGGGTGGATCTGCCGTGGACATTTCCCGACTACGCCACCGCTGAAATCAAGAAGCATTTGACCCGCATACGCACTGCCTATACGCATCAACTACGAGCTTATCGCCAAACCAAGGAATCACATCCATGCCAAAAAGTATGACCGGATACGGCTCTTCCCTGATCCAAACCGACCATTGGTCCATCAACTGGGAAATCAAGAGTGTGAACAGTAAATTCCTGGATCTCAAATGGAAGATACCCCAAACTATGTATCGTTCTGTGGCCGGATGGGAAAAAACCATCCGGGCCAAAGCTGCCCGAGGAAGGGTGGAACTCTTTCTCAAGGTTCAGATCAACGATCCTGATCTGCTGGGACTGGAGCTGGACACCACCATGATGGAGGCCATGCTTTCCCAGCTGGAAAAGGTGGCCGCACATCGTGGACATACCATCACGCCGGACTACAACACGTTTTTGTCCATGCCCTCCTTGTGGAAGGACACAGGATCCCAACCCCATCCCCAATTCACTGCCGACATCCAGCAGGGGCTTGCAACGGCCCTTGATGACTGGAACCGTTGCCGTACACGGGAAGGCAGGGTCTTGTTGGAAGACCTGACCTCCCGCCTGGAAGTGCTCAAGGCCATTGTTCTGGAAATCCGTGCAGTAGCGAAAGATATTGTCAAGGAACGCTTTGCCCTGGTTCAGGAACGGGTCAACCACATGCTGGAACAGATGGAGATCCAGATAGATGATTCAAGGATGCTTCAGGAATTGGCTATCCTTGCGGACAAACTGGATGTCAGTGAGGAATTGACCCGTTTGGACGCCCATCTGACGGCCATGGAAAAGGTGCTGACAGCAGGCGGTGAAATGGGCCGCAAACTCGACTTTCTCCTTCAGGAATGTTTCCGGGAAATTACCACCTGTGGCAACAAGGTTCAAAAACATACCATTGGTGCCAGAACCGTGGCCTTTAAGACAGAATTGGAAAAATGCCGGGAGCAGGTTCAAAATCTGGAATAGGAGTTCATGGGGCAGAGAAAGACCATGCACGGATGTCACCATCTCCAGGAAACATACAGGATCTCCCGGGGTATTCCACACCTCAACAATCCACATCATCAAGAGTCAACACCATGAAGCACCAGCAACTTCTCAATATTGGGTTTGGTAATTTTGTGGTCAGTTCCAGGGTTGTGGCCATTGTCAATCCCTCGTCCTCACCCATGCGGCGACTGCGTGAAGATTCACGCAAGGACGGACGGCTCATTGACGCCACTCAGGGCCGCAAGACCCGGTCTATCATTATGACGGATTCAAATCATTGTGTGCTCTCATCCATCCAGGCCGAGACCATTGCCCAACGATTTGCCACCAATAGCGAGGACGAACAGGATGATTGAACGTACTGGCCTGCCCCTGGTCATCAGTGCTCCTTCTGGTACGGGTAAAACCACGTTAATCGCCAAATTGCACCAGGAATTTCCCTCCTTTGCCTTTTCCGTTTCCTGCACCACCAGGGCACCCAGAGCCGGTGAGATCAATGGCAGGGACTACCACTTCCTTGACCGCGAGACCTTTCTCCAACGCCGCGACCAGGGATTTTTTGCCGAATGGGCTGAGGTGCATAACCATTTCTACGGTACCCCTCTCAAGGCAACCCGAGAGATCCTGGCCCAGGGCAAGGACATTATCTTTGATATTGATGTCCAGGGTGCCCGTCAGCTCAAGGCATCCATGCCCCAGAGCTGTCTTGTTTTTCTCTTTCCCCCGTCCCTGCAAACCCTGAAAGATCGTCTCGCCGCCAGGGGCACGGATACCCAGGCCATTATCACCCAGCGTCTGGTCAATGCCAGAGACGAACTTGACCAATGCACCTTCTTTGATTTCTGGATCGTCAACGATAACCTGGAAACTGCGTATGAAGAACTCAAGGCCGTGTATCGGGCCGCCAGAAACCGGGCCCTCCATTTTCCCACCCTCAAACAGACCTTGCTGGGATCATAACGCACCATGCTGATCTCCTGGTTGATTCCGTGGCATCCCAAATCACTCTCATGGGATGTTCTGACCTGTAACCTCATGCAGACCAATAATGTCCTCTCCTGAACTCATTGTTGCCCTTGATTTCCCCTCAGAAAAAGAGGCCATGTCCATGGCACGTACCCTGGCAGGGCATGTTCGTTGGCTCAAGGTCGGTTTGGAACTCTTTTGCCGGACAGGCCCGACATGGGTGCAACGTCTTAAAGACATGGGGTTTCACATCTTTCTGGATCTCAAATTCATGGACATTCCCCACACGGTTCAGGGGGCGGTGGCCTCTGCCTGTGCTGCCGGGGCCGATATGCTCACCATCCACCTTTTGGGAGGCCAGGCAGCGGCCAAAGCAGCCTGCCAGAGTGTTCGTGAGGCAGAGCATCCTCCTGTGCTCCTTGGTGTAACCGTCCTTACGAGTATGTGTCCTGCCGACCTTGCCCTCCTCTCTCCTGCCCAGCAGCATCCTGATCTTACCCAGACCGTCCTCACTCTGGCCGTTAAGGCACAAACCTGGGGACTTGACGGGATTGTCTGTTCCGGTCAGGAAGTTGCAGACATACGGCAACATTGTCGCACACCTTTTACCCTTGTCACTCCGGGGATACGCTTGGGTGATCCGCAAAAAAATGATGATCAGCAACGGGTAACCACTCCACAGGCTGCGGTGTCCGCAGGTTCTGATTATCTCGTTGTAGGGCGCCCCATCACCCGATCAAGCAATCCCCTTCAATCAGCTCACTCTTTTCTGAACGCCATAAAGGAATGATTATGACTGCTCCATCCTCTCCCGAAATACCTGATCGCGAAAAAATCAAAGGTGTCTTCTCCAGTCAAAGCCTCAGACAGATCGGCACCGGCACAACGGCACGAAAAACGCTTCAAAAGACGTATTGGTATGCCAAGGAGTTGGACGACGATATGATGGAAATCCAACCTTTGAACATCCATTATGTTCCGTCGGGCCCCAAAAAAACCATACCAAAGGAAGAATTCCTCAACAAATTCTCCCCAGAACCTGAGTTCTATACGGAAACGGTATATCCCAAAATTCGGGAACTCTCCAAAACCGTTGCCCGCGCTGAACGACATCGTAAACAGGGCGAGACCTTCAGCGCAGAATTTGAATACGGCAAAGCCCTTTCCATTGACGAAGAAAACATTCGAGCCAATTTTGGACTGGGACTTACCTACCTAGAACGGGGAGAAAAAGAAAAAGGCAATGACATCTTCCACCGCTTGGTCAACCTGGAAGCCGCCTTTGAATCAGAGCACAAACACCTCTTCAATGATTTCGGTATCAGTCTGCGCAAAAATAACATGTTTGACCAGGCCATTGAATACTATGAACGCGCCCTGGCCCTGGCCCCCAATGATGAAAATCTCTACTACAACACAGCCAGGGCATATTTTGCCAAGGGCCTTTTTGATAAAACAGTGGACCACCTCATTGAGGCTCTCAAGTTGAATACGTCCATGAATGAAAGCAAACAATTCCTGAAATATCTGATCCAAAAAAAATTGATCGATGCCTCCGCCCAGGAAAAGATTCTCAAGGAACTCAAAGACAGTATGGAGGATATCTCTGGATGATTCCCCACCATCCTGTCTCATCCCTTCTGACCCGGGTTCTGTGCCTATGTACGGAGCACGGGTCATTTTTATGTTCTCATTGTTGCAAGCCCTTGTCGGAATGCCATGCCCCCTTCATCTGATCACTGCAAACTTCCTCCCCAGTTTTCCCCAGCAGACATACGCCGAGTGAAAACCTTGGCCCACCAAGTCGGCCTCACCGAGATCATCACCAGTATTCTCTTCCGACGGGGTATACGTGATGCTGATGCCCTTAAGCGGTTTCTGGATCCAGGTCTTCGGCATCTTTCTCCGCTTGAGGCATGGCCAGGCCTGATTGAAGCAGCCACCCTTCTTGCACAATGCGTACAACGCAAGGATCCCGTGGTGGTTTGGGGAGACTATGATGTTGACGGGGTCACGGCCACGACCCTGGTCATGGACTTTTTTCAGCGCAAGCACTACCCCATTACTTCCTTTATCCCTTCTCGATTCCAGGAGGGATACGGGCTTGACCAGCAGGCCATTGACCAATTGGCGGACACCGGCATCAAGGTTCTTGTGACTGTGGATTGCGGGATCAACGATCATCAGGCCATAGAGCATGCCATATCCCGTGGCATGACCGTCATTGTCACCGACCACCACCTGCCCGGCTCAACCCTTCCTCCGGCCCAGGCCTTGGTGAATCCCAAATTGGGAACATGCCCCAGCCCTGATCTTGCAGGAGTGGGCATGGCCTTTTTGCTTATGGCAGCACTCAACCGCCTCCTGCCCCCTCGCCTGGATATGAGACCATTTCTTGATCTTGTTGCCCTGGGGACTATCGCGGATGTTGTGCCCCTGACAGGGGAAAACCGTATTCTGGTCAAAAACGGCCTGCTTGTTCTCAAGGCAGGCACTCGGCCTGGCATTACAGGGCTCAAAAAAGTTTGCTCCCTCCCAGCCGATGCCGCCATAGGATCAGGAAGTGTGGGATTTTCCCTTGCACCCAGAATCAATGCCGCCGGACGACTGGCAACCGCTGATACAGCCCTGGACCTGCTTATGGCAGATCAGCTGGAAACAGCCGCCCCCCTGGCCAACAAACTCAATCGTCTGAATGCTCAGCGAAAAACCATTGAGCAGGAGATTGTCGAACAGGCCATCCATACCTTTGCAACCCATCCTGATCATGTAGGTCTCATTTTCCACGAACCTGATTGGCATCAGGGTGTCCTTGGGATCGCCGCCTCAAGGATGGTAGAACACACGTATAGGCCGACCATTCTTCTGACAACTCATAATGGCCTTCTCAAAGGATCTGGACGCAGTATCCCTGGCATCCACCTTGTTGACTGCCTGAATGATTGTAAGGAGCTCCTCCATTCCTTTGGAGGTCATCCTATGGCTGCCGGGCTGACACTCATACCAGATAACCTGGCCGCCTTGTGTACATGCTTTAACGCAGCCGTTGCTGCCCGCTGTCAGGAAATACCGCCCCAACGTCCTCCCCTCAAGGGCGACGCCGAACTTTCCTTTGATCGCATCACACCAGTTCTTTTGGCTGAACTCGAATCCTTACAACCCTTTGGGCCAGCCAATCCCAGGCCTGTCTTTCTTTCTCCCCCTGTCACGATACAAAGCGTCAAAAGCTTTGGCAGGAACAAACACCTGGCCTTCCAGCTCAGAGATGAAACCGCCAGCATCACCCTTCGGGCCCTGGCCTGGCGGCAAGGCGATAATCCCCGCTTCCAACAACCCAAGGGAGCAACCATCCGTATCGCCTTCACGCCATATCAGAGTATATACCAAGGGCTCGTAGGCATTGAATTGACCATCAAGGAAATATTTCCTCTGGAAGCCGCCTCTGGAAGCAGTACCCAGATGCCTCCATCACCCCTCCCTTCAACCTAAAGGAGATAGCCATGAACATTCGTTCCCTGTCCCTTGCGTTGGTATCCCTGTTCTTTGTGTGTTCCCTGTCTTCCTGTGCGGCCGTCATCCTGGGCGGTGCGGGCGCAGCGGGAACGTATTCCTATTTTGAGGGCAAAACATCTGTCTCTCGCAACATCTCCGTGAACAAGGCCTACGCCGCTGCCCTCAAGGCATGCAAAAAACTGGGGCTTCCCATTGAGAAAAAGAGCAAGAACCTCAGTGAGGCCAGCATTACTGGTAAGGACGGCGACCGAACATTCTGGATTTGGATCAGTGCGGAAAACACTGTGCGCACCAAAATTTCCGTGCGCGTAGGCCTGTTTGGTGACGAACCCGCCTCCCAAAAGATTCAGGATACTCTTGCCGCCTGTCTTACCACGTCCTCATAACCACAAGAGGCCGCTCCCCTAGGGGTTGCGGCCTCTTGTGCAGGAAAACCAAACTCTCAGCTATATGCAAACTGCATCCTGGACACATAGTCTGCTGTAAAATTCTGCTGCCCAGGCAAATCCACGCTCTTTACATACCCAGCTAATCTACTCATAACCTTGTGGGCCTCCTTGTGGGTCAGAAAATCCCATGCCCCGCCAAGGGCTGTATTGCCGACCATGACCATTTTCTTTTCCCAGGGCCTGGGCACGCATCCCAACTCTACCAAATCCAGAGGTCGTAGGTGTGTTCCCAGCGAACCAGCAATAAAGACTCTCTTAATGGCACCCTGCTTGATCTCTCCCTGCTCAAGTAATGCTTCCAGGGCATGATTACATGAGGCCTTGACCTTGAGAATCTCCTCCACATCCCGTCCTGTCAGCACGGGCCGCTTGTCCATGACAAGCACCCTTCCCGACGGCCCCTCATCAAACAATCCCTTAAGCATACGAGCCAGGGGATGTGACAAAGAGCTGAAACGACCAGAAACATCCAGGGCCCCAACACGTTTAAGCATACTGACAAGGGAAAGATAACCTGTCCCAGACACCCCATACTTCACCTGGCCTGATAGTGGAGCCAATCCTTGAGGCCCCAATGTGAATCCCGTACAAACACCAGGGCCAGCCATACGTCCCCTGGTAAGGCCAACCCCTTCTAACGCCGGCCCCATAGCCACACTGGTAACAAGATAACGGTCAGGGGCAAGGGCAAGGACAAATTCACCATTGGTTCCAAAATCAGCAAGGATAAAGGGAAAAAGATCCTCGTGAGAATGGTGCAGCAGGAGATGACAGAGCCCACAGGCAATATCTGCACCCACAAAGGGAGCCAGAAGCGGGGGGATGTAGGCCTGAAGGCCGGTTTGTACCTCTCCCACAGTCATCTTCTCAATCGTATTTCCCTGGTATTCCAGACGATAGGGGGCAGTGGCCAGTCCTTCCAGAGAAAGCCCCAGCAAGGTATACATCATCACGCTGTTACCAGTAACAACAAGCGAAGGAATATGAGAGGAAGAAGGGCCTTGAAGCAGGGCTGCCAGTACCTCCATCAGACTGTGGTGCAGGGCCGCAGCAAAGGTTGTATCCACCTGGGCATAGGCCATCCGCGCCATAACATCGGCTCCAGCACCGATTTGGGGATTGAGGAAATGCCCGGATATGGGCACCCTTTCTCCTGAAAGGATCCCCTGCCATTTCACCGCAGTTGTTCCTATATCCACGGCAAGATGTGACAATCCTTCAGGGCAGGGAGAGAAAGAACCTGATCGTTGCCAAAGGGCAGCAGGAACCTCAATGGTCACATCCCCCTGGGGATAGTGACGACACCCAAGCCGCCATCCTTGCTCTATGCGCCGAGGAGATAAGATCTCACCTTCTTTGTGATCAGGCATGGGTGGTTCACTATGATACCGAACCCGACAACGCCCACAAGTTCCAATACCAGCACACAGGGGATGCCCACGATAGCATCCAGCAGCAAAAAGATGCTGGGCCAGGGTGGCACAAGGATAGGTTGGAAGGGTATGAGTCTGGTGGTCAGAAATGACATGCAGCACAACAACACTCCTTGGTACCAGGCCGTGATCCAGCACGATGGCCTTTTCAGGAAACAGCAGAGGAGACCCGCTGAAAAGCCTTGATCAAAAAACGCCGCAAGGTCTTGGCTACAGGAAAGAGTTCCCGTTGAGGATGGTGGATCAGATAAAATGACCGCGACATGGCAAGCTCAGGCAGGGCAAGGGCAGCCAATTCTCCCCGCTGGACATAGGGTTCCACAACCATCCTGGAAGTCACAGCCACGCCAAGACCGGCAAGGACACAACCCAGCATGGCCTGGGTAGTTTGTACCTGAATACTCACCTGGAGATCAGAGATGCCTATTCCCTGTTGAGTAAGGGCCTCGGCAAGGGCCTGGCGTGTGCCAGAGCCTGGTTCCCGCATAACCCAGGGAAATCGGGTCAAGCGTTCTACACCTCCCCCAACCTTGCAGGAGGCAGGAGAATATTGCTGTATAAGGTCTTGATTCCCCACAAGAACAAGGTCGTCCTCCAGAACCGGCTCAAACACAAGTTCCCCTCGGCCGACATCAGAACCCACCATAGCGATCATGGCCTCACCTCGGCGCACCATATCCACGACCTCTTTGGTATCTCCGCCACGCAAATCAAGCTGAACATCAGGATAGGAACGAAGAAATCTCCCAAGAATCCGGGGAAGAAGGTAATGAGCAGGGATACTGCTTCCTCCAAGGATAAGGGGCCCTGCAACCGCATGGCGCAAAAGCTCCATGTCAGCATGGGCCAGGGTCACAAGATGAAAAATACTCTGGGTTCTTTCATACAAGATCTCACCAGCCTGAGTGGGCAACACACTGCGGCCTACTCGGTCAAAGAGGGGAACCTTAAGCTCCTTCTCCAAAAGGGCAACATGCGAGCTGATCGTGGGTTGAGACACAAAAAGTTCCTTGGCCGCACGGGAAAAACTCCGCGTTTCAAACACCTTGGCAAAGGCTTCCAAACGTCGCATATCCATATCTACAATAAAAAAAATCAGGTTTATCTATATATAGACCCACAAAAAAAGGCAGACCAAGTCTGCCTTTTGAAATGAGGTACTAGACCTCTTCGGTATCTTTTTCAGGATCTTTTGTTTCAGGCTCTTCTACGGGCTGTTCAAGGGGTTCTGCCTCAGCGGATTCTTCCTCACTCCCTAACTCTCCAGCCAGGAGAGTGAACTCAATCAGGGCCATAGGAGCACTATCTCCCACACGGGGCTGACCAAATTTAACGATTCGTGTGTAGCCACCCGTAGCATTATCGGCAAATCGCGGCCCAATCTCATCAAAGAGTCTTTGGACAAGCTGATGATTGCCAAGCACCTTGTAGGCATCCCGACGAGCCTTTAGATCATTTTTAAGGGCCAAGGTAATCAAGGGCTCCACAAATTTTCTGAGCTCCTTGGCCTTGGGAAGTGTTGTTCTGATCCGCTCATGGATGATCAGGGAGCGGCACATGTTTCTGAACATGGCCTTTCTATGCTCCATGGTACGGTTGAGCTTTCTACCTGCTTTTTTATGCCTCATCTTCTTCTGACCTCTTCACCCATTCCTGGTACTTTTCTTCAAAATTATCGTTCTTCATCCCAAATTCAAGGCCCATTCCCTCAAGTACACGGCGAATGTCCTCAAGGGACTTACGCCCAAAATTCTTGGTCTTGAGCATTTCACCTTCTGTCTTTTGGACAAGCTCACCCACAAGGTGGATGCCAGCACTCTTGAGACAATTACTGGCCCGGACAGGGAGTTCCAAATCTTCAATGGACTTAAACAGATTGGGATTGACTTCCTGGGCTGTGGAAACACTTGTTTGATCAATAGCTGCCTTGGATTCATCAAAGGTAATAAACACGGACAACTGCTCTTTGAGAATCTTCGCACTATAGGCCAAAGCGTCATCAGGGGTGACAGAACCATCCGTCCAGATCTCCATGATCAACTTATCATAGTTGGTCATCTGTCCCACACGGGCCTGTTCAACATGATAAGCAACCTTCTTGACCGGCGAAAAACTCGAATCAAGGGGGATAAGACCTATCTCTGTTTCCAATCCCTCGTGCATCTCGGCTGGCACATACCCCTTTCCCATACGAACTTCCATCTCCACGACAAAGTCCACAGCTTCAGTCAGGGTAGCAATATGCTGATCCGGGTTCAGAACCTGGAGATTCTGATTCTCCTGGATAGCAGATGCTGTTACCTCTCCAACATCATTGGCAACAAGCCGCAACCGCTGAGGTTCGCAGGTTGAAGAGGCAAATTTGACCTGTTTGAAATTGAGAATGATATCCGTAACATCTTCCACAATCCCTGAAATGGTGGAAAATTCATGCTGCACACCGTCTATCTTGATGGCGGCAATGGCAGCACCCTGCAAAGAAGATAAAAGAATCCTCCGCAAGGAATTGCCTATAGTCATACCAAATCCCCGTTCCAGGGGTTCGCATGTAAATTTGCCGTACATGTCGTGGGACTTACTGTCCCGTTCGATGCGTTCAGGCTTGACGAGTTCAGACCAGTTTCTCACGTTCACAGGTCTTTCACTGCTTGTTTCCGTCATAGAAAACACCTATCTTTATTTGGAGTACAATTCGACGATCAACTGCTCATTCATCGGGAAGGTTATATCATCACGTACCGGAAGAGCCTTGACCGTTCCCTTGAGTGCCGTGGCATCAACTTCAAGCCAGGCAGGTACACCACGACGGGCAACCACTTCCTGGGCTTCCTTGATAACCAGACTCTTTTTACTGTTCGCAGCAACCTCAAGGACATCTCCTTCCTTCAGTTGAATGGAAGGAACACTCACCTTGCGGCCATTGAGCATAAAATGGCCATGACGAACAAGCTGCCTGGCCTGATTCCGCGAATTAGCAAACCCCATGCGATAGGCCACGTTGTCGATACGCTTCTCCAAAAGGGCAAGCAGGTTTGTACCTGTTACACCCTTCTTGGCGTCAGCCACCTTAAAATAATGCCTGAACTGCCCCTCAAGAATACCATACATACGGCGAACCTTTTGCTTCTCACGAAGCTGAATGGCATATTCTGTGGGCTTGCGACGCATCTTCCCGTGCTCTCCAGGAGCATAAGAACGACGTTCAAAAGCACATTTATCCGTATAGCAACGGTCACCCTTGAGAAAAAGCTTTTCGCCCTCTCGTCGGCAGAGTTTACATTTTGCACCAGTATATCTTGACAATTTCTAATCCTCCTTACACCCTGCGCCGCTTGGGGGGTCGGCAGCCGTTATGCGGAATAGGGGTGACGTCACGGATAAACGTCACTTTCATCCCGGCAGCATGGATAGCACGCATGGCAGATTCGCGGCCAGCACCAGGACCTTTGACAAAAATACCCACCGTTCGCATCCCATGCTCCTGAGCGCGTTTGGCAGCAACTTCCGCAGCCTTTTGCGCGGCAAAGGGCGTACTCTTTCTGGAGCCTTTGAAGCCTGATGTTCCAGAGCTTGCCCAGCTCACAACATTGCCGACATTATCGGTAAACGTGATAATTGTATTGTTAAACGTTGCGCTGATATGCGCGATACCGGTCGGAATGTTCTTCCGTTCCTTTCTTTTCATACCTTTCTGAGGCCTAGCCATACCTTCTCCTCACCCTTTACTTTTTGCGGCCTACGGCAACACGTTTCCTGCCTTTTCTGGTCCGAGCATTGGTTTTGGTCTTCTGCCCACGTACTGGAAGGCCCCTTCTATGCCTCAGTCCACGATAACAGCCAATATCCATGAGCCGTTTGATATTGCCAGTCACTTCACGACGCAGGTCACCTTCAACCTTGTAATTATCCTCGATTTCAATACGAATTTTCTTGATTTCATCGGCAGTGAGGTCGTCGGTCTTTTTGGTCCAATCGGTCCCGGTGGCGTCTAAAATCTTGAGAGCAGTCGTATGACCTATGCCATAAATATAGGTCAATGCGATATCGAGTCGTTTGTTTTTTGGTAGATCAATACCAGCAAGTCTTGCCACAACATCCCCCTACACTAGCCTTGTCGCTGTTTATGTCTTGGATTTTCACAAATGACACGGATCGTCCCTTTTCTCTTGATAACCTTACACTTGGGACAGATCTTTTTCACTGATGGTCGAACTTTCATAATTCCCCCAACATATTGTTTGGACAGATTGCCCGGTCTCAGGATCACGAAAGGCCCCAAACCTTCTTAGCGTCTTCCCTTGATCTTGGCCTTGGCCATGAGTCCATCGTATTGTCCAGTGATCAAATAAGACTGCACCTGACTCATAGTATCCATTGCTACACCAACCACAATGAGCAAGGCCGTCCCACCATAATAGAATGGCACATTGAACTGACTGATGAGAAGCATGGGAAAGATACAGACAGCAGATACATAGATGGCTCCCCAAAAGGTGAGACGTCCAAGCACCTTGTCAATGTATTCCTGGGTCTTCACGCCAGGTCGGATTCCAGGAATGAAGGCACCCTGCTTCTTCAAATTTTCAGCAATGTCCTTGGGATCAAAAATAATCGCCGTGTAAAAGAAACAGAAAAAAACAATCATGGCGATATACAACAGATTATAGACAAGTGAACCAGGATTAAAAAATGCCGACAATTGCTTCAACCATTGTACACTGGAAAAATTAGCAATTGTCGCAGGAAACATGAGAATAGAAGAGGCAAAAATGGGTGGGATGACACCTGCCGTGTTCACCCGCAAGGGCAGATGACTGCTCTGACCACCGTAGAGTTTTCTCCCCATCATTCTCTTGGCATATTGGATCGGAATCCGACGCTGCCCACGTTCGACATAAATAATCCCAACCAGAACACCAGCCATAACCAACAGGACAAAAAGGGCCACAAAAACGCTGATCTCTCCGGTACCCATCAATCGAATCGAATTAAAGACCCCAGCAGGAAACCGGCAGACAATACCGGCAAAAATAATCAGCGAGATACCATTTCCAATCCCGTTTTCCGTGATCTGCTCACCAAGCCACATGATCAGCACCGTGCCAGCGGTCAAGGTCAGGATGGTTATGATCCGAAACGACCAGCCAGCCGCCAGGACCACAGGTGCCCCAGTAGGAGACGACATGCTCTCCAGGCCGATAGCAATCCCAAGCCCCTGAACCAGGGTGATGAGTACAGTGCCATATCTGGTGTACTGGGTAATCTTCTTACGCCCGGCTTCACCCTCTTCCTTGCTGAGCCGCTTCAACTCAGGGCTGACAACCGTCAAAAGCTGGATGATAATCGACGCCGAAATATACGGCATGATCCCAAGGGCGAACACCGAAAGATTACGCAAACCACCACCGGAAAACATATCAAAAAGTCCAAACAAGGTGTTCTGCGCATTGGCAAAAAAATCAGACAGGGCGTTTCCATCAACCCCTGGAATAGGCAAGTGGATGCCAACCCGATAGATTGCCAAAAACAGAAAGGTAAACAGCAACCTCTTCTTGAGTTCCTGCACGCCGCTATTCATTGATCCCGACATAATGGCTTATCCCTCAAGAGCCGTGGCAGTGCCTCCGGCCTGAACAATCTTTTCCACGGCCTTTTTAGAAAAGGCATGTGCTGTAATGGTCAAGGGAGCGGTAAGCTCTCCATCGGCAAGCACCTTGATAGGAGCGTTCTTCTTGAAAGAGGAACAAGTATACAGATCATCCAGGGTCAATTCCGTGGCATCTGGGAAAAGACGGGTGATCTGATAGAGATTGATGGTTTGATACGTCACCCGAAAAGGATTCTTAAACCCACGCTTGGGAAGACGCCGCTGCAGAGGCATCTGCCCCCCTTCAAACCAGGGTGGCACACCACCACCTGAACGGGCGTTCTGGCCCTTATTTCCCTTTCCGCTGGTACATCCCTGTCCTGTGGCAGAACCACGCCCGACACGTTTGCGCTGGGCCCGCTGCTCTGGATATGGATAAAGTTCATGCAGATTCATTATTTGTCGACCTCTACTAAATGACGAACACGTTGAATCATTCCCCTGGTGCAGGGATTATCTGGAAGCTCGTTGACAGAATCAATCTTACCGAGTCCCAGAGCCCTGACCGTCTTTCTCTGTCGGGGTTTGCTCCCGATAACGCTCTTGACGAGTCTGACCTTGATCATGAGATCACCTATTTACGAGTGATGGTTATTTTCTTGCCACGAATATCGCTCACTTCCTCGGCCCCCCGAAGTCCTTCAAGGCCGGCAAAGGTGGCTCGCAACACATTGTGGGGGTTATTCGTACCAATGGCCTTGGTCAAGATGTCACGAACACCTACAGCTTCCATGACGGCACGTACTGGCCCGCCGGCAATGATTCCCGTACCCTCGGAAGCGGGCTTGAGCAAAACACGACCTGCACCAAAGACACCCGTTGTCTGATAGGGAATGGTCCCATCCAGGAGAGAAATCTTCTTCATTGCCCGTCTGGCACGCTCAGAAGCCTTTCTGATGGCATCAGGAACCTGGTTAGCCTTGCCCAGACCATAACCGGCACATCCTTTCCCATCACCCACAACAACAAGTGCACTAAAGCTGAAGCGACGACCGCCTTTGACAACCTTGGCGACACGGTTGAGGTAGACGACTTTTTCTATAAATTCGCTCTCGGTTGGCTGCATGAATGACCTCTATTAAAATTTTAAGCCGGCTTCACGTGCACTGTCTGCAAAAGCCTTGACTTTACCATGAAATACATACCCGTTCCGGTCGAAAACAACCGCAGAAATATCCTGACTTAAGGCCTTTTCGGCAATCTTTTTGCCAATGGCCTTGGCTGTTTCTATATTGACGGTTCCGCTCTTAAACTCATCACAGGCCAAAGACGACGAAGAGACCAAGGTGGTGCCAGCATCGTCATTGATAACCTGGGCATAGATATGCTTGTTGGAACGGAATACCACAAGACGCGGCCGCTCTGCGGTACCGAAAATCTTCTTCCGAATACGGATCTTCCTTTTTAATCTCGCTTGTCTCTTGCTAGGTTTCATTGAATTACCTACTTAGCACCGGATTTACCGGCCTTGCGACGGATCTGTTCATTGACGTATTTGATCCCCTTGCCCTTATAAGGTTCAGGAGGACGAACTCTTCTAATCTGGGCGGCAGCCTCACCGACCAATTGTTTGTCACAACCTGTCAGGGATATCTTGTTACCCTCGACCTTTCCCTCAACCCCTTTGGGAAGAGTAAAATTGACAGGATGCGAGTAACCAACATTCAGCTCAAGTTCCGAACCCTTGAGATTGACCTTATAACCAACACCCACAAGTTCCAATTGCTTGACAAAGCCCTTGGAAACGCCCTCAATGGCGTTGTTGATCAGGGAACGGCACAGCCCGTGATGACATTTGGTGATCTTCTCATCGTCATCACGCGTAACCGTAACCAATCCTTCAGCCACCTCCACGTGAATCTTATGGTGTAGATCAATGGTCAAGGCACCCTTGGGCCCTTTTACCTCTACCAGGTGTTCCTTGACATCCAGATTGACATCCTTGGGAACATCTATCGGCTTTCTACCAATTCTTGACATAGTTTCCTCACTACCAAATTTCGCAGAGGAGTTCTCCACCGATCCCAAGTTCCCTGGCCTTACCCCCTTCCATAATGCCCCTTGAGGTAGAAAGGATACTGATACCAAGGCCGTTCTGAACTGCGGGGATATCCGCTTTGCCGACATAGACACGACGACCAGGCTTACTGATACGCTTAAGCCCTGCAAAGGCCGGTCGGCCTTCGTGATATTTTAAGCGGATATCAATGGAAGTCTCTGTGATTTCAAAATCCTGAATATATCCTTCTTCCTTAAAAATGGCGACCATTGCTGCCTTGGTTTTACTCAAGGGTGCTGACACTGTTTCATGCAGTGCCATGTGCGCATTACGGATTCTGGTCAGGATATCTGCGATTGGATCTACTACTGACATATACACATTCCTCGTTTACCAGCTAGATTTTCTTACGCCGGGAAGTTCTCCGGTCAAGGCCATGTTGCGAAAGCAGATGCGGCAGATCCCGTACTTACGCATAAAGGCACGAGGCCTCCCACACAAGGGGCACCTGTTGTACTTACGGGTCGAAAATTTTGGCTTGCGCTGTGCTTTGACCATTAAAGCTGTTCTTGCCACAATACGTCTCCTTTATTTCTTGAAAGGCATGCCGAGCAAGTCCAAAAGCCTCTTGCCTTCCTTGTCGGTATTTGCAGAAGTCACAATGGTAATATTCATGCCTTTCACCCGATCCACATCATCCATATTGATTTCAGGAAAAATCGTATGGTCCTTGATGCCAAGGGTAAAATTTCCTCTTCCATCAAACCCCTTATCAGGTATCCCTCGGAAATCTCGCACCCTGGGCAGGGCAATATTTAAGAGCTTGTCCAGAAAATACCACATCCTGTCTCGTCGCAAGGTGACACAACAACCAATGGGCTGTCCTTCACGCAATTTAAATGCAGCAATGGACTTTTTGGCCCTGGTCACTACGGCCTTTTGGCCGGCGATCAAGCTCAACTCCTTGGCAGCATCCTGGATCAGCTTATTATCTTGGCTACCTTCACCAAGTCCCATGTTCAAGGAAATAAACTTCATGCCAGGTATCTGCATGACCGAAGAATAGTTAAATTCCTTTTTCAATTCCGGGGCTACTGTTGCTGTATAGATATCACTCAGTCGCGTCATTATTGTCCCCTAACTCATCGCTTCGTTACATTTCTTGCAGTAACGAATTTTTTTACCACTATCAGCTATCTTGTATGCAACCCTGGTTGGCTTGGTGCAGGATTCACATACAAGCTGAACGTTTGAAATATGCAGGGGGGCTTCCTTGTCGATAATCCCTCCCTGTTCATTCTTGTAGGGATTGGGTTTGACATGGCGTTTGACCATGTTCACATTTTCCACAAGGAGAAGATCCTTATTCTTAAAAATCTTCTTGACCTTACCTGTCTTGCCTTTGTCCTTTCCTGCAAGGACAATCACAGTATCGTCTTTATGAATTTTCCTGGTTTTCATGCTCAATCCTATAAAACTTCAGGCGCCAGGGACACGATCTTCATGAAATTTTTGGCTCGTAATTCTCTGGCCACAGGGCCGAAAATTCGTGTTCCTACCGGCTCAAGGTTCTTGCTGAGTATAACAGCGGAGTTATTGTCAAACCGAATGTAGGAACCATCAGGGCGACCGATTTCCTTTTTGGTCCGCACAATGACTGCCTTCATGACATCACCTTTTTTGACCTTGGAATGAGGCATGGCTTCTTTAACAGAAACCACGATAAGATCACCGACACTGGCATAGCGGCGATGACTCCCTCCAAGAACCTTGATACAGCAGACCTTTTTCGCACCTGAATTATCAGCTACATCAAGCGTTGATTGTACTTGTATCATCCTTATCCCCTACAGAGCCTTTTCAATAATTTTCGTGAGATGCCAACGTTTCCGGGCACTCAGAGGTCTGTGCTCTACGATCTGAACCTTGTCACCAATATGACATTCATTCTGAGGATCGTGGGCCATAAACTTTTTCCTGCGACGGATGTACTTCTTCAAGACAGGATGTTTGATAAGCGTTTCCACACGAACAACAATGGTCTTATCATTCTTATCGCTGACGACAAAACCCGTCATCCGTCGTTTGTTAGCTTTTTGTTCGCTTTTGGCCATGTCTATTTCTCCATCTCTTTTTCACCAAGAACACTAAGAATACGGGCGATATTCTTTTTGACCCTGGAAATACGCTGTGTGTTTTCGAGCTGGGCAGTGGCATGCTGAAAGCGAAGATTCATCAACTCCTGACGATATTCCGCCAACGTCTCGTGAAGCTTGTCGGTATCAAATGTTCGTATCTCTGAAGCTTTCATATCAGGACTCCTTAACAACAATTTGGGTCTTGAATGGCAGCTTGTAGGATGCCAGCTTCAATGCTCGTTTGGCCAGCTCGATATCGACCCCCTTGATCTCGTACAAGACCTTACCTCTGCGAACCGGAGCGCACCAGCCACATGGAGCTCCCTTTCCTTTACCCTGACGGGTTTCAAGGGGCTTTGCGGTAATGGGCTTATCAGGAAAGATACGGATAAAAACCTTACCACCTCTTTTAATATGGCGCATCATGGCGACACGGGCAGATTCGATCTGCTGGTTGGTGAGCTTGCCGCTCTCCAGGGCCTTCAGACCGACCTCGCCAAAGGAAACCAGGTTGCCCCTGGACGCCTTCCCCCTGATCCTGCCTTTCTGTTGTTTTCTGAATTTAACCTTCTTTGGACTCAGCATTATCGACGACCCTCATCTAGAATATCTCCCTTGTAGATCCACACCTTGACACCGATAACACCATAGGTTGTTGCGGCCTCGGCAAATCCATAATCAATGTCGGCACGCAACGTATGCAGGGGAACACGGCCCTCACGCTGCCATTCGGTGCGGGCGATTTCAGCTCCGCCCAACCTCCCGGCACAGGCAACCTTGATGCCCTGTGCACCGAATTTTTCTGCAATGGTGATCGTTCGCTTGGTGGCCCTGCGGAATGCAACCCGTCGTTCGAGCTGCATGGCGATGTTCTCAGCTACAAGCTGGGCATCAACTTCGGGCCGACGAATTTCATTAACCTCAATCAAAAATTCGCCGGAAAATTTGTTTTTCAGGTCAGCCCGGAGTTTTTCAATCTCAACTCCCTTACGGCCGATAACAATACCCGGCCTGGCCGTTGAGAGAATCAGACGTACCTTGTCGGCAGCACGTTCAATCTCAATCTTTGAAATGCCGGCATGATACAGCTTCTTTTTGATATAATTCCGAAGCTTTTTGTCCTCATGAACAAATTTGGGATAATCTTTGGTTGCAAACCAGCGAGACAGCCAGTTTTTGTTGTACCCTAAACGAAATCCATATGGATGTATTTTCTGGCCCAAGGCAATGCCCTCCTATAGCTCATCAACAATTACAGTAACATGGCTTGTACGCTTGAAAATGCGATAAGCTCGGCCCATTGCCCTTGGCTGTATCCTCTTCCAGGTCGGGCCTTCATTGACCATGACCCGCTTGACAAAAAGATTGTCTACATCCAGCCCTGTATTGGCTTCTGCATTGGCGATGGCGGAATCCAATACCTTCAAAATGACCTTCGCGGCTTTCTTGGGTGTGAACTTGAGGATATGAATGGCATCCTCTACCGTCTTCCCGCTAATGTTCTTTGCGACAAGTCGGGTTTTCTGTGCAGAAATCCGCATATATTTGGCAGTTGCTCTCACTTCCATGGGCTACCTTCCTTTTACCTGACTTTTTTTGTCACCGGCATGCCCCCGAAAGGTACGCGTGGGAGAGAACTCTCCCAATTTGTGTCCAACCATGTTTTCAGTAACAAAGACAGGAACAAATTGTTTGCCGTTATGCACAGCAAATGTCATCCCCACCATCTCCGGGATAATGGTCGACCGCCGCGACCAAGTCTTGATCACCTGACGGCTGTTATCTTTGACAGCTCGATCAACCTTGGCCAGCAAATGATCGTCGACAAAAAAACCTTTTTTCAATGATCTTGGCATGCTATCTCCTACTTCCGGCCACGACGTTTAACGATCAAACGAGAGGATTGTTTTTTGGGATTCCTGGTCTTGTATCCCTTGGTAGGCTTACCCCAAGGAGTGACCGGATGACGGCCTCCAGAACTGCGCCCTTCACCACCACCAAGAGGATGATCAATGGGGTTCATGGCAACACCACGAACTTCAGGACGTTTACCCATCCAACGACTCCGACCGGCCTTGCCAAGGCTGACATTTTCAGAATCAAGATTGCCCACCTGACCAATGGTAGCCATATTGGCGGCCAAAACCTTACGTACCTCGCCCGAAGGAAGCCGCAAAAGTGCGTACTTGCCTTCCTTGGCAACCAACTGGGCATAGGTTCCTGCCGAACGGGCCATCTGCCCACCCTTTCCAGGGTAAAGTTCTATGTTATGAATAATGGTTCCCTGGGGAATTTTGGCCAGAGGCAGGGCATTGCCGGTCTTAATATCAGCCTTGTCACCAGCAATAACCTGATCGCCGACCTTCATGCCGTTGGCAGCAAGGATATACCGCTTTTCACCATCAACGTAATGCAACAGAGCAATACGTGCACTCCGATTGGGATCATACTCAATGGTCGCGACCTTGGCGGGAATATCAAGCTTGTTCCGCCTGAAATCAATAACACGGTAGCGACGCTTATTGCCACCACCACGACGACGAGCAGTGATCCGTCCATAGTTGTTACGGCCACTCTTAGAGGCAATCCCCCGGGTCAACGACCGTTCAGGCCGAGAACGAGTGATCTCCTCAAAGGTAGATACCGTCTGCGCTCTCCTACCCGGTGAGGTAGGTTTCAATTTCCGTACAGCCATTCCTAAACCCCTTCAAAAAAATCTATTGTATCACCTGGCGACAGACTGACATAGGCCTTTTTGCACCCCGGAATTCTGCCCACAGCACGGCCCATTTTTTTCCTGACCCTGGGCCTGTACCTGACAACATTGACCGACTGCACAGTGACGTTGAAAATTTCCTCAATCGCTTTGGTGATAGCATATTTGGAAGCCCCAGGATGCACATAAAAAGCGATCTTTTCATCCTGTTCTTTCATCAGCGTTGTTTTTTCGGAGAGCAGGGGCTTGATAAGAACCTGTGTATTTTCCATCTTAGTGTAACCTCTCCTGCAACTTTTCAACGGCACCCTGTTCCATAACAAGCTGAGGATACCGTAAGATATCGTAAACATTTAATGCATCCTGGGTCATTACCTGGACACCAGGAACATTGCGGGCTGAAAGGGTAAGGTTTCTATACGCTTCCGGAACAACAATCAAGGCTTTTTTCAGTTCCAATGCCTCCCGCAATGCCACGAAATCTTTCGTCTTAATGCCATCCATATTCAGCGTATCAACGATCATCATGTCATCTTGAACAAAGCGCGAGGTAAGGGCCATTTTCAAGGCCAGACGTCTGATTTTTTTGTTCACCTTAAACGAATAATCCCTGGCCTGAGGGCCGTGGATAACAGCGCCACCCTTCCACAAAGGAGAACGTACCGAACCTGCCCGTGCACGACCAGTACCTTTCTGCCTCCAGGGTTTCCGCCCCCCTCCACGAATCAGGGCACGATTTTTGACTCCAACCGTCCCAGCTCGCCGGGAATTCCGAAAAGCCCGCACCATCAAATGCAGGATCTCCGGCTTGACCTCCACAGAAAAAATATCCTCGGCCAGATCCATCTCACCGACGACATGTTTTTCCTGGTTGTATATGTTTGCCATTGCCATAGCAGTTCTCCTTAACTCCTCTTACGAAGAAGGACGACTCCTTTCTTCGGACCGGGTACCTGCCCCCGGATGATCACCAGGTTCTCTTCGGGTCTGACATCCACAACCTCAAGGTTGAGAGAAGTGACCTTTTTATTACCCATCTGTCCGGCCATTTTTTTACCCTTAAAAACCTTTCCAGGATAGGCACATTGACCAATACCACCTGTGGCGCGGTGAACCTTTTCGTGACCGTGGGATGCAGGAGCTCCACCAAAATTCCACCGTTTCATGGGACCGGCAAATCCGTGGCCTTTAGATGTTCCACGCACATCAATCCGCTCCCCAGGAGAAAACATATCCGCTGTCAGCGTCTGACCGACTTCGTAATTATCAATATCTTCCGTCCGAAATTCATTGAGATACCGATAGAAACCGCAGTCAGCCTTGAGCTGATGCCCATGCTTCGGCTTGTTCAGCCGGTGAGCAGCAACAGACTCAAATCCAATCTGGATGGCATTGTAGCCATCCTTGTCTTTCACCTTTTTCTGGATCACCGGACAGGGACCGACTTCAATGACAGTGGCGGGAACAACAGTTCCGTCATCTGCAAAGATTCGGGTCATGCCCAGTTTTTTTCCAATAAGGCCCAATGTCTTTTTCATGACTTACTCTCTTTTCTCGACTAAAGCTTGATCTCTACATCCACACCGGCGGGCAGATTCAGTTTGCCAAGGGCGTCAACGGTCTGCTGAGTAGGCTCAAGGACATCAAGAAGCCTTTTGTGGATCCTGATTTCAAACTGTTCGCGAGATTTCTTGTCCACGTGCACAGAACGCTGGATGGTGGTCTTATGAATCCTTGTCGGCAAGGGAATAGGACCAGCAATGCTGGCACCGGTATTCTTTGCCGAGTCAACAATCTCAGCTACGGCTTTATCTAAAATACGATAATCATATGCCCTGAGTTTGATTCTGATTTTATCGCTATTCATGAGTGTCTTCCTAAAATGTTACGAATAAACCGGCTTGGCCTTGGGGCACACTTCGTCCTTCCCTAAGTACGCCCTTCACACAAGAGCTACAATTTTTTCAGAAGCTCTTCGGCAACCGAGGACGGTACCTTTTCATAGTGATCAAAAAGCATGGAATAGGTAGCTCGTCCCTGGGTCTTGGAACGAAGATCCGTGGCATAGCCAAACATGTTACTCAGGGGGATATAGGCACGAATAATCTGGGTTCCCATGCGGGATTCCATGTTACTGACCTTGCCACGACGTCCATTCACATCGCCCATGACATCTCCAAGATACTCTTCGGGAGTAAGGATCTCCACGAACATGATCGGCTCCAAAATCACGCTCGCCGCCTTTTTACAGGCCTCTTTAATGGCCATAGAACCAGCAATAAAAAAGGCCTGCTCCGAAGAGTCAACATCATGGTAAGAACCAAAGACCAGGGTCACCTTGAGATCAACAACAGGAAAACCTGCAAGAACACCGCAGGTCAGGGCATTCTGGATACCCTTATCAACCGCAGGAATATATTCCTTGGGAATGACACCGCCCACGATCTTGTTGACAAACTCATAGCCCTTTCCAGGCTCCTGAGGTTCGACCTCAATGACCACATGCCCGTATTGGCCCCGACCGCCTGATTGTTTGGCGTATTTGAGATCCTCTTTGACCTGTTTGGAAATGGTCTCACGATAGGCCACCTGGGGCTGACCCACATTAGCATCCACGCCGAACTCACGGGTCAGACGATCCACGATGATCTCAAGATGCAATTCGCCCATACCGGCAATAAGGGTCTGACCCGTCTCTTCGTTGGACTTGACCCGAAAGGAAGGATCTTCCTTAGTCAATTTCTGCAAGGCCTGACTCAGGGAGTCACGGTCTGATTTCGTCTTAGGCTCAATGGCGACTTCAATAACAGGATCAGGAAAATCAATGGATTCCAAAAGGACAGGACGCTCCTGAGCACACAATGTCTCCCCGGTGGCCGTATATTTAAGACCAACCGCAGCCACAATGTCACCGGCATAGGCTTCCTTGATTTCCTCACGCTTGTTGGCGTGCATCTTAAGCAGTCTTCCTATGCGCTCCTTCTTACCCGATGCGGCATTGAGCACGGTAGAACCGGCCAGAATCTTTCCTGAATAAATCCTCAAAAAGGTCAAATGCCCGATAAAGGGATCTGCCATGAGTTTGAAGGCCAAGGCCCCCAAGGGCAGATCATCTTCACACGGACAGGCGATTTCCTCTTCAGAATCCGGGGCATGACCCACCATAGTGGGTATGTCTACAGGTGAAGGCAGGTAAGAAACAATAGCGTCAAGCAGGGGCTGTACCCCTTTATTCTTGAAAGCTGAGCCACACAGAACAGGACAGATGCTCAACTTGTTGGTTTCCTTACGCACCGCTTCTCCCAATTCCTCAGGCGTGATTTCTTCACCTTCAAGATAGCGGTCAAGCAGGGTTTCATCTTCCTCGGCCACAGCCTCCACAAGAACCTGACGCCAATGACCTGCCTCTTCCTGAAGCTCTTCAGGAATGGGAACAAATTCACATTTCTTTCCCAAAGACTGTTCGTCAAACAACAAGGCCTTGCCATGAATGAGATCCACAACTCCTTGAAAAGCATCTTCACTTCCAATGGGAATCTGCAAGGGAACAGGCTTGGCCTTGAGACGGGAGGAAATCATATCCACGACCCGAAAAAAATCGGCCCCGGAGCGATCCATCTTATTGACAAAGGCAATACGAGGAACCTTATACCTGTCGGCCTGACGCCATACGGTCTCAGATTGAGGCTCGACGCCGCCTACCGCACAAAAAACCGCCACAGCTCCATCAAGCACACGTAAGGCACGCTCGACTTCCACGGTAAAATCCACATGCCCGGGGGTGTCGATAATGTTGATCCGATGATCATCCCAAAAACAGGTCGTGGCAGCCGAGGTAATAGTGATACCGCGCTCCTGCTCCTGCTCCATCCAATCCATGGTTGCCTGACCGTCATGAACCTCACCAATCTTATGCGATACCCCCGTATAATAAAGAATACGCTCAGTGGTTGTGGTCTTGCCCGCGTCAATATGGGCCATGATCCCAATATTTCTCTGTTTATTGATAGGTACGACTCGTGCCACGCTAACTCCTGATTACCACCGGTAATGGGCAAAGGCCTTGTTGGCTTCGGCCATGCGATAAGTGTCGTCTTTCTTCTTCATAGCCCCACCCCGGTTATTGAGCACATCGTTGAACTCAGCGGCGAGCCGAGCAACCATGCCTTTTTCCCCTCGTGTTCGGGCATATGTAACCAGCCAGCGGATCGCCAACGATTCCTGCCTGGCAGGGCGTACCTCCATGGGAACCTGATACGTCGCTCCACCAACGCGGCGCGACTTAACCTCCAACTGAGGCTTAACATTTTCCAGAACCTTTTCAAAAACCTTGAGAGGTTCTTCATTGGTTCTGGTGGCGACATCCTCAATGGCGGTGTAAAAAATTTTCTCTGCTACACTTTTTTTCCCATCAACCATAAGGCGGTTGATGAACTTGGTGACAATGCGACTCCCAAACTTGGGATCAGGCAAAACTTCCCGCTTGGGAGCCGGTCCTTTTCTGGGCATTACTGATGACTCCTTTCCCCTTATTTGGGACGCTTAGTTCCGTACTTAGAACGGCTCTTACGCCTGTCCTGAACACCAGAGGTGTCCAGGGTTCCACGGATGATGTGAAACCGAACACCAGGGATGTCCTTGACACGACCACCTCGAATCATGACCACCGAATGTTCCTGCAGATTATGTCCTTCACCTGGGATATACGATGTGACTTCAATCCCGTTGGTAAGCCGCACCCTGGCGACCTTACGCAACGCAGAGTTCGGTTTTTTCGGGGTAGTCGTATAGACACGCACACAGACCCCGCGCTTTTGAGGACACCTCTCCAGGGCAGCGGTCTTTTTTGCCTTGATCTGTTTGGTCCGCTCTTTGCGCACCAATTGATTTATCGTAGGCATACGACCTCCATATAGAATAGCTTTTAGAAACGCAGTCAGTTATTGAAAGCGAATTGGCTTGTCAAGCCTTTGGTTCCTTTTGATAAAATGTTGCGGATCCCTGTATCCATAAGGGCTCATCCTCTCCCAGGGCCTTCCTGGAAGACGTCAAGATCAGTGGAGCCCGACGAACGGGGTGAGACATAGGGCGTGCCTGTATCCACCAAAATGGGATCCCTGGCCAATTCCTCAAGAAACTTGTCAGGACTCTCGGCCTGACCTGGCACTTCGATGGTGTTTTCCGCATAGGCCTTATAGCCTGTTCCAGCGGAAACAAGTCGTCCCACAATGACGTTCTCCTTGAGGCCCAGCAGGGAATCTTCCTTCCCTTGCAAAGCGGCCTCGGTGAGCACCTTGGTCGTTTCCTGGAAAGAAGCCGCTGAGATAAACGACTCTGTGGAAAGAGACGCCTGGGTGATACCCAGAACCAGAGGTTCGGCCGTGGCAGCACGAAGGCCCTGAGCAACACATTTGCTGTTTTCCGCAAAAAAACGGCTCTTCTCAATATGTTCCCCGATCAGAAAGCCGGTATCACCGGGATCAAGGATATTGACCTTCTTGAGCATCTGCCGAACAATGATCTCAATATGTTTATCGTTCACATACACGCCCTGGGAACGATAGACGTGCTGCACCTCTTCTACAAGGTAGTTGGCCAGATATTTCTCACCATGTACGGCAAGCAGGTCGTGCAGGTCAGGAGTTCCTGCGGTCAGCAATTCTCCTGCTTCAACAAAGTCCCCTTCCTGTACCGTTATATGCCTCCCTTTGGGGATGAGATATTCTCTGGTTTCTCCAACCTCTGGAGTGACCACAATCCTTCGCTTGCCTTTCGAATCGGCTCCAAAAGACGCCGTGCCTTCAATTTCCGAGATAACCCCGGGATCTTTGGGTTTACGCACCTCAAAGAGTTCGGCAACCCTGGGAAGACCACCAACAATATCCTTGGTCTTTGAGGTTTCACGAGGCTTACGGGCAATAAATTCTCCAGCCTTTACTTCCTGACCATCCTGCACCATGAGCAAGGCCCCCACAGGGAGCTGGAAAACGGCCTGAGATGCCCCTCCCGGTCGGGTCAGAACTGTCCCCTCTGCATCGCACAGCGACACGGTGGGCCGAAGGTTGGTGGAACGGTATTCCATGATGCTCAAGGTGGTCTTGTTGGTTGTGGGATCCCTCTTTTCCTGAACACTCCGGCCCTCAATCACGTCACCAAACTTCACGATCCCGTCAATATCCGCGATAAAGGGCTCGTTAAAGGGATCCCATTCAGCCAGTTTTTCGCCCTTTTTGACCTTGTCTCCCTGATTGAAAAACAGGATTGCTCCGTTAGGAAGGGGATATTTCTCCCGCTCAAGGCCCTGGTCATCAACAATCTTGATCTGACCATTTTTACTCAGGACAAACATCCTGCCATCGGCATTGGTAACAACCCTGACCCGTGAAAGCACAACTACCCCGTCATTCTGGGCCTTGTGGGATGATTGCTCAATCTCTCTGGAGGCCGTACCCCCAATATGAAAGGTTCGCATGGTCAGCTGAGTACCTGGTTCACCAATACTCTGGGCCGCAATAATGCCTACGGCCTCACCCACATTGATAAGATGTCCACGGGCGAGATCCCTGCCATAGCATTTGGCACATACACCGTGGGCACTCTTGCAGGCCAACGTTGCCCGAATCATAACGCTTGAAAGACTTGATGCGTCGATCTTTTCTACGGCATCTTCATCAATCAATTCACCCTGGGGAACAATACATTCTCCGGTTTCTGGATCCACCACATCCTGCATGGCAATACGGCCAAGCACCCGCTCTCCAAGTTTCTGGCGAACCTCACCACCCTTGACCATAGCTGTGATATCAAGGCCGTCAACGGTCCCGCAATCGTCTTCACTGACAATGACGTCCTGAGAAACATCCACCAGACGGCGGGTCAGATACCCGGAGTTGGCGGTCTTAAGTGCCGTATCAGCCAAACCCTTTCGGGCTCCATGTGTGGAGGTAAAAAACTGCAAAACCGTCAGCCCTTCCCGGAAATTGGCTGTAATGGGCGTTTCAATGATCTCACCCGAGGGCTTGGCCATGAGGCCGCGCATGCCGGCAAGCTGACGCATCTGGTCCTTATTACCTCTGGCCCCGGAAGTGGCCATCATATAAATAGGGTTAAAACTCTGGTTCTCTTTCTTTTCTCCGGTTTCAGGATGCTCCAGCGTTTCTGTGGCAAGCCGCTTCATCATCACTGTGGCAACATCATTCGTGGTCTTGGTCCAGACATCCACCACCTTATTGTATTTCTCCGTTTTCGTGATGATGCCGTCATTATACTGCCGTTCGATCTGATCCACCTCGGTCGTGGCCTTTTTGAGGAGACTCGACTTCTCTTCAGGGATGGCGAGATCCTTAACTCCTACGGTAACAGCGGCCCGCGTGGAGTACTCAAATCCAAGGGCCTTGATCCGGTCACACACCAGCACGGTGGCCTTGGTACCGGCATGGCGGTAGGTTTCACCCACCAATTTGGCAATGGAACGCTTGTCCATAATCCTGTTGACCAAGTGGAAAGGAACGCCCTCAGGCAGGATGTCTCCAATAAGTATCCGACCAGGAGTCGTTTCCACCCGCTGCCCATCAATGCGTACCGTGATCCGGGCATGAAGGCCCAGGCACCCACCGTCAAAGGCAGCTATAACCTCCTGGGGCGAAGCAAAGATCTTGCCCTCACCAGGTTCAAAATGCCTGGGTACGGTTAAATAATAGAGCCCAAGAACCATATCCTGGGTGGGCACGATGATGGGTGCTCCATTAGCTGGTGAGAGAATATTATTGGTAGACATCATCAAGACCCTGGCCTCAATCTGGGCCTCTACGGACAGGGGAACATGAACGGCCATCTGGTCACCGTCAAAGTCCGCATTAAAGGCCGTACATACCAAGGGATGCAGCCGAATAGCCTTACCCTCAATCAACAGCGGCTCAAAGGCCTGAATGCCCAATCGGTGAAGAGTAGGAGCTCGGTTAAGGAGTATGGGATATTCCTTAACAACATTTTCTAAAATATCCCACACAACCACCTCTTCACGTTCCACCATCTTCTTGGCACTCTTGATGGTGGAGGCATAGCCCCGTGCCTCAAGCTGGGAATAAATAAAGGGCTTGAACAATTCCAAGGCCATCTTTTTAGGAAGACCGCATTGGTGCAGCTTGAGATTGGGGCCCACGCAGATCACCGAACGACCAGAATAATCCACCCGTTTACCCAATAAATTCTGTCTGAAACGACCCTGTTTACCCTTAATCATATCGCTTAAGGATTTGAGGGCACGGCCATTGGTGCCGGTGATGGCACGGCCGCGACGGCCATTGTCAAACAGGGCGTCCACTGACTCCTGAAGCATCCGCTTTTCATTACGGATGATGATATCAGGGGCCCCCAATTCAAGAAGCCGCTTTAAGCGATTGTTCCGATTGATGACACGACGATAGAGATCGTTGAGATCAGAGGTAGCAAAACGTCCTCCATCAAGGGGGACTAAGGGACGCAAATCAGGAGGAATAATGGGAACAACTTCCAGAATCATCCACCCAGGTTTGTTGTCTGACTCAAGAAAGGCCTCCACAATATGCAGACGCTTGGCCAATTTCTTCTTCTTGGTCTGGGAACGGGTAGATCGGGATTCCTCCCGCAAAAATTCTTTAAGTTCCACCAGATCAATCTCTTCAAGGAGTTCCTTGATGGCCTCTGCTCCCATGCCGACCTTGATGGCAGCCTCTCCATAGTGTTCCACAATTTGCAGGTATTGATCCTCGGAAATAACCTGCATCTTCTGAAAATTCGTCTCTTGGGGATCCAGGATGATATAGGCATCAAAATAGAGCACCTTTTCCAAATCGGCCATGGTCATATCCAGAAGGGTTCCGATCTTGGAAGGAAGACTCTTGAGAAACCAGATATGAGCCACAGGAGCGGCCAGCTCAATATGGCCCATCCTCTCACGACGCACCTTGGAGGCAATGACCTCGACACCGCATTTTTCACAGACAATGCCCCGATGTTTCATCCGCTTGTACTTGCCGCAATTACATTCGTAATCCTTGACCGGCCCGAAAATCTTGGCACAAAACAAGCCGTCGCGCTCAGGCTTGAAGGTTCGGTAGTTAATGGTTTCCGGCTTCTTGACCTCTCCAAACGACCACTCTCGAATCTTTTCAGGAGAGGCAATCTGAATCTGGATCTTTTCAAGATCCTGCCCCTTGATAGTGGTTGCTGTATTTCCTCTCTGCGTGAACAGATCATCAAGACTCATATATTTTCTCCGCGGCACTTACAAAGCATTGCTGGAATATTAAACCTGCCGACCATGAACGTGATGTCAGGGCTACCTGCGTCTTCCAGAACGAAGTCGCTCCCGAAGTCCCACATCAAGGCACAGCGACATCATTTCCTTGACCAGCACATTAAAGGATTCAGGCATGCCTGATTCAAGGAAATTCTGTCCTTTGACGATCTTCTCATACATCTTGACCCGTCCTGATACATCATCGGATTTGACGGTCAAAAATTCCTGTAACAGATGGGCCGCTCCATAGGCCTCAATGGCCCAGACCTCCATCTCACCCAGACGCTGCCCGCCAAACTGGGCCTTGCCACCAAGAGGCTGCTGGGTAACCAGCGAATACGGGCCTGTGGATCGGGCATGGATTTTTTCATCCACCAGATGATGGAGTTTCAAATAGTACATGTACCCAACCGTCACACGATGATCAAAGGGCGCACCTGTTCGTCCGTCATACAAAACGGACTTTCCATCATCCGGAAGGCCTGCACGCTGGAGAAGATCCCAGATTTCCCGTTCATGGGCCCCGTCAAAAACAGGTGTCTTCATGACAATACCCTGACGGAGCTTTTTGGCTGCAAGGACAAAATCCTCATCGTTCATGCCATCTACAAGCTCGTTGATCTCAGAGGAGGCGTAGATCTCCTTGACCTCCTTGCGCACAAGAGCCAGGTCATCTCCCCGTTCCACCATAGCGGCAACTTGCCGTCCAAGCTCCCTGGAGGCCCATCCAAGATGGGTCTCCATAATCTGTCCGATATTCATACGCGAAGGCACACCCAAGGGATTAAGCACCACGTCAACAGGTGTTCCATCAGCAAAAAAGGGCATGTCCTCCTCAGGCAGGATGTTGGAAACAACACCCTTGTTCCCGTGGCGTCCAGCCATCTTATCACCGATCCGCAGCTTACGTTTGACTGCGACATACACCTTAACCATCTTGATCACGCCTGGAGGCAAGTCATCTCCTTCAGCAACCTTTTCACGTTTGAGTTCATAGATTGCCTGAATCGCCTTTTTCTGACGATCATAGTGTTCCAGGATATCATGAACGACCTCATTGACCTCCTTACTCTTGAAAAGCTTGTTCAGCTTTTTCACAGGAATCGTGTCAATGATCTCCCTGGGCAGGGTATGATTGGCCTCAACAAGGATCTCTCCTTTGCGTTTTCCCATCAGACTTCTGGCAATACTCTTGCCTTTGACCGCTCCCCACAGTTTGTCTGTAGTGGTTGTGGTCAGTGAAAGAATATGACGCTGTTCGCAGCGATCAATCCGACTCAGATCAAAATCTTCAATCTGTTTGGTTCTGGCATCCCTGTCCCCGGAACGACGATTGAACACCTTGACATCCAAAACAATACCCTCAACCCCCGGCGGCACCTTAAGAGAAGTGTTCTTCACATCCCTTGCCTTTTCACCAAAGATCGCCCGAAGCAATCGTTCCTCAGGCGTGAGCTGGGATTCACCCTTAGGTGTAATCTTTCCCACAAGGATATCATCCTGACCCACCCGGGCACCAATGCGTATGATCCCGCTGTCATCAAGGTTGCGAAGCATGTCCTCGCCAACGTTGGGGATGTCTCTGGTCACCTCTTCGGGGCCAAGCTTGGTCTCCCTGGCAACAAGATCAAATTCCTCAATGTGAATAGAGGTATAGACATCGTCTTTGACGGTTTTCTCAGAAATAAGGATGGAATCTTCGTAGTTATACCCGCACCAGGGCATAAAGGCCACAAGCAGGTTCTTGCCCAAGGCAAGCTCACCGTCCTGAATCCCGGCCCCATCAGCAAGGATAACCCCCTGAGTGACCTGCTGGCCGGGAAGCACACGGGGTTTCTGGCCAAAGCAACTGTTCTGATTGGATTTGTGAAACTTTTGCAAAAAATACAGGCAGGTTCCACCGGTTTCTGGGTATAAGGTATCATAGCAGACAACCACACGCTCTGCGTCCACAAACTGGACAACCCCATCACCTTCTGCCAGCAGGCATGCCCCTGAATCCTGAGCCACAGGGCCTTCCATACCGGTTCCAATGAGAGGCTTTTCAGCACGGAGCAAGGGCACGGCCTGACGCTGCATATTGCAGCCCATAAGGGCACGGTTCGCATCATCATGTTCAAGAAAGGGAATCAGGGAGGCAGACACCGAGACGATCTGACTCGGCGAGATATCCATCAAGGTAACATCCTTTTTATCAACAATGGCAAACTCTCCCTCCACTCGGGCAGAGATCTGGTCATTGACAAAATACCCCCCTTCACCAATGGGCGCATTGGCCTGGGCAATAATCTGATCCTTTTCCCTGGAGGCGTCAAAATACGTGATTTCACCTGTGATCTGGCCATCCTTCACCACCCGATACGGGGTCTCAATAAATCCAAAATCATTGACCTGGGCATAGGTGGTCAGAGAAACAATCAGACCGATATTCGGCCCTTCCGGCGTTTCAATAGGACAAATCCTGCCATAGTGGCTGGGATGAACATCGCGCACCTCAAACCCGGCACGTTCTCTGGTCAACCCCCCAGGACCCAATGCGGAAAGACGACGTTTGTGGGTCACCTCTGAAAGGGCATTGGTCTGATCCATAAACTGGGAAAGCTGGGAAGTTCCAAAAAACTCCTTGAGCACAGCGGTCACAGGCTTGGGATTGACCAAATCGTGGGGCATGAGGGTGGCCACTTCCTGCAGGCTCATCCGCTCCTTGATGGCCCGCTCCATACGAACCAGACCGATCCGATACTGATTCTCGACAAGCTCGCCTACAGGACGAACCCTGCGGTTACCCAAATGATCAATATCGTCAGCAGGCCCGTGAGAATCTTTCAGAAAAAGCAGGTGTTCAACAGCCTTGAGAATATCATCATTGCTCAGGGTACGGGCATCCAGGGGCAGATCCAGGTTCAGGCGTGTGTTCAACTTATACCTGCCCACAGGAGACAGATCATAATAATCTGAGCTGCGGAAAAGATTATCAAAAAAGGAGGCTGACACTTCAGGTGTAGGCGGCGAACTGGGCCTCAGCCGCCTGTAAATATCAATCTGAGCACTCTCCATGTCAGTGGTTTTATCAAGCGCAAGAGTATCGCGGATGGATGACGACACCTCCGGCCCAGAGGCAAACAGGCAGGAAAGCGAGTCAATCCCCAACTCGTGCAATTGAAGAAGCAAATCAGGTGTAACCACATCACCTGGTTCAACCAGGACTTCACCGGTTTCAGGATGAATCACTTCAACAGCAGCAAATTCAGAAGTCAGATCAGCCGGATTCATTTCAATAGTTGTGATCCCTGCCGCACACAGCCGCTTCCACGCCCCTTTGGAGATGAGACTACCCGCAGTGACAAGGGCTTTGCCATCTTCGCGCGTCAGCGTGGCAAGAGCCGTATCCTTACGATAACATTCCGGTTTGACCTCACGGTACACATGACCGTCACCATCAAAAGACAAGGTGTGTAAGGCATAAAATCGTTTGAGAATCTCATCCCTGGTCAATCCCATGGCCTTGAGAAGGATGGTTACCGGCATTTTTCGCCGACGATCAATGCGGACGTAGAGAATGTCCTTATGATCAAAATCAAAATCAAGCCATGAACCACGCATGGGGATGATCCTGGAACTGTAAAGCACCTTGCCGCTGGCATGAGATTTCCCGGAATCATGCTCAAAAATAATCCCAGGTGAACGCTGCAACTGGTTCACAATGACCCGCTCAGTACCGTTGACCACAAAAGTACCCTTAACGGTCATCAAAGGAATGGTTCCAAAATAGATATCTTGTTCCTTGATGTCATGGATGGTACGGTTCTGGGTCTCTTCATCCACGTCAAACACCACGAGTCTGACCTTAATGCGGACAGGAGCTTCATAAGACAAACCTTTTGAAATACATTCCTCTACGTTGAATTTGGGCTCTCCAATATCGTAGCTAACATACTCCAAAGTTGCAGTCTTATTGAAATCTTGTATTGGAAACACAGAGCGGAATACACCCTCTAAACCAATATCATCTCTGCTGGACGAAGGAACATCTGACTGTAAAAATTTTTTATAGGAATCCACTTGAAGGGTTAAAAGGTAAGGGATATCGATAACATTTCTAGTCGATCCAAATTTTTTTACAAATTGATTCATGTTCTCCCCTCAAATAAAAAGCTCAAAGAGATGTTACTGCGTTGAAAGTGTATATCACCAATTGTATATATACAAATTCTCAAACAGAATAATAAAACAAGATATGCTCAAAGCACCTATAAAGGTAAATAGACAAGCCATCTAAATCTAAGGAAGGATGTTTCTAAAAATATATAAAGAAAGGACTGGGTGTGGACTGAAGAAATGGGTCTGAACGAAAAGACATATACAGCGCATAAAACTTTTTTTACAGCAAACACCAGATGATTCGCTACAAACATAATAAGGAGCACAGGACACGTGGGGTCCTATGCTCCTTATGAGTAGACTGGTTCTATCGAACTACTTGAGTTCGACAACGGCACCGGCACCTTCGAGCTGGGTCTTGGCATCCTCAGCCTGTTCCTTGGTAACGGCCTCCTTGATGACGGAAGGAATTTCATCCACCTTGGCCTTGGCCTCTTTAAGACCCAGACTGGTCAGAGCACGGACAACCTTGATAACAGCGATCTTGTTACCACCGACTTCCTTCAAAACAACATCAAACTCGGTCTTTTCTTCTTCAGCAGCGGCTTCACCAGCAGCAGGGGCTGCTGCAACAGCTGCAACAGGGGCTGCTGCGCTGACACCAAACTTTTCTTCCAGCTCCTTGATGAATTCAGCGAGCTCAAGAACAGTCATGTTGGATATGAAATCGACTACCTGATCTTTGGTTATATCTGCCATGGTTTCCTCCTCTATGGAAATGATTTGACGTTGGCTCTTTGATTAAGGGTTATTGTTCCTTCTGATCCTTGATCGCGGTAAGTGCATACAGCATATTGCGAACAAGGTTAGCAAACAGACATACGAAATTCTGGGGGACAGCATTCATGGTGCCCAAGACCTTGGCAAGCAGTTCTTCCTTACCAGGAAGAGTCGCCAGTTCCGCCAGGGCCTTTTCGTCAAGAAAGCTTCCTTCCAGTGCGCCAAATTTGACGGAAAATTTGTCGTTTTTCTTGGCAAACTTCGTAAGGATTTTGGCGGCAACCACAGGATCATCATAGCCGAAGGCAACGGCACAGCAATCCTTAAGCTTATCCTTAAAGGCATCACAGGGCCCATCTGCAAAAGCGATACGTGCCAGGGTATTTTTCACCACCTGATAGTCAACCCCGCTTTCGCGCAGGGATCTGCGCAAGGGGGTAACCTGCTCAACCTTCAATCCCTTGAAATCCGTAACAACAGCGATACTTGCCTTGTCTGCTTTTGCCTTGAGATCATCAATGATCTGCGCTTTTTCAGACCGGTTCACGTTACAAATCCTCCCGGTTAGACAAAAGAGCCAAATGGTCTCGGCAGGCTATTAAGAGCTGGGCTCTCCTGCGTTCTTTGACTCTTCATTTCATAGGTTTCGATCTTGCAGACTACTCTGCCTTGACCGAACTTGGTTCTATCTTGATCCCAGGACCCATGGTCGTTGAAACGGCAATAGCCTTGACATAGGTTCCTTTGGCCGAAGAAGGTTTCAGCTTTCCGACCATAGCCATGAGTGATGCGAAATTATCGAAAAGCTTTTCAGCTCCAAAGGAGGCCTTGCCAATAGGGGCATGCACAATACCAGCCTTATCTACTTTAAAGGCAACCTTTCCAGCCTTGAGCTCACCAACAGCCTTGGCAATATCAAAGGTTACGGTACCAGTTTTGGCATTGGGCATCAGGCCGCGAGGGCCGAGAATCTTACCTATCTTTCCCACATGGGCCATCATATCAGGGGTGGCTACTGCCTTATCAAAATCAAGCCACCCTCCCTTGATCTTTTCCACCAATTCTTCGGCACCCACAGCATCGGCACCAGCATCAAGGGCAACCTGCTCATTCTCACCTTTGCAAAAGACAATGACTCGGACTTCTTTGCCCAGTCCATGCGGCAATGCTACCGCTCCCCGAACCATCTGGTCGGCGTATTTGGGATTGACACCGAGGTTAACGGCAACATCCACTGTCTGGTCGAATTTTGCGTAAGAAGCCTGCAGGGCAAGACCCATTGCGTCCTTGGCGGGATACCTCTTATCCCGATCTATATTCTTACTTACCTTACGGTAATTTTTTCCATGCTTCGGCATAGTCTTTGGCTCCTCGCTCCTAATTGTGTATCTCCAGTCCCATGCTGCGGGCTGTGCCTGCAATGGTATTAACAGCAGCATCCATATCGCTGGCCGTCAAATCAGGCATCTTGATCTTGGCTATTTCTTCGAGCTGAGCCCTTGTGACCTTACCAACCTTGTTTTTGTTGGGTTCACCAGAGCCTTTGTCGAGTTTGGCAGACTTGAGCAACAAGACCGAAGCAGGAGGAGTCTTGGTAATAAAGGTAAAGGAACGATCCTGAAAAACAGTGATCACCACAGGAATGATCATCCCCTTATCTTCCTGGGTCTTGGCATTAAAGGCCTTGCAAAATTCCATGATGTTCACACCATGCTGACCCAATGCCGGCCCGACCGGAGGTGAGGGATTCGCTGCTCCTGCAGGAATCTGTAATTTTATCTTTGCCAGTACTTTCTTGGCCATTCTATATCATCCTCTCTGACAAGCCCTCTCCGGCACTATCCCTTGGCAACCTGGACAAAATCCAGTTCCACAGGAGTCTGACGACCAAAAATCGACACCGAAACCTTGAGCTTGCCTTTATCATAGTTGACTTCTTCGACAACGGCATTGAAATTAGAAAATGGCCCGTCAATGACACGCACCTCATCACCCTTTTCAAAATAAAATTTTGGACGAGGTTGCTGTTTTCTGCTCTCAATGGTCGAGAGTATTTTTTCGGCATCCTTATCAGTCAGGGGAGTTGGCCGGTTCTTGCCGCCGATGAATCCCGTCACCTTGGGAATAGACTGGATCATATGCCAAGACGTATCGTTGAAAACCATCTTGACCAAGGCATAGCCAGGATAGAACTTGCGTGTGGAGGTACGCTTCTGGCCCTTGACGAGTTCCACGACCTTTTCAGTGGGAACAATGACATCATGGATCAGGCCTTCTGTCTGACCGGTACGCATCATCTCTTTGATCGTCTGCTCAACCCTGTGTTCAAAGCCGGAGTATGTGTGGATGATATACCACCGGACATTGGGGGCATCAGGCGTTATGTCACGTTGTTCTTCCATAGGGATATCATCTCCCTGACGTCATGGGACTGCTCGTCTATCCAGAGCAACCCTACGACAGGATCGCCTCAATGATCTTGGAAAGCCCGAGATCCATAACCCCCAAAAACAGGGAAATGACTACTACCAATATCATAACCGCACCGGTTGTGGACATGGTCTCTTTTTTGTCGGGCCAAACGACCTTTTTGAGTTCCTTTTTCGAAAGCTCGAAAAAGGTCTTCAAAGCGTTCATCTTTTCGCCAACACCTTGTTTTTCAACAGGTTTGGCTGCCAATTTCTGATTTTTTTTTGCCATAATCATTCAAGTGGCAGGCCAGGAGGGATTTGAACCCCCAGCCCTCGGATTTGGAGTCCGATGCTCTGCCGTTAGAGCTACTGGCCTGCACTGGGTATAAACAACGCTCCCCAAAAACTTACTTGGTTTCCTTGTGCTTGGTATGCTTTCGGCAAAAGGAGCAGTACTTACTCAACTCAAGCTTGCTTGTGGTATTCTTCTTGTTCTTTTGGGTAGCGTAGTTTCTTCGCTTGCACTCGCCGCAGGCGAGCAGGATATTGATCCGCATGACGCACCTTACTCCAAGATTTCAGAGACAACACCTGCGCCAACGGTTCTTCCACCCTCACGAATAGCGAAACGAAGTCCTTTTTCCATAGCAATGGGAGCGATCAACTCAACCTCAAAAGTGGTGTTGTCGCCAGGCATGATCATTTCAACACCTTCGGGCAGGGTCACCACGCCGGTAATGTCTGTGGTTCTGAAATAAAACTGAGGACGATAGCCAGCAAAGAAGGGAGTGTGGCGTCCGCCTTCTTCCTTGTTCAGGACATAGACCTCACCCTTGAACTTCTTGTGCGGGGTGATGGACTTGGGAGCGGCAAGAACCTGACCGCGCTCAACTTCATCTCTCTTGATACCGCGCAACAGAACACCAACATTGTCGCCGGCCTCACCGCGATCAAGAATCTTACGAAACATCTCAACACCAGTACATACAGTCTTGGTGGTATCCTTAATACCAACGATCTCAACTTCGTCACTTACATTGATCACGCCGCGTTCCACACGACCGGTCACAACAGTACCACGACCAGAAATGGAAAAGACGTCTTCAATGGGCATAAGAAAAGGCTTATCCACGTCACGTTCCGGCTCAGGGATATAAGAATCGCAAGCATCCAAAAGCTCGAAAATGCACTTAGCCTCATCGCTCTCAGGGTCTTCACTTTCCAGAGCCTTGAGAGCACTGCCCTTGATAACAGGGATGTCGTCTCCAGGAAAACCGTATTTATCCAGAAGTTCACGGACTTCCATTTCCACCAGTTCCAGAAGTTCTTCGTCATCAACCAGGTCGCATTTGTTCAAAAAGACGACCAGAGAGGGAACCCCTACCTGACGGGCGAGCAAAATATGTTCACGGGTCTGAGGCATAGGACCGTCAGTAGCAGCAACCACAATGATCCCGCCGTCCATCTGGGCGGCACCAGTGATCATGTTTTTAATGTAGTCAGCGTGACCTGGGCAATCCACGTGTGCGTAGTGCCTGATATCGGTCTCATACTCCACATGCGCCGTGGCAATAGTGATGCCGCGCTCCTTCTCTTCAGGAGCCTTGTCGATCTGATCAAAAGGCACAAAATTACCACCATCGGCATTCTTCAGACTCACCATCTTGGTGATGGCTGCGGTCAATGTGGTCTTACCGTGGTCAATGTGGCCAACAGTACCAATATTGACATGCGGCTTGGTTCTTACAAATTTCTCTTTAGCCATTACGAACCCCCTTTCAAAATTTAACGTGGCGTGTTTCCAACAGGTTGAATGTGCCAGGAGAGGGTTTGACTGGAGCCCACGACCGGACTTGAACCGGTGACCTCTTCCTTACCAAGGAAGTGCTCTACCTGCTGAGCTACGTGGGCACGGGAGGACGGGCGAAATGGAGCGGGAAACGGGAATCGAACCCGCAACCCTCAGCTTGGAAGGCTGATGCTCTAGCCAATTGAGCTATTCCCGCTCGCTCCTGTTCCGTAGTCAAACAACAAGCTAACCTGTCTCCTACAAAACATTGCGGATGGGTGGTGGAGGGGGGAGGATTTGAACCTCCGAAGGCGTCCGCCGACAGATTTACAGTCTGTTCCCTTTGACCACTCGGGAACCCCTCCAATTCTGGAGCTGGCGATGGGACTTGAACCCGCAACCTGCTGATTACAAATCAGCTGCTCTACCAATTGAGCTACGCCAGCCAAAGAAGAGACGTCACTATAGACTTTCACTGGCGATGGCAAGTTTTTTTTATCGTTATTTTGATTTTTTTGAGAACCCAGTCAAACGCAGTTGCATTGTATGCTAAGGACACTTCTTGTGCCCCATTTTCCTTTCCCCAAAAGGCTCAAAAGCCTTTTCATAAACGGTGCCCTTTCACGGAGTCATGGTACCAAGATTCTTCCACAAAAAAACTGTCCGCATCCTTTTATTGGTGCGGACAGCTTGTTTGTGTTTACCAAAAGATCAAAGGTTCAGGTCAATACCGGCTCCATGCTCATAATCGGCTCCTCATTAGCAGCAGGAATCCGGGTACGGCCATCTAAGACCACCTCGTCAAGATAGTATGCCTTGTTAGCCGAAAGATAGCGTAAAAAGGCATTGTTGTGTCCATGACCAGAGCAGGTCACAGAAAAATCTCCCTGAAGAGGATGTTCAAGAAGGTGCATATCTCCAATAAAATCAAGTACTTTATGCCGGACGAGTTCATCCTGAAAACGCAGACCATCAGGGTTAATCACCCCATACTCATCAAGCACAACGGCATTTTCCAAGGATCCGCCCAGGGCCAGGCCATTTCTCTGAAGCATTTCTACATCCTTCATAAAGCCAAAGGTTCTGGCCCTGGCAATCTCGCGGGCAAAGGTCTCAGGGGAAAGATCCAGGGTGAAGGTCTGCCTGCCTACCAGGGGATGATCAAAATCAATGGTGTAGTTCACCCTGAATCCGGCATAGGGGGCAGCCTTGATGACCTTACCATCCTTTTCAAAGACCACCTCCCGCTTGACCCGAAACACCCGCTTAGCATGGCCCTGTTTCCGTATCCCGGCCGAGCGAAGCAGGAACACAAAGCTGGCAGCACTCCCATCCATAATGGGAATCTCATTACCATGTACTTCTATGATAATATTATCAATACTCAGTCCGGCAATGGCTGCCATGAGGTGTTCCACCGTGGCAATACAACGATCTCCCACCCCCAACGTTGTGGCCAATCCCGTAGAGACAACCCCTTCAGGAGTGGGACGCAATATACGTTTACCACCATCTGCCAGATGCTGGAAGACAATGCCCGTGTCCTGATCTGCCGGACGCATCACAAGCCGCAATTTCTTACCACTATGCAGCCCTATGCCTGAACACACTACATTTTTTTTAAGAGTTCTCTGTCGCATGGTGTTTACATATACACAAATCATGCCACAGACATAAACCTTTTCTAATTATTTGTAATATAAAACTTTAGTATGACCACGCAATCCCAAGAATGGTTTTTTGGTCACAAGGTGCGTGTTCCAGGAGCAACATGCGGTGAGCAAGTTGAACTCTCCAAGAGTTTCTTAAGCTGGGCCTGCCTCTCCAAGACTTGAATTTTCTAAAAGAATGTTCCACTAGGTCTGTCCGACGTTCACAACAGCCCCCTATCCCCCCCCCTTGGCCGCACACCAAGGGGGCCATGTTTCCTATAACATTCAGGTACAGCTATGAAATTCCTTCCTGCACAGGCTCACGAAGTCCATGATCGTGAACACCCTCAGACTCTTCATTCCTGACCTGAGCACAACCCAATGCGCTCCCCTGCCCAAGCCCAACAAACTGCTCAAACGAGCCTTGGCCAAGACAGGCATAGCCCTCAACAACTAGGGAACCTTTGGTTACAAATACGCCACCCTCACCCATTATCCGCGAAAACCAGGATGTGATACCTGCTTTTTACACGTGACTATGTAACCTCAATAAATCAACAACAACATTGAACAAATTAAGTTTGCTATTTATACCGAGGTATGCCACACTATAGCGTTTGCCTCAACGGAAAAGGCAGGCCATGCTGCCTCACGCTCGACGTAACGATTATTTTTATCCTCTTCCTATGTTTGATCTTGGCATGAGCGGGAACGACCGTGTTGATCTATCACATTGAGAAAGACGCTTTTGAAAACTTAATCAAAATCAGCAAGCCTCATCGTAGGGACAAAATGGAGTAAAAAATGCACAGAAGGTGTTTTGTAAAAAATATTTCTACTATAATCATATATCTTGTCTTCCCTTTTAAACTATTTGCTAAAAATACCAAAAAACAATCAAAGAGTTGGAATCCTACCGTATTCATTGACTGCAAAAAATGTATTGGTTGTGGTTATTGCGTTGCTGTATGCCCACCCAAGATTCTTAAACAAATCACAAATGATGATTGCCCTATTGTTACAAAAAAAAGTTGCATTGCTTGCGGAAATTGTGTTTGCTCTTGTCCTTCCGAAGTAATTAAAGTACGAAATAGCTACGGCCACTTTGTATTATGCAATAAGAAAAAGTAATACTATATAATGTTCATAAAATTAACATACAAGCATCTATTTATCTTTTTTTCTTTTGTTTTTATTATATTTTTATTACATTTTCAATGTAATACTTTTTCTAAAAAAGTAACAAAAAAAGATGGAATAAAACAAAATAACATTCAAAATGATCAACATCATCACGAAACAATTATTACCGAAACAAATGATAAATTTTCTACAAACAATAATAAAACCTTGAATACTGACAATAAAAACTTGGAAAGAAAAGAAATCTTAGAAGAAAAAGAAGTATCTGATGGAAAAACATATCGTGAATTTCACCTTGATGGATTAAAAAAGTATATGTATCATACAATAAAAAGGGACATGCCTGATTCTCGATTCATAGATTTGTTTGGTGGAATAATAGAAAATGATTTTGATAGAGTTTTTGATCACGTTCAATTATCAGATCTAACTAAATTAAATGATAAAGAAGTCGAAATTTTAATACGTTTAATAGGTTATTTTACAACAGACCTTGATATTTTTGATCTTCTTTTTCAGAACATTGAGTTCTCTCTTTTTTCTGACACGCACAAGGATATAAGTGA
>PDWJ01000274.1_pt1 | contig 79577 bp, 75 predicted proteins | sample 1430881 | NCBI WGS metagenome assembly PDWJ01 (sample SAMN01162460, study PRJNA174530) | Oral metagenome, whole genome shotgun sequencing project. | biome: Marine environment; feature: Marine mammal; material: Swab sample of the gingival sulcus; isolation source: swab sample of gingival sulcus...
AAGGAGGTCTTATGAACGGTTATACAGGTAAAGCACTTCTGGTGGATCTGTCTGTTGCGTCCATAACTACCCAAGACATCGAAAAATCCTGGTACGATAATTAGTTGGGAGGCGAAGGACTGGGAGTCAGAATGTTGTATGAGTGTGTGGAGACAATAAGCGCCCCTCTTGCACCGGAAACGCCTGTTATCCTAGCAACCGGGCCGTTTAATGCAACTCCGGCGACCGAAGGGGGAAGAGTTGCAGTCATCTTCCGCTCACCTGCGACAGGTACCTTAGAGCTCTCCAATGCCGGTGGACATTTTGGCCCCGCCCCGAAGTGCGCAGGCTATGATATGCTGGTTATAACCGGAAAAGCGGGCAAGCCGGTATGGTTAAGGATCGAAGACAGCAGGGTTTCCCTGGAAACAGCTGAACATCTCTGGGGAAAGCTGGTCTTGGCTCCAAAGCCCAGGTGATTTCCGCAGGACTGGCCGGAGAAAATCTCGTTAATTTCTCATCACTCATGACCCATAAAGATGTTTTTGGTTATGTCGAGGAAGAGTTGGGGATCACCGAAAAACAAAATCCCCTTGAGGATGGCAACAAAGAATGGATCAAGCCATTACAGGAGCTCTCAATGGCAACAAATTTTGGGTGCCTGTCTCTTTGCTTCGATCTGTTTGGTAGTCAAAGGTTCCACCTGGGCTGAAATGTACTCGGCAGTGACTGGCGGGCTGTTCACTCTAGAAGATCTCCTCAAGACTGCTGAAAGAGTAATCAACATGGAACGAATGATTAACTGTCAATATGGATTCACACGTGATGACGACAAGCTACCTTCAAGGCTCCTTAACACACCATCGCCCGACGGAGTAGGTGAGGGGCAGACAGTGAACATGGAAGCGGCGCTGGACAGTTATTATGGATCAATGGGCTGGGATATCCAGACGGGAACACCTGGGGCTGAAAAGTTACAGGAACTTCATCTTGGCTGGATGATGTAAATAAAACTCTCCATAAGCTTAAGTTCGTAGGGCTGAAACCTTCTGGTTCCCTCCATTTGCCAAGAAACAGAACACCTTCGAAAGTTCACCTCAGCCAAGGGGGCGTTCCAGCGGGCTGCCCGCCAGAACGCCCCCTTGGCCTGCTGAATAGCAACTGCGGCCTCAGGTGAACAGGAGCTCAACGGCTTGGGCTGACCAAATTTTTATTCAACAGCGCAACCAATGCCTCCACATCTCTGGCATCAGGATGTCCCTTGGCATTTTCTGCCTCTTTCAGCCATTCAGGAGGACGACTGCTTTTCCCAAGTTTATAGAGAATCCTGGGATCAACCTCTCCCGGGCAGGAATAACAACCGACGATTGCCGCATTTTTCACAAGACCTTTCGCCTGATCCATCACCTTTTTAACAAGTGCCGATTGCCGTTGCGAACCATGGGTCATAAAGAGTACGAGTCTGGTATTCTCCGCAAAACCGGCAAGAAACCGGGCTGCCCTTGGTTCAACCCTTCCCGCCATTATCGGAAAACCAACAGCAACAAGGTCATACTCGTATTCCTGGAGAGGTAGCTCGGTTATGCAAACCAGTTTCTTTGCCCCTTTGAGTCTCTTGTACGCAGCTTTCGCCAATTTTTCCGTGTTACCAGATCTACTTGAATATACCAGTAAAGATTTCATGCCATTGACCAGTTAAAAAATATTTTTCATTAAAAAAAACAATGAATTACCTTCAATCTGATCCGTTTTTTCAACCTTGTTTTCTGTCCGTAAAGAGATATGTCTCTCCAGCTGCTAAACGTATAAATCGTTTTCTGGCGCGATCATCCTTGCTTAGTACCAATGCGAGGTTATCAAGAGGGTCTGAGTAGCCGTTGTCCGCCAGAGGAAACATGGAATGATGCGTTGGCAGCACAAAGGGTTCGCCAAGATCGTAATAGGCTTTAACGGCATCAGTGGGTCCCATGTGCTGATAGTGCATCAGCCATTCAGGCTTTGAGCAGCCGATGGGAAGTAGGGCAAGGAAAAATCTCCCGAATTCTTGTTTTGCCATACGAAAAAAATCACCACCCCCGTAGCCAGTATCCCCGGCAAAATAAACCGTTCCCCTTGGTGTGGTTATCACATACGCGCCCCAAAGGGCCTTGTTTCGGTCAAACAGTCCCCGAGCCGACCAGTGATGCATCGGCCGTAATTCCACCCTTACGTCGGAAGAGATGTCGCTCCCCTGCCCCCAATCATATGCGGTCACCCGCACAGAGGGATCATACCGCAAAATACTCCGATCATTACCAAGAGGAACAATTACCCTGGCTGGATGCTGCCTACAAAGACTGGTAATGGTCGGCAGATCCAGATGATCGTAGTGATTATGGCTGACAAGAACGACATCGATAGGTGGTAAAACGGCAAAATCTATTCCCGGCGGATGCACCCGCCTTGGCCCTGCCCACTGTACAGGACTGGCCCGGTCTGACCAGATGGGGTCCGTCAGGATATTGATACCGCCTGTCTGGAGCAGGACCGTGACATGGCCGACAAAAGAGAGACGCACATCAGTACCGTAGACCCGCTCAGGCGGCACATCCTGGCATGCATTTGGCTGGAATTCCGGCCAGGAACCTCTCTGCCCAGAGAACCGCCATCGTAAAATATCGCGAAACCTCAAGGTCATTGGCTTGCCTGGATTGAAAAAACGACGACCATCGAAATGGTCGGTACAAGGCCCTTTGACAGAGCTCCTACAACAGATCGGCATACTCCTCCTTCTTTAGGAGCTTACTCCATGTTGAGTACAAGATGTGTGATTGCCATGTGCTCTTTCATGACGGCAAGAATCGATTCAAAAATACTGAAAATATCAACGCGTAATCAGGAGGTCACACCTACCAATCACCAGTATGCAGCTGTACTGGCAATTGATATACGCGCCAGCGTCACCTAGAGAGAAGGAGATTTTACGGGATCAAGTTGAACAGTATTGGCAACCGGGGGTGGTGTTCATTCTCCTGATCACTTGCATTTGCGTAATTTCAGAAAATTGCAGTAACACTTCCGCAACGTTCCCCTGCGCCTTCGGCGAACAGCGGCGGAAAACGCCTAAATAAAAGACTGGCGAATAGCCTCTGTTCTTTTGGTGACGTTTTTTTTTCGGTGTTTTTTTGTTTTCCACCCTCGAAAATATACACTATAGTGGTTATAAAAATGATCGTCCTCTCTTTACGACCATATCGCCAATTGCTGGCAAGATCAACGGACAAGCAGGCATGGCCCCTGCTCCCCCTTTTTCTCTACATGGAGTACCTGTTGCAATGACCCTCCGCAGCCTTGCCCGTGACCTTTACCAGGCCCAGCAAAAAGTCCACAACTTGCGAGACCAGCTTGAAACGGCCTGCGAATTTGAAGGTGAACGTCTCAAACGTGAACTACGTCAGGCAGAAGCAGAGTGCAACCAATACAGACGTATACTCGAAGGAAGAAAAGAGAGGGGAAAATCGTTTTTCAACTAACGTCACCAAAAATCAACGATTGCAGCGGTAAATTCGCGCAGTACACACTCTCCTCCAGACCGCACCTCAACGCCCAGAAGCAGCACGGCTGATTAGAGAATCTGGTTGAGAAAGCTCTGGGTCCTCTCGTTTTGCGGGCGAGTAAACAGCCCCTCAGGGGTCCCCTCTTCGATAACCGCACCGTGATCCATAAAGATTACCCGGTCCGCCACTTCACGGGCAAAGCCCATTTCATGGGTCACCACCACCATGGTCATGCCGTCAGCGGCCAGATTTTTCATAACATCAAGCACCTCACCCACCATTTCCGGGTCCAGCGCCGAGGTTGGCTCGTCAAAGAGCATGACCTTTGGATCCATGGCAAGGGAACGGGCTATGGCGACACGCTGCTGCTGGCCTCCTGACAGTTGCTCGGGATAAACACCTGATTTTTCGCCGATCCCCACCTTCTCCAGCAGCATCATCGCCTTTTCCTCGGCCTCCTTAGCGGAACGCTTACGCACACTCATCTGGGCCATGGTGAGGTTTTCAAGCACGGTCTTGTGAGGAAAGAGGTTGAAGGCCTGAAAGACCATCCCGGTCTCAGCCCGCAGCCGGTTGATATCAGCCTTGGGATCCAGCAACGCCTCGCCATCAATGGTTATTTCACCACTATCAGCATACTCCAGACGGTTGAGGCAGCGCAGAAAAGTGGATTTCCCCGAACCCGAAGGCCCGATAATCACCACCACCTCTCCAGCAGCCACATCGAGAGAGGCATCCTTGAGGGCATGGATCTCCTCTGGCACATAAAAGAACTTATTAACGTTGCGGGCACGAATCATCAGATAGCCCTCCTTTCGAGATGCTGAACCAAAAGCGACAGGCCAAAGGTAAGGACGAGGTACAGCAGGGCGCAAACGATCCAGAACTCGAAAGGCTGCAACGAGGTTGTCACCACCTCGCGTGTAATTTTGGTCAACTCTCGAATAGAAATAACTCCCAGCAGCGACGAGTCCTTGATCAGGCTGATAAATTGCCCTGCCAGTGCCGGCAGAATCCTGCGGATGGCCTGGGGTAGGATTATCTTGCGCATGGACGCTGTATAACTCATCCCCAGCGACCGGGCGGCCTCCATCTGGCCGATATGCACCGACTGAATACCGGCCCGAACGATTTCCGCAGTATAGGCACCGGTAAACAGGGCAAGAGACAACACCCCAAACCAGATGGTTGGCAGCGGTCCGATCCCCCATCCGGCCAAAAGCTTATTGACCAGAGCGCCGATGACAAAGTACCAGATCATCATCTGCACCAGGAGAGGCGATCCCCGCACCAGTTCGATATAGGTAATGGAAAGCCAGCGCAGGGCCGGATTCGAGGAAATTCGCGCAAGTCCGGTAGCAACGCCGATCATAAGGGCAAACAGCGAGGAGATGACACTGACCTTAAGGGTAATCCACAATCCATACAGCAGTAGGCCGCTCTTCCAGCGATCTTCCGCAGCCAGGACATCACCCGCGTAAACATACTGATCCACATCCACCAGAACGCCTTCAGCGGGCACCAGGTAGGACGTTTCTTCGCCAACACCGCGAACGGTAATAGTGCTACCCTCTTTGCCCTCGACAATAGCGGCGACAATGCCCTCAGCTTCGGCCAGTGTTTCCACTTTGTCCTTGTAGACAAAATACTGAGGTACCGCGTACCAGCGCCAGATATAGTCCACCGATCTGGTTGCAAAATATACCGCGGCAATACTCACGCCAAGAATAACAAAAAAGGTCGCAATCCAGAGTCGGTTAACAATTGGAGGCTTCGGGGCATCAAGCCCGGGGTAGAGAGACATGCAAGGAACTCCTGGACAAAGGTGCAGTCGATGCGCTGCAGGGATGATCTCTCTCCGTGCAAGGAGCACCGGAGAGAGATGTCTTGATCAGCAGACTACTGAATATTGTTGAACCACTCGGTACTTTTGATCCACTTGTTATAGATACGGTCATAGCGGCCATCAGCCTTGATCTGCCGCATAAAATTATTGAGGAAGTTGAGGAAATCCGGGTCCCCTTTGCGAATACCGATACCCAGCGGCTCATAGGTGAAGGGCTTGTCGAGAAGCACGGCCTTGCCCTTACCATGCTGGGCCATAAAAACGACGTTAAATGGCAGATCGTAGACAAAGGCGTCGGACTGACCATTTACCACATCCATGGCCCCGTCGGCCTCCTTGTCAAAAGACTTGTAGGTGGCCTTCGGCAGCATGCGCTTCACCGCCATCTCGCCAGTGGTACCAATACGCGAGGCTACAGTGTACTTGGGATCGTTGAGCTGTTCGTACGAGGTGATCTGTCCCTCAAGTTTTTTATTGAGGATAATAGCCTGGCCGACAACAATATAAGGATCGGCAAAGTTGATCTGCAGATTACGCTTCTGGGTGACTGTCATACCACTGAGGATAACGTCGAACTTTTCAGTGAGCAGTGCCGGGATAATACCATCAAAATCTGTATTGACAATTTCCAGCTTGACGCCCATGGCCTTTGCCAGCTCCCTGGCGAGATCCACGTCAAAACCGATGACCTTGCCCTTCTTGTCAACCATCTCAAAGGGCTGATAGCCTGAATCCAGACCGATCTTGAGTATGCCACGCTGCTGGATGGCCTCAAGGGTAGATTTTTTTGCCAGTTCAATATCTGCGGCAAGTGCCTGAACAGTAAAGGCCAAGATCAGAAAAGATCCAAAAAAAAGTTTTTTCAGTTGCATGAAGTGGTCTCCGTAAAAGTGATTGGGGAAAAACCATTTTTCCGCTCCAGATACTGTTTGAACGGACAATGGCTAGTACTTGCCTTCTGTCAGATTTTCCTTGATGAGCATTTTTGTCTTGCAGGAAGGACAGTCCGGGACTTTCTCCTCAGGTAGATAGACAATCTGCGAACGTTTGCACTTAGGACAACGGACTTCGACTGCCTCGCGCTTATACCTGTCTTTAAAAACGCCCATAGCCTAAAACCTCAGTGACAGGCAGGTCAATCCACCGTCCATTTTCCGTGTTTCACTGGTGTCCAGTTCCAGAACGGTACGGCCGGTCCGCTCAAGCTGCTCCCGGGTCCGCGGAAAGTTGGCCGGCATAATCAAGGTGTCGTTGACCAGCAGGGTGTTCCCGGCATACTCCTCGCCAGGGGAAAGGATAATCTGTTGATAATCAGCGAGTGCCTCGTGGCCGGCAAAGTCTTCAGTGAGCAGCAGGGTCTCCTCACCCACGATATTGACGCTGGATTTAAAATGCAGCCCAGCTCCTACCGGCACCGTAACCCAGGTATTCCCGTACCGCTCGAGAATCCTGCCCAGTTGTGCCGCACCTTCAGCATTGGTACGATCCGAGATCCCGATAAAAAAATGACGCCCTACCATGAGAACATCGCCACCATCCACGGTTCCAGGGGGCTGAATATACTCCAGAGGTCTGTGTCGGGCCAACGCCAGGGCAATGCTCTTTTCCTCGCCTTTGCGGGCAGGTGCTCCAGGATTGGTGATAATCGCCACGTCCGGAGTCACCACCGCGGTATCCTCAACGAAATGGGCATCAGGATAGGCCTCTTCAGCGGGCAGGTTCTCCACTGCAAGGCCGAGGTTTTCCAGGGTTTCGATATAGGCCCGGTGCTGTCTGCACATCAAGTCGTACTCCGGCACACCGAGATCTGCAGTAGTGAGTCCTCTGGTAAAGCTGAGACCGGGGGTGCGGGTAATGGCGTGGGTAAACATAAAAACGATCGCCTTTTCTTTGTTTACTGTAATCCGAGGAAAATCAACTATTACCAACCAGGGAAAAAGCTGTCAATTGGTTTGCTGCTTGCTCAGATCACCTGATTGTCCGCAACAGGAGGGTTTGCCTTCCCGGCCATAGTCAACAGCGAGGCCGCTCCGGGAAAAACGATCACTCGGCCCACTTTATCAAAAGTTTTTTTGAAGATCGAACTCGTTAACATCACAATACAATCACAAACACTTTTTTCCCGGAACACCAAGATTAACGGATTCTCAAGAATGAGCGGTATTTTTCTGAGCCCCTTTCGGTTGAGCTGTCCACCCTATTATTTTTTTTAAGAAAAAAAGATTGAAAAAATACTATAATTATAGATAGGCTAATTTTTTTTAGAGGCAGGTTATTTTTTGTGTTGACAAAAAAGAGGAGAATTTTTATTAACCACGAAGTTTGAATGATCTAATTCTTATGCTTTTTTCCACAACACGTGAGCCTGATTATGCCCCAAATAGACCTCGAACCCTACTTTGCAAAAACAGAAGACCCGCTTACCAGCGCGTTTGCAAAAAAAATAACGACCCATCCCGGCGGAACGGCCTCCATGGTGCCACCCCCGGAGATTGAAAAAAGGATTACAGCGATACGCAGCACGACAAGAACTGGCAAGAGTGCCGCGTATATTCATATCCCCTTTTGTGAAACACATTGCCTGTACTGCGGCTTTTACAAAAAAAGATACAACACCGAGGAGAGTCACATCTACGCTGACACGCTACTGGCCGAGCTGAAGATGTGGCACGACGATCCCATTCAGCAGACAGCACCTCTGCACGCTGTCTATCTTGGCGGCGGCACGCCTACATCCATTGAGGCGGTTGATATCGGCCGTATTCTCGAAGGCGTACACAAGTATCTGCCGCTGGCCAATGACTGTGAAATCACCGTGGAGGGGCGAATCCAAAACTTTGATCACGACAAGATAAAGGCCTGTATCGATAATGGCGCCAACAGATTTTCCCTGGGGGTACAGACATTTGATACCAAGCTACGCCAGTCGATGCGGCGGCTTGCCAAGAGAGAAAAAGTCATTGATAAACTGGTGGAGTTACGCGACCTGGACCAGGCTGTCGTGGTGATAGACCTCATTTATGGTTTTCCTGGACAGACAAAAGAGTTGTGGCAGCATGATATTGAAACACTTCTTCAGCTTGAACTGGATGGAGGCGATCTCTACCAGCTCCAGATTTTTCCCAAAACACCACTACAGGTCGCTATCGAAAAAGGAAAGATGGAAGAAGGTCTTGATGTTCCCACCCGGGCTCGTCTCTATGACTATGGATGTGGCCTCATGGAAACGGCACAATACCGACGTCTTTCTGTCAACCATTGGGCCAGGACCAGCCGTGAGCGTAACATCTACAATCACCTGATGCGTAGCCCGGCACACTGCCTGCCTTTTGGACCGGGAGCAGGAGGAAACCTCTGTGGTTACAGCCTGATGACCGAGGGAGATTACGATACCTGGAAAGAGACCGTCGCCAAGGGGAAAAAACCGGTAAAAATGCTTTTTCACCAAGGTCAGCACAGCCTGCTGGAAAAAACCATCACCGGCGAGTTTGAACTCTTGCGAATTAATCCCACTGATCTTGGTAACAGATTTGATCTTGATATCTCCAACTGTCTGCAGCCTCTGTTCAACCAGTGGATAGAGGCAGGACTTTTGTCAAGAGATGGGGAATGGCTGCACCTGACTCGTGCCGGGCAGTTCTGGCAGGTTAATCTTTCGCAGCTTACCTTGAATTATTTACAACAGACTTTACTCAAGGAGAACACGTGATGAACAGAAAAAATGGCAGAAAAAACATGCGCACAGTCCTTGCCCTTGGCTTAGTGTTTGTCCCTGTAACGGCCCTCGCGGTGACCGAGGTTGAGAGTCCGGAAATTGTTGTTTCCGCGACAAAAACAGAAAAGATTTTACAGGAAGCACCCTCGACAGTCTCTGTGGTTGATGGGGAGATGTCAGCGCAATACGGCAACAACTCCATCGCCGATATGGTCAGGGATGTGCCCGGGGTTGAGGTGTTTGACAACAGTATTGCCGGTTCAAAACGCCTCATGATCCGCGGTGAAAACGGGGGCAGGGTCATTGTCCTCATCGATGGCCAGAAGATAAACGAACAAAAATCCATGGACGGCGCGCCACTGCTCATCGACCCGGCTACCGTAGAACGCATAGAGGTTGTCAAAGGTGCAGGCTCGGTTCTCTACGGATCCGAAGCTATCGGCGGTGTCGTCAATATCATCACCAAAAAGGGAGGCGGCAAACCCTTTGGTGGCACCGTCGCTGGAGGCTACAATTCCGGGACCAGCGGTACAGAAGCGACGGTTGGCTTTAATGGTGAATCAGGGGGGATACGGTATCGTCTCACCGGCAGTTACTCTGACCAGGGAGACAGGGAGACCCCAGAAGGAACGCTCAAGGGCTCGGATTCGAAGATGAAGAGTCTCAGTGGTTTTCTTGGGTACAAAAACGACCAACTCGATACAGGGCTGACCGTTGAACAATATGAGGTTGAAGCAGATGTCCCCCCCATTATGGTGATGGGCAGCCCCTTTGACCTGGATCTTCCCGAATGGTCAAGAGAAAAGATTGGCGTCTACGCTGACTTTATGGATATCAACGACTTTCTCCCTAAAGTCCATCTTGATACGTACTATCAGAAGACCTTTAAAGATTTCCGCCAGTACATGGAGATTCCTATGGGCGGGCCCTTTCCTGTAGGTTTCAATCTTCATACGGATAACGATCAACAGACCTATGCGCTTAACGCCCAGGTCGACATGGTGCCTGGTGATGCCCACTATCTCATCGGTGGCCTCGCCTACAGCAATGACAGCCTGGACGCAGTAACCGAAAACACCTTCTCCATGCCGTTTATTCCTTCAACCAGCTACTTCCAGGAAGCAAGCATCAGCACCTGGGCCCTTTATCTCCAGGATGAATGGAGCCTTACCGATGCGGTAACGCTTACCCTTGGTGTCCGGGAAACCTGGGTGGAATCGGAGCTGGAAAAGACTGACGACCCAAATGCCACAACCGGTAGCATCTCGGATAGTCATCCCGCGTTCAGTGCAGGGGTTACCTGGAACAGCACCGATGAGCTGACCCTGCGGGCTCTTTTTTCCCAGGGATATCGGTTCCCGGATCTCGGTAAACTTTTTATCGGCACCTCGCACGGCGGCTCCGTCACCCTGCCCAATCAGGATCTAGATCCGGAAACCTCCAATAACTTCGAGGCAGGTCTCCGCTTTGACAATAACCACCTGAAAACAGATATCGCCCTGTTCTACAATCTGGCGGAAAACTACATCAACAGACAAGCGTTCGGCCCCGGGATCTTCAGGTACGAGAATGTTGATACCGCAAAAACCATAGGGCTTGAGATGTGGATTGGTTATCGTTTTGAGCCGTACAATCTCACCCCCTATTTGAACGCAACCCTCATGCGTCGCCAGTATGAAGACAGCCTCCTCAGTACCTGGGATACCAAAACCCCGTTCTTCTCTGGTCGCATCGGTGTCAGGTTCGAACAGCCGCTAGCCTCCATGCCGCTAAAAATCTGGGGCGACCTGTATATGCGAACCGCCACTGAGGCAAAAGAGGAGATGATGCCTGGTCAGGTTGTCACCCATGACGGCTGGAACACTGTCAACCTTGCCCTGGGGACCACATGGGGAGAGAACGACAACTGGAAGGCGTCACTTAACCTCAACAATATCTTTGACGAAAGCTACACGACCGCGCAGAACGCTCTCCTGGAGCCTGGTTTCAGCGTTATTGCCCGGCTTTCTCTTGACTTTTAACGGTTAGTAACAGCTCAACCAACAGGGAGCGTTTTCTCTGCATAGCGCTCCCTGTTGGTCAGTCCATACCAACGATGAATGCAAGGAAAAAACCATACTGGCACCTCCAGGATCTTGTCACTATTGGTGTTTTTGCGGCGGTTACGAAGGTGTCAAGCTTACTGGTCGCCTTGATCGGTGGTGGAATGAATCCGCTCACCATGGTCCTGAAAAATCTTATCTTTACAACGCTGGTGGTGGTGCTCCTCTACAAGGTGCGCAAATTCGGGACACTGACGCTCTTTATCCTTGTCAACACCCTCATTTCCATGCTGCTGATGGGCGGAAACCTTTTTCTGCTCCCACCAATGCTGCTTGCCGGGCTGTTGGCAGAGGGAATCATTGTCATGTTTGGCGGCTACACGAAAAGTGTGCTGCTGATACTCGGTGTCGGCATCTACGATCTGCTCTACAAAAGCAGTGCCCTGGCCCTTTCCTGGCTCTACATGCGAGAACAGCAGGAACTGCTTATCATGGCGACCATAGCTGTCGTCATTGGCTACGCGGGCTCCCTGATAGGTCTTTTTACTGGAATCTTTTTCGTCAAGGAATTACGTCATGCCTGCATCATCCGGGACTAGAGAGCAGATATCAAAAACTGTTCCGGAAAAACGCCTGCCGATCCTTTTGCTCGACGTCCGTACCAAGCTGTTTATCTGCCTTACAGCCTCGGCAATTGTCATCTTCTTCAAGGGTGAGGTCGCGCTTGGTTTTTTCACCGCTGTCACCTTTTTTTACGCCCTTGCCACCCGTCGCTGGCGATTACTTGCTATCTGTTATGCGGCAGCAGGGCTGATGTGGATTCTGGCCATCTGCTTTGTCGTTGTGCTCCACAAAATTTTTCAGGCCTTTCCCCTGTCAAGTTTTGTCAACATACTGATCCCCTTTCTGCGCATGCTTGTCATGCTCAACACCATACTGGTGCTGGCCCTGACCTCACGCGTACAGACCCTGCTCTCGGCGCTCAAAAGTCTTCGTCTGCCAATGTGGCTGTATATTCCGGCAGTTGTTGTCATCAGATTTATCCCTGACTTCATACGAGATATTCAGCAGATCAACGAAACAATGCGCATCCGGGGGTATACCCTTACACCAGTGTTTCTGGTCCGCCATCCGCTCCTCACCGTTCGCCTGCTCATTGCCCCCATGCTGTTCCGGGCACTGCGCAGTGCCGATGAGCTGGCCATTGCCGCAGAACTCAAGGGCATTCGCCATGATGTGCAGGTGACCAGCTATAAGCCAAACATCTTTGGAAAATACGATATGGTGGCCTTGCTGGTCATGATAACCGTGATCGTCTGTGGCGTAGCTCTGGAGCTCTCTTTTGGCTCGATGGTCCAGGGGAGGATGATGTGATACACCTGGACAGGGTCAGTTATAGCTATGCCTTCCAAGATAGGCCCGCGATCAAAGATCTCTCACTTGTTGTTGAACCCGGGGAGATTGTCCTGGTCACTGGAGCCAGCGGTTGCGGAAAATCCACACTTATCCGGCTGATCAACGGGCTCTGCCCTCATTTCTTCAAGGGAAGCTTAACCGGCAAGGTAACGGTTGACGGCAAAAACACTACGGAAAGCAGCATCCTGGAGCTCGCCCAGGACGTCGGCACAGTCTTTCAGGATCCGGAGCTGCAGTTTTTTGCCCTGCAGGTGGAAGATGAACTGGCCTTTGCCCATGAATGGCGGGGCACTAAAAGAGAAGAGATTACCAAAATTGTTGAGCAAAGTGCGAGCTCAATGGGGCTTGACCAACTGCTCGACGCGTCGATCCATGATCTTTCCGAGGGCCAGAAACAAAAAATAGCCATTGCTTCAGCGCTCTCCTTGCAGCCAAAGGTGTTGATCTTTGATGAACCCACCGCCAATCTTGATCCGGAAAGTACGCTGGAACTGGCAAAGCGCTTTACCGAACTGCAGCAGCAGGGCCTGGCAATTCTGGTTGTCGATCATCGACTGTACTGGCTGGAAGACATTACCAGCCGGGTCGTTGTCATGGAGGCAGGAGTAATTGTCCAGCAGGGACCTTTTTCTATACTTGAGGATCCGGATTTTCGCAGCCGTTACGGCCTGCGCCAGCAAAGGGTGACCGATTGTCGCCAACAGCTGGCGCCACCTCCAAAAGACGGAGAGTTGACCGTACAGCATCTCTCTTTCAGTTACAACAACCGAAGAGATACCGATACCCCTGCCAGGCCTTTATTTACTGACGTCTCCTTTACCCTTGGTCGAGGTATTACCGCGATTATTGGCGATAATGGTCAGGGCAAGACCACCCTGGCTCGCCTGTTGACTGGTCTTTTGAAGATGAAGAACGGGACCCTCTCCCTGTGTGGCACACAGCTACGGGCAAAGGATATCCTCAAACGGGCATCCATTATCCTGCAGAACACCGACCACCAGTTACATATGAATACCGTCAGCAAAGAACTGGAGATGGCGGCAAAGGCCGGCAAATCCAGTGAAGCCGACAGGGCCATGCTGCAAACCCTGCTTGCTGACATCAACCTCAGCCACCTGGCTGACCGACATCCCCAGTCACTTTCAGGAGGAGAAAAACAACGGCTTGTGATTGCCTGCGGCCTGGCGAAGAAACCGGACATACTGATTCTTGATGAGCCGACAAGCGGCCTTGACGGTGGCAATATGGAACGGATTGCCGCAATGATTGATCAAGTGGCGGCACAGGGCTGTTTCGTCCTGCTCATCACCCACGATCTCGAGCTGTTGGAAAGAGTGGCGGAACGAGCACTGCACCTGCCTATACCGTAGGCCCCCTGAGTTTCTGGATTGTCGTTCAAGATCAAGATATGAGAGGATATGTTACCGCAGCCATACAGACAATATTTCGTCATACTATTTCGAACACAACCCTGAGATTGAAAGAAAACAAGTAGGACAAAAATATCTGACGAACAAAGAGGACGTTATGTTTACAGCACAGGTTACAGAAGAGATAAGGAAAAATGTTGCAGCAGCACTGGAGGAAGATCCGCAGTTCATGCCCGCTTTTCTCGCAAAAAAACTTGCTCTCCCAGAGGCTGTGGTGATCGCCGCTTTACCTGCATCAATGCGCGCATTTACTGCTGCCGAGCACTTTGAAAAAATCTGGACAGAGGCGAGAAAATGGGAAAAAGCGACCTTTATCGTCAGCAGCCCAGGGGCCATTGTCGAATATAAAGGAAGGCTGCCTGAAGGAAAATTTGGTCATGGCTACTTCAATTTGAAGGAGAAAGATCATCCCCTTGGAGGACACCTGCTTGTTACACAATTGGCCTCCATCTGTTTTCTCAATAAGCAACTTTTCGGCCTGGAAAGTCTTTCGCTCCAGTTTTTCGATACTGAAGGCACACAGATGTTTGCTGTCTATGCTGGACGGGAAAAAAGAGAAATCATTCCAACGGTAAAAAAGGCATGGCTGGAGATGAAAGACTCCTTTTGCCCAACAAACAGCTAACGAAGGAAAAACTCGCTCACCCATAGCTAAAGGATAGCACATGAAAGTACTTGTTACATGGTCATCAAAGACGGGAAATACAAAATCTGTAGGCGAGGCAATTGAGCCAGTCTGCCCGCCAGGGACACATCTCTGTCCCATTGAAGAAGCCCCTGCTGGCGGCGGCGATTATGACGTTATTGCGGTTGGTTACTGGGTTGACAAGGGATTACCAGACAAAAAATGCAGGAATTACCTCAAGGGGATTACGGGGAAAAAGATTGCCTTTTTTGGCACCCTGGGAGCGTATCCCGACTCAGATCATGCCAAGGAGTGCATGCACAAGGCTGAAGATCTGGCACTGGACAATGAGGTGTGTGGACACTTTATCTGCCAGGGGAGAGTCGACCCAAAACTGCTTGAAATGATGGCAAAGATGCCCAACAATCCCCACCCCATGACAGAAGAACGAAAAGCACGGATTGAAGAGGCGAAAAAGCATCCCAATGAGGATGATTTTCACAACGCTCGCCAGTGCTTCCAAAAAATATTTGCCAAGTTGGAGGGCTAGTAATTCCCATGGAACTTACGCAAAAATTCTGGCATATGTTTGGCCCTGCAGGTGCTGTACTGGTGATACTCGCACTTGTCAGTCTCTACCTGAGTTTGCGTAACGGTATCTATCTTTACCTGGTTGAAAAAGATTTTGATAAAAAATTAAAGAAATTACAGGAAGATGGATGCAAACACCTCAAACAGTTTTATCACGATTCTGATAACCCGCTGATAAATATCATCGGTGAGGCAGTACTGATCCAGGTGCATCACTCCAAGGGTATCCGGTCAGAGGTGTCCTACCTGTTTCACCGTAATTTTTCTGGCGTGACCTCAGGGCTTACCTACCTGCGGCTTATCTCTGTGGTCGCCCCTCTGTTGGGGCTGATGGGAACCATGCTGGGCATGATAGATGTCTTTCGGGTTGTTGCCTCCTCACCCACGGTGGATACGACACTTTTTGCCAAAGGAATCTGGGAGGCATTGACCACCACTATCCTCGGGTTAGCTATCGCCATCCCGTCTCTTTTTTTCTATTACAGCCTGATGCTGAAGATGAAAAGATTTCGCTTCATGGCGGTGGAACACAGCTCTCACACCTCAGAAATACTCCGTGATTCAGAGACATTTAAGCAGGACCATGCCCTGAACAAAAAATGGCACAATGGAGAGATGGGATGAACTTTGATGAAGACTTTGATCCCTTTGGCAATGACCAGATTGACCTGACCCCGGTCATTGATGTGCTCTTTCTGCTGCTCATCTTTTTCATCATGACGACCACCTTTGCAAAACCGGTCATCAATGTCTTACTGCCAGAGGCAAAAAGTGGAGAAGAGGCTGAGCAGCGCAAGGAGATGGAGTTCATTATCGACGCAAAGGGTGTCATCTTCTACGACGATCTGCCAATTGAAAAAAGGGAAATCGCCAAGCTGATGACCAGTGAGGAAAAACTGCCAATTAATTTCAGGGTAGATAAAGCAGCCCCCTTTGAAGCTTTCATGCTGGTACTTGATCAGGCCCGCCAGCATGGCCGCACTGACTTTGTTTTTACCACCCAGCAGGAAAGGAAGAGCAAGGATGCACGCTAACCTGAGTGAACGCAGCAGAAATCTTGCTCTTTTTGGCAGCGTTCTTTTCCTCTTGATCGTCTGTGTCCTCATTGTCATGCGGAACACTCTCTTCCCGGCGACCCACAAGAAACTCTCTTCCCTTCCTCTCTACAGTTCAATGGCCTTTCAGGCAGCACCTCTTCCCCCCCCACCACAACCGGCACCGGTAGAACCGCCCCCTAAGGCCTCCCCGCCAGCGCCACCGCCTAAACCACAAGCCGCGAAGATACCACCCCCGAAAAAACAGCCGCCCAGAAAACCTGTTCCTGAGAAAAAGCCCGTTCCCAAAAAGGTAAAAATCCCACCTCCCCAAAAAATCAAAAACAAGCAAACGCCACCACCGCAAAAGCCCGTTGACACCGCAGTCCGTGAAGCAGTTGCGGCTTCACCCGCCCCGGTAACCACAAAAAAGACGGTGGAGACTCCGCCCCAGCCTGCTCCCCCTCCGGCTTCACCTCGTCCGACTCAGGCTGAAACAGACCGGGCAATACAAGAGGTTGTCGCCGCCATTGAACGGCATAAGAAGTACCCCAAAGCCGCACGGCGAGCGGGCTATGGAGGACTGGTCAAGTTACGTATCCGTCTTTCCCCCGATGGCGTCGTTACTCGTTGTTCCATGGAGAAAAGCAGCGGCAGAAACAAGCTTGACGAGGCTGCCCTCAAGGCTGCAGAAAAGATACTCCACCAAAAGGTCACCTCTGTAGCGTTACCTGAAGAGCTGGTGGTGTCTGTGCCTGTTCGTTTTTTTCTTAAAGAAAGGTAGCGGTGGGTAATGACAAGAGAGGAACGGCGGTGGCCCACTTAATTGGACAGCCTGATGGGAGGGATAAGCTACAAGCCCTGAGAATAGAAAATCAGAAACAGGCATCAGGCAGCCTCGGCGAACGGGCAAGGTAAACCATAGTAAACCTCATCCGGGGTTTTATCGTCAAGAGAACAATGGCCTCTTACGAGATTATAGTACTGGATCGATTTGGCGAGCCCGAGGCGCAGCGACCTGCCATTATCAGACGAATGCAGGTAAATGTACTGGTGCTTGAGGGTCCACCATAACCGTTCCACAAAGATGTTGTCCTGGCAGCGGCCCTGGCCATCCATGCTGATAGCCACCTGGTTGTCTTTGAGAACCTGGGTAAACGCATTGCTGATCAACTGGAAAAACAGGTGATACAGCCAAAGCACTTGGCATCAATAGGCCTACACTTAAGCAGTTAAAACACGTTTTGCCGAACCTGAAAAATTTTACAGCATTCTGCTGTAGGTAGAATTGGTGTCATGAGTATAAAAATCTCATAACCACTAGACCAAGGATGGTGAATTGACACAGATGAATAAGCGTCCTTCTCTTTCTTTTGCAAAAACAGGGCAGGCAGCTAATGCTGACATCAGTCGCTCTCAACCTTCCAGCTTCCCCGTTTTTTTAAGATACTCTACCACTTGAGCAAACAGTTCCTGATTACGATGCTGAGTTGCTTCAAATTCCTCTTTGAGCTGCTTTCCACTTACCACCTCACCAGAACGGCTCAACCCTCGCAGATAACTCACGTACCCTTTTTCGTGATGATAGTATCCTTTCTGGGTTAACGTATAGACGGCCACCAGGCGGGAACAATTGCCACATTGTACCACTACTTGTTCAGCTTTTCCTGCTTCTCGCACTAAGTGATTTCGTAAAATCCTTGATCCGCAAAGTTGACAGGTCTGGCGATTGACTTCCATAATTTCTCTTAAATAAAGCCGCTAAAAAAACAAACAGGATAGTGTTTTTTATTTATAAATAACCATGATTTTTTTTTCAAGACAATCATGGCAACAGCCAAGATGCTGAGTACAGTGGGACAAGAGGTCAGTCCTTCTCTATAGCCAATACGTTTCAAATCCATTGAGCCATGAATGGCCAACCTAACAACTATCTTTGCCCCTTAGCTGAACGGTCTTTTTCCATGAACTTCTTTTCTTCGCCTTTTTGGTTTGAAGCCTCGGCACTCAAGGATAGACAGTAGGCATTTATCACTAAACACACCGCTGACTAAGTCGGTGGGTCTTTAATACCTTTCTTTCCTTGCCTGGAATAAAAATTCTTCCATGCCTTGATCTTAGCGGTAAAATCGAATAATTCAAGAATCCCCGTAGATACAACAGGGCGGAAACAGCCGAGAAAACGTCTATGCTGTTTCCGTAGGCAAGCATCAACAGCACAAGGAGGCAGCGTGACTACACCAGGACATCAGTTTGCCAGCGACAACTGTGCCGGTATCTGCCCTGAGGCGTGGCAGGCTCTTGAAGCAGCAAACAGCAAGACTTGCGGCTCGTATGGCACGGACAGCTACAGTGAACGGGCTACTGCCCTGCTACAGGATTTTTTTGAGACCAGCTGCCAGGTTTTTTTTGTCTATAATGGCACAGCTGCCAACGGTTTGGCACTGAGTGGCATTTGTCGGGGTCATCATGCAATTTTCTGCCATCCCCTGTCCCATATCGTCGTTGACGAATGCGGTATCGTTGAGTTGTTTACCGGTGGCGCTCGTCTCGTGGAAGTTGGTGGCAAGGACTGCCGTATACAGCCGGACAGCCTGCGTGCAGCCATTGGCAGACGTAATGATGTCCATTTTCACAAGCCCGGTGCCATCAGTCTTACCCAGGCCACCGAAGCCGGAACAGTTTACACGCCAGGGCAGGTTGAAGAACTGGCGGGAATTGCCCGGAGCAGGGGGCTCAAGGTGCATATGGATGGCGCTCGTTTTGCCAACGCGGTCGCTGCCCTCGGTTGCACCCCCAAGGCGATCAGCTGGCAGGCCGGTGTACAGGTTCTGAGCCTGGGCGGCACCAAGGATGGCCTGCCCATGGGCGAAGCTGTGGTGTTTTTTGATGATACCCTGGCTGCAGAGTTCAGTTATCTGCGCAAGCGGGTTGGGCAGCTGGCCTCAAAAATGCGTTTTCTCGCGGCTCCCTGGATCGGGATATTGGAACACGGGGCACTGCTTACGCATGCCGCCCATGCCAATCAGATGGCACGGCGGCTCGCCGACGGATTACAGGCCGCAGGTTTTACCCTGGCGCATCCAGTGGAGGCCAACGGGGTCTTTGTTCTGCTGCCAAAAGTTGTCGAAAAGGGGTTAAAGGCACGGGGCTGGAATTTTCACTCGTTCTTTGACGGCGGGGTATCACGGTTGATGTGCGGCTGGGCGACCACAGAGGCCGATGTCGACATGGTCGTTGCCGATGCCACCAGTCTGGCCGGAGAAGAACGATGAACCTGTTTTTAATCGTCGGTGTGCTAATAGTGGTGGTAGCAGCGTGGTTTCTTGTCTACTACTTTGCCAATCCGGTCATTGAAGAGCCGGACGGGGTCGCTAAAGTCGTCGGTAACTGTGGAGATACCATGGAGATCTCACTCAAGTTTTCCGGAGACCGGGTAAAGGACAGTCAGTTCTGGACCAATGGTTGCTCCTACAGCCGCCTCTGTGTCGAGGCTGCTGCCATGCTCGCCAAAAAACGGGACACCGCTGAACTTCGCAAGATCAATATGACCACGATTATGGATGTGGTGGGAGATCTGCCGGAAACCCACCTCCACTGTGCTCAGCTCGCGGAAATTACCCTGCAGCGGGCTGTGGACGATTATCTTCAGCCGCCTGAAAAAAAGACGCCGCGAGAACCTGTTGCCCACCCCCGCAGGTGCGGTTGATAAGGTAATAACTGTCGGTCGACAGGCTTTTACAATGTCAGGATAAACATGGGAACGCCAGGAGAACGGGCCTGACGCTCGGAAAACAGGCCTGGCGGGGAGGGTTCAAATCCCATCTGCCTGTAAAGCTTTTTCAACCTGGGGTTGCTGGTGAGGCTGATAACGAACTGATAGCCAAGACGTCGAGCCTCTTCGCAAAATGAACGCACCGTAAAGACAGCGACACGCTGACCCTGAAAACGGGTGGAGATGGCCAGGGCTCCGAGCTCGGTGGTTTGAGGGTCAATATGCTTGCCTTCGACGCAGCCCACAGCGATACCGTCTATTTTGGTGATATGAAATTGATGACGGTACTCGCGCAGATACCTGAGGCTCCTGGGTTTGAGATACCCTTGGTTCCTGTAGAGATCCAAGAGCCCCCTGACCATCTGTACATCTACCTCACTGACCACCTGGGCAAAAACTTCCTGAAAATTACTGGCAATGAGCGTGCCGGTTCCTTCCACGGTGAACAGCTCGTGTTTGATGGTGTACCGACCAGCCGGTACAATATGAACACGGTGGTAATCTCCCCGTTCGACCCGGAGAGCCACCTCCTCGATAACCTCAGCAAGGGGGACATGATCCACCAGAGAGATGGGCCGGCTCAGCAGCTTTTTGGGGGACAGCGTATTGATCCGTAGCCCCTTGTCGTCACAGAGGTATGTTCGTTCCAGCAGGACCAGTTTAAACACCGCTGGCTCGGCATCCAGGACCTGCCTGTAAAAATTTCTACCTGCCGATACGTGGTAACATGCTGTTGCCGGCAGTCGTTCTTTTAGTAAATCGACAATGTTCCGGCTGGCTGAACGGTTGGACAGGTTGTGATAGAGGCTGGTAGCGATGCCCTGACGGGCGACGAAATCGATATCCTTGACGAGCAACTTGAGATTGTCAAGGAGAAGGTCTTCACGGCAAACGATGGCAACTCTCTTGCCGTTAAGTGCCTGTTGATACTCCTTCAGGTAAAGTTTATTCGGCATGGGGTTGTCCTGTTCAACTGTTGCGAAAGGCTTCTTTTGCGCGGCACTGTAGCGCAGACTTCATGCAAAGTGAAGGGCTTTGGCAGCAGCAACAGCCCGGTGCCGCTGTTTTTCTGGAACAATTCACCCCTGAGGAGGAGGGAGAGAGCGACAGAACGCCGCCAGAGCAAAGGGAGAAGCTTTGCCATTGAAGAGCAACGTGGTCTTTATCAACAAGCTGTTATTTCTCTGAAATATTCAGTATCGTTGGAGCGGCTGGTTTAATCGAATAACTTAAGAGAATTCTTGGCCTTCTGTTTTCTGCTTGGTTTTCTGAAGCTGCGAACACTCTGCCCGTTTCACTGGTTGTAGAACCGCCAGCGATAAGCAGCCCTTTATTGTCTTGTGGTTTTGCAACCCAATCTTGTACCATTGTTGTTATTTCCCATGAGTGCAGTCCTTCTTTTATGGGGACGTCAATGGTGTCCTCAGCTGGAGCGATATCAGCCAAACCAAGAGGTATGGCATTTTCAGTCATATCTTCCTCGACAGTTGTCCAAGGTATATTTTGATCGGCATCGTACCCCGTCACTTCTTCGATTTTTGGACTTTTCCCGGTGATTTTATGAACTCCGCAGGAATAATTCTGTTCACCCGTTGCCCCAACTTGATAAAGAAAGAGTCGAGCATCATGAATGATGGCATTTTGCGGAAGAGAATCAAAATTTGTTTTAAGAATTACGGTATTAGCTGGTGTATTTAATTGCGTTGATGACCAAGACCAAAGAGAGATGGACTCACTCTCTGCGTTGATCTGGTGATTAAGATTAGCAAAGGTATCCAGAATAGTTCCTGGAAAATCGCTTCCCACAGCATCACCAAACATCTTAGTAATAAGCGTTGAATCTTTTACATAGAAAGTAACCTCTGCTTTTTCGGAATCGTTGGCACCATCACCGGCTATAAAACAGAAGCTATAGGTGCTGCCCATTTCCTGGTGAGGTGTAAAAGTATAAACTCCTTTTACTGGATCGGTAAGCTCTATAGCGCTAGCAGGATCAGAAACAATACTGAATGTTATTTCGTTATTTTCTATATCTGTGGCCTGAAGGATTCCAGTATACGGCGAGTCATTATTAACTACTAACAACTCACCATGACTTTGAGGGGGATCATTAAGAGGGCTGATAATGATAGAAACGGTGGCCGCCGCAGATTGCATATTTCCGTCGCTGATGGTGAAAGTAAAAAAATCTTTCCCATAGTAATCTTTACGGGGAATATAAGTAAATGCTCCTGTACTACTGTTGACAATTTCAGCCGTGCCGTGGTCAGCATTATTATAAATGGCATATACAAGATTATTACTATTCGGACTTGTGCCATTAAGGTTACCACTATAGATATTGTCCTCAGTTAAGCTTATTACCATGTTACTAGCAATCGGCCCATTGCTAGTTTCGTTAACGGTAATCAAGACCGTCGCTGTATTAGAATTGAGGCTGCCGTCGTTTACCTGGTATGTAAAGCTGTCAGTACCGTTGAATCCTGTTGCTGGCGTATAACTGAATATACCGGCAGAGCTGTTTGTCAGAGAGAGGTCCCCATGTTGTGGATAAACGGCCACCGTATATTGTAATGTCATTGAATCAATATCTGAGCCAGCGAGAGCTCCCGAGAGTTGTTTCTCCTCCTGGGTAAAAAAAGCAAGATCCCCAGCTACTGGGGCATCATTAACCGGTGACACAGAAAGAGTGACAATTGCGGGCGCAGACGTACCATTATCATCGGAGGCGGTGTAGATAAAGCTATCTAGGCCATTACTGTTTTCGTTTGGCGTGTAGGTAAAAGCACCGGTGCTCGTATTAAAGGAAAGGTTACCCTTCATGGTATCACGGGTAACCATATAGGTGATCGGTAGCCCTGTTATATTAGAAGCATGCACTGTTGAACTAACAGGCTGATCTTCACTGGTGACATGGTCCGCGGCCGTGGCCACAGGCGGCTCCTCTGCAGCAGCCCAAACGACCTCTTCGGAATAATCGCTTTCCAACTCGCCACGATACGCCGTTAGAGTGAAGTGGTATGTCTGGTTATCGTCAAGGCCATGCAGGGTGAAGGCGGTAACATTACCGGTATCAACCGGAGAATTCCCTTCCTGAGCGCCAGTTCCATTATACGATTCCCCGCCTGATTCGCCAGTTTTGTAATAAAGACGGTAACCATCTACCTGCTCGGTGTTGGCCGTCCACGTGAAGCTGGCATCTCGAGCCGCTGCCCAGGGAGAGGTCAGTAAACTTATGAATACCCCTAGGGAAAAAATAAAAAACATACTGCGTGAAGCCTGCTTGTGCTCCATCTGGGCTTGCTCCGTTTGCTTTTTCTCTGAACAGAGCAGGATATGGCTATACGCGTAGTGCATGATCTGCTCTCTCCTTGCGGTTCTGCGGCAGGAAAGCTTTGCCTCTCTTTCTGGTATCTCCCCAACGCCTTAATAACCTGCACCGCCAGGGATCAGGTTGATTATTTTGTTAGATTAAACCCTCAGTCAGCCCCAAATACAACCGGAATAAACACCTGCCAAACACCACATACGCCAGCCCTTAGAAAAAGCGTACACGCACCAACTGGCTAACCGCTGGATATACCTGATACTGTGAACGATGCCACCGTGTTAAAGTTTTACGCTCGATTGAAATAGAAAGCACTGAACGACAATCTTTTTTCCGATATTGCTTACAGGGTACTGGTTGGTTTTTTATTTTTTAAGTTTCCAAACCTGATGCTTGCTAACTGCATCATTTACATTTCAAAAACGACTCTCACTCGATTTACCCAAGCACGTTTTTCCCCCATCTAACGCCGCCAGCAGCGGTTTGGCTGCCCTTCTGGCTGGCCTTGTTAGCTTTTTTTTTGCTGCGCTCGAAGTTTGTTATAGACATCTTTGGCATTTTCAATTAGCTCAAATTTAGGCGCAGTACTGCCTCCCATACCAGGGAGGCTATTGCCTCCGAAGAAATTGGCAAATTGGTTTTCATGGCCAAATGTAATTGTGCCTGACAAGTCGCTCTTTTCCGTGAGGTTGACGTCAGTTAACGTCACTAGATTAAGGCTTTTTACACCTTTACTGAAAAGGCCAGAGATAATAATGGCTCTTTGGTCTGTTAGACCGTAAAAAGTTTTTGCTCGTTTTTTAGCGTCGTAGATAAATCGGCCAAAGATCATGTACAGCCCAATAAGGACAAATGGGAGGCCAAACAGAGGAAAAACGTAAGCGACAGCACCTGCATCATCCTTGGGGATACCAAGAGCCATAACCTCCCAAAAAATCGCAAAACCACCCCACAGAAGACTGAATGGAATCATGAATACATCAGACGTTCTCACCACGATTCCTTGTGTTGGGATGCCAGCCCAAATTAGCTTTTCTCCTGAATCTAGTTCACGCTGAACTATTTGCTGTGCGTCGAAGTTCATATTTCCCCTGTAAGGCTAACAGCGAGTGCAGAGCGCAACTCGCTGTTCCGGCGTGCGCAGCGCGCCGGAACGAGTTATAGAGTGATAGCCCCTGGACCGGACGCTGCATGCAGACAATGTCTGCCGTGCTGGTACCCGGGATCACGCTTTTGTAACAACTTCTTACGATTTTGTAATTTATCGCTCAACATCCAAATCGTTTCTTAAATACACTGCTAGGGAAACGCAACCTCTTTAGGCCAGGTAACGTCATGAGACGATCTACGCATGGCGATGGGGCATCGTTTACTCTTCCGGCTCATGCCCTTTGTTGAGCAGTAACAACTGATATATCCGGAGCAAGGCCTGCAGTTGTACTTCTGACTCCATGTCGGGCTTGATAGTGACTTTGAGCGTCGATAACGCTGTACGCCCCAGGCTATCGGTCACCGTCAATGTAATCGTATAAGCGCCGGCATTTTTGTAGATATGGCTTGTTTTTTTGCCTTCGCCGGTGGACCCATCACCGAAGTTCCAGGCATACTGGAGAAGTATTGCCCCATCCTCAGAAGCTTGAGAGCGAGATCCATCCAAGCTTATCTTGAATATTTTTCCCTTGCCGTCTTTATATCCTACTGATTGATTTGAGGTAATAATGGCCTGGGGCCGAGAACCTGGGTCTGAAGCTGTTGTAGTAACGGTCACTGGCAGGGTAGCGGTGTCTTGATTACCGTTCCCATCGGTAACCGTAAGGACGACAGTAAAGACTCCTGCCTCAGTGAATATATGCGATATAGAGGCTCCACTACCAGTGGTCCCATCACCGAAATTCCAGGAATAGGCCAGTTGGTCACCTTCCGGATCAGTCGAATCTAGGCCATTGAACTGGACGCTCAAGGGTGCTTGACCTTCAGCCGAACCTGGAAGGATACGGGCAACAGGTGACTGATTCGATGACGACAAGGTTACCTGATGGGTGATATCACTTGTTCTCCCTGATTGGTCAGTAATGGCAAGCTGTACTGTATAGGTTCCTGGTGCGGGAAAGTTATGGGTGATTGTCTCGCCGCTTCCAGGGGCGCTGCCATCATTGAAATACCAGGTCCAAGAGACTGGCATGCCTGTGGAGGAACTGCCATCAAAGGTAACAGTCAGCGGTGAATTCTGATTGATGCTGGTCTCAAAATCGGCCGCCAGAGTGTCTGCCGGAGGTGCATTAAAAGCAAGCGTAAACGATGTCGAACGCTCGCTTTCTATGCCGTAAATATCAAAGGATGCCATGGTAAAGGACATGCTGCTTACGTCCGTATCCACTATGCAGTCCATCTCCCGAGCATTAGGATTGCTTACGGTACACAATGGCCCATCCTGGTTGTCGCCGTACAGGCGAAATCCTGCCAGGTGGACATCTTCCAAGTGTTGTAACTCCCAGGATACATGAATGGATCGCTCTGCTGCATTGGCAAAGGTTGCTGCCAGAGAAATCAAGAATAGAGTGAGGGGAAAAAGTAAACGCATTATTCTCTCTTGAAAAATTTCGATCAGGATAAGGCGTATCTCCCTTTCTGCACTATCCATGCCGAGTGAAAACCGAAGAGATTTTTTATTGGCATTCCCCTCCTTGATCACCTGATTTTCCCCTAGGATTTCTATACGGGTGGAGAACGAGAGCAACAACATCGGGACGCCCAGTACCCTTTGAGCGCGAAGAGCACACCTATGACTCTGGGGGCAAGATTCTGTTCTTTTTGTCTGTGGGTTGACGAAGTTTCATTTTGCCAACCCTTGCACTCGCTGCTAACCAGCGTCGTTCCTGAATTTGCATAAAATCTGTTACAGTTAGCGAGCTACAGGCTAGGCCATACGCCGTTGACGAGAAGGAAAAAAGTTTTAATGGAGGAGACTTTTACTTGATAAAATTGTAATCTGAAGATCGTCTCGCTCTAATGCGTGAACGGAAGGCGTACTTGTGGATAAAACGCAGTGAAAACACTTCATCTTCTTGTTATTTTTAAAAAAATACTTACTCAAAAACAACAGTGACGGCACGCCATGAAAATTCTGCATGTCATTGACAGCGGAGGACTATACGGCGCAGAGATCATGTTGCTCGGCTTGATGGAAGCGCAGCTGCAACTCGGTGAGCATCCTCTGCTTCTGAGTATAGGCACTCCCGGGGAGAAACAAAAAAGCATTGAAATAAAAGCAATTGAAAAAGGCTTACCGGTTATACCCGTACGAATGAAGGCTGGACTTAATCCACGAGGAGCCAGGGGTATTTTTCACCGGGCCGCACAGGAAAAGGTCGACCTCATCCATTCTCATGGATATAAAGGTAATATTCTCTTAGGTCTCCTGCCCCTCTCCTTTCGTTCGTTTCCGCTCATTGCCACTTTGCACGGCTGGACAGGGACTGGTGGTCGAATCAATCGGATGTGGCTGTATGAGTGGCTCGACGCCTTAAGCCTTCATTTTGTTGATCATGTGGTGTTTGTGTCAGAGGCCATGAGGGAACATCATCGCCTGAAAACGTTACCTATTAACAACACCTCGGTTATTAACAATGGTCTTTCCGTGCAAGACATGGATTCAGCCAAACCTGCAGCAATTCCTGAAACAATCTTTCAATTTATCCGGCAGCGCTTTACGATACTCGGAGCAGGACGATTCTCACCTGAAAAAGATTTTATATCTCTGGTGCGAGCAGTTTCGGGGCTGGTCCATGATGAATCCTGCGATCTACAGCTGTTACTGCTTGGGGAAGGACCGCTTCGGAAAGAATTGATCGATGAAGCCGCTATGCTCGGTATCACCGACAGGGTCTTGTTTCCTGGATATACACAAAATGTCCCCGTGATCATGCGATGCTGCCAAGCCTTTGCCATGCCGTCACTCACAGAGGGTCTGCCCATGGCCCTACTGGAAGCAATGGCTTCCGAAATTCCTATTGTTACCAGCAGGGTGGGCGGAATGCCTTATGCCCTTGAAGGGGGCAAAGCTGGCTTTCTCATTGAACCTGGCAATGTCGATATGCTCAAGCAAGCTCTGCGAGAAATCTATGTGTCTCCTCACCGTTCGGCTCAACTTGTTTCTCGAGCAAAAGAACGCGTACTCAGCAAATTTTCAAATATAACAATGGCCGAAGAATACCAAAAAATCTATCAGGACATTCTCTTTCAACAATAAAAATACCACTCCTCTATGCGTCTCAACATCTTGTATATCATTGACAGGCTTGCTCACGGAGGCACAGAAAAGCAGCTGCTGCATCTACTGGAAGGACTCGACCGTAAAACCTATACACCCCATATCTGCACGCTGAAACCCCTGGGCGATTTTGAAGAAACCCTGCAACTACCAGCATTCCATCTGCCTTTCACCAGTTTTACCCAGCCCTCGCTTCCCTTGATCGTCAAAGGACTTGTTCGTTATATTCGTAGCAACCGTATTGACATAGTGCAGACTTTTTTTCAGGACCCCTGTGTACTCGGTGCCTTGAGCCGCCCCTTTCACCAGGCTCTTCTGGTGGGATCCTTTCGGGATCTCGGGTTCTGGCGCACACAGCTAGAGTCTTTCAAAATGCGGGCTGCAGTGAAGGCGTATACAGGATTTATTGCCAATTCTCTGGCGGTAAAAAGGCACTTTGCCCAAAAAGACCGAATTAAATCTGATAAGATAGAAGTCATCTATAATGGGGTTGATGTACCACGGTTTCCCGAAAGGGCTGAACACCCCACAACAGGACAACCTCCAGTTGTTGGCATTGTGGCAAACTTGAATCGACCTGTGAAGCGCGTCCAGGACTTTATTGCTTTGGCCACTATCGTCCTGCAGCAACGCCCCGAAGTTCGTTTTATGGTCATCGGCGATGGTCACCTGCGGACAAAAATGGAAAATCTTGCAAGCTCGCAAGGCGTTGCCGAGGCTATAACTTTTGTTGGCCGCCTCAGCGATCCTCTCCCTTATCTCTCCACCTTTGCTGTCGGGGTAATAACCTCAGAAACAGAAGGGTTTTCAAATGCCATTCTCGAATATATGGCCTGTGGCATTCCGGTTGTCGCTACTGCAACCGGAGGAAATCTGGAGGTCGTTGATAATGGGAAAAATGGTTTTCTTGTGCCTGTCGGTGATGTCAAACAGCTAGCTTCGCGGACCTTACAGGTACTCCAAGAGCCGATCAACGAACAAATTGGAAAAGAAAATAAGATCAAGGTTCAACGAAAATTTTCTCTCCCCCGGATGATCAAAATTCACGAGCAGTATTATCAAGCGCTCATTCAACAACACAGGCCGGGAAAATTTACCTCTGACCGAAGAAAAAGTGAAAGGCGGCAAGAAGCATGAGCACAAAAAAAACGATTAAAAAAATTCTTCTCGCAACGCCTGGGTTCCAGTCTATATGTCGATTTCTTACGAGAAGACATATTCGTGTGTTGATGTATCACCGTTTTTCGCAAAAAAAGGAGAAAGATGCTCGTTTTGTCAACGCAAGTACACTCCATGACCAACTGGAGTATATACACAAACATCATGTCAACTGGGTGCCTGATGAGCAGTTGGCTGCCCTGAAAAAAGAACGACCGATTAAGGGGTGCCCAGTGATTATTACTGTCGACGATGGGTACCGTGACTTTTATGACGTCGCATTTCCTGCATGCAAGGCTCTCGGATTTAGACCTGTTCTCTTCGTGACAACCGCTTTTGTGGATGGCCAGATACTGCTCTGGTGGGATCGACTCAAACAGATGATCACTGCCAGTGGTGCTACTTCCTTGCAACTTCAGCTTGCTGATATAGCCTTTGATTTTCCTTTAAAAACCCGAGCAGACCAAGAAAATGCCTGGAATACTCTTGCCGATCATTGTCGCTTTCTTCCACATCACCAGAAAGAAGATTTACTCAACAAGATAGCTGGCATATTGACTGTACCTGTCGATCTAAGGGACAGGCGGTATCGGGCTGTAACCTGGGAACAGCTTCGTGAAATGGACAGGGAGGGGGTTGTTATGGGAGCACACACACAGCATCATCCGCTTTTATCCAGACTTTCTCCTGATGAAGCTCGAGAAGAAGTAACAGGTTCAAAAAAAACCTTGGAAAAACAGTTGCGAAGGGATGTAAGCTGGTTCTGTTATCCACAAGGGGGACCTGCTGATTTTACCGATCAGACAAAAGAGATAGTTCAGCAAAGTGGCTTTCAAGGAAGCTATATTGCCTATCAGAACCTAAGTTTTGATTTTTATGCGCTACCTCGCTATTGCATCACTTGCGACATGCTACATTTCAAATGGTGTCTTTGCGGCGCAGAGTATCTCATGCTACGATCACGACAAGCTTTGGGATATCAAATAGCTCCTGGACAGTCTTATTGGTCCGGTGCTTCGGGGTCTGGAGGCTAGCCTGTAACCTTTTGCCCAAAGAAAACTTGCAATGCATGATTTCCGAGAAGATCAGACTATGTTACCATAGCCGAAAACGAACATAAACCTTACCCAATTAACCATTTGAAAAATACATCAAAATAAAATTTGGTAAAAAGTAGTAGCTTGAAATTGGGATCGAAACAGTCATCAAACGAAAATTGATTGACAGTTTACAACGAATGCTACTCGAATAACACTGAAACGGCCTTATCTAAACATCTGTATTGCACTTTGTGTGAGGAGTCAACTCCTCAATTTTTTACTGTAACGCTGGGATCTGCATGCATTTATCCTATCGCTGGGCTGAAAAGAAAGATACTGCATCCATTAAATTATTTATGGCAGAGCAGTATGGCGCTGGCTCAATTCAGGCTGCTCCTGGAAGATTTGAGGCACTTTTTCTGGATCATCCGCAGGGCTTTCATATAGCTCTTTGCACAAGCAATGATGAAATTGTCGGCCTGCGCTGTTATATGCCGGTTCAAATAAGCTGTTATAAGCAACTGCACAATGCTGCATTTCCTGTTGACATGATGGTAAAGCCGGCGTTACGTCGACATGGAATTGGCAGTAAATTTCTTCTGATGGCCCAGGATCGCTTTGCCTTCACGCTCTCTAGCGGCCAATCCGAGGCACAGGCTTCCCTTTATAAAAAAAAGGGGGCAGTCGTCGTTGCCGCATATAACATCGGATACCTGGTCCGCCGTCCCAACCTGCGAACCTTCTCGAAAACTACGGTGCGGGATGTGTTATCCTGGCTTCATTGGTCAACTACCCCTAAAAGGCCGGCTAACATGAAAGAAATTTCAGTAACAAGTGCGTCTGTGCAGACTCACCTCTCGAGATCCCGTTTTAGTCAAGATGAGGCAGGTAGCGCCCTTGATCAGGCCACATTTCGTTGGCGCTACGACAATTCCTTTTACAACGACTACAGTGTTGTGCAGATTGAAAGTGGTGGCACACAGGGCATATTGACCTGCCAAACGCGTGGAGAGGAAACCAGGATTATTGATATCTTTTGCCCAGCTCAGGCAAGAATTACCCTCTTAAACGCTGCAGCCACAGTCCTTCCTGGACGAAGGATTTCAGCGTTTTTTGCTGGAGTCCACTTGGCTCAAGCCTATCGTCGGGCAGGATTTCTTGTGCGGCCAAGGGATACGCAGGCTATCCTTTTTAGCCAAGATTGTCATCTACTTGACCAGTTAAGCCGAGCAAGCTGGATTCTTTTTGGCGGTGATTCGGATACTAAGTTACGTGAATTACCCTGTAGATTACAAAAATGAAATTTGCTGAATACACATATCTGATCCGATGTGACCTGCGCCGTTATAATAAAGAATCAGGACATTTTTTTAAAACATATTTCACGGTATCAGGTTTTCATTATACCTTTTGGCTAAGAACCACCAGGTATCTTAAAAAACTAAAATTTCTTTATATATTCTATGTTTTTTCGAGATTAAGGCTACATAGATTACAATTAAAATACGGTATATCTATACCCTATAACACCCAGATTGGCCCAGGATTATATATTGGTCATAACGGTGGAATTGTCGTCAATAATCATGCAATTATAGGAAAAAATTGTAATATAAATCATGGGGTGACCATAGGCACGACTTACGGAGGGTCTTGCCCAGGGACACCAAAAATAGGCGATAGAGTCTATTTGGGACCAGGTTCATTTATTATAGGGGGAATTACTCTGGGCGATGATGTCGCAATCGGAGCAAACACCGTGGTTAACAAATCTGTTCCTCCAAAAGGAGTAGTCGTAAATCCTTCTGGAAAAATTGTATCATACAAAGGATCAGAAAATTATATTGTTAACATAAATTGCTGACTATATTTTTTCCAATCAGGCTACCCTCTTACAGGGGAGGGGTAATATAAAAGATACTCCGAGTCGACAAAAGAGTATGAATTAGCCTCATAGAAATATTCTATTGTGAAACATATTCAATTTATAGACAAAGATCTTTCTTCTGAACTTATCATTAGGTTTCATGATACCATTTGTAAAGCAGATGAAATCCACAAGGTGTGGATATACAAAAACAATCATAACAGGTCGTTTCACTCGCCGCTAAGCCGCTCAACTCACTGATGGCATACCCCTGGCCCTCTGCTCCTGATGGACGTTGCGTAAAAAAAGAGAATACTATTGCTATTACGAGGAGATACACATGCTGCTCAACTGTGATATGGGTGAAAGCTTCGGGAATTACACCATTGGCGCAGACAGTGACGTCATGGCCTATATTGATCTGGCTAATATTGCCTGCGGTATGCACGCCTCTGATCCGGACGTGATGGATACCACGGTTGCCCTTGCTGTCAAGCATGGTGTCATTGCCGGAGCTCATCCCGGATATCCTGACATGCAGGGCTTTGGCCGCCGTGATATGCGCTTGTCAGCGGTGGAGATAACGAATCTTGTTCGCTACCAAATCGGTGCTCTTGCCGCATTCTGTACAGCGCACGGCAGTCGAGTGGAGTATATAAAACCCCACGGAGCACTGTATCATGCCATGATGGCCAGAGAAGATATCCTCGACGCCCTGCTGGCGGTAGCCGGGCAACACGCTCTTAAGCTGATGCTGCTGGCCACTGCCGACTGGCAGACGCACAAAAAACGTGCAGACCGGTATGGGGTTGAGTTGTTGCTGGAGGGGTTTGTCGACCGTGGCTATGAAGACAACGGTAGCCTGGTACATCGCAGCAAACCCAAAGCCTTACTTGAAGAACAGGAGATGCTCGACCGGGTGCAAGCGCTTTGTGCGCGGGAGCCGGTTCGTTCAGTCAACGGTAGGGAGCTGCGTTTTCCCATCGATACCATGTGTGTGCATGGTGACGGCAAAGGCGTGCCCCTGATTAAAGCCTTTAGAGCGATCATTGACAATCATGGCTAATCCCCTCTTTACAATTTCCCAGGTATCGGAAACCTCTGTGCTGGTCGATTTTCATGAGCCGGTCGGCATTGATCTCTCTCTCTATATTGCAAGGTGCGGCGAGGCGGTGATTACCCATTTTGGCGATGCCGTTATCAACACAGTGCCGTCCTATAATGCCCTGCTGGTCACCATGCAGCCCTCGTTTGAAGGTGACTGCACCAAGGAACTGCAGGCTCTTCTCGCCACTGTTGCCCGTAAGAAGAGCACACAGCAAAGACCAGTTATGGAGATTCCCACCTGGTATGATCAGGAGGTTGCGGAGTATATGGGGGATATTTTACAGGCGGCCGGCTGCAGCCTTGAGACATTGATCAGTCTGCATACCAGTCAGACTTTTTTTGTCTACATGATCGGTTTTTGCCCAGGTTTTGCGTATATGGGAGACCTACCCGAGCAGCTCCGTCTTCCCAGGCGAACAGTGCCGCAGACCAGGATACCGGCCGGTAGTGTTGCCATCGCCGATTTTCAGACAGCAGTGTATCCGCTTGAGATGCCGGGAGGCTGGAACATTATTGGCCGTACACCACTCACTGTTTTTGATGCTGCCAGAAAACAGCCGAGTCTGTTGCAGCAGGGAGATCTGGTCCGATTTACAGCGATCAGCAAGACAGAATACCTGCGACAGGGAGGGGTGCTGTGATGAAGGGTACAATGACGGTGCTTTCCGAGGGTTTTCTAGCGATGATCCAGGATCAGGGGCGTTTTTTGTGCCAGCATCTCGGCCTTGCAGAGGCAGGAGCTCTTGATAAGCATGCGCTGTTCTGGGGCAACCGGCTGGTTGGTAACCCTCCGCATACTCCTGCTGTAGAGCTTTTGCTCGGCAACTGCTCCTTCACCTTTGACGCCCCGTCACGAGTCGCCATTACCGGAGCATCCATGCCGATAACAGTCAATGACCAGCCCGTTTCTGCCTGGTCAGTGCTGCACATTCAGGCTGGTGACCTGCTTCACTGTGGCGGAGTAAGCAGTGGTCTGCGGGCATATTTGAGCATAGCCGGGGGCTTCAAAACAGCAAAGTTTTTTGGCAGCAGCTCCACGGTTATCCGGGAGAAGACCGGTGGTAATCAGGGCAATAAACTGAGACCAGGGGATACCTTGCTGTATGAAAAGCCAACACCCCAGGAGCAGGCGAACCAGACCATGCACCGGGTACCAGAGCGCTATATTCCGGACTATGATGCGCCGCTGACTCTGCATTTTTTTCCTGGTTACCATTACCACCAATTTGCTGACGACAGTGTGCAGCAGTGCCTGGACAGCGCGTATATCATCACTCAGGAAGCTGACCGCATGGGCTATCGGCTGGCCGGACCTCCTCTGCGGCGAAAAGGAAGCAACATCCTCTCCGTTGGTGTTCCCTGTGGTGCCATTCAGGTGCCAACTGCCGGTGAACCCATTATCTTGCTCAATGACCGCCAGTGTACAGGCGGATATCCGGTGCTTGGGGTGGTCTGTGCACGAGACATCTATCGACTGGCCCAGAAAAAACCCGGAGACAAGGTGCGCTTTGCCCTTGGTGATCTGACCGTCCTTCAACGGGAATTGCAGGCGTTCTCCCATTTTTTTCAGCAGAGACACAGCCCGGTTCGTCTCTAAGAACGAGCCAGGGATGGGCAGGCAAAGGCCTCAGCAACGCTGTGTTCGTCTCCTGGACTCATGCTCCTTTCGGTATTGTTCTGGAAAATTTTTTAGAAATACAGTATACATTATGTTGAAGTTTCGATGAAAGATATCAAATACGTATGAGGAGGTCTTGCATGAAAAGTATCATTAAACTCACTGTTGCATCCCTTGCCGTTTTAACCTGCCTCGGCATATCAGGTTCTTTTGCCCGGGCAAACACCTCGTGGGATATGCCAACCCCCTATCCTGATGCAACCTTTCATACCAAAAACATTGCCCAGTTTGCCGCCGATGTCGAGAAGGCAACAGAGGGTAAACTGGTAATCAAGCTGCATACCGCCGGCTCCCTGTTCAAGCATCCTGAAATAAAAAATGCCGTTCGCGGTGGCCAGGTACCCCTGGGGGAATTTTTCGTGTCATTGCTCGGCAATGAACATCCGGTGTTCGCCGCTGATTCCCAGCCCTTCCTCGCCACGAATTATGACGATGCCGCCAGGCTTTGGGCAGCGCAAAAACCGATTATCACCAAGCTCCTTGACAAGCAGGGATTGATGCCGCTTTTTTCCGTACCATGGCCACCACAGGGTTTGTACACGAAAAAACCGATCAACACAGTTGCCGACATTAAGGGCATAAAGTTCAGGACCTATAACTCCACCCTGGAAAAACTGGCGAATAAACTCGGCGCGGCACCAACTCAGGTTGAAGTACCTGATCTGCCCCAGGCCTTCTCCACCGGTCGGGTTGATGCCATGATCACCTCGCCATCCACCGGTGCTAACTCCAAGGCCTGGGATTTTGTTAACTATTTCACCGATATTCAGGCCTGGGTTCCGAAAAACGTGGTTGTCGTGAATAAGAAAGCCTTTCGTCGTCTTGACAAGGACGTACAGCAGGCCCTGCTCGATGCCGCTGCTGCCGCCGAAAAACGCGGCTGGGAGATGAGCAAGGAGGAAACCGCTGCCAAGATCAAGATCATGGCGGATAATGGCATGAATATAGTCACTCCTTCACCGGAGCTGATGGATGGTCTCAAGTCCATCGGTGGTGAAATCGTCGGCGAATGGGAAAAAGAAGGTGGTGCTGAGAGCACGGCATTACTCAAGGCATACACAAAATAATCACTGTCTATCGGGCGTGGATTATGTCAGTATTCACGCCCGATTTTTGTTGCTGGATTTGCCATGGTTCGGAAAATACTAAATAGCATCTATGAACTCGGCGGCTGGTTGGCGGCGGTTTTTCTTTTTTTGATCTGTGCTGTTGTCGTCTGTCAGGTGGGCTGTAATCTCGTGGACAGGATCAGCGCCTTGCTCACCGGCACCGCAGTGGGCCTGACTATCCCGTCGTACGCCGACTTCACCGGATTTTTACTAGCAGCTTCATCCTTTCTCGCACTGGCCTACACCTTGCGTTCCGGTAGCCACATACGGGTCACCCTGTTCTTTTCCCGGATGAGCAACAAAATGCAGCGTATCGCTGAGGCCTGGTGTCTCCTGTTCGCAGCGGTAATCACCATCTATTTTACCTGCTATACAGGGTACCTGCTGTATGAGAGTTATATCTATAAAGACCTATCACCCGGTATGATTGCGGTCCCTCTCTGGATTCCCCAGACTGCCATGCTGTTGGGGCTGGTTGTCCTTTCCATTTCGTTCCTGGACGACCTGGTCTGCCTCTTGCTGACCGGTTCGACCAGCTACCATAAAATTACCGATGCCAGCGAATACACTCACGAAGATCTCAGGGAGCAGGGGCAATAAATGTCTGAAATCTCCATGACTGTTTTTTTACTGCTTTTGCTGTTTATCTTTTTGGGTAGCGGCGTCTGGGTAGCCTTTTCTCTCATGGGAGTGGCAATCATCGGCATGCTGTTGTTCACCGGGGCTCCCGTGGGTAATGTGTTGGCAACCACGGTCTGGGGGGCGAGTAACAGCTGGGCGCTGGCCGCTTTACCACTCTTTATCTGGATGGGAGAGATCCTTTTCAGGTCGCGGCTGGCAGAGGACATGTTTGATGGCCTTTCCCCTTGGCTGACCCATCTGCCCGGACGGCTGTTGCATGTCAATGTCCTTGGCTGCGGTATCTTTGCTGCGGTATCCGGCTCGTCGGCGGCAACTGCGGCAACCATTGGCAAGATGTCTATCCCCAACCTGACGGAGCGCGGATATCCGCAGCGTATGATTCTCGGAACCCTGGCCGGTTCGGCAACACTGGGACTGCTGATCCCACCTTCCATCATCCTTATTGTCTACGGGGTAGCCACGGAACAGTCCATAGGTCGTCTGTTCATCAGCGGGGTACTTCCAGGTTTGCTGCTGGTGACACTGTTTATCGGTTATGTGATCATCTGGTCCCTGTTGCATAAAGACAACATTCCCCACGAAACCGCCAGGTATTCCTGGGCAGAGAAGTTCAACCGCAGTAAACGACTGTTACCGGTCATCCTCCTCATTGGCGGTGTGCTTGGCTCTATATATGCCGGTATCGCGTCTCCAACCGATGCTGCAGCTGTCGGTGTACTGCTCGCCCTTACCCTGTCAAGGCTTTCCGGCAGCCTGACGAGAAAGACATTCATGGACGGATTGCTCGGGGCAACAAAAACGTCGTGCATGATTGCTTTTATCCTGGCCGGTGCTGCCTTCCTCACGGTGGCCATGGGATTTACTGGTATCCCCCGGATGCTGGCCTCCTGGATCGCGGCGTTGCAGCTCTCCCCCTATGCCCTACTGGGGGCACTGACCATCTTTTTTGTTATCCTTGGCTGCTTTCTTGATGGCATTTCAGTGGTGGTCCTGACCACCTCCGTTATTATGCCCATGGTCGAACAGGCTGGTATTGACCCCCTTTGGTTCGGCATCTTTGTGGTGATCGTCGTGGAGATGTCACAGATAACACCACCGGTTGGCTTTAACCTTTTCGTTATCCAAGGGCTGACCGGCATAAATATCCTGCGCGTTGCCTATGCTGCCCTGCCCTTCTTCCTGTTGTTGCTCCTCGCCCTCGCACTTATTGTCATCTTCCCAGAAATTGTCACTTTTCTGCCGGCCATGATGAGCAGCTAGGACAGAGGGCAGCCGGAAGATCAGTGGTCAGTTTTCTTCAGTGCATATAATCGCCTCAGGCACCATGTCACCCCCCTTCTGAGGGTGTGCAGACCATTATCAAAGAGAGGAGAACATGAAGGTTGCGCACGCCACAAAATCAGCAAAAAAAATCGGACAAGACACAGGAGCACAGTCCTCTCGATTCCCCCTGGATTCCCCTGAGGCTTTTCTCAACCGTGAGCTGACCTGGCTGGAGTTCAACCGCAGAGTGCTGCACGAGGGGCAAGATGAACGCACGCCACTCCTGGAACGATTCATGTTTTTAAGTGTTGTCGGCTCAAATCTTGACGAGTTTTTTATGAAGCGCATCGGCGGACTCAAACAGCAAGTCGGTGCCAATGTCAAAAAACTCTCGGTTGACGGTCGTACACCACTGCAACAGATCCAGGAATGCCATACCGTGGTGCGTGACCTCCTTGGGCAGCAACAGGCCCTGGAGGAGCAGCTCATGGGACTGCTGGCAAAAAAGGGTATCCAGATTCTTCGTTATGATCAGCTTTCAAAAAAACACTGCGAGTGGACGAATGAGTTTTTTCTGGAAAACATCTATCCCTTGCTGACGCCACAGGGAATGGACCCCGCCCATCCTTTTCCGTTCATCTCCAACCTGAGCCTCAACCTGCTGGTCTCCACCAGATTCAGCAATGATGATCATGTATATCTCAACCGCATCAAGATACCGACAGGAGTCGGGATTCCTCGGTATATCAAGGTCGGGGACGAGGATATCTACATCAGCTTTGAACAGGTCGTTGCCAACAATCTCCACGAGGTCTTCCCGGATATGGAAATTGAGTCGGTGGAGCTGTTCCGAGTTACCCGTAATGCCATAACCGAACGCACTTTCGAGCAGGCTAATGATCTATTAGCCATGATAGAGACAGCCTTACGCAACCGCAAATTTGCAGAAATCGTGCGGTTGGAAGTCAGCAAGAACATGTCTCCCCTTCACAGGGGCTGGCTTGCTAACGAATTGGGCATCAACGAGCATGAAGACGTTTTTACGGTCAGCGGCTGTTTTGCCAAACGAGATCTGCAGCAGATTGCCACCCTCGATATCCCGGCACTGCGCTATCCCGAGCATCAACCCCTGGACCACTTCAAACTTGCCAGCGATATACCCAGTATTTTCCATTTGATCCGTGACTCCGGGCCTCTTTTGCTCCAGCATCCGTATGAGAGCTTCAGTTCCTCGGTCGAACGCTTTCTCAAAGAAGCCAGTTGTGACTCCAAGGTACTTGCCATCAAAATGACCCTGTACCGAACCTCATCAGATTCACGGATTATCCAGTACCTGCTCGATGCTGCCGACAATGGTAAACAGGTCGCCGTGGTGGTCGAGCTCAAGGCCCGGTTCGACGAACTTGCCAATATCAACTGGGCCCGTTCTCTTGAAGAGAACGGTATTCATGTAACCTACGGGGTCGTTGGCCTGAAAACACACTCCAAGGTGATTTTTGTAATCCGCCGTGATTACGACGGCCTCAAACGGTATGCCCATATCGGCACCGGAAACTACCATGCAGGTACTGCCAGAAGCTATGCCGATCTTGGTTTACTTACCTGTGATCCGGTAATCGGCAACGATCTCACCGAACTTTTCAACTTCCTGACCATGGGCTACGCCCCCTCACGCAATTACCAAAAGCTACTGGCATCACCCAAGTTTATGAAGGCAACACTACTGGCCAACATCCAACGGGAGATTGATCACCACTCAGACAAAAACCCGGGACTGATTCAGCTTAAGACCAATGCCCTGGAAGACAAAGACATTGTTATTGCCCTGTACAAGGCCTCTCAGGCGGGGGTTCGGGTAGAGCTGATCGTCCGCGACTCCTGCCGGATACGCCCTGGTGTTCCTGGTCTTTCTGAAAATATCCGCGTCATTTCCATTGTCGGACGTTTTCTTGAGCACGCCCGGATCTACTATTTCAGAAATTCGGGCAAGGAAGAGTACTCCATCGGTTCTGCCGACATTATGGAGCGCAATCTGGAACGGCGCGTCGAGGTAATTGTTCCGGTGGATACTCCATATCAACAGGGCATTCTGCGCGACCTCCTTGATACTCAACTGGCGGATCATCGCTCTGCCTGGGAAATGCAGGCCGACGGCACCTACATCCAACGTCAGCCCCCGGAACGCGGAGAAAAGCGTAGTTCCCAAGAAATCCTTGCTAAAAAAGCGAAAAAACGATTACAGGCCGCCCAGATCCAGCAAAAAAAGAAAACTGTGAAAAAACGAGGCAAGCGCAAGATGAGCCTGTAACTTCTCGTCTGCTCATCTTTTTTTATTCTCGAACAACGGATTTTACTCAATACGCCGAAAGGGGAGGCCTGATCAAACTCAACATCTGGTCGACGACCTCCTCAATGGAAAGCAGGGTCGAGTCGATATGAACAGCGTCCGCAGCAGGTTTGAGTGGTGCCAGCTGTCGGCTACTGTCATTTTGGTCACGTTGTATGAGCTGCTCAAGTAACTCCTGTTCATCCACCTGCTCACCACGCTGGCGCAACTGCCGCGCACGGCGTCTGGCACGCTCCTGAGCTGAAGCCTCCAGATAAAACTTCCAGGCAGCGTCAGGAAAAACAACGGTTCCGGTATCCCTCCCTTCGGCAACAACATCGCCGTTGACACCAATTTCCCGCTGCAGGTCTGTGAGCTTTTCTCTGACCGCTGGATGGACCGAGATCCTTGAGGCCAACATTCCCATCTCCGGAGTACGCAAAAGAGAACCTACATGCTCTTTATTCAGGAGAACATCGACATCCGCATCCGGTGATCGAGCTGGGCCGAGTTCAATTGCCATATCCTCAAGCACTGCAGCCACCGCTGCTTGATCTCCAACATCCACCGCCATTCGCTGACAGGCAAGCGCCACAGCCCTGTACATGGCGCCGGTATCCAGATAGGTGAATCCCAGTGCCGCTGCCAGTCGCCTGGAAACTGTCGACTTTCCGCCACCAGAAGGACCGTCAATGGTGACCACGCGTAACTGGGGGTTATTGTCCATATCCAAGCTCTCTGCGACAGTGATCCAGCGTTTTGATAAACCTCTTGTTTTCCTTATCTGTGCCCACGGTTACACGAATACAGTTGCTGTACCCATAGGCCTGCATACTCCTGACAATGACGCCCTTGGCCAGCATAGCCTCACACAGGCTGGTCGCGTCACCGCCCACATCGATAAGGAAAAAATTGGCCTGGGAGGGATAAGACCGACATCCTAGCCGCTCCACTTCATCGCGAAGCCATTGCAACCCTCTCGATGTCCTGGCAATAACAGCTGCATAATGTTGCTTATCCTGTACAGCAGCCTGGCAGCCAACCTGCGCCAACAGGTTAATATTGAACGGCTGACGAACCCTGTGCAGCAACTGGGCAATCTCCTCAGGCATGATTCCAAATCCGGCCCGCAGGCCGGCAAGACCAAAGGCCTTGGAAAAGGTGCGTAAACTAACCACCGCAGGAATATTCGCAGGGTTGTCGATATATGAGGGTATGTCTATACGATGATCCTGCGCAACAAAGTCCACATACGCCTCGTCAAGTACAACGATCACCTCCTCGGACAGGCTGCGGAGGAAGGTATCGAAGTGTTCACGATCAAGCAGTGTTCCTGTGGGGTTGTTGGGGTTATCCATGAACAGCAGTCTGGTCCGCGGAGTAATAACCGCCTGGATTGCCTCAAGATCATGCCGCATTTCGCGGAGCTTGACCACCACATTTTTTCCGCCATGTATTTGAACAAATTTCTGATACATCAGGAAAGACGGATAACTGGTGACCACCTCGTCTCCGGGCTGGACAAAAGCCTTTACCAGCAGCTCTATAAGCTCGTTGGAACCGTTACCCAACACTATTTTTGCCGGTTCTACCCCTGTCCATTCTGCGAGAACCTGGGTAAAGGCGTAGCTGGAAGCATCTGGATAACGGTGTAAACTCTCTAGCTGTTCACGGATGGCGCTGATGGCTTGGGGGGAGGCTCCCCACGGGTTCTCGTTAGAGGCCAACTTGATAATATCAGTTATGCCATATTCCCGTTGGACCTCGTCCATAGGCCTGCCAGAGACATACGGAACGATAGCTGCTATATGCTCAGGTTTATGAAGTTTCATGAGGCTTCCGGCGCTGGCCGTTGATCTTTGATACCGGCCTGCAGCTCCAGGTTGTAACCGACCCGAAAAAGGGCCTCTTCATTAAAATGAGCAGCCTGCAGTTGCATGCCAATGGGAAGGCCCTCTGCGGAAAAACCACAGGGGACCGACATTCCTGGAATACCCGCAAGGTTGGCGGATGAGGTGAGGATATCGGCAAGATACAGCGCAAGCGGATCATCTTTTTTTTCGCCAATTTTCCACGCTGGAGTCGGACAGACAGGCGAAACGAGTACGTCACACTGCATGAGTGCCCTGTCAAAATCCTCACGGATTAGTGTCCGGACTTGAGACGCCTTTTTGTAATAGGCATCATAGTACCCGGCAGACAGCGCATACGTACCGATGAGAATGCGCCGTTTCACCTCTTCGCCAAAACCTGTGCTTCTCGTTTTCCTGTACATATCAATAAGTGTTTTGTCACTGGAATCACGCAAGCCGTAGCGAACCCCGTCAAAACGGGCCAGGTTACTGCTGGCCTCAGCAGAAGCAATCAGGTAATACACTGCCACACAGTACTCGGTGTGAGGCAAGGACACATCCACAGGTTCAGCACCGGCATCAACAAGCATCCTGATCCCCTGACGTATCGTACGCTCAACCTCGGGATCAAGCCCTTCACTGAAATATTCTGCGGGAATTCCTATCCTTAGACCGGCTAGTCCTTTGTTCAGTGCCTTGGTAAAATTTGGCACCGGTGTATTTATGCTTGTGGAATCACGTGGATCATGGCCACTGATGACTTCCAGCATCAAGGCCGCGTCTCGGACATCACGGGTCATGGGGCCAACCTGATCAAGAGAGGACGCAAACGCCACGAGACCATACCGTGAGACTCGTCCGTACGTTGGTTTGATGCCAACAATTCCGCACAGAGATGCCGGTTGACGAATAGAACCACCGGTATCAGATCCCAGGGCGGCAAAGCACTGACCGGTGGCGACAGCGGCGGCTGAGCCACCACTTGATCCGCCGGTAACATACCCCGCTTTCCATGGGTTTACCGGAGTACCGAAGGCGCAGTGCTCGTTGGTCGAGCCCATGGCGAATTCATCCATGGATGTTTTGCCGACAAGAACTGCACCAGCTTTTCTGAGGCGATCAACCACCGTCGCATCATAGGGAGGGATAAAGTGTTCCAGAATCTTCGATCCACAGGTTGTTGGAAAATCCACCGTACAAAGATTGTCTTTGATCACTATCGGAATTCCGGCAAGTTTGCCGACATCTCCAGACTGGCGAAGTCTGTCCATTTTTTGCGCGGTTTCAAGAGCACCTGTTGCATCTATATTGAGAAAGGCACGTATTGAGGACATCTGATCAATACGTTGTAAGACAAGAGAGGTAATTTCTTCTGAGGTTATTTCACCTTTCTCAAACAGTTCGTTAATCCCGTGAATGCTATACGTGTCAATGGAGTTCATGGGGTATCTGTGGTCAACAAAGAGATAAAAATATGGCAACATTTTTTGTTGCCAACCGGTTACAGCATACAGGTCACATCATTTTAAATAACACGGGGGACAGTAAAAGTCTCTCCATCATCCTGAGGCGCGTTAGCCAGGGCCTCAGGCCGGGTAAGAGAGAGACTCACCTCATCTTTACGAAAGGCATTAACCACATCCATTGGATGCGTCATTGGTTTAATGTCGGTGGTATCCAGTTCATCCAGTTTGGTAACATAGGACAACAGGGCATCTAGCTGGGCGGTCATTTGCTCAGCTTCAGCCGTGGACATGTCAAGACGGGCGAGACGAGCGACTTTTTCAACTTCTTCACGGGTAATCTTCATAACTATACCATCGTTAACATAATTGTGAGCGCTACACTTTTCACAAGTAATCATAAGAACTCTGTAGAAAGGATTGAGCCCCCAGAATACCTTAGCTATTATTTGGCTATACTAAAGTAACAATACCCAGGAGAGATATAACTGAACAATCTTTGCTACTGATGAACGAATCCACGGATAAAATTATTTTTTCCATGGTTACCTGATGGTTACAATACAGCAACCATATTCCTTATCCTTATGATTTTTTTATGTTTTTCAGCTACTTGTCAATCATCATAATAGGCAAGAGTACTGACGAGGTCATTTACCCGAGACAGCAAACTCATCTCTGACAAAGATGTCTCCAAGTAAACGTCGTGGGCAACTCCCCTTTGACAATACCTGTTATTCAACTCCAGGAACGACTCCCCTGGTCATTAAAGAGAAGATATTTCCTTGCCAAAAAATTGGGGAAAAGACAGGCAAGCGAACCCAGGGCCTTTGCCAGCATGATTCCGGTTCCGGCGTGCAACGAGGAGGTGGTAATCAAGAGGTCGATCAACGCGCCAAGAAAGAGTATCATCCCCAAAAAAACTACCTCCCTTTTCAGGCTCCATCGCCGCCCTCTATGGAACAAAATCGACACACACAGCTGGTAGTTACCCAGACCCGCGAAGAAATAACTGATCATAACGGCGGCAACAACAGGGGTGCCGACGCCCATCAACACGGCAAACAGCCCCCAGTTCACAAGTGCACATGTCCCGCCAAGCAGCAGATACACAAAAAACTGCAGCACTACATTAACGCGAAAGGCATTATACCGTAGGATACAGTAGATGGCACGAAACCCATCGCGGACACCGATCTTCTTACCTTCGGCATACGTTCTTCCCGCGTAAGATATTCCCATTTCAAAAATACGCAGCCTTTTATGGGCAATCTCGGCAACGACCTCGGGCTCAAAACCAAAACGGTTTTCCCTGATCTCCACTGACTGAATAACCTCGCGACGAAACACTTTGTAACAGGTCTCCATGTCAGTCAGGTTCAGGTCTGTCAGCATGTTGGACAAAAGGGTGAGAAATTTATTCCCAACCGAATGCCAGAAATAAAAAACCCGATGGGCACCGGAGGTCAGGAAACGCGACCCCAGAACGACATCTGCTTCGCCTCTTTTCAGGGGCTTGAGCAGTCTTTTCAGGTCGGCAGGATCATACTCCAGATCGGCATCCTGGACAGCGACAAAATCGCCGGTTGCCTGCTGAAAACCGGTTCGCAACGCCGCCCCCTTGCCCATATTCACGGAATGAACAAAGACCTTGATATTCTCGTGGACTTGCTCCAGCCCCTGGGCAAGTGCCAGACTCTTATCGGTTGAGGCGTCATCAACGATCAGGATTTCCAGGGCAAGGTCATCATCAGCTATGCCCAGTACCCGGGAGACACATTTTTCCAGCGTGTTTTCCTCATTGTAACACGGGATAACGACAGAGAGAGTAGCTCGTTGCATCATCTGCTCAGTCACCTCGATAACCGGGAGTATCACTTTTGTAAAATGCTTTCAAAATAGGGAATCGTCTTTTCCAGCCCGGCTCGCAAAGATACACGAGGGTGCCAGTCAAATGTTTTTTGAGCCAGAGAAATATCAGGGCGACGCTGCCTGGGATCATCTTCAGGAAGCGCCCTGAACTGGATCGCAGATTGAGAGCCTGTCATTGCAATGACGAGTTCAGCGAGCTGCAAGATTGTAAACTCTTCAGGGTTCCCCATATTCAGTGGCCCGGTAAAACTGGCGTCGGAGGCCATAAACTGTAGCATAAGATCTATCAGATCTTCAACAAAACAAAATGAACGGGACTGACTGCCGTCTCCATAGATGGTAATCGGTTTGTTCTGAAGTGCCTGCATGATAAAATTAGAGACAACTCTGCCGTCATCAGGATGCATCTGCGGTCCATAGGTATTAAAGAGTCTGCCTACTTTTATGGAGACGTTATGCTGCCTGTGGTAATCGAAAAACAAAGTCTCTGCACATCGTTTCCCTTCGTCATAGCAGGCCCGCGACCCTATCGGATTTACATGTCCCCAATATTTCTCATACTGTGGATGAACTTCAGGGTCACCGTAGACTTCGCTGGTGGAGGCCTGAAAAATTCTCGCTCTCGTTCTCTTGGCCAGCCCCAACATATTGATGGCACCATGCACTGACGTCTTGGTGGTCTGCACAGGATCATGCTGATAATGAATGGGAGAAGCTGGACAGGCGAGATTATAAATTTCATCCACCTCGACGTAGAGGGGAAAGGTCACATCATGACGGATAAACTCAAAGGACGGGTGAGGCAACACCTCAAAAAGATTTTCCCGGGTGCCGGTAAAAAAATTGTCAATACAAAGGACATCATTGCCGAGATCCAGCAAGCGCTTGCAAAGATGTGACCCCAGGAAACCGGCACCACCGGTGACCAGAACGCGTTTACGGTTGAAATTTAACATATGACCGCCAAATCGTTACATAGAGAGGGGAGAACAGCTAGCCGACAACAGCTGTCAGTCAATGAAGAAGTAATAGCCGCATACCCGCAAGGTTCAAGAGGCTGGGCGGCGGCAGTACCCTGAGCCATTCCTGGGCAATGTACTGGTCACCTGTTGGCGTGGGGTGCAGCCCGTCACAGGTTATTGATCTCCAGGTGTCATTTAAGGCTGCGCACTGATCTGCCAGGGGCACATTAAGCTCGCCCGCCAAAGACCTGATAGGGATATTGTAATGGGCAAGATCAGTTTCGCAGTCGGGATATCCGTAGTTTCTTCTGAAATTCGGTGTCAAGGTCGCCAGCACCGGAGTAATCTTGTTCTCACGGCTTATCTGCACCATACGTTTCAGGTTGAACGTTGTCGTTCGCGGGCTGATCCTGTGAATCGCATCATTGGCACCGAGCCAGATAAGAATAGCATCAGGCCTGGTGCCATTGAGGTAACTGTACTGCTCTCGGTTGACGCAGCCATAGTCCCAGATAAAGACGTCTCCATACTGGCATTTTCCCCGGGCGACGCCGACACTGTTACACTTCATGGTACCGGACAAACGTCCGACAGCATGGTGCGAGAGTTCTCCGCCGAGTCCACACTGGACAACGGTAGACTGTCTCCCCGAGGCAGACAACAACGTATCAAGGGCAAAGGGATAGTTTGAAGAGTTACTACAGTATCCCTCAGTCAAGCTGTCACCATATGCAATAATTATTTGCTTCGAAGAAGCCAACCCCGTAGAAAAGGGCAGCACAACAAATAAAAAACAGATAAATGCGAACAAAAGCTTTCTTGCTGATTGCATACTCAAAAGAGGCACCTCAATCTCCTTTCCTCTGCAGAGAGGGAGCAGAAAGAAAAATAAAAAATGACAGCAACCCCGCCAACAGTAAAAGTGAAATATTGCCATGATCCAGCAAAAATGCAAAGCCAACCAGAGGATACAGCCCAAGACGTACCACAGATCTTATCTCTGGGCTCTTTGCTATCTTATGGGCAAAAGGAGGAGACAACTTGTAATATAAATTAACTATTTTTTTGCCAACATCAGTCACCAACAACCAGTTATCTCTGAAATGGCGAAGAACTACCACTTGCGGTTCAAACAGCGAACCAAAGGCTGCGGTGGCAATGAAACACCCACCACCGCCACCACCACCTTCGCTCTTCGCAGAAGAGGCCGCAGAGGAAGCCCCTGATACAGGGACGCCGGAGTTTACTGCGGAAGAAGGAATGGCCCTGTGCCATGCCCGGGCAAGGGCGAGCATTCCATCATAATTAGGATGAAGGCCGTCGAAACTCCATACATCCCAGCTTTCGGCAACAGCATCGAAGGTGTTCACCAGGCTCACTTGTCGATTTTGGGCAAGAGTGCGAATCAAAGGGTTTACACTGTTTGCAATATGTTCAGTATTGTGATGTCGTGAATCCGGGGTCAACAGCCCCAAAATAGGAACCGTTGGCGTTGCCTGACATTTATCCAGCATAATAGAAAGGTTGTTGACAATGGTTTGCGGGGAGATGCCGAAAATAACATCGTTGTTACCTTCTTGTATGAGAATATATCCGGAGCCGCCTATATACCGACGTATCCTGTTAACCCCATCTACCGTTCGCTCTCCCCGTAGACCACGGTTATAAACAGTAACATTTGCCCCTTGACTGTCATATATATGCTGCAATACAAGAGGGTAACCACCCCGATCCGTGCCGTCTGGATCAATGCTCCCTGCGGTAATTGAATCACCAAAGGCAATAACATCAAGACACCAGCCATTGTTTACGCAACAGAAGATTATGGCGATAAAAACAATGGGATACCAGTCAATTTTTTTTTGCATTTTCTCCTCCAGGTTCCCTATCTATTCTGGAAAAAGTAAAAGATCTCTGTCAGGATTACGAGGCGACCCTTATTTTCTGAAAAGGGATATTTACAAGAAAGCAATTTATTCTAATATCATATTTTTTGTTTGATTTTTTATCCAAAAAAATAAGTTCTTCTAGAATTTATCTATACTGTATCCTCAATTACGCAGCAATCGACAGGGCACAGCCCCATGGCCTTGCAAGAAAAAATCTTAGAACAAGTACTTTTCGTAAACGCCTTATAAGATTACCGGTTCAACAAGTGATACAGCCGGTCGTCATCTTTAAGTGGCTTGAAAAATCCTGGTAACGGCAACTTATTTTTTTCAAACTTGGCCACTTTGTCTGCACCTGCAAAAGAATCTATCATATCGGTCTCTTCGAGCAACTGCGGCTTACTCCAGCTCTTATCCTCTTCCAGGACAGCCCTGTAATTTCGATAACTATCCCCATCAAAACCCTGCCACTGAATTTCAAGATGTCCTGTTTCGTTAAGATCTATTTGCGGAAGAATATCAGGCACTGTATTCTTTGGATTTACCTGAACGGGATGGGACCAGTCATCACCTGCCCAGTGGGCAACGTACACGTCATCGGCAACCCCGGCGTACCCTGCCCACGTAATCCAAATTAATCCATCGCTATCTACGGTTATCCTAGGTCCTATATTCGATTCCAAACCAGTTTTAATTTCCTGTGGATGTGTCCACCCTTTTCCGTCCTTAATGGCATAGAACAACTTGTTCTCCAACCCATTGAGTGCTGTCCAGACCAGCCACAGCCGACCTTCCCCATCGACAGCCATGTGAGGGTGCATATTATCGTATATATCATTTGTAAGTTGTTGTTTTTTACTCCATTGGCCATTACTATATCCGGCATAGAATATTTCTGTTTTTTCACCAACGACTTCTGGCCAGGCAAGTTCATAGGACCTTCCGGCTGCAAGCAATTCAGCCGGAAAAACAATAAAACTCAAAAAGAACAGCAAATAACCGACACTCTCCAGATTTCGCCTTTTCATATACCCACTCCGTTCTAAAAAAATTAGTTAAAAAATCTTTGACGCTACACTTTATTGTGCAAGTTATAGGTTAGATTGCTTTGAATAATCTTGTAGTTGCTGATAGTTAAGGCACAGAAAAAAGTTTACCACGACATATGTCTACTATCCCAGGATAAATTTTCAACTGCAACAGAAAAATATGCGCGAAAGACTGATTATTCAAAATGTTTTTTATATACTACGCTTGCTTAAAACTGAAAATAAATAAATGCGGCCGGTTGAGGACTTCGTAGGGTCAATATCCCAAGCACCAAAACAGCGGCAACAACTGGACGGACAAACAAGAGGCCCGGGGCATACTCATTCTGCTCCCCTCGCAGCCTAAGATCGGTGAAATAGACAAGCCCATGGACTATCATCGGCAGGGCATAGAGCAGAGTGAGCAGGCAAAGAAAAAAGGCTATTTTAAGATCTTCTGGCGGAGCCTGCAAGGGTGACAGACGAAGAAACAGGACGAGATCCTGCATATCAGTCACTCTGAAAAAAAGCCACCCAAACGTTATCAGTGCGTAGGTCATCACTATTTTGACCAGTTTTTTCACCTTTTCCCCTCTCCCTGACAGGGAAAAAGGTGAAAAAATGTTCCGACACCAGGCCTGTATCAACACCAATACTCCATGATATCCCCCCCAAAGAACAAAATTCCAGCTGGCCCCGTGCCATAAACCGGACAGTAAAAAGGTAATCATTATATTGAGAGCACGTCGACCAGCACCTTTCCTGGAACCCCCTAGAGGAATATACACGTAGTCACGCAGCCAGTACGACAAACTCATATGCCAGCGCCGCCAAAACTCGGCTGGACTCGCTGAAAAATATGGATGATCAAAATTTCTCGACAGGCGAAAACCTAAAAGCAGCGCCGATCCCCTCGCAATATCGGTATAGGACCAAAAGTCAGCAAGGATCTGCACGCTGAAGGCGATAATCCCCGCCCAAACGAGAAAAAAGGATGGATCGCTCAACGCAAAAACCTTTTCGACGATCATCCCGGTATTGTCGGCGATGACCAATTTTTTAAAAAATCCCCAGCAAAGCAGCATAATCCCCTGCTGCACCATGTGGGCCTTTATGCTCCTTCTTCCGGTAATCTGGGGCATGAGATGAGCGGATCGCTCAATCGGGCCGGCTACCAACTGAGGGAAAAAACTGATAAACAATAAAAAATCAATAAGACTGGCAACTGGCTCTATCTTGCCTCGATACACATCAATCGTATACGCTAGGGCTTGAAAAGTATAAAAAGAGATACCCACGGGCAAAAGGATTGACAGCGCCGGCCCATCCAGTCGAAGGCCTAGACAAGAAAAAATCAGCTGAAAATTATCGAGAAAAAAATCAAAATATTTGAAAATTGCCAGATTCCCCAGACTCAGCAAGAGACAGCATCTTACTATCCACTGCTTGCTATGGGGATAGTGCTGAATAGCCAGTGCCCCCAAAAAATTGACCATGCTGACAAAAAAAATCAACAGGCAAAACCAGGGATGTACTGCCCCCAAAAAATAATAACTGATTAACAAGAGCAAGGGGTTTTGCAGGCGTCTTGGCACACACCAGTACAACACCACCACCGCAAAAAGGAAACCAAGATAAAAGAGGTTATTAAAACTCATGGCAACAGAGGGCCAACTCTTCGAAGAAAAAGCTCTGTCCAATAACGTTGATCAGCGATATGGTCTCCGTCATTGTATACGGAAAGCGGTAATTCAGGATCTCCAGTGAAATCATAGTACAATGCTCCGTGATCCTCCAGATATGCCTGCAAATCCTGCAGATATTTTTCCAGCTCAGGAGAATCAGGCTCACAACCTTTTTCTCCTGGACGCCGCTGAACTCGAATAAACGCAAGTTTCATCCGGTTCTCCTCTGCCAATGTAAAAAAATGAGGCAAAAAAGATCCTACAATACTCCGCTGAAAGTCAAACGAATGCTCGGCTACTGTCGGAAAATTAGCCTCCAGCGCCTTGCCCTGCCGTTGTCCTTTTTTCGAAAAGCCCAGACGCTTATTCATGGCGTCCAAGAATTCCTCTTGCTCCTTTGCGGACTCATCCCAACAAAAAGTGACAGTAGATAGTGCAATATCTCGCAAGGCGGTCCGAACACCCTGGACCCCAACTAAGGGCAGCATTCTCTCGACGTTCTGTTGCAAAAAAGCAGTGGTTGAAAGGTGATGCCCGTACACCAGTTCCTGAAAAACAGGGTCTTCTGCCGGGGTCAACCGCTCGATCATCGGTTCGAAAAAGGGTCCTGTTGTACGCTCTCTGGGCAAGGTCAACACATTATCCCTGAAAAAAAAGACCACCAGCTTTGGTGTGACTCCGGACGGCAACAACAGATACTTGAAGGCCAAATAATGAATAGCGGATAAGCCGCCAAAATTTATGATGGAGGTCACAGGGCGATTACCACGTAGCTCTGTGAGATATGCGTCATCTATCCGGCTCCACAGCATGGAGTTACCGATGAAAACGATTTCCGGATCAATTTTTTTTAGCTTTCGATGGATAGCCTCGCCAACAAATGGCTCTCTGTTATCTCGAGAGGGAATCAGCCATGCCGGAAGAATGATCATACTTAGCATGAGGGGAACAGAGTACCACTTTTTGCTGCTCGCCAAAGGTAAGAGCAACAAGAGGGTCAGTAAAAGCGCAAAACCACCGATGACAAAGGAGACCCGTCGAGACCAGGACAGTACAGCCCACCAGGTATCAAGGTTTCCAAGTCGGGGAGTGGCGACCATATCATCTGCGAAGCTCATCCCCCTCATCGCAGGAGGGACAAACAACGCCGGTGCAAACCATCCGCCTTCTTTCCCAATGAAGGTTGAGACCCTTGCAAGATGCCAACCTTTGGACAGCCTGATCCAGGTCGTTGCCCCCCGGGGAGCCCTCGTTTCATCGGTCAGATAAAGTAACCGTATACCATCAACCCCGAACCAGCCCGTTCCCTGGAGGGCAAATTTAAACTGGTACTGCCCAGTGTTTTCAACAAAAAAACAGATATACCCGTCTGCCCGTCGAAAATCAGGATTCAGTGCCACTGTTTTATTCCCATCGAGGATCACCTCGTACCCGGGTACGCCAACCGGGTGGGAAGGCTGATAAAAATGCATGGCCCAGCCATGCTGCTGGATATCTTTCCTGGGAAGCACTACTCCATGTAACCCCGCATAGTTAACAAAAGCGCACACCAGGCAACACAGTCCACAGCAGAAAATTATCGGCACTGTCCGCTGTTTCAGTTGACTGCGTTCAACCACTTACTTCTCCTCAATGAGTTGCGCAGAAAAACCACCATAGAGGTATCACTGACGACGTCATCAGGCTTACAATTTAGAAAGGTAACCTAAATCACTTCAAGGGCTTGGGAAAAATCGGCAAGAATATCCTCTGCTGATTCAATGCCCACTGAGACACGAATCAACTCCGGAAGGATGCCTGCAAGCCTTTGATCTTTTTCGTTGAGTTGTCGATGGGTCATGCTTGCCGGGTGAAGCACCCCTGTTCTTACGTCTGCAACATGCACCACCTTTTTTGCCAGCCGCAGGGCGTTTATCATCTGCTCAGCCTTTTCTCTCCCGCCTTCAACCCCAAAGGTTAACACGCCGCTGCCAGCCGTTAAATATTTTGTGCACAACCGATACTGTGGATCATTTTCCAGCATGGGATAGGCAACCCAGGAAACCTTTTCGTGGTTTTCTAAAAACTGCGCCAGTGCCAAGGCGTTTGCGCTATGCCGTTCCATGCGTAAATGAAGGGTTTCCAGCCCCCTGGTGGAGAGAAAAGCATTTTGCGGGCTCATATAGCAGCCAAAATCACGAACCCACTGTGCTCGTGCCTTGACGATATAGGCAGCAGAGCCAAAAGCTTCAGTATAGGTGAGCCCATGATATGATTCGTCGGGCTTGGTGAGGCCGGGAAATTTTCCATTATTCCAGTTGTAATTGCCGCCATCAATAATAATGCCCCCGACACTGGTGGCATGGCCATCTGTATATTTTGTCGTTGAATGTAGTACTATATTTGCGCCGAGAAGAAGTGGCTTACAAAGATATGGTGTTGGAAAAGTGTTATCTACGATAAAGGGAACGTCGAATTCTTGGGCGATTGATGAAAACTTATCAAAATCAAGCACCCGTGTTCCAGGGTTAGAAAGGCTCTCTCCAAAAAGAAGTTTTGTGTTGTCTTTGAACGCCGACCTTATCGCCTCTGGTGAAAGATCAGGCGCAACAAAGGTAACGTCAATACCCAGTTTTTTGAAGGTATGTTTGAAGAGATTAAAGGTCCCGCCATACAGTGTAGACAGGGCAACCAGGTGATCTCCGGCTTCACAGATGTTGAGGACAGCGACTGTCGAAGCTGCCTGGCCAGAAGACAGGGCCAGGGCGCCGACACCTCCTTCAAGGGCGTTCATTTTTTTTTCAAAGACATCTACCGTCGGGTTGCTGATTCGGGAGTACATGTGACCTTCGGCCTTTAAATCAAAGAGATCGGCAATCTCCTGGCAGGAGTCATAGGCATAGGTTGTACTCTGCACCACCGGCGCGACCAGGGGGTCCCCAGTTTTAGGCGAGTATCCCGAGTGCACAGCCTTTGTTTCAGTTTTCCAGTTATCACTCACTGTTATACTCCATAGATGAGGTTGTTGTGCAAGGTGCAGCTTAAATCGAACCAATTATCCTCTTCTGTACGGACAACGAGTACTCTTCAAAAAGCCCCTGTTTTTTCTCTGCCACGGATCGTGGGGTTATTTCTCATGGGAAATGACCATGCCGAGGAACTCCTTGAGACGAGCATCCCTGGGATTTGTAAAAAAATCATCTGGTTTCCCCTGTTCCTTGATGACCCCCTGATCAAAAAAAAGCACCCGGTCTGCGGCTTCACGGGCAAACCCCATCTCATGGGTGACAACAACCATGGTCATCCCCTCTGCTGCCAGCTGTTGCATGACTTCCAGGACCTCACCAACCAGCTCGGGATCGAGCGCCGAGGTCGGTTCATCAAACAGAATAACCTTAGGCTGCAGGGCAAGGGCTCTGGCTATGGCCACCCGCTGTTTCTGGCCGCCCGACAGTTGATCAGGGTAGGTCTCCGCCTTTTCTGCAAGACCAACTTTTTCAAGCAGCGAGTAGCCCAGGGCTCGGGCCGCTGCCTTTCCCATGGAGCGTACTTTTAAAGGACCCAAGGTCACATTGGCGAGCGCAGACATATGCGGGAACAGATTGAACTGCTGGAAGACCATTCCCGCTTCTGTTCTTACTGTATTTATGTTGGTTGCTTTCGCCATGATATCGTGGCCATCAACGATGATTGTTCCTGCGGTCGGCTCCTCAAGACGGTTGATACAGCGCAATACCGTGGATTTGCCTGACCCTGAAGGCCCTATGATACAGACGACTTCCCCAGGGGTTACATGCAGATCGACCCCCTTAATGACCTCAAGGGAGCCAAAATATTTATGGAGATTTTTGATCTGAATCATACAGCTATCCTCGGGTGGTGCTCAGCCGGTCTTCAAATATTTTCATCCCCCTGGAAATTGACATGGTTAACGCCAGATAAACCAGGGCAACGGCCATGTATACCTCAAAGGCGCGAAAATTGACGGCGGTTATCTCCTGTCCAGTGCGCATCAGTTCGCCCACTCCAATCACCATCAGCAGCGACGTATCCTTGAGGCTGATAATAAACTGATTGCCCAGTGGCGGAATCATCCGTTTTAACGCCTGGGGCCAGATAACATAGATCATTGTCTGCGAGTGTGTCAGCCCGATAGAGCGACCAGCCTCCATCTGTCCCGGATTTATCGATTGTACAGCCCCCCCGGACAATTTCGGCGATATACGCTCCAGAATTCACGGCTATTATTATAATTCCGGCGGTAATCGGAGGAATACGTATACCAACAGCCATGGGAACACCGTAGTAGAGAAACATGGCCTGCACCAGCATGGGGGTACCGCGTATGGACTCAATATACACTCCTGCCAGTTTACGAATGAAAAAATTGCGTGATATTTTCATGAGACCGGCGGCAGAGCCAAGAAGAAAGCCCAGAATTATCCCACCGACAGTGATCTGCATGGTCAGCTTTAACCCGCGCATGAGCATGGGGATAGTTTCGACGACAACACTCGGTTCGAATTGAAAGGCCATTGTTTGTCACAAATCAAAATGAGGGGTTCCCTGAGGAGACGATGATCCGCCAGGAAAGAGGCTGCGGATCCGAGCTGGCGCAAAAGACAAACGCCGCAGCGTATCCAGTGCGGACAGCTGCGGCGTCATGTAGATGACAGCGAAAAAGCACAAATCATTTAGGCTCTGTGCCAAACCATTTTTTGTAGAGTGTTCTGTATGTCCCGTTTTCACGCAGGGTAGAAAGGGCCTTATTGACCTTACCGACCAGTTCGCTGCCCTTAGGAAAACCGATACCATAGGACTGGCCCTGATAGATAGGTCCGACAATTTTAACCTTCCCCTGTCCTGCCTTGCGAACGAAATCGCTTATTACTGGCGAGTCAAAGACAACAGCATCGGCACCGCCGCTCATGAGTTCCATGAACATGGCATCGTTATTGGGAAACAGCTTCACGTCCTTGGCATGGGCGTTGGCCTTGACGAAGTCCATCGAGGTAGTTCCCAGCTTGGTGGAAACGACCTTGCCTTTCAGCCCTGTTATGTCGGTGATAACTGTATTATCAATGCCCACCAGAATCAACAGACCGGCCTTGTAATAACCATCGGAAAAATCTACCACTTTTGCACGTTCAGGCTTGATGGTAATCCCTGCAATACCGACATCAAGCTGACCGGACTGAAGTCCGGGGATAATGCCATTAAAATCCATGGGCTGAAGCTCATACTCAAGGCCAAGCTCCTGGGCAATAGCCTTCCACAGATCAACATCAAAGCCGGTATGTTTACCAGTCGCCGGATCTTTGAATTCAAAAGGGGGAAAATTTGTGTCACAGGCAACTGTCAGTTTCTTGGCAATTGCCGTTGCACTCATGGTCAGGTTAATGGCAATCACAGTAATCAAGGCTATAACTCTCTTCATACTCCCTCCTTAAAGTTGTCTACAGTGGCTTTCCTACCTGCTGCTACCCCTGTTACTCTCAACAATGACAGATTTTACATAAATTTTCAATGAGCAAGCGGGTTGTCCTTAAAAAATCATTTTATCTTCGCATGTTATGCCTTTTACAAGGATATCTAAAAGATAAGCACCTCGCAAAAAAATGAGGCCATCACTGTCAACCGGCGGCGATCGCCTGTGCAGCTCCAAAAAGTCTGCATGGATCATGGATGGTTCCGTCGAATGCACAGACGGCAGGGGGAATCAAAACGACAAAATTATATTATATACAAATAAAATCAGAGAGTTAATACAGGTGTTCGTCAAGCATTACTACAACGACTTTTTAAGATACCCTTGAGGATCTTACCCTTTTTGTGATATCTTTTCTACAGCTGCAGGATTGAGCGAGTTTGTTTCGCTGGTCTAGGCTCTGCTCACTCAATCGCAGCACGTTGGTCAATATCGTTTTTTATCATCATGGAGCCTCTCTCATGGTCCGTTTCCCCTCTCCACAGATACGGGTTATCCTCAAGACGTTGGCAGTGCTGATCGGTACAGTAACTTTTCCCCTGACATCCCTGGCTGCAGAACAAACAGATACCAGCAACATCACCTACCTCAAGACCCTTCCCCTTGAGGAACTACTGCAGATGGAGATTACCTCCCTGTCAAAAAAAGCTGAACGGCTCTTCAATGCTGCCGCTGCCGTAACAGTTATTACCAGCGAGGACATTCACCGGGCAGGAGTACGTACGATCCCCGATGCCCTCCGGATGGTGCCCGGGATGCAGGTCGCCCAGATTGACGGCTCTCGCTGGGCTGTCAGTGCCAGGGGCTTCAATGACTACTTCGCCAACAAACTCCTGGTGCTTATCGATGGCCGTAGCGTCTATACCCCTCTGTTCTCAGGTGTCTACTGGGATGCCCAAGATACCATGATCGAGGACATTGACCGTATCGAGGTCATCCGCGGACCCGGCGCCACGGTCTGGGGAGCCAACGCGGTCAACGGCGTGATTAATATTATTACCAAAAAACCTGAAGAGACCCAAGGTACCCTGGTGGTTGCCGAAGCAGGCTCCATCGATCAACCCATGGTAGCAGGCAGATATGGTGGATCCTTTGGTGAAACAGGATATTATCGGCTCTACGCCAAGGCCTTTAACCGAACAGAGTATCAGGCACCCGATGGTGGGAAAGCCCACGATGCCTGGCAAGCCCTACGCTCAGGGCTGAGCGTGCAGTGGCAGAGAGCTGACAACAACGATTTTGCTCTCCAGGCGGAAATTTATCGTGGCACGGCAGATGGTACGCTCATAGCACAACAGGAATTCCCCTCAGAATCCAACCATAAACATGAAGATACAGAGAGATACAGAGGTTTTCATGCCCTCGGCTCCTGGACACATACCTTTTCCGGACAATCAAGCACCAGCCTCCAACTCTATTATGATCGAACCCAACAAAATCAGTTTATCTGCGAGGAGACTCGTGACACCATAGACCTAGAATTCAAACACCACTGGAATCCGAGCGACACCCATGATCTGGTCTGGGGGCTTGGATACCGATGGACCAAGGATTCCATAGACAACTCCTTCAACACATCCTTCAGGCCAGAAAAAAGAAGCGACAACCTGTTCAGCGCCTTTCTCCAGGATGACATAATGCTCATCGACAACCACTTCTGGATAACCCTGGGATCGAAGTTCGAGCACAACGATTACTCCGGCTTCGAGATTCAACCCTCTCTCAGAGCGCGATTCAAACCAACGACCAATCACCTTTTCTGGGCGGCTGTCTCCGGGGCGGTACGTACGCCTTCACGGGCCGAACATGACCTGGATATCTTTCTCGGAAGTTTACCAAGTTCATTACAAGAGCTGCCCGGATTTGAAAACCATTTTATTGGCTACAAGCTGTTCGGCAACAAATCCTTCAAAGCCGAAGAACTCTCCGCTTATGAGGCTGGTTACCGTTGGCAGCCTGAGGAAAAACTGTTTCTTGATCTTGCAGCGTTTTACAATAAGTACACTAGTCATCGAAGTTTTGACGAGCTGGGCTGGTCAATGGAGGTCATTAACGGGTTACCGGTACTGGTCTTTACAGACGTGATCGGCAATGCTGCTGTCATAGACACCTATGGTATTGAAATGCAGGCAGTCTGGCAGGCAACCGACTACCTCAGCCTTGCGGCAAGGTACTCCTGGCTGCAAATGGACTTTACGCATGCCTACGGAAATCACACCATTGAACCGTTGGAAACAACCATGGTTCCCAGCCACCAGCTCTCATTGTATGCAGGGATTGACCTCCCCCACAACCTGACGCTGAATAGTGAACTCTATTATACGGATGCGTTAAAAAGCGAAGTAAGAAGTTACATCCGCCTGGACCTTCGCCTGGGATGGAACCCTACTGAATCACTGGAGTTGAGTCTCAATGCTGAAAACATTCTTGGCAACGACCATCAGGAGGTCATCAATCGTGCCAACATGCTGCACGCCTCTGAAATGCCCCGAGTGGTTTCTGTCAAACTCAGCTACAGATTCTAAAGAACACGCATGACGACAGCCACTCTCCATTTCCTTAAAGGTTCTCAATGGTAAAAAGGCTCCTTCTGCTTATACCAGCACTGACACTCCTGGCTAACTTTGCCTTTGCAATGCCCAAGGTTTCCTCACAGTCAGTCAACAAGGAGCAGATCAGAGCGGTCTTCCTTTTTAATCTGGTCCATTTTGTCACGTGGCCACGTGAAGCCATGGCTAACTCCGATGCCTTTGTCATCACCGTGCTGGGGGACAAAAAATTTGGGGAGGTGGTTCGCGCTGTCGTCGAGGGAGAGTCCAAAGATTTAACGCTTCCCATTCGGGTGAATAACCTTGAAAATTTTGAAGATATTGGTTCTCAACCCTGTCACATCCTCTATATTGATGGCCACTTGCTTAAAGAATGGAGGGAAAAAATTTTATGCTGTCCCGAACATGCGGTGCTCACCGTCAGCAACAGCAAGGGCTTTCCCGAGCAGGGAGGCGTGGTCAACCTGTTGACGACCGGAAACCGTTTTGCCATAGAAATCAATCTTCGCGCGGCACAGAATGCCGGCCTGCAAATCAGTGCCAAGTTGATACGTCTGGCACGGCTGGTGGACAACTATAGATAATACCATGAAGCGATTTATCGACTGGCCCATCAACCGGAAACTCTCCACAATCGTCCTAAGCGTTGCCGGAGTACTCGTCATCACTATCACTGTAGCGGTGACCGTGGAACGGCATATAACGTTTCGAAAAAATCTCCGGGAAAATACAGAAGTACTTTCCCGGGTCATCGGCATCAACAGTACAGCCGCTCTTGTTTTCAACGATCAAACAACGGCAACCGAAATTCTTTCCGCGCTACGTGCGGAAAAGACTATCCTCTGTACCAATCTTTTCGATGCTCAAAAAAAACTGTTCGCCAGCTACCACAACCCACATTGTGAGAAAAAAAACCATGCCAGTGACATTGACGCATGTCCTTCCTGCGTATTTACCCTGGATGACTTTTCAGAAAATGAAGCACGTTTCACCAAAAGATATTTCCTGCTGATCCGTCCCATTGTACTTGGCAAAAAAACCATTGGCTACATCAGCCTGCTCGCCGATCTGGCCCCCCTCAATAAGCAGGAACTAGCCTTCGGCTTGCTGCTCCTGCTCCTTTCGCTGATACTCTTTATCGCTGCTCTGGCAACGACCTTTCGACTCAACCGCTCACTGATTCAACCCATCACGCTGCTGGCGAAAACCATGCAGCAGATAGGCATAGACCAGAAATACACGGTCCGGGTTCCGAAAAAACAGGAAGATGAACTGGGTCTGCTCATTGACGGTTTCAATGACATGCTCAGTCAGATCGAAAAGCGTGACAATGAGCTTGCCGACCACCGCCATCGGTTGACCCACCTCGTGAACAGGCAAACCAAAAAACTGAAACAGGCCAATAAGCTGCTTTTAGAGGAGATCGAAGAACGAAAGGCCGCACAAAACCAGTTAGCCCATGCCCAGAAAATGGAGGCCATCGGCACGCTGGCTGGTGGCGTCGCTCACGACCTGAACAACATCCTCTCCGGAGTGGTCGGTTACCCAGACCTGCTACTAGCGAACCTACCTGAAGACTCCCCGATGTTTGGGCCACTCACGACAATCAAAACCTCGGGGAAAAAAGCTGCCGCCATTGTCCAGGATCTGCTGACCCTTGCCCGCCGCGGTGTCAAGGTAGAGGAGAACATCGAACTGAGTTCCTTAATTCTCGACTACCTGGAAAGCGCGGAATGCATCGAGATGCTCCGCAACCATCCAAACGTGGAGGTACGTTTTCCCAAACCGACAGTCCCTGTTTATCTTACCGGCTCGCCGATTCACCTGTCCAAGATGGTGATGAACCTCGTCTCCAATGCCGCCGAGGCAATGCCTGATGGTGGAAAAATCGACATCACCTGTACCATCTGGCAATCAGATCACCAGCCAGCCGGATTCACGGCATGGCGACCAGGCCCCTATGCCTCACTGACTATCACCGACTACGGCATTGGCATTCCTCAAAAGTACATCGACAAAATTTTCGAGCCCTTTTACTCCCGTAAGGTTATGGGCCGTAGTGGTACCGGGCTGGGAATGTCGGTTGTCTGGGGAACCGTGCAGGACCATAAGGGCCACATCACCGTCCAAAGTACTGAAAGCCAGGGCACCACCTTTCACATCCTGCTGCCCATCGCTGACAACATGCTGGCTCGGCAGGACAGGGAAACGCTAGAGAGCCCTGAACAAGGACATGGTGAATTGGTTCTGGTGGTGGATGATGCCGAAGATCAACGGCTGATTGCTGCAGATCTTCTTTCCCATCTGAAGTATTCGTGCCACACCGTGGAAAGCGGTGAAGCGGCAGTCGCCTATTTACTTGAGAATAAAGTAGATATCGTTCTTCTTGACATGTTGATGGAGCCTGGTATTGATGGCTTGGAGACGTATCGACAGATCCAGAAAATCCATCCTCAGCAAAAGGCTATTATCATCAGTGGCTTCTCCTCCTCAGAACGAGTCGATGAAGCACTCAAATTGGGCGTAAGAGAGTACCTCTTCAAACCCTATACACTGCCTAACCTTGCCAGGGCGCTCCACGATACGCTCCACGATAAAACATAAGGGGCAATTTCAGCTACAATCTCCACAGAACTCCGGTGCCTGTCAGGCTCACCCCAATTCAAGAGGTGAGCTGGCCTTTTAGCGGCTTCTGTTTTCATCTGTTTTTCTTAGCCGCCTCCAGCACGGGGACACTGCGGAATACCAACTGTTATGAGGTCAGCAAGTGAAATACGGTGGTATGAATCGCCGTTAACAAGGGCTAAGGATATCCGCCATCCTCCACTAGCCTCTTCCTCAACGCTGGCAGATGCCCAGAACTGTAGGACACTGCCAGTGACAGATCCTTTCTCCTTTTGAGGCACTATCATGACTGCACCAACCTACAAATCGATCTTTCAGAAGACCGGCATCACAGCATTCAAGCAGTGCTTTCTCCACCACCTGGTCAGTTTTCAGGGCCGTGATCCCGAACGGGCAGGCAATGAGGATATGTACCGCGCCGTGAGCTATGCCCTGCGCGACGTTCTCATGGCCAAATGGATAAGAACCCAGAAGGAGTATTACGCCAAAGATAAAAAACGTGTGTACTACCTTTCCCTGGAATTTCTGGTGGGGCGGTCACTGGGCAACACCCTGATCAACATGGGGCTGCTCGACGAGGTGACCCAGGCCTTGGAGGAGCTGGGGTACGATCTCGAGGCCCTGCAGGAGTGCGAGGAAGATGCGGCCCTCGGTAACGGTGGCCTGGGACGACTTGCTGCCTGCTTCATGGACTCCATTGCCACCATGAAGATCCCGGCCTACGGCTATGGTATCCTCTATGACTTCGGCCTGTTTAACCAGGTCATCATTGACGGCCGTCAAGTGGAAACGCCGGACAGCTGGCTGCGCTTTGGTTCGCCCTGGCTGTATCAACGGGCCACCTTTTCCTATCCCGTCCAGTTCTACGGGCATGTCGCAGCAACGATCGACGAGTCTGGCAATTACCGTGCCCAGTGGGTGGACACCGAAACGGTTATGGCCATGGCCTGCGATATGCTGCTCCCCGGTTTCAACAACGATCATGTAATCAACATGCGCCTCTGGAAAGCCACCGCCTCAAGGGAGCTGGACCTGAACTTCTTTAACGAAGGGGACTATATCGGTGCGGTCAAGAGTAAGGTCCGCAGTGAAACGATTTCCAAGGTGCTGTACCCCTCAGACGATATCCGCGAAGGCCAGGAGCTCCGGCTCAAGCAGCAATACTTTTTCGTGGCTGCCACCTTCACTGATATCATGCGTCGGTATATCAAGGAAAACAGTACGTTCGACGCCTTTCCCGACCAGGTGGCGGTGCAACTTAACGACACTCACCCGGCCATCGCCATCCCAGAGCTGATGCGACTCTTGCTCGATGAACACGGCCTCGGCTGGGAACGGGCCTGGGATATCTGCACCCGGACCTTTGCCTACACCAATCATACACTCATGCCCGAGGCCCTAGAGACCTGGCCCGTGGATCTGCTCGGCAAGGTCCTGCCCCGGCACCTGCAGATCATCTTTGAGATCAATAAGCGTTTCCTGGAAAAAGTGGCCCAAAGGTTTCCGCAACATACCCGTATGATTGAAGAGATGAGCCTCATCGCCGAAGGGCCGGTCAAAAGAGTTCGCATGGCCAACCTTGCCATTGTCGGCAGTCACTCGGTCAACGGTGTCGCAGCCCTGCATACGGAACTCCTGAAAAACGATCTTTTTCACAATTTTCATCTGATGTACTCTGAAAAAATCAACAATAAGACCAACGGGATCACACCGCGTCGCTGGCTCCTCAAATGCAATCCCGGGCTGGCAGACCTGATCACCGAAAAAATCGGGCTCCAGTGGGTGACCAATCTGGATCAGCTGCGAGAGCTCGAACAGTTTGCCGATGATGACGACTTCCAGGCCCGTTGGCAGCAGGTGAAACTCGACAATAAAAACAACCTTGCCCGGGTGATCGAGCATACCTGCGGTCTCAGGGTTCTGCCGACCTCGATGTTCGATATCCAGGTGAAAAGGATACACGAGTATAAACGCCAACTGCTCAACATTCTCCACATCATAGACCTCTATCACCGCTTTATCACAGGTGAAGCCGACCCGGCGGTTTCACGCACCGTCATCTTTGCCGGCAAGGCGGCACCGTCCTATCACAAGGCCAAACTGATTATCCGCCTGATCAATGCGGTTGCCGAGGTGATCAACAACGATCCCCGGGTGGGAGACCGGCTGCGCGTGGCGTTTATTCCCAACTACAGTGTGTCGCTGGCGGAAAAAATCATACCCGCCGCCGACCTTTCTGAACAGATCTCCACCGCCGGTACCGAGGCCTCTGGAACCGGGAATATGAAATTTGCCCTGAACGGGGCCCTGACCATCGGCACCCTTGACGGTGCCAATATTGAAATCCGCGAAGAGGTGGGAGCTGAAAACATCTTTATCTTTGGTATGACTGCTGAGGAGGCCGAGTACGAAAAGAAATGCAAAAGCCGCACCCCTGTCCGGATAGTTGAGGAAAATCCGCGGGTACAGCGGATCATCAATTCCATTGCGAGCGGCATGTTCGCCAAGGGTGACCGTGATCTCTTCCAGCCCCTTGTCCAAGACCTGTTAAGCGAACATGATCCCTATCTGCTGCTGCTGGATCTCGAATCGTACCTCCATTGTCAGGGACAGGTGAGTACCTGCTTTGTCGATGAAAAGACGTGGCAGAGGATGGCCATTCTCAATGTGGCCCGAATGGGAAAATTCTCAAGTGACCGTACCATCGGCCAGTATGCCCGAGAGATATGGGGGGTTGAACCTGGTTAGGCGCCGTGAGCCTTGTGAGGGCCTGGTCTATGAACGTCTTTTGGCAAGGGGGCATGCTCCCTTGCCGAAAATAACGAACGGCTGTTATGGCTGATAAACCTGGTCCAGCCGTGCTGGTTAGTTGAGTAGAAAAAATCGTTCACGATAGTGACGCAGCTCAAAGATGGATTCACGGATATCCTCTAGAGCCAAATGGTTGTTCTGTTTGGTGAAGCCCTCGGCTGCCTCAGGTTTCCAGCGGTAAACCAGCTCTTTGATGGTGCTCACGTCAAGGTTGCGGTAATGGAAGTAGGCGGCAAGATCCGGCATAAGGCGGGCAAGAAACCGACGATCATGACAGATGGAATTGCCGCACATGGGAGATATACCGGCTGGCACCCATTGGCGAAGAAAATCAATTGTCGCTATTTCCGCCATGCGACAGGTGGTGGTGGTCTTGCGGACCCGCTCAACCAGGCCGCTGGTATTGTGCTGACGGGTATTCCACTCATCCATGGACTCAAGGACCACATCGGGCTGATGAATGGCAAGCACCGGACCCGTTGCCAGAATTTCCAGCCGGGAATCGGTTATAATGGTGGCCACCTCAATGATCTGATCCATCATCGGGTTCAGCCCTGTCATTTCCAGATCAATCCAGATAAGATTCTTCTCGGAAAAGGCCATCATGTCCCCCTTCTCTCCGCCCGGGTGTTGCAAGCAGCAGAAAAACAGTCGCCAGATTTGACAAAATTGTATACATACCGATCCGGTAATGTCAAGCTGCTGTCCCCGCAACCCGATGGTTTTGTGAGACCTTATCGGTTTGCTTTCAAGGAGTTAATGCCCCTTCATTTTTGGTGTATCCATGCAGACGACCTATGATGTCATCATCGTCGGCGGTGGCCCGGCTGGCCTGTTTGCCGCCTACTACCTCGCCGAACATTCGTCCCTGAATATCCTCCTCATTGAGAAAGGAAAGGCGCCGCAGCAGCGCTCATGTCCCATCAGCGATCATGGCTGTATCAAGTGCCGGCCCTGTAACATCCTTTGCGGTATTGGCGGTGCCGGCCTGTTTTCCGACGGCAAGCTCAACTTCATCCATAAACTCGGCAAGACGGATTTAACCCAGTTTGTCAGCCGGCAGCAGGCCCGTGAGTTGATTGATGAAACCGAGGCCATCTACAACCGTTTCGGCATGGACGGGCAGGTCTTCCCCACAGACATGGAACAGGCGCGGGCCATCAGAAAAAATGCGCGCAAGGCCGGTATCGACCTGCTGCTCATCCGTCAGAAACATCTGGGCAGCGATAATCTGCCCACTCATATCGGGCAGATGGCCAAATATGTCGCTGGACGCGGCGTCACCTTTCATCATAACGAAGAAGCCCTGGAAGTACTGGTGGAAGGAGGTGCGGTCAAGGGGGTCTGTACCAACAAAGCGACCTATTTTGCCCCCAACCTGATCCTGGCGCCAGGCCGGGTGGGGGCCGAATGGGTTGCAGGTGTTGCCCGTGCCAACGGCATAGGTCTTTCCCAGCGTGGTATTGAGGTGGGTGTCCGGGTGGAGGTACACAACGAAATTATGCAGGACCTCTGTTCGGTGATCTACGATCCCACCTTTTTCATCCGTACCAGCAAGTACGATGATCAGACGCGCACCTTCTGCACCAACTTCGGCGGGTATGTCGCCCTGGAAAACTATCAGAATTTCGTGTGCGTCAACGGCCATGCCCTCATGGACAGCAAGTCCGATAACAGCAACTTTGCCTTTCTCTCTAAGGTGGTGCTCACCGACCCGGTCGAGGATAATCAAGCCTACGGCGAATCCATTGGCCGGCTGGCCTCGCTCATAGGGGGAGGACGGCCCATCCTCCAGCGCTACGGCGATCTCCGCAGGGGCCGGCGCTCCACCTGGAACCGTATCAGAAACTCCTACATCGAACCAACACTCACCAACGTTACCTGCGGCGATATCGCCATGGCCCTGCCAGAACGTATACTCACCAACCTGGTGGACGGCCTCGAGCAGCTTAACCAGATTGTCCCCGGGGTGACCAACGACGAGACACTTCTGTACACTCCGGAAATCAAGTTTTTCGCCACCCAGGTGGAAACGGATAACCACCTGGAGACCGCTGTTCGAGGGTTGTTTGTGGCCGGTGATGGTCCAGGTGTTGCCGGGAATATCGTCGGCGCCACGGCCACTGCCCTGATCCCGGCCAAGGAAATCATGCACCGCCACGGAGCAGTTCCGCGGGAGCCGGCAAGCACAGCCAGGCACCAGGATTCGACGCAACCAGAAGCCACTACCTCTGGTAAGTAAGGCTCAGGCCACTGGAAAAAAGGGGCCATCGAGCCGTTCTTTAGCCTGTCGCCGCTTCAATCCCTTCCAGGCGCCAGTTTTCTGTACGAACCGGACGGGCCCAGGTCCATTTTTCATCAAACTTGACCGGATCAATGGTGCTGCCGCTGAGCACCTCACCGGTCTTCTCATCTTCGGTGTAGTCGAGCAGGCTTGCGGTGAAATGGATGGTGACAAAGTCCTCCTGCCCGTCACTGCCTGCAGCAACCAGCTCCACGGAGCGCACCGCAATGGACTCCAGCTTGTTGACTTGGCCCTTGGCAGTCATCTCAGCAAAGTGCTGCTGATATTCCGCTGCCAGCTGCTCACCGAGTAGATGACGCAAGCTGTCAATGTCGCGGCGCATCCAGCCGGCCTGAATCTTAAAAAAGACATCTGAGGCGACCTCGGTAAAATAGACTTCGTCAAATTGCGGGTCAGTCTCGCGGATCTGGTCAAGCCCCTCTTCCAGCGGTGAAGCTGGTGCCACCGGAGGGATCGGAAAAGATGAGGATTGGTCAACGGATGCCTGCCCCATACCTCCAGGGGGAGGGGGGCGGCTTCCGGCAAACCCGCCTGCCCGCGAAGGACCGGTAAACCGGCGAAACAGGAAATACCCGACACCTGCGAGCAGCAACAGTGGCAAGAGTCCCATGCCGGTACCACCCATGCCGAACAGGCTGCCAAACAGCATCGCCCCCAGTGCCCCTCCCAGGAGTCCGCCGGCGAGACTCCGGCCAAACCCTGGCTGTTGCCGCTGCGCTTTTTGTTGCGTCGCTCTGGGCGCCGCCTTCTTTGCCGTCGGCCGAGGAGCCATCCTGAAAGAACGGCCGCCCCGCATCGACCGGGCTTCGGAGTACTCAGTCGTAAGGCCACCCTCTATCAGGCACAGGGTGAACAGGAGCAGAAAAAAAGGGGTGAATCGCTGGAAAAATGAAAGCATCTTTAATCATCCGTAGTAAGGTTTCTGTACGCGTTTACCTCTTGATAAACCGCCGAACTTTGTACCGTACTTGATACAAATACGCAAGTGACATCAGAAAACCCACACCTCATCCCTCCAGAGACAGCAGAGGCGTCATACACCATGGTCACTGTCTTCAGTGGCGATGAGCAGTCATTGGAGAACTACTCGCTGGTGCTCTCTGCCCTGGGCATCGACCACATGGTCGACAACAGCAGGCAGCGGCTCCAGGTGCTGCCGGATGATGTCCCGAAGGCCAGGTATCATATCAACGCCTACCTCGAAGAGAACAACAACTGGCCGCCAAAGAAAACAGAGATCCCACCCCGAAATACTCCGGACAGGCGACCGACAATACTGGTGATCGGACTGCTAGCCCTGTTTTTCTGGGTCACCGGTCCCTGGCAGGAGCAGTCCCTGTGGTTCCTCAACGGCACCGTCGATTCCACAGCTATCCTGAAGAAGCACCAGTGGTGGCGACTGGTCACAGCCCTGACCCTGCACGCTGACGAGGTTCATCTGGCTGCGAATTGCATCATCGGCGGCTTCATGGTCCTGCTGTTAAGCCGTACCGCAGGATACGGGATGGCATGGTGTCTCCTTCTCTTTGCCGGGACCCTAGGTAATTTTCTCAACATCGCCTGGCGTCCCATGGAGCATCACTCGGTAGGCTTCTCCACCGCGGTCTTTGCTGCCATTGGCGCCCTGACCGGCCTCCGCCTGCAGCTGCAGAAATCGAAACTGCTCAGGGGTCTGTTGGAACCGTTGGCCGCAGGTGCTGGCCTGCTCGCCTTTCTTGGCACCGAAGGGGTACGCACCGACCTGGGAGCCCATCTGTTCGGTTTTTTCTGTGGCATCTGCGCGGCGCTACTGGCACGCTGGAGCGGCCTGATCGCAGAGAGCCACCATGAGGGACTCCAGCGCTTGCTCTTCTTCGTTGCCCTGGGGTTTCTGTTTTTCTGCTGGGCACTGGCTCTGCGTCCGGAAAACATAGTGCTGTACTGACCTGCCAACGGGAAAAGCCCCCTCATTCAACGGTGGTTGGTTAATGATTCGTTGACGCACTGATCGGTCATGTATATCATGTGGACGACAGCGGACAATAATGCGGGGACTCACTGCTCTTCCATGACCAACAGGAGAGCATCGACGACACTGCCGTTCAAAAGGAAACCCATAACCCAAAGGTTTTCCCGATGCCCATGAATGAACAGCCCCCCTGGGGGCAGAAAAAGAAACCAAACTCGCCAGAAGACCTTCTGGCTGCTCTTATCCAGAAACTCCGCGACGCCTTCAACGACGAGAAGCGGCAAGGCAAGGGCCCCGACAACGAAGGAGGTTCGCCACCCCCCTCCCCACCACAGAATTTTCTTGCCAGTATCAGCAAGGTTGTCCTTATCGTTGCCGCGGTGCTGCTCTTCCAGGTCATCTACTCCTCTTTTTACACCATCGAGCCCGGTGAGGTCGGTGTGGTTTTACGCTTTGGTAAGTATTCGCGGACCACTGATCCAGGACTCCACTTCAAAATTCCCTATATTGAAAAGCTGGAAAAGGTCGATGTGGAAACCGTGCGAAAGGAAGAGTTTGGTTTTCGAGCCCGAATGCCTGGGAAGAACTCGGTCTTTGACCGGCGCGGCTTTGACATGGAATCACTGATGCTCACCGGTGACAAGAACGTCATCAATGTGGCCTGGATCGTCCAGTACAAGGTGGATGATCCCTTCAATTTCCTCTTCAAGGTCCGTAACAACAGCCAGGCAGTCCGTGACTTCTCTGAAATGGTTACCCGCCGTATCGTCGGCAACATGGATTTTGACTACGTGCTGCGCAATCGTGAAATTCTCTCAGACATGGCCAAGCAGGAACTGCAGGCCGTGCTCAACGACATCGAATGTGGCGTTATGGTGATGACCCTGCAGCTCCTGGACATCAACCCGCCGGACCCGGTCAAGCCAGCCTTCAATGAGGTCAACGAGGCAGATCAGGACATGAAACGGCTGGTAAACGAGGCCGAGGAATACTATAACAAGATCATCCCCAAGGCCCGCGGTAATGCCAAGAAAATAGTCGAAGAGTCGATGGGATACGCGGTACAGCGGGTCAACCAGGCCAAGGGTGAAACCAACCGTTTTCTCAATATCGTCGCCGAATACCAACAGGCCGAAGATGTCACCAGGCAGCGTATGTACCTAGAGGCGATGCGGGATATCCTCCCCAATGTCGAGCACGTTTATGTGATGGATGAAGGACAGCAGACACTGCTGCCCTTTCTGGATCTGACCAAAAATACACAGCAGCCGGCCGCCAAGTGACCCGGCCTTCCTGAGCCTCTAGCAAAAAAGAGATTATGAAAAAGGTAATTCAAGTTCTTCTGCTCCTCGTGATCGCTGTACTGGCGGTGTTGATCTGGGACGGCTTCTACATCCTTGACGAAGGCAAACAGGCGGTTATCACCCAGTTCGGTGCCCCGGTCGGCCAGCCCATCACCGAGGCGGGGCTGAAATTCAAAATGCCTGTCATCCAGCATGTACGGCTGTTCGAGAAAAAGATCCTTATCTGGGACGGTGATCCGAACCAGATTCCCACAAGGGACAAAACCTTCATCTATATGGACAATACGGCCCGCTGGCGAATCAGCGACGCCCTTCGCTTTCTCCAGGCTGTAGGTTCTGAAGCACGGGCCAGGAGCCTTCTTGATGACATCATCAATGGTACTGTCCGTGACCTGGTCAACAAGAACAACCTCATCGAGATCATCCGCAGCTCAGACTGGAGTTCGGATTATGTGGCCTCCACCACCCAGGGGCGCGACTTTTTGCAAAAACCTTCGCTTGGCCGTGACGTCATCGCTGAGATGGTCCTGGACCAGGCCTCCAAGGTCACCCCTCAGTATGGGATTGAACTCATTGACGTCATGTTCCGTCGCGTCAACTACATCGAGTCTGTCCGCCTCAAGGTCTATGACCGCATGATCTCCGAGAGAAAGCGGATCGCCGCAGAAAAGCGCTCCATGGGTGAGGGGCGTAAGGCTGAAATCCTCGGCCGCGTCGAACGTGAGCTCAAGGAGATCACCTCCTCTGCCCAGCGTGAAGCCATGGAAATCCGCGGTAAGGCCGACGCAGAGGCAACCGCTATTTATGGGGAAGCCTACTCCAAGCATCCGGAATTTTATGCCTTCCAGAAAAGCCTGGAAAGCTACAAGGATATCATTACCGATAACACTTCATTGATCCTTGATTCAGATTCAGATCTGTTTCGGTATCTTCAGCAGGTCCGTAAACCCGAAAAACGGATTGGTGCAGTAGATAACTGATCTCCATCGTACCAAGGTGGCAGGCGACAGATCACTGTACCTTGATCTGTCGCCTGCCACCTTTTTCGTTCTTGCCCAGGCAAAAAAACTCAGTCAAGGATAACTCCACCGCCCTCATCGGCGTAAGAGGGTCGCTGCTCCGGGCTGTAGGGTAATCGCCCCTTTTCGACAAGCAACGCTTCAAAGCGCTGGAGCTGCTCCTCTGCGATGAAATCCTCCTCAAGCAGATCAAACCGGCAGTTACAATGGATCAACTGTCCGCCGCACCACGGACAGATCTCAACAGGGCAGCCCAGCTCATGGTACTCGCCGGTGGTGGCGTGGCAGGCCGGACAGACATTCACATCGAGCTGGACCGGGGTGTATGGAGGAAAGTTCTCCGGTGTACGGCACTTCTGCCGGTACTCGTCAATGCCGGTAAAACCAAAATACTCGAGCAGACCGTCATCGACGCTCGCATCATTAAGTCGTCCGAGAAATTCAATCCCGTCATCTGCGACCAGATAGATATATCCGGCGTCATCGGTCATTGCTGCCAGCAACAACACTCCCCGTTGTCGCGCCATAACCCGCAATTCAAGAAGGCAGGCCCCACGAGCCACCGGCAGGCGTTGATAAAATTCCCGGAGTAACACGAGCCCTCTCTCATCATCCCGGTACAGGTCCACCATCTCCATGGCCTCTTCCAACCGACCTTCAGGTACACCATAGGTCATGGCCTCCCGTATCTCTTTGCGCAATAGAGATAACTGCTCCACCCTTTTCCTCCACCGCTCTTTTTTTAGAATCTGTCATCCCTGCGGATCGATTCTTTCTTTCCTGAAAGATTGCAAAAAGCACTGTCCAGCGTTATAATATTTCTTACATATTTTCAAGGTAGTAGAAACAATTGATACCCGTATCCATACCGCTTGATGGCCTCTCCCCAGCCAGCGAAAAGAACCAATGTACCCCAAGGAGAGGCCCTACGCACCGTTTGATTTTTCCATCCAGGCACAGGCCAACCGTTCAGCCCCGCCTTTGCTGATCCTGTGCTAACTTTTGATTGTAGAGGAGATCGTTATGAACACTGACAACAACAAAAAAATGGCTCAACTTATCCTTGATGGCACCACTTACGAGCTGCCGGTACTGCAAGGCAGTGAAGGTGATCGGGCCATTGATATCAGTAACCTCCTCCGGGATACGGGCCACATCACCTACGACCCCGGGTTCAAGAATACCGGTAGCTGCTCGTCGAACATCACCTACCTTGACGGAACCAATGGTATCCTCAGATATCGTGGCTACAGCATCGAAGATCTCGCGGAAAAATGCAAGTTTATTGAAGTGGCTTACCTGTTGCTGCACAACAAACTGCCTAATCGCGCCGAACTGGAAGAGTTCAGAGCCCTGATGGAACGCTTCGCGCTGCTGCATGAGGACATGATTCACTTCTTTGACCACTTCCCGCCCAATGCCAGCCCCATGTCCATTCTTTCAGTCATGGTCAACACCCTGTGCAACTACTATCCCGAAATGAATGACGACCCCCTCGCCAACCTCAATATCACGGCAACACGACTCATTTCAAAAATCAGGACCCTGGCTGCCTTTTCCTATAAAAAATCCGTGGGACACCCGCTGGTCTATCCGAGAAACGACCTGAGCTACTGCGGCAACTTTCTCAACATGATGTTCGATAAACCGGTCACTCCATACACGGTCCGTCCTGAAGTGGTAGCTGCCCTCAACAAGCTCCTGATTCTCCACGCCGACCATGAGCAAAACTGTTCCACCGCAACGGTACGACTGGTGGGCAGCGCCAAGGTCAACCTCTACGCCTCAATCTCCGCCGGGATCAATGCCCTCTGGGGGCCGCTGCACGGTGGCGCCAATGAGGCGGTTCTCAACATGCTCACTGACATCCATGACAACGGTGGTGACTTCAAAAAATACCTGGATAAGGCCAAAGATCGTAATGACCCCTTCAAACTTTCAGGCTTTGGTCACCGGGTTTACAAGACGTTCGATCCCAGAGGAACAATTATCAAGAATGCCTGCCACGACATTCTTGCAGTGATGAACGTCAAAGATCCCCTTCTGGATATCGCCCTCAGCCTTGAGGAAGCCGCCCTCAAAGATGAGTATTTTGTCAGCCGCAACCTCTATCCCAATGTCGATTTTTACTCGGGTATTATCTACCGCACCATCGGTATTCCCACCAACATGTTCACAGTGATGTTTGCCCTGGGCAGACTGCCGGGCTGGATAGCCCAATGGAAGGAGATGCAAGAGGACTCACATACCAAGATTGGCCGCCCTCGCCAGATCTATACCGGTAACATCAAACGCGAGTACCTGCCAATAGGCGAACGGGACTGACACAGGCCAAGTTGTCAGCGAAAACGACTGGCTGATGATTGTAAAGAAGGGGCTCAAGCAGAGGAGATGGTGTTATGGTGTATGAACAACTGCAGCTTTTCCCGCTGCTGCTTGGTCATTTCGCCAAATTGAATGCCGAGCCGATTGATCTCCACCATGGCCAAAAACGATCCTGAGACGAGACGTTCACTGACGACCTGGAGGGGCAAACCAGGAAGGTAAAAATCGTTTTCCGGAAAAAAGATATCAAGCTCGAGGGTATGGGCAAGTTCACGCTCAAAGACCACATAATGCACAGCTATTCCGGTGTTAGAGATATCGACGATAGCCCCTGGAGTGGTCCCCAGAAAGGCAAGCGCTCCCTCTTTCACAGAAAATCGTTCATTTTGCCGACGTTCCCGGCCTTTCCATGCCGGGTGGATAGGGTCTGTTTTCCGGTGGCTCATCATCTTAACCGCCAGACCTTGGAGAGGTATTGACCTGGAAACTGTACTCTTGAATCAGTTGCGAGGACTGCTCCACGCGGAAGATAAACACCCGGTGGGTTCACTATCAAGATACGGAGAGCTTCACGGGAAATCATTTTTTCTACTCCAAGTTTCTACTTCAAGCGGTTTTTACACTTGATGCAATAAATGATCCCGTTTACAAAAAAACACCTTATGCTAAAAGAACAAAAAGATACGAATACCCCTTGCTGAAAAAACTCGCAAATTATCCGTCATACTGTTCGGTTGATTCCGGAAAAACGAAAAATATCTGGTATCAGGCCTTATCCAGGCTTTGCCCGGTACTGACATTCACCAAAAGTGGTACCTCCAGCTGGACAGCCTCCTCCATGATTGTTCGTAAGAGTTGCTGAACTTCAGTCAGCTCGTTTTCCTTGACTTCCAGCACCAGTTCGTCATGAATCTGGACGACCATGCGGGCATCAAGGCCACGGACGGCCAGCTGCCTGTCAACCTCCAGCATGGCCAGCTTGATGATATCAGCGGCTGTTCCCTGGATAGGGGTATTGATGGCGATTCGTTCGGCAAACTCACGGCGTACCTTGTTGGCACTGGTAATCTCTGGCAGCATCCGCCTCCGCCCTAACAGGGTGGCAATCCAGCCCTTCTCTCTTGCGGCAGCAATGGTCTCCGCCATAAATGTCCGTATCCCTGGATAATGGGAAAAATATCGGTCGATAAATGTCTGTGCCTCTTTGCGGCTGATCCCCAATTGATTTGCCAGCCCGAAACTGGACATTCCATAAATAATGCCAAAATTGATGGCCTTGGCGATACGCCGCATTTCAGCGGTTACCAGGGCCGGATTCACGGAAAAAATCTCCGCAGAGGTCTGCCGGTGTATATCCCGACCCTGGCAAAAATCTTCCACCAGGGCGGAGTCTCGGGAGTAGTGCGCCAGCACGCGCAGGTCGATCTGTGAGTAATCGGCAGCCACCAGCAGGCTGCCCGGTGGCGCAATAAAGGCGGAGCGAATCCGTCGCCCCTCTTCGGTGCGGATGGGGATATTCTGGAGGTTAGGATTGCTGGAACTGAGCCGACCGGTAGCAGTGCCACACTGGTTGAAGCTGCTGTGTACCCGACCGCCCCCTGCCTGTTGCAGTATCGCCAACTTGTCGACATACGTGGATTTCAGTTTTGCCAGATTTCGATAACTGAGTACCAGCGATGGCAGCGGATGCTTAGGCGCGAGTTTTTCCAGAACCTTGACATCGGTAGAGTAGCCGGTCTTGGTCTTTTTTCCCCGGGGCAACCCCAGCTCCTCAAAGAGAATTGTCCCCAACTGCTGGGTGGAGTTGATGTTAAAGGTGTGACCCGCAGCCCTGTAGATGTCTTTTTCAATCTCCTCAAGACGACTGGCAAACTCCTGGGCAAGGACATTGAGTGTTTCACCGTCAACGCCAATACCAGCCTCTTCCATATTGGCCAGTACCGGGATCAGCGCTCCTTCTACCGTGAAAAAATGTGCCCACAGGCCTGCCTCCTCAAGCATCGGTCGCTGACTGTCCAGGAGCAGAGCCGCACCGTAGACATCCTCACAGCCATAGACAACCGCCTGTTGCAGCCCCACCCGGCAAAAAGCGTCCGGACGTTTATCACCAGCGACAACCTCGCTAAAGGATGTCAGCCGTACCCCCTCTTCCAGACAGAGATCGTCAAGCTTGAGTGACCGCCGGCCCGGATCCAAGAGCCAGGCACCAATCATGGTGTCCCACAACGGACCGGCAAGACGCAGACCGCCATTGTGCCTGGCAGCCAGTACCGCAAAATCAAATTTGAGATTATGCCCCACCTTGGGAAGCTTGGCATCGTTGAGCAGCGGTGACAGTATCCGGAGAACCTCGGCCAGGGGCAGCTGTCCCGGCAACGGCACTCCCGACTCATCCGTATGGCCGATCGGCAGATACCATGCCTCACCAACTGCTGTTGCCAGGGACAGTCCCACCAGATTGGCAACTGTAACATTGAGGCCATCAGTCTCGGTGTCCAGCACCAGCATGTCAGCTTTTGCCAGTCTTTGAGCAAGCACCTCCAGGTCATCAACGGTCTGGACCAAATGAAAGCCGGCGGTGGGTGGAGGGCCTGCAGTAACCTCTGCCTTGAGGAGCGAGGTAAATTCCAGCTCTGTATACAGGGCCTGCAGGGCCTTTTGATCTGGTGTGGTTATCCGGTACGCATCGACCTCCATGGGGACCTCAGCATTCCTGTTGAGACGGACAAGCTCACGGGAAAGAAAGGCCATCTCCCGGTGCTCGATGAGCCGCTCTTTCATCTTTGAGGCCTTCATGGATTGCAGACTGGCATAGATACCCTCCAGTGAACCATATGCACCGATGAGCTTTGTCGCTGACTTTGGGCCAATTCCGAGAACACCAGGGACATTATCGGCACTGTCACCTACCAACGCCATATACTCCACCAGCTGCTCGGGACCAATACCGTACTTTGTCTCCACTGCAGCGCTGTCCATGACCTGATCTTTCATGGGATCCCACAAGGTGATCTTCGTGTTGACGAGCTGTAACAGATCCTTGTCACCACTGACCACCACCACCCGGCAGCCCTGGGCGGCAAGTGCCTGCGCCGCCGAGGCGATGAGGTCATCGGCCTCCTGGTCCTCGTCCTCCAGCATGGTTATTCCGGAAGCGCGGACCACCTGCCGGATAGAGGCCACCTGCACGGCAAGATCTTCGGGCATGGGAGGTCTGTTTGCCTTATATTCACTGTACATCCGGTGCCGAAATACCGGCCCCCGAGTATCAAAGGCGACGGCAAGCCGCTCTGGCTGCCGCTCATTCTGCAGTTTCCTCAGCATGGCAACAAAACCGAAAACCGCATGGGTTGGCATCCCCTTGCTGTTGCTCAGTGGTTTGATGGCATGAAACGCCCTGTAGATATAGGCACTCCCATCGACGAGGTAGACTTCCGGCATGGTCATCAAAACTCTCCCTGGTACATCGTTAAGAAAAACTCACTGTTGCTTCGAACTCTTTATACCCGACTCACCAGGACCGCGAAGCAAAAAAAAGCCCCCGGTCAACCTGACCGGGGGACGGGAAATCCTTTTTCACAAAACGTGTTTCAGTTTGCCGTCAACCGCACCCAGGAGGCCTGCAATCCTTTCTCGCCGTCTTCAAGGGCAAGGATAACAGCATCCCCTTCGTTCAGATCACTGATACTGGAATCTCGCAGAGCTGAAGCGTGAAAAAAGACCTCTCCCTGAGTCGGAGTTTGAATAAAACCATACGCCTCATCGGGAAACACCCGCTGGATCGTTCCCACGGATTCCATAGCCATTGTTGCCGCGTGCATCTTCCCGGCTTTGTGCTTCTGTTTACGTTGCACCCGCTCTTTAAGTTGGGCACCCAGCACATCAAAGGCCTCGACCAGCAGCGATCGTACGTTCTCACCCCAGCGCTTCACAACCACTGTATCCTGGGGTACCGAGGCTACCAGGCGTACCTCAAAGCCTCCCTCCTTATATCCCTTGGTGGCCTCAATCGCCACACGAAGATGATGCACGAAACTGGCATAATGCCGAATCAGTTTATTGCGCTCACTGTCAATCTTTTCCTGCCAGCTCTTGCGTATGTCCAGATTTTTGGCCTCAACTTTCAGCTCCATACAGTTCCTCCACAGTAAAGTAGACAGCAGTGGGATACTGCTGAATCGTAGCCCCTCCACGAGATAAAAAACCACCCCTGCGGAGACAGCATTGTCCCTGACAATAAACAGCGCACAAGATACCTTGCCGGGTAAGAGAAACAGGCGGTGGGGATTTTTTTACAAAAAAGAGGGGCCGAACCATATATGTACTATAGCAACGATACCCCCTCCTGATCAAGTGAGGTCCTGCGTTTTCTTGACGGTACCCGATTCTTTTCGGGTAACTGTTCCCCTTTTTTTGTTACTTCCTTACCCTCTTAACCGAAAGGGAGCTATGTTAAGTGTTTTTTGTGAAAAGCGTAACCATAGAGGTGGGCCAAAAATTTGTACAAGCCGTTAAATGGAAAACCTGCTGCCTAGTTACAGACCTATGATCATAAAAATAGAGCAGGGCATGGCAAAAAGAACAAGACGGAAACACTCAGCAGTAGTTAAGGCGAAAGAGGCACTGGTAGCTTTGGCCGGCGACAAGACTCTCGCTGACTTATCACAGCAGTTTGAGGTTCATCCCGACCAGATAACTCAATGGACGAGGCAACTCAGCAATCAAGATGCCGATGTTTTTACAAGTGGTAAGCTCGGCGATCCACCGATTAACTTGAAAACTCTACATGCGAAAATCGGTCAATTGCCCCTTAAGAATGATTTTTTAGAAAGTACGCTCACCAATGCGGGGCCGCTCTGGGCGCAAAAAAATGATTGACCGTAAACATCGTCTTTCTGTTAGTCGGCAGGCCAAGCTGAGCAGAGGAAGCGTTTATTATCAGCCTAAGCCAGTGTCAGGAAGCGACCTGCTGGATTGATGAACTCCATATGGAGCACCCTTTCATGGGGTCACGTGAATTAGTTACGATTTGATCTGAATTAATTCAACTAATTCAAATTAGCCACTACTCCGGACAAGCCGGTGAACTTTTTATTGTTGGGTCTCAGAATGAAGTAGCTTGTCTCAAAATTTCCACTTCTCTGTCACCAGAAGTCTCTGTTTCAAAAGCCAAAAGCAGACCTGACTCCTTAAGACCCCTTAACTCGCTTTATTTGCAAGAAACTTATCGAGCGGTCGATGTAATAATTTATGAGACTCAATCGTAGCAAATTGAAGATGCGATTTTTGTAACACGTTGATTAGCGTCAAAATATACGCTTCTACTGAGCCAAGCCCAATCACCCCATTTACTTTTCCCATCTTTAGAATAGTACCAAATAAATTTATTATCTTTCGTTTTATATTTCTCGAAAGGCTCACCTATTAATTCAATTACTTCATTTTCTGACATAAGAGGCTCAATTCTTAAAAACGACTCTTCACTGTGTCCTGGTGCAAATTGTGTGTCGATAGACGGGTTCCACCAACAATAACTTTCAAATCCTAAAAAATTATATACAGTAAACACAATCAAAAACATCACACTAATGGTGACAATTATTTTGCGTTTCATCATTCACACGTATCAAAGAGGTCATCCCAACCATGGTCAGGTGGTACTTTGTTGTGCCGATCATTCAACCAACTCTCATGTTTATTACCTCCACCAATTAAGTTATTCAAGAAGCCTGGCCCACGAAGATTATATCCGCTATCATCTATTGTAATATAACTTCTGCCGAATGGCCCCCTCGTCTTAATCACATCTTTTCCCCGCTATCATTAGATGTAGTGATTCCATCAACTTGACCGTCAAATGTGCCACCATTAGGCGTCACAGGGACTGCAGTTCCAGAATTTTCCGGTTTTACATGATAAGTTGTTTTGGGCTATTATTAGTAACTCTCAGCCCCCGCGGATCGACCCAATTAACCGGATCCTTTTGAACATACACATATAAATTGATTCCACCCTCAAATCCAATCGGGTCTTCTGAGATGAATCTGTCGGCATCGACATCGTAATAGCAGGCACGCAGGTAGTAGTGGTCGTTCTGCTCTGCCATTACACCGTGTTGGCCAACATAGGTGAACGGCTGCGGCCTGGTCTCTGCTTTGCCCAAATCTCTGCCGTAGGGCGAATACGCATATTGATTAACGCTATTCTCGCGTTGATCTGTTATTGCCATAGTACTGCCAATGGCATCAAAATGGTAGGTGTAAGCCTGATGGCCCCCAATCCCCTGGCTCAAACCTGCTCCGTGCACGTAGTACCTGGTAACCTGCTTTGAAGCGTTAGCTTTTGCCAGAAAATTGTTTGCTGCATCGTAAACGTAATACGTGACGACTCCGCCCCTTGTGGCTTTCAGGCGGTTGCCTGCGCCAGGCATACTCAAAGGTATCGCCATTAAGGTTTGTTACCTGATGGCGGAAATCGAACTGATAACCGGTGCTGCCTTTGTTTTGTGTCTGCCCCTCAACATCATGGTTTACAGATTGTGTGCTACCATCGCTAATCAGACGTTGTAGCTCAAAAATCTTGGGGTATATCTTTTTTCAGTGGTGTCTCATAAATAAGTAAGTAAAAGCAGATAAATAAAGGCTCGGAGAGCTCTTTGTGTTATAATGAGTTTACGAAAAACAAAATAAATACAA
>PDWJ01001051.1_pt1 | contig 79228 bp, 56 predicted proteins | sample 1430881 | NCBI WGS metagenome assembly PDWJ01 (sample SAMN01162460, study PRJNA174530) | Oral metagenome, whole genome shotgun sequencing project. | biome: Marine environment; feature: Marine mammal; material: Swab sample of the gingival sulcus; isolation source: swab sample of gingival sulcus...
GGCCAGCAGCTGCAGCTTCTGGTCCTCGTAGATCTCCTTCTCGGTGATGGCCACCGTGGGCGCGGACTCCTCGGCGATCTTCACGCCCGTGACCTCCACATTTGGTGCCGGGCCGCTGCCCGTGCCATCCACCGTCACCCTCAGCGTGGCCTCGATGCCATTCACGGTCTTCACCTTGATGGTGGCCGCGGTTGCGTTGGCAGCTATGGCCTTCACCTTCCGCTCATTCGGCGATGCGCCGTTCTCCAGCTCGATTACCCCAGTGGCGGGGTCAACGCTCCAGGTCACCGTCTGGTCGGCATCGGCTGGCTCCACGATGGCCACCAGCTCCAGCTCATCGTTCACCTTGAGGGTCTGGTCGGCCAGCTGCGTGTTTTCGCCCTTCTTGGCAATGAGCACGCTTACCGGCTGCACGACTACCGTCACCCTCAGCTCGGCTTCCTTGCCATTGGTGGTCTTCACCGTGATGGTTACCGGCGAGGTGGTCTCCTTCAGGCCCTGTATCTTGCCCTCCGTCGTCACGCTCACGCTGGTCTCGTCGGAGGAGGCCCAGGTTACCGTCTTGTTCGAGGTGTTCTCCGGGGTGAAGAGGGGCACCAGCTCCTCGCTGCCACCCTTCACGATGGTCAGCTCAGTCTTGGGCACCTTGGGCTCTGCCTTCAGGGCTATCTGCACGCCCGTGGCCATCACCTCGGGCTTCACCGTCACCGTCAGCTCGGCCTTGTGCGAGCCGTCCTTGGTGGTCGCCGTCACCTTCACCGGCGCGGTCGTCGCCTTCTTGGCCGTCACCTTGCCGCTGGTCAGGTCCAGCTCGATGGCATTGCTGGGGTCATCCTCCTTCGCCCAGGTCACCGTTTGGTCGGCCCCCTGCGGAGCCACGATGGCCACCAGCTCCTGCACCCCGGTCACCGTCATCTCCAGCGTGGTCAGCTCGTCCGTCTCGCCCTTCTTGGCGATGATCACGCCCGTGGGGGGTGGGGTGGCTCCGGCCTTCGGCTTGATGGTCAGCTCGACTTCGCCCTTCACGTCATTCTTCACCTTGGAGGTGGCGGTAATCTTCACCTTGCCCTCCTTCTTGGGGGTCACCTTGCCGTTCTCGTCCACCGTGGCGATTTCCTCGTCCTCGCTCGTCCACGTCACGCTCTGGTCCGCGCCCGTGGGCTCCACCGTTGCGCTGCACTGCGCCGTCTCATCCACCATGATCTCGGGCTTGTCCACCATCACCTTGATGCCCGTCGGCTCCGGGGCCACAGGGGCCTTCGGCTTGATGGTCAGCTCGACTTCGCCCTTCACATCATTCTTCACCTTGGAGGTCGCGGTAATCTTCACCTTGCCCTCCTTCTTGGCCGTCACCTTTCCATTCTCGTCCACGGTGGCGATTTCTTCGTTCTCGCTCTTCCACTCCACGCTCTGGTCCGCGCCCGCGGGCTCCACCTCGGCGGTGCACTGCGCCGTCTCATCCACCATGATTTCGGCCTTGTCCACCGTCACCTTGATGCCCGTCGGCTCCGGGGCCACAGGGGCCTTCGGCTTCACGGTCAGCTCGACCTCGCCCGTTACGCTAGCCTTCACCTTGGAGGTGGCGATAATCTTCACCGTACCCGCCTTCTTGGCGGTCACCACGCCGGTGTTCTCATCCACGGTGGCGATATCCTCCTTCTCGCTCGACCACTTCACGTTCTGGTCCGCGCCCGCGGGCAATACCTCGGCCTTGCACTGCGCCGTCTCGTCCACCTTGATCTCGTTCTTATCAACCGTCACCTTGATGCTCGTCGGCTCCGGCTTCGGCGCGCCCGGATTGCCGACTATCACCTTGCTGCTGTGCTTTATCTCCTTCTCCGTTCCCTTGAGCTGGTAGTATACCTTCGCCTCACCATTGGACTTACCAGTGACCTCCACCTTACTCGGCGTATCCGGAATCAGGGTCAGCTCCGCGTTCGGATTGTCGATGGTCCACTCCACGCCCAGCCTATCCATCAGGACTTTGTGCGTCTTCTCGCCCACCAGTGGCTTCGTTTCGCCCACCGCGAGCTTGAGCAGCTCCGGGGTGGTCTTCAGATGTATATCTTGTATTATCGCCTCGTACTGGGACAGGGCAGGGTCTGTCTTGTAGGCGTTAATGTGCTGGAAGGGCACGTACAGCCCCTTCAGGCCGCTACCGTTGCCCAGTGAGCCCTTTAGCGGCAGGGGTTTCTCCCCGAAGCAGTACACGGCCTCGAGATCCTCGCAGCCCTCTACCAATCCATTATCCACCTCACTTATCGACTTGGTGCCCAGGAAGATCACAGCCTTCAGCCTCTTGCTGTAGGAGAAGGCCCACTTCTTGACATACTCCACCGTGCGCGGAATGACTATGGACGTGGTCCGCTCCATCCCCCTGAATGCCTCTTCGCCTATCTCTTCCAGCTTGCCGGGTAGGTCACCCACCTCCAGATTCTTGCAGTTCGCGAACGCCCCCTGGCCAATAAGCTTGAGCCCCTCGTTGAACTCGACCGTCTTGAGCTTCACGCTCTCCGCGAAGGCGTAGTACTCGACCCTCTCCAGGCTGCTGGGCATCACCACCTTCTGCAGCCGCTTATTCTTCGTGAAGGCCCTCTGCCCAATCTCCTCAACGCCAGCCGGGACGGTGTACTCATTCCCCTCCTTCGCTGTCGGGTACAGGTACAGCTTCCTACCATCCCTGGAGAACAGCACCCCATCCACGGCCTTGAGCGTCGTATTCTGCTCATCCACCGTCACGCTCTTGAGCCTGGGCAGGGTGGAGGCCCATTCCTGTGGCAGCTCCTCCAGGCTCTTGGGCAGCGCCAGGTCCGAGAAATTGCACCTCTCGAAGGCGAGCGTCTGGATACGAACCACGCCCTCTGGCACCTTGTATTCACCCCTATCCTTGCGGTTGATGTAGGCTATGAGCCTCGTGCCATCCTTGGACAGGAGCGCGCCATCCTGCATCTTCAGGTACGGGTTATCCGCAGCGACCTCTAGCTCGCACTGAAAGCGGCCATTATCGTCCCCTCCCGGAAACACCAGATTGCCGATACGCTCCACGCCCTTCCCCAGCTTCACCTTCTTCAGGGCCTGGTGGCCGTTGAAAACCCCATCCTCCAGCTCCTGCAGCTTGTCCCCCGTGATGATCTCCTGCAGCTTTCCATTCCCATTGAAGGCGTACAGCCTGACCTTGATCACCTCATCGGGAATGGTGTACGTCGTTCCGACCTTGGCGTAGGGGTAGCACACCAGCTCCGTGCCATCCTTGGAGAAGAGCACGCCGTCCTTCGCCATGAGGTGCGTGCTGGCGGCCGCCACCTTGATCTCCCTGATCTCGTTCTTCGACGACAGGAAGGAGGGGCCAATCGTACGCAGACTCGCCGGGAGCTCGCTGAGCTCACGCAGCTTAGGGAGGTAGTTGAAGGCCCAGCCGCCAATCTCCTCCAGCCCCTCGCCGAGGGTCACCTTCGTGAGATTGGTGCAGCTGCTGAGCGCCTCATCCTCTATCCTCTTCACGCCCGCCGCAATCTCTATGCTCGTTATGGTCGTCGACATAAAGGCTTGCCGACCGATGGCCACCACCTTGTAGCCGTTCTTGGTCTGGGCCGGAATCTTAATCGACCGCGAGTAGGCCGGGTGCTTCGCGACCACCTGCACCTCCTTCTCATTCTTGTCGGTGATCTCGTAGCGTATCCCGTCCTCCTCGAAGAAGCGCTCCTGCGCGTTGGCCTTGGGCACAACCCACGCAAGCACCGCGAGCAGAAGGGTCGTGAATCTTGCTAACCTTTTCACTCTCATAGCATTGTTCTTTAGCTGTTAAAACAATAAAATCCCTAGACCCCGAACGGGGCCTAGGGACACAAACTCTACGTATGGTACGGGGGGTACGGGGCGCAGCGAGCCGGTGCTAGCCCATTGGCCAGCCAAGCCTTTGATGGTGGGGGGGGGGTAACACGCTAACAATCAGCAAGTTACGGATGCTACCGCCCCCGTTAGTGGGGACAGCGCTCCTCCTGCGTGCCATGCGCGTATGTAGCTGCGTGCTCGTTTTCATTGAGGGCAAAGGTAGCCGCAATGCGCAATAATCCGCCTGATTCATAGGGCTTTTTCCACAAACAGCCGGAATAGACCGGTGAATGTCCATTTCCCCTAGGGGAGGGGCCTAGGGCTTGGAGTACCCGGGCGCGCTGGGCCCCCTAGCGGTAGGTTTTAATAATCCTTTCGATTTCCTTCCCCAGCCTCCTCGTCGTGCCGTAGGGGCCGAGTGCCCGCCTCCTGCTCCGGATGTCCTCGAGCCGCCGCCCAATGTAGGACCGCGCCGCCTCCGGCTGGCGCGGCCCGTCCCTGTTCTCGCCATCCCGGTGGAGCTCCAGCACATCGCGCACGGCCCCCTTCTCCACGCAGAAGGAGTAGGCCTCCGTGCCCTCCTTGTGGTCGGCGTAGGCGATGAGGTACAGCCGCCCGTCCGCCCCGTAGTGGGCCTCAATCCTCTCCGTGTCCTCGACCGTATTCCTAGCAAGCACATGCAGCTCGATGCTGCACCTCCGCACCCGGCCCTGCGCATCGTAGGCCCTGACCACCGTGCATACCCGCTCCGAGGGCGAGCCAGCGTGCACACCGGGGGCGCTGCGGCGGAGGGTGTCGCTCCTGAATACGCCCTGCTTCACCTTCTGGTCGGTGATGTAGGCCCAGCTCTTCTCCTTGTGCTGCAGCTCTGAGACCGCGTAATCGGTGTAGGGATACTGGTAGACCTCCAGCACCCCGGCGAGCGTTTTCGCATCCGCGAGGCCGCTGAGGTTGAAGTACTCCGCCCTCGTCTCCAGCGGCGCGCCGATAGCCTGCTTGTGCCTGTTGCTGTCCTCCTCCTCATTATCATCGTCCGCCTCGTCCTCCTCGCAGCATCCGCACGAGCGGTGGCGGGCGTGCTCTTTCACCATCCCTCTCCTCAGGGCGTAGAAGGCATCCCTGTCCTCGCAGTTGTTGCCGGTTTGGTAGTCCAGGTAGATGAGCTGCCCGTCCGTGTCGTAGTAGGCCCACAGGACCAGGTAATCATGCGCGCCGTCCTTCCCCTGCTCGTAGGTTTTGTACTTCCGTAGGCGGTTCTTCCCGTCGAAGAAGGCCCGCTTGCCGAAGAACGCGCGCTTGCCCTCGGGGCTCCGGGCGAAGATGGAGTCGCTGCGCAGCGGCATTGCGTCAATCTCCCCGACCTGCCGACGGACTGTGGCATCCTTCGCGCGGCAGATGAGTGCTGTGTCCGGGTCGAGGAAGTTCGAGGCGGGCGCGGGCAGCTGGGCCTGGGCGTGGTGAAGCATAGCCACGATGGCGAGCAGGGGGAGGAGGCTGCGCGGTAGAAGTCCTGGCCTAGGCATCGTTGTATGGATTGTAAAATGCTGATTAGGTGCTTATTGCTATGTCGGTAGCTCGGGCAAATCCCCGAGGGCCTCGTAGGGCATCTGCTCCCATTGGCAGCTGCCCTCGTTGTCGAAGACCGCGCCCACGCACACGATGGGCTTGCCGTTGGTCTCGTGCCGTCGGCCGTAGCGCCGGTCGTGGATTTGCCGCAGGGCCCGGCGGGGTGTTTGGCCGCCGCCGTCCTCGCCCTGCAGCTTCAGCTCGAAGATGTAGATGTGGTGGCGGGCCTCCACCTCGCAGTCGCTCCGCCCCAGGGCCGAGGGTAGCTCGATGGCCACCTCCTCCTCCAGCAGCTTGAATACCACGTAGAAGGTGTTGCGGAAGTGCGACTCGTGGATGAGGCTGTCCTTGGGCTCGTTGCCCGTGGCCACGGCCGCGAGGATGGGGGTGAGGCGGTCCATGAAGCCCGCCACGTCGCCCGCGTGGAGCGCGTCTTTTAGCTCGTGCAGCAGCTTGAATACCGCCATGCCGCTGCGCGTCCGCCCCAGCAGGTCGTACTGCATCAGCACGGCGAGCGTGTTGCGCACCTCGGCGTTGGGCAGGGCCATGAGGACGTAGTCGTGGCTCAGCACCTGGACGATGCTCAGGTAGCCCGTCTGGAAGAGGAAGGGGGCGGTGGAGCCGTCGCGCCCGAGGATGCGCCCGAGGTCGTTGAGGTGCACCGGTACGCCCCGCTCGAGGGTGGGGAGGTCGATGCGATGCTCCGGCAGGATGTAGTCGAGCACCTGGGGGGTGCCGGTGCCCATCCAGTAGTTGCGCAGGCTGAGGTTCTTTAGGGCCATGAGCAGGCAGAAGGGGTTGTAGACATGCTCGCCCTCGGGGGTGAAGCGGTAGCCGTCGTAGCGGCGGCGTAGCAGGTCGGTGGCTTTGCCGCGGTCCAGGCCCAGCTTGGCCGCGAGGCGGTCTATGAAGCCCTCGAGGTGGTCCTCCAGCTCGGCTTGGGTGACCCCGCAGAGGGTGGCGTAGCGCTCATTGAGGGTGATGTCGTCGATGTTATTGAGGCCGCTGAAGAGGCTCAGGCCGGAGAAGCGGGCCACGCCGGTGAGCATGACGAAGCGGAGGTAGCGGTCGAGCCGTTTGAAGTTCATGTACAGGCCCCGCAGGATTTGGAGGTACTGCTCGTGGAGCTCCTTATCCTTCGGCTCCATCGTGTCGAGCAGCGGGTGGTCGTACTCGTCGATGAGGATGACCACCGGGCGCTGGAACTTCTCGTGGAGGCTGACGATGAGGTGGGCCAGGCGCATATCGGCGGTGCCCTCTGGCTCGATGCCGTAGCGCCGGGCGACGAAGTCCAGGCCTTGGTCTATCAGGGCGCGTAGGGCGGCCTCGCCCCGCTGGCTGGGGCTGGAGATGTAGAGGTTGATGACGGGGTACTCCACCCACTCCCGGCCGCTCTCCTGCTGGAGCCGCTCGAGCTTCAGGCCCCTGAAGCACTCCTTCTCGGCCCGGAAGTAGCTCTCGAGGGTGGTCAGGGTGAGGCTCTTGCCGAAGCGACGGGGCCGGCTCAGGAAGAGGAATTTCCCCTGATGGGCCAGTTCCCAAATGAGGTTGGTCTTATCGACGTAGAAGTATCCCTCTCTGATGATTTCTGAGAAGGTTTCTATCCCGATTGGTAGCTGTGGCAGCTGTTTTTCTTGGAGGTCCATGCTGTGTCCCTTTTCGTTTGTGCAAAGGTAGCGAAAGTTCGGGGGATGGGGTGGACCTTCGGCGTAAAAAGGCCCCCCGTGCAATGCGCGGAGGGCCGGAGTGCGGGGGTGCTACCCGCTTGCTTGTCCCCGGGCTACGAGTCGGACCACATGGAGCCCTTGTCCTCGTCGCCCCGGAAGAAGTTCAGGCCGTAGACTAGGAAGGTGGCCAGTATGCCCACTGCCAGCCCCCAGGCGCTGCCCTTGGCGATGATGACCCCGGCGATGACGCCCGCGATGCCCAGGTCGCGGAGGCTGCGGGCCTCCCGTATGCCGATGTGCACCGAGACGAAGCCCTGCACAATCATGGTGAGCGCGAGGGCCACCGGGAGTATGGGGCGTACGAGCGTCACGATGGGCAGGAGCCAGTAGCCCATGAAGGTGCCGAAGCGGAAGGAGGCCGCGCCGCCCAGGAGGGACTGCATGCCCTTGGCACCCCGCTTGTAGCGGTCGCATACGACCACCTGCATGGCCGCCCACAGGGGGCCGCACATGGTCAGGTCGGGGCCCATGAAGCCCATCACGGAGTTTCGTAGGCCGAATATGAGGTGCGCGCGGTTGGGGTTGTAGTCCTCCACGCTGCTGGGGCGCGAGGCCACGGCATCCTGCACCAGCGCGTTGGACTGCACGATGTCGCCAAAGAGGACCACGTAGATGGCCAGCACGGTGGGTATGGAGCTGACGAACATCCATGGGGTGGGCCAGCCGAGCGTCCCCCAGGGCACCCAGTGCGTCCAGAGGGCGGCGAAGTCGGGCCGCGAGAAGCCCCACTCGATGGCGGGCCAGGCCGTTTCGCCTGCGATGGGGGCCACCAGCACGGCGATGAGCACCGCCGGGAGTATGCCCACGTTGGCCACCAGGGCGAAGAAGCGGCTCTTCGCGGCCAGCTGCTTGAAGCCGTCGGAGAAGAGGAGGAAGAAGGCGATGGCCAGGCAAATGGCCGTGGTGATGGGCATGAGGTCGAACTTGCCTCCGGCGATGAATATCATGCGCACGGCCTCTATCCCCGAGCCGAGGATGATGCCGGCCTTGAGGGCCTGCGGCACCAGGCGGATGATGCGCCCGGCCAGGCGCGTGGCCCCGAGGAATATGGCGAAGAGGCCGAGGGTGATCTCGAAGGCCACCAGCGCCTGCATGCGCTCGGGGCCCTCGGGGAAGAGGTGGCAGTAGGCCACCAGCAGGGGGATGGCGGGGGTAATCCACCCGGGCACCACGGGGTCGCCCAGCAGGGTGTGCCAGGTGTAGAGGAAGCCGTTGAGGATGACCACCGCCAGGGCGACCCCGAAGGGCATGCCGAGGCTCTCCTGCAGCAGGGGGATGGCCCCCAGGCAGACCGCGCACATGAGGAGCCCCTGGAGGAAGTCCGGCACCTCGAAGCGGTAGTGGATGAAGGGGAAGCGAAGCTTGAAGGGCCCCATCGGGATGTAGGGGCGCTCCTGCTGACCAGTGAATGCTCTTTCCATCGTATGAATGTGTTAAGTGAAGCGGACTACCGAAATCCGCGGATAAAAAAAAGCTCCCTGCCATTCGGGGCAGAGAGCTGCATGGTTCGTTCGGGCGCGCGTCGGCCGGTAGGGGGATGTATGCTCGAGGGTCATCGCAATACGGGTGACGATGGGGGGAGCCCCATCCGCCGGATTACCGCGGGAGTTGCACCGTGGGATGCCATTGTGAAGCGATACGTGCATCTTTCCTCGTGCTTTGATATGCAAAGGTAGGCGATGCATTTGACATATGCAAAGGGGTGGGCGCAGCGCGCCGCCCGGGCTGTATTCTCTGCGACTTTCCCTACCTTTGCGCGCTGTAGGCCCATATCCCATGACCCCATAATGAGCAAGCAGGCGCAATCGGTTTTCCAGGGTGAGCTGCCCAACGGCATCCGCTGGATGCACTACCAGACCCACGGGTACGTGGCCTACGCCGGGGTCATGCTCGGGGTGGGCTCCCGCGACGAGCTGGCCCACCAGTGGGGCGTGGCGCACCTCCTAGAGCATATGTTCTTCAAGGGGACGACACGGCGGAACGCCTTCCAGGTGTCGAACCGCGTGGAGAGCGTCGGGGGCGAGATCAACGCCTACACCTCCAAGGAGGAGACGGCCATCCACGCGGCCTTCATGCCCGGCTACCTGGCCCGCATCCTCGAGCTGCTGGCCGACATCATCGCCCGGCCCACCTTCCCCGAGCACCAGCTCGAGCGGGAGCGCGATGTCATCCTCGAGGAGATTGCCTCCTACCGCGACACGCCCTCCGAGCTCATCTACGACGAGTTCGAGGAGCTCCTCTTCTCCGACCACCCCCTCGCGCACAGCATCCTCGGCGTGCCCCGCAACATCCGCAAGTGCGGGCGCGGGGACATACTCGCCTTCCAGGCCGAGCACTACTCCCCCGAGCGGATGGTGGTCTGCACCGCGGGCCCCTTCTCCCCCAAGCGCGTCGGCGACACCATCACGCGCTTCTTCACCGACCTCCCCCTCCGGGGCGGGAGCAAGCGCGTGCTATCCCCGCCCCAGGTCCAGGCCCGGGGGCGTAGCCTACGCCGGCGGACGGCCCAGGCCCACTGCATCGTCGGCGGCATAGGCCTCTCCATGCGGGACGAGCGCCTCCCCGCCCTCGCGCTCCTCTCCAACATCCTCGGGGGCGAGGCCTCCACCTCGCGCCTCAACCGCAGCATCCGTGAGAAGGAGGGCTTGGCCTACACCGTGGAGTCCTCCCTGGTCTCCTACCTCGACACCGGTCTCTTCGCCGTCTACTTCGGCACGGACAAGAACCAGGTCAACCGCTGCTTCGACATCCTCCTGCGCGAGCTCCGCCAGCTGGCCACCCACCCCCTGAGCACCCTGCAGTTCAGCCGGGCCAAGCGCCAGTTCCTCGGCCAGCTCTACCTCTCCTCCGACAACGCCGAGGCCCTCATGCTCAGCGGGGCGCGCCGCATCCTCGAGGGTCTACCCCTCCTCTCGCTCGAGGACACCCAGCGGGAGCTCGACGCGCTGCAGCCCATGCAGCTGGCCGACCTGGTCAACGAGCTCATGCGCCCCGAGCAGCTCTCCACCCTCCTGTACCACTAAGCCCGCCGCGCGCCATGGTAGACAGGGCGGTCTGGGACCAGCAGCTATTCCTGGAGGCCAACTCCCCGCCGGACGACGCGCTGCTGCAGGAGCTCGTGCGGGAGACCCACCGGAGCACGGCCCACCCCCGCATGGTGGGCGGGCACGTCCTCAACGCCCTCATCGGCCTGCTCATCGACCTGCTCCAGCCCCAGCGCATCCTCGAGATCGGCACCTTCACCGGCTACACCACCATCTCCATGGCCCGCCGCGCGCCCGCCACCTGCCGGGTCGACACCATAGAGCACCGCGCGGAGCACGCCGCCATAGCCCGCCGCTTCCTCAGTCGGGCCCAGCTCGGCGGGACGACCGTGCAGCTCCATCTGGGCGATGCCCTCTCCATCCTCCCCACCCTGCCGGGGCCCTACCAGCTGGTCTTCGTGGATGCCGACAAGGCCCAGTACCCCGACTACCTCCGGGTCGTCATGCCCCAGCTGGCCGTCGGGGGTATCCTCCTGGCCGACAACACCCTGTGGGGCGGGAAGGTGGCCAATCTGGCAGCCGATGACAGGCGCACCAGCGCGCTGCGGGAGTTCCTGCGCCTCCTCCGTGAGGACCCCCGCCTGGACGCGACCCTTCAGCCCATGCACGACGGCCTGGCCATCGCCCGGAGGATAGCCTAGCGCCCCGAGTCCGCTTCGGGCCATCTTCTAGAAAATGCGGTTTTCCGGCACATTTATTCCAGTAAAAATGTCATTATCCTTATTGTATGGGAATAATTATTGCGAACCGTTATAAGCTGGAGAATAGTTCGTATCTTTGCTCACCAGAAATAGGATAAACTCTGATACGTTATGGACCGAAGCGCTGAGACGAAAGAAACCGTAAGGAAGATATTCACAACCTACCTAACCCAGAAGGGGCATCGCAAGACGCCGGAGCGCTTTGCCATCCTCGAGGAGATCTACTCCCGTGAGGGCCATTTCGATATCGAGACCCTCTATATCTTCATGAAGAACAAGAACTACCGGGTGAGCCGCGCCACGCTCTACAACACCATAGAGCTGCTGCTGGACTGCGGCCTGGTCGTCAAGCACCAGTTCGGCAAGAACATGGCGCACTTCGAGCGCTCCTACGAGTGCGCCCAGCACGACCACCTAATCTGCACCCACTGCGGCAAGCTCATCGAGTTCTGCGACCCCCGCATACAGGAGATTCAGGACACCGTCATCAGCGACATGAAATTCAACGTAGCCCACCACACGCTCTACTTCTACGGCACCTGCGAGGAGTGCCAAAAGTTGCTGGAGAAGCCCGCCAAATCCTAGAAATATCGGAAAAATGCCTACTTTAGCCCCTTGGAAACCCCGGGGGCGGGATTTCCTGCGCCCCGCTCGCAGCGCTGCGGGGCGCGTGGGCAGGGGGACATCCCCGGGGAATAAATAACTTGAACACAATGATGAAGAGCAAGGGCAAGCTGGATGTATTGCTAGGGCTGCAGTGGGGCGATGAGGGGAAGGGGAAGGTGGTGGATGTGCTAGCGGGTGAGTATGAGGTTATTGCGAGGTTTCAGGGCGGGCCGAATGCCGGGCATTCCCTGGAGTTCGAGGGCAAGAAGTTCGTGCTGCACACCATCCCGAGCGGGGTCTTCCGCCCCAACACCAAGAATATCATAGGCAACGGCGTGGTGCTGGACCCCACCATCTTCGCCCAGGAGGTGAAGGACATACTGGCCGCCGGGGTGGACTGCCGCCAGAACGTCTGCATATCCCGCAAGGCGCACCTCATTTTGCCCTCGCACCGCGCGCTCGACGCGGCCTCCGAGGCAGCCAAGGGCAAGGGCAAAATCGGCTCGACGCTCAAGGGCATCGGGCCCTGCTACATGGACAAGACGGGGCGCAACGGCCTGCGCGTGGGCGACATAGAGCTGCCCGGCTTCATGGAGAAGTACAACGCGCTCAAGCAGAAGCACCTGGGCATACTCCGCCAGTACGAGGGTGAGTACCCCTTCGAGCAGTGGGAGGAGGAGTGGTTCAGGGGCATAGAAACGATTAGGGAATTCCAGCTGGTGGACTCGGAGTACTACGGCAACGAGCTGCTCCGCCGGGGCACGTCCATCCTCGCGGAGGGCGCGCAGGGCTCGATGCTGGACATCGACTTCGGCTCCTACCCCTTCGTGACCTCCTCGAACACCCTTTGCTCCGGCGCGTGCAGCGGCACGGGTATCGCCCCAAGCCACGTCGGGCGGGTGTACGGCATCACCAAGGCCTACTGCACGCGCGTGGGCTCCGGCCCCTTCCCCACCGAGCTGGAGGATGCCACCGGCGAGCTGCTCCGGGAGCGGGGGCGTGAGTTCGGCGCGACCACTGGTCGGCCCCGTCGCTGCGGCTGGCTCGACCTCGTGGCCCTCAACTACGCCATCATGCTCAACGGCGTGACGGAGCTAATCATGATGAAGGCCGACGTGCTCTCCGGCTTCGACACCATCAGGGTGGCCCGGGCCTACCGCATCAATGGGGTGGAGACCACCACGATGCCCTACAGCCTCGAGGGCGGGGTGGAGCTGGTGTACGACGAGCTGCCGGGCTGGAAGGAGGACCTCACCGGCATCACCAGCTACGGCGAGTTGCCCAAGGCCCTGCACGACTACGTGGCCTACGTGGAGCGGATGACGGGCGTGCCGGTGTCCATCGTCTCGGTGGGCCCCGACCGCTCGCAGACCATCACCGTGCCCAGAGGCTAGATGCCCCCCGGCGAGAATGCACCCGGGGGGGCGGACGGCCCCACGGTCTCCCTCCCCCGGCTGAGCTTCCCCCCGTTCGCCCCCGAGCTGTCGCGGGATGAGCTGGGGGTGCCCTTTATCTACGACCCACTCCGCCGTAAGTGGCTGATGCTCACCCCGGAGGAGTGGGTGCGGCAGTCCCTGCTGAACTACCTGAGGGCGCACCTGGCCTACCCCGGGGGGCTGATTGCCCAGGAGTACCCGCTGCGGGTGCAGGGTATGCCCCAGCGGGCCGATGTCGTGGTGCTGGACCGTGCGCGTAGGCCCTTCCTCCTGGTGGAGTGCAAGGCCCCGACCGTCCCGCTGGACAGCAAGGTCCTCAGCCAGGTCGCCCGCTACAACCAGCAGCTCCGCGCCGCCCACTTCAGCGTGACCAATGGCCTGAGCCTCATTACCTTCGAGCGTCGGGGCGAGGGCTACCAGCCCGTCGGCGGCACCCTTCCCCCCTTCCCCGCCTAGCTCCCCTTGCCCAATTCCGCCGAAGATGACCGCGCCCCCCTCGTTAAGCAGCCTATTTTCGTAACTTCGCGCTGGGCATCGTCGCCCCTAGCCAGTGAAGAATGCAGAAAACCAAGCCCACGAGCCAGCGTAACGTGCAGGAGCTTGAGCAGATGCCCATACTGCGGCTCCTGCGCAAGTACTTCATGCCCGCCTTCGTCGGCTTCGCCGTTTTCTCGCTCTACAACGTGGTCGACCGCATATTCATCGGCCAGTCGGAGGGCGCGTCAGCCCTGGCGGCCCTCACGGCCGTGTTCCCCATCATGCTCATACAGATGGCCTTCGGCATGCTCGTGGGCATAGGTGGCGGGGTGCGCGCCTCCATACACCTCGGGCGCAAGGAGAGCGACCGGGCAGAGAGGGTCCTGGGCCACGCGCTGGTGCTGCTGCTCATCGTCGGGGCCTCCGTCTCCACCTTCGGCTTCAGCGTCAAAGACGGCCTCCTGCGCATGTTCGGCGTGAGCGAGACCACCTACACCTACGCCTCCGACTACCTCGACATCATCCTCTTCTCCTCCACCTTCAGCGTGGTGGGCTACTCGCTCAACAACTTCATCCGCGCGGAGGGCAACGCCCGCATCGCCATGGTGTCCATGCTCATCTCCGCCGGGCTCAACATCATCCTCGACCCCATCTTCATCTTCGGCCTGGGCTGGGGCGTGAAGGGCGCCGCGCTGGCCACCCTCATCTCGCAGTTCTTCCTGGCCTCGTGGGTGATACTCCACTTCACCTCCCGGCGCTCCTTGCTCCGTCTGCGCCTCTCGCAGATGGGCTTCTCGCGGGAGATCACCTGGTCCATCTTCACGGTCGGCTTCTCCTCCTGCGCCCTCCAGCTGGCCGCCAGCTTCGTGCAGAGCACCTACAACTACCAGCTGGTGCGCTACGGCTCCGACGTGGCCATGGGCGCGATGGGCATCATCAACTCCGTGGCCACCCTCTCGGTCATGTCCCTGATTGCCCTCAACCAGGCCGCCCAGCCCATCTTCGGCTTCAATACCGGCGCGAAGAGCTACGTCCGTGTCCGCCAGACGCTCGTGTACTGCCTCTTCTTCTCCACCCTGATTTCCGTGCTGGCCTTCGCCCTGGTGGAGCTCTTCCCCTCCTACATCATCCGGGCCTTCGACGCGAAGGACGACCGCCTCGTGGAGGTCGGGACCAGCGCCATGCGCCTCTTCTACGCCTGCTTCCCCGTGGTCGGCTTCCAGATTGTCGTCGGGGGCTACTTCCAGGCCGTGGGCATGGCGGGCAAGTCGGCCATCCTGGCCCTGCTACGCCAGCTGCTCATGCTCATCCCCCTCATCCTCCTGCTCCCGCTGCGCTTCGGCCTCACGGGCGTGTGGATGGCCTCGCCCCTCTCCGACCTCGCCTCGGCCCTAGTGTGCCTAACCTTCCTGCTGCTGGAGATGCGCAAGCTCAACGCGAAGGTCCTCGCCCAGCAGCTCGCCACCGATGGCTGAACCCATGCACCTTGATAGCATCTACCGTAAGGCGCTTGACCTTGAGCCATTTACCCTCGATGAGGGCCTGGCCGTTTACCGCCACGCCCCCCTCGACGAGCTGCTCCCCCTGGCCCATTTGCTACGCCAGCGGCACGTGCCGGGCGATGCCGTGACCTGGCAGATTGACCGCAACATCAACATCGGCAACCTCTGCGAGTCGGCCTGCAGCTTCTGCAGCTTCCATGCCGGGGCGGGGCAGCTCGCCCCCTTCACCACCTCGCGGGAGGAGTACCTCCAGAAAATCGGCGAGCTCATCGAGCGGGGAGGCGACCAGATACTGCTGCAGGGCGGGATGTCCCGCTCGTGGCCCTTGGCGCGCTACGAGGAGCTCTTCCGCTTCCTCCGCGGCGAGTTCCTCACCCTCCGTATACACGCCCTCGGCCCGCCGGAGGTCGTCTACATTGCCCGCCAGGCGGGGCTGTCCGTGGAGCAGACCCTCGGGCGACTGGTGGACGCTGGCCTTAGCTCCCTGCCCGGTGCCGGGGCGGAAATCCTCTCCGACAGGGTGCGTAAGCTCCTGAGCCCGAGGAAGTGCACCGTGCGGGAGTGGCTCGACGTGATGCGCACCGCCCACCGGATGGACCTGCTGACCTCCGCCACCATGATGTACGGCCACCTCGAGACGGTGGAGGAGCGCCTTCAGCATCTCATTTACCTCCGTGCGTTGCAGGATGAGCGCCCAGCGGGGCATACCGGCTTCATCGCCTTCATCCCCTGGCCGGTCATGCTCGGCAATTCCCGTCTGGCGCGGCAGCACCGTCTCCGGCCCGTGGCCATGCAGGAGCATCTCCGGCTGATGGCCGTATCGCGCCTCATGCTGCACAACATTCCCCACCTCCAGGCCTCGTGGCTCACCGTGGGCGTGGAGGCGGCCCAGCTCTCGCTCTGGGGCGGGGCGGACGACATGGGCTCCATCATGATGGAGGAGAACGTGGTCGCCGCCGCGGGCTCGCGCCACCGCATGGATGCCGAGGGCATGCAGCGGGCCATCGTGGAGGCGGGCTTTGCCCCCCGGCTACGCGACGCGGCCTACAGGCCGAGGGGGACGGAGGGGCGGCTATAGCTGCGCCCAGGGGATGATGTCGCCGTGCGAGCTGCGCAGGGCTTGCGCGCCACCGTAGACTACGTGGCATTGCTCGCTTGCGGTGCCCGACAGCTCACGCCACCTGGCCAGCGACTTGAGGTAGCTCTTGGTGTAGCTCGCCCCCGACTTGATTTCGTAGGCCTGAACGGGCCCATCCGTGTAGTCCAGAAGGTCGACCTCGTTGCCCGTGCTATCGCGCCAGAAGTACATCGTGGGTTCGCGCCCCCGGTTGAACGCGCGCTTCATGAGCTCGTTAATCACCAGATTTTCAAATAGTCCACCCCGTAGGAAGTGCGTGTCCACCTGGCTGTGCGAGCGGATATCGAGGAGCGAGCAGGCCAGGCCCGTATCGTAGAAGTAGAGCTTGGGCGTTTTGACCAGGCGCCTGGCGTAGTTCTTGTGGTCCGGCCTGAGGAGGTAGCATATGTAGCTCGCCTCCAGCAGCGAGAGCCAGGAGCTGGCGGTGGGAACGCTTATGCCGCAGTCGTTGGCCAGCGAGGATAGGTTGAGCAGCTGCCCTATGCGCCCGGCGCAGAGCCTGATGAAGCGGGCGAAGCTACTCAGATTCAAGATATTACGCACGAGCCGGACATCCCGCTCCACGTAGGTTTGTATGTAGCTGGGGTAGAAGTCGGTGGGTTCTATCGACTTGTCGAAGAGCCGGGGGTAACCGCCGAAGAATATCTCCCGATTGGTATCGCCCTTGAGCCATCCCCCGCTGGCCAGCTCCCGGTGCGAGAAGGGGAGGAGCTTGAGGATGGCCGTTCGGCCCGCCAGCGACTGCCCGATTTGCTCCATGAGGAGGAAGTTGTGCGAGCCCGCCAGGAGGTACATGCCCGTTTCGCCCGCCGAGTCGGTGTGTCCCTGCAGGTAGGAGAGGAGCGCGGGCACTCTCTGCACCTCATCGAGGATGGCACGCTTGGGGTAGGTGCTCAGGAAGCCCCGGGGGTCCTCGCTGGCGAACATCCGCATGTCTGGGTCCTCGAGCGATACGTAGGCGTAGTCCGGGAAGGTCGTCCGCAGCAGGGTGGACTTCCCCGATTGCCGTGGCCCCGTCAGCGTGACGATGGGGTACTGCCGGCTCATGGCGACGAGCCGATCGCTTAGCGTTCTCGGTATTATTGCCATCCTTCTCTTCGCTTTAGGCACGATATTTCCCTGCAAATTTAAAGTCGGGATTTAAATCTGCAAGCTTTTTCCGCATCCATCCCGCTTTTTCCCAGAGAATGGCCGGGAGGAGTGGGGGGCTCCACCCGTCGTGGGCACTGCGCACCCCGCGCAATATTTTGCCCCGGGGACGTTTTCCGAATGGGGCGGGCTTACAGCATACCGTCGGGAATTGCTACCTTGCCCTTCCTTGGCCGGGAACTCTAGCCCCCTCCCTAGCGTTACACCAGTTAGTCATAGTCGGGTACACTCCATGAAGCGAAAGCACAAGTCCGTAATAATCAGCGTAGTGGTCCTTGCCGTCCTCCTGGTGGGCGGTCTGCAGTTCGGCTACCGGATTTACCATGACCGCTACCTCTCCAACACGGGCTTCGCGGAGGAGTCGCGCACGGTGCTAGTCCCCACCGGTACGACCATCGGCCAGCTCTGCGACCTCCTCACCCTGCAGGACATCCTCCAGAACACCGCGTCCTTCAAGAGCTACCTCGCGGGCCGGGGGGCGGGCAACCTGTCCTTCGGGGGGCGCTACACCATCGAGCGGGGGATGTCGAACGTGCAGATATACCGCCTCTTCCGCCTGGGCCACCAGTCGCCCGTCAACCTGGTGGTGCCCTCCACCCGCACCAAGGAGGAGTTCGCCGGGCGTATTGCCCGCCAGCTGGAGATGGACTCCGCCGCCCTCCTGACCTCCCTCCGCGACCCCGAGGAGGCCAAGCGGCTGGGTTTCAGCCCCGAAACCCTACTCGCCATGCTGCTGCCCAACACCTACCAGGTCTACTGGAACATCTCCCCCGCCCACCTCCTCGACCGCCTACACCGCGAGTGGGAGACCTACTGGACCCCCCAGCGCGACTCCCTGGCCCAGGCGGCCCAGCTGTCGCGGGCGGAGGTCTACACCCTGGCCTCCATCATCCAGGAGGAGGCCCTGCATGCCTCCGACCTCCCCATCATCGCCGGGGTCTACATGAACCGCCTCGCGCAGGGGATGCCCCTCCAGGCCTGCCCCACGGCCAAGTACGCAGCGGGCAACCTGGGCCTGTCCCGCGTCCTGAAGGCCCACACGAGGATAGAGTCGCCCTACAACACCTACCTGAACCGCGGGCTGCCCCCCGGCCCCATCCGCATCACCAACCTCAAGGCCATCGAGGCGGTGCTGAACTACGACCGCAACGACTACCTCTACTTCTGCGCCCGGGCCGACTTCTCGGGCTACCACCACTTCTCCCGCACCATGCGCCAGCACAGCGAGTACGCCCGGCAGTACCAGCGGGAGCTCAACCGGCGGCAGATACACTAAGGCCTTACGATGCAAAAAGAAGCCCCGAGGCATGCGCCTCGGGGCTTCTTTTATTGCCTAGCTGGTGACTGTGGCTACTCCGATACCACCTCGAACTCCACCTCCACGTCCACCTCCTTGTGCAGCTTCACCTTGGCCTTGTACTTGCCCACCTCCCGGATGGCATCGCCGATGATGGAGATGCGCTTGCGGTCGATCTCGAAGCCCTTGGCGGCCAGCGCCTCGGCCAGCTGGATGGTGTTCACCGAGCCGAAGATCTTGCCCTGCGTGCTGGTCTTCGCCCCAACGGTCAGCACCACGCCCTGCATCTTGTCGGCCAGCGCCTGGGCCTCGGCCCGCACCTGCGCGATCTTGTGCTCACGCTGGCGTAGCGTCTCGGCCAGCTGCTTCTTCGCGCTCACCGTCGCCGTGATGGCCTTGCCCTGCGGAATCAGGTAGTTGCGCGCGTAGCCCGCCTTCACCTTCACTATCTCGTCGGCCTCACCCAGGCCGGGGATAAACTCCTTCAGAATGATTTCCATATCCTCTGCTCCTCCCTTTACTTTAGTAGGTCCGTAACGTAGGGAAGCAGCGCGAGGTGGCGTGCACGCTTAATCGCGGTGGCCACGCGCCGCTGGTACTTCTGCGAGGTGCCGGTCAGCCGGCGGGGCAGAATCTTACCCTGCTCGTTGAGGAACTTCTTCAGGAACTCCGGGTCCTTATAGTCCACGTACTTGATACCATTCTTCTTGAAGCGGCAGTACTTCTTACGCTTCACCTCTACAGTCGGGGGTGCCAGGTAGCGTATCTCTCCTCTTTGCTGTGCCATGTCCTTCTATGCCTCCTCTGTTTTTTGTGCTGCATCACTCATCGCCTCGCCGCTGAGCTTCTGGCGACGCTTCTCGGCGTACTCTATCGCGTGCTTGTCCATGCGGAAGGTCAGGAAGCGTAGAATCTGCTCGTCGCGGCGGAACTGCGTCTCCAGCCGGTCGATGAACTCGCCCTCTGCGCGGAATTCCAGCAGGGTGTAGTAGCCGGAGGCCTTCTTCTGGATTGGGTAGGCTAGCTTCTTGAGCCCCCAGTTCTCCTCGTGGACTATCTCGCCACCGTTGCTGGTGATGAGGTCCTTGAACTTTTTGACCATCTCCTTTACCTGATCCTCAGATAAAACGGGAGTTGAAATGAAGACGGTCTCGTACTGATTGACCATAACTCTCTTGTCTCCTAGTATAAAACGGTTGTCAAATACGGCGCGAAGGTAGCAAAATCCGCTGATTCGCAAGCGAAGGCGACTAAATCCGCGGCGCGATTTCCCCCTGAGCGTCGGGCGGAAAAAAAGAGCGGGCTCGCCAAGGCAAGCCCGCTCCACTCTATACTCACTGCTTACTGCGGCGGCATTCCCGCCACCGTACCGTGGCTAGCGCCGCACGAAGCGTAGGGTCTGGCCCTGAGCGCGCAGCAGGTACACGCCCTCCGCGAGCTCAGACACGTCCAGCGGCCCGGCGCTCATCCGCTCGAGCACCCGCACGCCCATCGCGTTGTACACCTCCACGCGGGTGGCCTTCTCCAGGCCCTCGATGCGCAGCAGGCCCGTGGTCGGGTTGGGCCAGAGCCGCAGCGTCGCAGCGGATGCCTCGGCCACCGGGGTGGTCACGATGCCCACCAGCCTACGCCTGTTCTGCACGCTGTGCTCATGCACGATGACCTCGCAGGTGGCGTCCACGCTCGTCCCGTCGAGGTTCTCCACCCGGGCCGTGACGGTCACCTTCCCGGGGCGGATGCCCTTCACCATGGCCGGGCCCTTGGGCCAGCCCGCCGTGATGCGGATGATGTCGGCATCCCCGGGCCGGGGGCTCCAGTAGGGTGGTAGGCGCGATGCGTCGTTGGGCTCGTACACCACCTCCAGGCTGGCCTCCTCGCCCACGCCCAGCTCCAGCGGGTTGGGGCGTAGCGTAATCCGCTCCACCTTCTTGGCCGCGATTACCACCCGCTCCTTGATGGGTTTCGACTCGTCATCCTCATTCACCACGCTCTGCTCCGCCACATTAAGCTTCGCCTCCTTCGGCTCGATGATGGTGCAGTACTTCAGCTCGATGTGCTTGAGGTTGACGATGCTGCCGCCCGCGCCGCCCGTGGCGTACACGTCCGCACCCTGTATGGAGAGCAGCTCCCCGGTGCCGAAGCCACCGGTGCCCGAGATGCCCTCGCCGTTGGCGCTCTCGGCATCCATTGTGCAGCCGATGATGGTCAGCGGCTGGGTCACCCGGATCGCCTGCGTAGTCCCCAGATGCCTGATTACCAGATGGCCAGGACCCACGATGTCGGTGCGACCCTCGATCGAGATACCCTCCCGGGCACCCTCGATCTTGCTGCGCTTGGCCAGCTTGATGGTCAGCCCGTCGATCGAGCTCCGGATGCCGGGGCCGTTCTCCGCCCGGATCTGGGTGTCCTCCAGCAGCAGGGTCAGCGTCGCGGGGTCGTAGGTGGCCCGACCACCCGTGACACCGGGTAGCTGGGTCAGATCGCCGGCCACCCCGCTGTGCACGGGCTCGCCGTCTATCCACAGGTTGTACTCCTGGGCGATGATCACTTGCTCCTTGACCACCGTCCCGGTGGCATCCACCACCGCGTGGGCGTTGGGGCCGAGCTGCGCACCCTTGGGCGCAACGACCCGGCAGCCCAACAGCTCGATCTTACCGAGATCGAAGATTGAGCCATCGTCCAGGCCGGTGGCCCGCACCGTCGCGTTGTGCACCCGTAGCTGCTCGTTGGGGTTGATCTGGCCACCGCCCGAGCCGCTGATGCCGCGCTTGGGGCTATCGGCCACCAGCGTGACACCCGCCACCGTCAGCGAATTGGCCACCTGCACCGCGGCGTTGAGGCTGCTGGACACCGACAGCTCGCCAGCCCCGGCGATCGTCATGGCCTTTCCCACGACGATTCCGGTGGGTGCACCTTCGATCTGGCTCCGCCCTGAGAGCTTGATATTCAGCCCCTCAAGCTCGCTCTCGATGCCGGGTTTCCCTGTTGTTTCGATCTTCGCATCGTCCAGCAGCAACACCTTGCCCACGGGCTCGTAGCGCACGGCCTCGCCGGTCACCCCGTTGATGACCGTCAGGTCTCCCCGGTTCAGGTCGGTGACGGCCTCGCCGTTGATCTTCAGCGGGTAAACCCGGGCGATGAGCACTGTATCGCGCACGACGTTGGTGCCGCCCGCATCAACCACCGCGTGCTGGGTCGCCTCGAACTTCGCGCCGAATGGCTTGACCAGCTTGCAGCCACGGAGGAGCTCCAGGCTGGCCAGCTCCGCGATGGAGCCACGGCCCCAGCCGGTAGCCTTGACGGTTGCATCCTCAATCACCACTAGCTCAGTGGGTTGCACCCCAGCATCGGGCGAGCCGCCTATGCCCCAGCCGTCGCTCAGGGCCGTCAGCACGCACTCGCGGATGGTCACCTTCTTGTCGGCCCGCACTGCGTGTCCGCCGCCGTTGTGCTCCACCGTCAGCGAGCCGGGGCCCACTATCGTCAGTGGCTCCTGGGCGAACACCCCGTCCTGCGAGCCGCCGATGGTGCTGGCGCCCTCGAGGCGTATGGTCAGCCCGTTGATTTGGCTGCGGATGCCCGCCTTGGCCTGCGCCTGGACGGCCGCGCCCTTCAGGGTCAGGGTGCGGGAGTCGTGGTCGTAGGTCACCTCGCCGTCCACCCCGGGTAGGTCGCTGAGCTTGTGGCGGTTCTCGTCGGTCACCTGCTGGTCGTTGAGCCACAGGGGGAACTTCCGCGAGCCGGGGGTCACCCGGTCGATCACCACCGTCTCAAGCACCAGCTTGCCGTTGAAGTCCACGACCTTGCTCCGATGGAGGTCGAGCCGCGCGTTTAGAGGCTCGGTGACTTCGCAGTCCACCAGCTCTATGTGCTTGAGTTCGGCGATGGAGCCGCGCTTGGTACCGGTGGCCCGCACCGTCGCGTTGCGCACGGTCAGCAGATCGCCGGGGCGCAGCACGCCGTCGTTGAGCCCAGCGATGCCGAAGCCCTCGCTCCTGGCCTCCACGGTGCAGCCCTCGATGGTCAGCGGGGCCTCCACCAGCACACCCCAGTTATCGTTCGGGTTCACTATCGACAGGCTACCGTCGCCCGCAATGGTGGTTTCGCCGTCTATAGCTATGAGGGCATTCTGGTCCATGATTTTGTTCGCATCCGTCAGCTCTATCTTCAGCCCGCCAATCCCGTTGTAGATACCGACCCCGAAGTTCGCATTGATGGTCACGCCGTTGAGCGTCAGCACCTTCTGCTCGGAGTTGTACTCCACCTTCGTGCCGGTCACGCCGGGGATGACGGTCAGGTCGCCCTTGTTCTCCTCGGTCACCCGGTGGCCGTTGATAATAAGGTCGTACTCGTTCTTCCGGCCGATGACCACCCGCTCCTTGGTGAGCTTGCCGCTGGCATCCACTACCTCACGGCCGTTGCTAGCGAGTGATGCGCCTTTTGGCTCAATCACTTCGCATCCGTCGAGCGTAATCGTCTTGAACGCGCCGATGGAGCCGTTGTCGCGGCCGATGGCACGCACCCAGGCGTTGCGCACCGTCAGCTCCTCGCCCGCGGACTGCCGCCCGTCCGGTTCACCCGCGATGCCCCAGCCGTCGCTGTCCACCGTCACCGTGCAATTCTCTATCAGCAGCGTGCCCTGGACGTTTATGCCGTGGCCGTCGCCGCGCCGCTGCACGTGCAGGTGGCCCGTGCCGGTGAGCCGCGTGGGGGTCTGCAGCGAGAGGCCGTCGTGGTCGCCCGTGATGTTGGTGCGCCCCTCCACTTGGATGGTCAGCCCGTCCACCCCGCTGAGGACGCCCGCACCGTTGGTAGCGTTTAGCCACACGTTGTGCAGCAGCAGGACGTTGTTCTTGAAGCTCGCCGTACCGCCCACCCCGGGGATGGCCGCCGAGAGGTCGTTCTGGTTGGCCTCGGTCACCTGCACCCCGTTGAGCCACAGGCGGTAGGCGTTGCCCGGGGCGATGACCACCTCGCTCTTCTCCACGTCGCCCGCCGCGTTCACCACCGCGTGCCTTTTGAAGTAGGGGATTCGTGCGTGCGCCGGGGACACCACGATGCAGCCCTCCAGCTCGATCTTTTCCAGCTCGCAGATTGAGCCTTGACCCCGACCGCTCGCGCGGACAGTGGAGTTCTTGATGGTGAGCACCTCGCCGGGCGCAGTGCCGACGCGCGTTGAGCCACCGATGCCGTAGCCGCTGCTCGTGACGGTCAGCACGCTACCCTCGATGGTCAGCGGCTCCTCCACCAGCACGCCGTGGCCCACGGCATCGTGCCGTATCTCCAGCGTCCCGCCACCGATTATATCCGTGCTTCCGTTGATTGTCAGCCCGTTGTGTATGCCGACAATCGTGCTACGGCCCTCGAGCTTGATCTTCAGCCCGCCGATCCAGTTGTGAATCCCGCTGGCCTTGCTCGCCTCGATGCGCGCATCCTTGAGCAGCAGGATATGCTGGTCGGAATCGTAGCTCACCTTCCCGTTGGCCGCCACGGTCACCCCGTCGATGGCCGTCAGGTCATTCTTGTTGCTCTCGGCCACGGGCGTGTTGTTGATGTACAGCCCGAAGGTGCCGCCGGGGCCGATGACCACCCGCTCCTTGACCACCTCGCCGTTGAGCACCACGGAGCGCTTCTCGGGGTTGAGCTGCGCGCCCGTGGGCTCCGTGATTAGGCAGCCCTCCGTTTTAATCTCCTTGAACTCAGTGATGGAGCCCTTCGCCTTACCGGTCGCGCGCACCGTCGCTTTTATGACCGTGAGTAGCTCATCCGGCGTGAAGATGCCGTCGGGCTTGCCCGCGATGCCGTAGCCGTCGCTCATCACCTCCACGGTGCAGCCGCGGATGGTCAGCGGGCCCTCCGCGAGGATGCCGTGCCCCTCGCCGCGCCGCAGCACCCGCAGGGTCCCCGCGCCCCTCAGCTGGGTCATGGCCTTGAGCGCCATGCCGTCGTGCTCGCCCGTGATGGCGCTCTCATTCTTGAGCTCTATTCTCAGCCCGTGAATCTGGCTGAGAATCCCTTCGCTCTTCACCGCGCCGATGCTCGCACCGTCCAGAATCAGCGTGCGGTTCTGGGGGTTGAATGTTACCGCGCCGCGCACGCCGTCTATCGTGTTCAGCTGGTTCCTGTTGTCGTCGGTCACCTGCGTGCCGTTGAGCCATAGCTTGTACTTCGGGCCAACGAGGGGGCCGCCGCCTGGGTTGTTGCCTTGGCCGCCGCCTTGGCCACCTTGACCGCCACCTTGACCGCCGCCTTGGCCGCCACCTTGGCCGCCACCCTGGCCGCCGCCCCCGCCTGGGTTGTTGCCACCCGTGGACTCCCACTCGGCCGTAATCGTGATGTCCTCGTTCACCGGCTTGCCGAAGTCGTACTCCGCGCCGTCCTTGAACCAGCCCTTGAACCGGTGGCCGGGCTTGGTGGGCGTACCGGCGGGCCTGTTCACCGTGCCGCCGTGGTTCACCTTCTCCTCGAAGGTCACCACCAGCCCGTTGAGCGAGCCACCGTTCAGCGAGAAGGTCACCGTGTGCTCGTCAGCAGGCGTAGCGCCAGGCTGCAGCTCCCACTTGGCCGAAATCGTGATGTCCTCCGTCACCTTCGTATCGAACTGGTACTCAACGCCATCCTTGAACCAGCCCTTGAAGGTATGGTCCTTCTTGGTCGGGTCGCCACTCGGCCTAGCCACCGCCTCATTATGCTGCACGGTCTCCGTAAAGCTGCCAGTCTTAGCGCCCAGCGTCCCGCCGTTCAGCGTAAAGGTCACCGTGCGTACCGGCGGGCCTATTCACCGTGCCACCGTGGGCCACCTTCTCCTCGAAGGTCACCACCAGCGCGCCGAGCTTGCCGCCGTTCAGCGAGAAGGTCACCGTGTGCTCGTCAGCAGGCGTAGCGCCGGGCTGCAGCTCCCACTTGGCCGTAATCGTGATGTCCTCGTTCACCGGCTTGCCGAAGTCGTACTCAACGCCATCCTTGAACCAGCCCTTGAACGTATGGTCCTTCTTGGTCGGGTTGCCACTCGGCCTAGCCACCGCCTCATTATGCTGCACGGTCTCCGTAAAGCTGCCAGTCTTAGCGCCCAGCGTCCCGCCGTTCAGCGTAAAGGTCACCGTGCCCGGGGGATTACCTACCCCCCACTCGGCCGTAATCGTGATATTCTCGTTCACCGGCTTGCCGAAGTCGTACTCCGCGCCGTCCTTGAACCAGCCCTTGAACCAGTGGCCGTCCCTGGTGGGCGTACCGGCGGGCCTATTCACCGTGCCGCCGTGGTCCACCCTCTCCTCGAAGGCCACCACCAGCGTGCCGAGCTTGCCGCCGTTCAGATCGAATTTCACGGTGTGCTGCACGGGCTTCCAGTGGGCCGTGAGGGTGAAGTCGGCCGACACCTCCCGCGAGAAGTCGTAGCGGTTACCATTCTCGAACCAGCCCAGGAATGTGTGGTGCTCCCTGACCGGTACGCCGGGGTCGGCTACCCTATCCTCCAGCCGCACCTTGAACTCCTTGGTTGTCCAGTCGTTGAGCTTGCCACCCGCGCAGTCGAAGGTCACGGTTAGCGCGGTCCACAGCCCGTACTTGATGTTCCCCTCTATCGTGAGGTCCACCTCTGCCGCCTCGATGTGCGGGTTCGGGTGCTGCACGCCGTTGACGATTATGCCCAGTATCTCGAAGCCCGCGCCGGCCGTGGCCGAGGCGTGGACGCGCGTGCCCTTGGGTACGCGGTCGCCGTCGGCCAGCTCGCGCACCGGGCTCACCGGCGTTTTCACCGTCAGCGTGCCGGGGTAGCGCAGGGGCTTGATGTGGATGGTGCGCCACTCCACCCCCGGCGTGCCGTAGGGCAGCATCTCCCACACGGCGTACACCGTCAGGGAGACGGGCACCGGCGTGTCGCGCGTGAAGTCCGGTGCGCTGGCCACGTTGGTCGTCGCCCAGCCCAGGAACTTGTAGCCGTGGCGCGTGGGTATCACGCTCGCCGGGAAGCGGTCGAGCAGGGCCTGGCCCTTCTCCACGGCGACGGGCGGGGGCGCGCCCGTGCCCTCGTTCGCGTCGAAGGTCACCACCGTCTGCTCCTGCCAAACGGCCTCCATCCGGGTCCAGCCCTTCACCTGGAACTGCCCGCCCACCGGCACCTGCTGGCCCTCGTTGGGCAGGGGGCCGTGCACCCCACGCAGAATCCAGTGTACCAGGCGGAAGCCCGCGCGCTCAGAGTTGGGCGCGGTGTAGGTGGAGTTCTCCATCACGTCCACCGGAGGGATGGGCGAGCCGCCATGCGGCTGATGCTCCACCTTCGTGAACCAGATGGCCTTCACCACCGCGTCGCCGTGCTGGGGCGCGCCCGGGTCGAAGCGATTCATCGTCCCGTCATGCACCCAGAAGCCCCGCCAGAGGCCCGGGCGACCCGGTAGCGGCGGCTCGCCGGGGGCCTGCCCCGGGTTGACCCAGCGCACCGCGTCGGGCGTTTTCCCGTCGTTGAACTTGAAGGTGGCGTGCACCTTGTGCTGCCAGCGCGCGTAGAGGGTGATGTTGTCGGTGGGCTTGGTGCAGGCCGCTGGGCCCGCGGAGCCGAAGACGGCGGGCGCGTTGCTGCCCTTGATGAACCAGCCCTGGAACTCGTTGGGCCGCCATGGCTCGTGCCAGCGCATGGGCGGGGGGTCGGCCAGGCACCACCACTCGGGCAGGTGGTAGGGCCCCGGGGCGGGCACGCCGCCATTGGCCTCGTAGTTCACCGTGATGAGCCACTGCGCGTGCAGGGTCATGGGCTTGGTCACCGGGTCGTTGAAGTTCCACTCCCGCCAGTTATTCCCCTCCTGGATGAGCCACTTCAGGCCCGCGCGGTGCGGCTTGGTGCAGTGGGGGGGCTGCACCGGCCTCCCGCGCTCCACTCGCTGCGGGGGGACGTGGGAACCACCATTGGTCACAAAGCTCACAGTGAGGTATTTGGGCTCAATGGTCATAAAGTAGCCGCGCCATATATCGCCCCCGGCCTTATAGCCATTGGGGTCACTCTTGGTTATCACGGCATCCTCGAAGTGGGGTTGCGCGCTCCCCAAAAGCCAAGGTGTTGGGTATAATTTATCAGTCTTTCTATGTCTTATATCGCCCTGACTAAGGTCTAGACGGGAATTCTTGATGATAAGATTACTATACCCCCCATACGTCGCTCTGATCGGCCCCATAGATTTTCCGTCGCTCCATCTCGTGTAATCATTTCTTGAAAGGGAAACATCAGTATCAATAAAGGATAAATTTCCCCTCACATCTAGTGTATAACCCATTGCTGAGCTCATCTCAAGTTTTCCACCCCCTTCGGACCTTATGGTTAGGCTGCCATCACACTGGATACAGCCACTATAGAGCTTTTCTACGCCGCCATTCTCAATCGTATTATGCCCGACGAGGATGATGGTCCAGCGGCTATCATCGAGCCAAATCCTGCAACCCTCGACATAGAGGTTCTCCATCCTGATTGTGTGCGTATGTATATCGATGTGCATTCTGCCACTCGTTCGATTTTTTAACGCCGGCCAGTGGCTCCTATCGAATATGCCATTCGATGCCTTCCCATGCCTATTCCAGCTCCAAACCGTTTCTACTTTCCAATACGCAGGATTTGCATCTTCCTCCTGGAGCCATTTGATCGATATGCCGAACCCCTGCCCCGCCAATCCGAGCAGGAAGAGCAGCATCAGCATGCTCCGCCGGAGGAGCATGGCTAGCCCCCAGCCAGAGCCCCGCACGCCGGACCTGCAGCTCTGTGCGATTGCGTTTTTTGTACTATTATTCATAACCTCGCCGTATTAGTTTCGGAAATTACAAAGGCAAGGTAGCGCAAAATTGCGGGGGGGGGCAGCTTTTGACGAAGCGTAACTCCCTGTTGACCAATGTCAGAATATTGAGGACGAAGTTTTGGGGCGAGGGGGGTAAATGGCCCTTTTTGGGGGGTGAGGGCGCGGGGCGTGGGGACGAAAATAAGCGGGAGCCGCCCGAGGGCAACTCCCGCCTACTCCCATTTTTTTAGGACTGTTTAGGCCAGGAAGGGGTTCAGCTGCCGCTCGTGGCCTATGGTGGTGCGGGGGCCGTGGCCGGGCATGACGATGGTGCTGTCGGGCAGGGTGAGCAGGCGGCTATGTATGGCCTCCAGCAGGGCCTGGTGGTCGCCGCCGGGGAGGTCGGTGCGCCCCACGGAGCGGGCGAAGAGGGTGTCGCCCGAGAAGAGCAGCCCGGCGCGGGGGAGGTGGAAGCATACCCCGCCGGGGGTGTGGCCCGGGGTGGCGATTACGCGGAGCGTTTCGTCGCCCAGGGAGAGCTCCTGGCCGTGGGCGAGCGGCGCGTCGGGCGGGCCTACCGGGGGCATGTTCACGCCCCAGGCGGCGGCCAGGCGGGGGGCTTGGGCCGCCAGCTCATTGTCGTCCGGGTGGAGCATGAAGGGCGCGTCCCAGTGTCGGCGGGCCCACTCCACGCCGAAGAGGTGGTCGAGGTGGGCGTGGGTGTTGAGCAGGCCCAGCACGCGGAGGCCGCTCTCGTCGACGAAGGCCCGCAGCTCGGCCCACTCCTGCTTGCTGCGGCAGCCCACGTCTATGAGGTAGGCATCGCCCTGGGGGAGGTAGAGGACGTAGGTGTTCTCCGAGAAATCGTTGAAGGCGAAGGTCTTGACCCTCAGCTGTCCTGGCTCTTCCATTCTGTGTGGCTTGCTTGCGTGGCCGCCCAGCTTGTGGCGCGGCCCTTGGGTTTTACGTGGTGCTACTGCGACATATGATATTTTACTCAAACACCGCGGGCGGGCCTTTTGTTGCGCCCTGCCGTGCGTTGGCGCGGGGGCAAATCCGTTGAATTTCGCTACCTTTGCCCCGAGTTAGACAAGACCCAGCCTATGGCCCTTGGCGCGCACCGCTACCCCCGTCCCGCACTACGGCGTACCCCCTGGGGGCGGAGCTTGCTCCTGCTCGCGCCGGGCCACCCCGCCGCCACTATCCCCGGAAATGCGAATGGGCCCCGCGCCCGAAAATCCAAGCACATATGAGCGACATTAGCCAGCTGCAACCCAGCCTTCTGTGGCAGATATTCGATGAGATTACCCAGATTCCCCGCCCCTCCAAGCACGAGGAGCGGATAGTGGAGTACCTCCTGGCCTTCGCCAAGAAGCACCAGCTGGAGGCCACCACCGACGAGGTGGGCAACGTGCTGATGCGCGCGCCCGCGACGCCCGGCTACGAGGACCGCCAGGCCATCATTCTGCAGAGCCATGTGGACATGGTGTGCGAGAAGAACGCCGATGTGGAGCACGACTTCATGAAGGACCCCATCCGCACCTACATCGAGGAGGGCTGGGTGAAGGCCCAGGGCACCACCCTGGGGGGCGACGACGGCATCGGGGTGGCGGCCCAGCTGGCCGTGATGGTGGACCCGGCCGTGCCGCACGGCCCGCTGGAGGCCCTGTTCACCGTCGACGAGGAGGAGGGCCTCAACGGCGCGCTGGCCCTGAAGGAGGGCTTCTTCAACGCGAGCATCCTGCTGAACCTCGATAGCGAGGACGAGGGCGAGCTCTTCATAGGTTGCGCCGGGGGCGTGAACACCTACGGCACCTTCCGCTACCGCACGGTGGGTTGCCCGGCCAACACGCGGGTGTTCACCCTGAGCGTGACCGGCCTGCGGGGCGGGCACTCGGGCGACGACATCAACAAGGGCTACGCCAACGCGAACATCCTGCTGGCCCGGCTGCTCTTCCACCTTGATACTGAGGTGGGTATAAGCCTCGCGAACATCGATGCGGGCAACAAGCACAACGCCATATCGCGGGAGGCCGCGGCCACCTTCTGCATCAACAAGAGCAAGGTGGATGCCATGCAGGAGCGGCTGGCCGAGCTGCGGGGGGTGCTGGTGCAGGAGTACAGCGCGACGGAGGAGAATATCTGCATAGAGCTGCACCCGGCCGATGCCATGTCGGTGGTGATGGAGCAGGAGGACCAAGTGCGGCTCATCCGCCTGATGATGGCCATGCCGCACGGGGTGCTGGAGATGAGCCGGGAGATAGAGGGCCTGGTGGAGACCTCGACCAACTTCGCGGCCATCAAGAAGCTGGAGGGCAATGAGATACGCATCACGACCAGCCAGCGTAGCTCGGTGGACAGCGCGAAGGACCACGCCGCGGAGACGGTGGCCGCGGTGCTGCGGCTCGCGGGCTGCGAGGTGGAGCACTCGGCGGGCTACCCCGGGTGGGCGCCCAACCGGCACTCGCCCATCCTGCGGGTGACCGTGGAGGCCTACAAGCGCCTCTTCGAGCAGGAGCCGGTCGTGCGGGCCATCCACGCCGGGCTGGAGTGCGGCCTCTTCCTGGAGAAGTACCCCCGGCTGGACATGGTGTCCTTCGGGCCGACCATCCGCGGGGCGCACTCGCCGGACGAACGGCTCGACATCGCCAGCACGCAGAAGTTCTGGGACCTGCTGCTGGAGGTGCTGAGGAACGCGCCGGAGAGGAAGTAGGGGGGAGTAGCAAGGAAAGGAAAAGGGCCACCGCAGCGCGGTGGCCCTTCGTGTTTAGGACGACCTCCGGCTCGGAGGCCTCCCCATGCTATTCGTGCTTGTGCTCGTGGCCGTGGTGCTCATGCTCCTCGTGCTTGTGCTCATGCCCGTGGCCATGCGGGTCGCCCTCCACCAGCTCGATGTCGCGGGCTACGTGCGACTCGTTGCCGGCCTTGTCCTTGCAGTACACCAGCAGGTGGTACTTCCCGGCCTTGATGTGCTTGCCCTCCATCTCGATCTTGATCTCGTGATGGTGTACAGGCTTACTCTTGCTGCCGGAGAGGTCCCAGCTCTTCTCGAACTTGAAGGGCACCTCGTCGTGCTTGTGCTCCTCACCCCGCGTCTTGTGGGTATGGCCGTCGAAGGCGTTGTGGATGTCCACCTTGTAGGAGGCCAGCTCCTTGTTGTCGGAGAATTCGCAGTCGAAGTGCACATCCTTGCCGATGGTGAGCTTCGCCCCATCCTTCGGTGCCTTCAGGTTGATGACCGGCTTCTCGTTGTCCTTGTCCTCCTTCTTGCAGGAGGCGAAACCCAGCGCCAGCCCTAGGCCCAGCGCCAAAATCACACTCATTTTCACTTTCATTGTTCCTTCTTTCGTTTGGTAAAACATTAAACGGTAACACACACTCTCTCTAGAACTTGACCCCCAGGGCGAGGCTGAAGCTGCGGCCCGTCTCGGGGATATTGAGCTTTCGGTAGTAGGCGATGTGCGAGTAGTACTTCGTGTTGAAGATGTTCTCGCAGCTGGCCTTGAGGTCGATGCGGAGCGCGCGCCAGCCGATTTTGTAGGCCACCCACAGCTCGCTGAGGGTGTAGCCCGGGGTGGGGTCCTCGTTGCGCTCCACGCGGCGCTGCGCGAGGGTGTACTGCGGGGCGATGCCGAGGCTCACCCGGCCTGTCCGCGGCGTGAACCAGGGTAGCTCGTAGGCCGCCTCGCCCCGTAGGGTGGCCGGGGGCGCGAAGGGGAGGGGGTAGCCGTCGCTGAGGTTCTCCTTGTAGACGTAGGCGGCTGAGCCAGAAATCATTAGCCCCTCGGCGGGCTGTAGGCTCAGCTCCAGCTCGCCCCCCAGCATGAGGGCCTCGGCCTGGGTGAACTGGTAGACCCCCCCGGCGTGTGGCAGGCGCGACCACAGCGCGGTGGGGGCAATGTAGATGTAGTTGCTGTAGTAGGCCAGGTAGGGGTTGACCTTTAGCTCGAAGCCCCCGGGGGTGTAGTGGTACTCGAGGTCGAGCTGGTAGCCCTGCTCGGAGTTCAGCCGTGCGTCGCCCTTCTCGTGGCGGAACGCGCCGTGGTGTACCCCGTTGACAGCCAGCTCGTTGACCCCCGGCAGGCGGAATGCCCGGCCGACGTAGGCCTTGAGCTGCTGGCTGTGGGGGAGGGCCAGGCTCAGGCCGAGGTTCCAGCTGTAGTCCACGAAGCCGCGGCGGATGTCCGCGCTGCGCTGGATGTAGCTCCGCACGGTGGCCTCGTCGGCCCGGCCGTATTCGCGCAGGTACTGGCCGAGGATGGGGTCGGTGTGCCCCTGGCTGCGGAGGCGGGCGTAGTCCATGCGTAGGCCGCCCTCGAGCCGCATGCCCGGGCGTAGCTCCCAGTGGGCGGAGGCGTATAGCCCGCCGGTGGCGCGCCAGTAGTTGGGGAGCAGGAAGCTGTAGCCGCCGAAGGTATTCCGCTGGTACTCAGCCTGTAGGCCCAGCTCGTAGCGGAGGTCTTCGCGCAGGGTATGCCGCATGCCCAGGGAGAGGGAGTAGGTCCAGAGGCGGAGGGCCAGCTCCTGGTTGGGGTTCTTGCTGGGCGGGGTCTGCATGGGGTAGTGGGTGTGCCAGCGGGCCATTTCCTGGCGGTCGTTGAGCTGCGCGCCCAGGTCGGCCGAGAGGTGTACGGGGCCGAGAGCCTTGCTGCGGTAGTTGACTATGGCCTTGCTGTGGGCCACCTGGGCGTAGGGGAAGTCGATGTTGCGGCGGCTGCCGTCGGGCTTGATGCGCTCGAGGTCCGGCACGCCGTGCGAGCCGGGGAAGAAGCCCATGCGCTGGCGCACGTGGGAGAGGGTGGTGCTGAGCAGCCCCCAGGTCCCCTGGCCGCCGAGGGTGAGGCTGCCGTCTAGCTCGCGCCCGGCGGTGTTCTGCATGGTGCCGCCGTCGTAGAGGGGGATGATGCGGGAGAGGTAGACGATGTGGTCGGCCGGGACGGAGTAGTCGCCGTAGTTCAGGTAGGTCAGCTGGAGGTCGGTGAAGAGCTGCTCGCCGCTGTAGGAGAGGTTGAGGCCGTTGCCGATGAGGCGGGAGTTGGAGCGGGCCCAGCCCCGGTACTGGCCGTGGAGGCCGGGTTCGGGCAGGGGGATGTCGCCGTTGAGGACGATGGCCCCGCCCATGGCATCGCCGCCGTATCGTAGGCTGATGGCCCCCTTGTAGACGGCCACCCGGCGCACGCCCAGCTGGTCGATTTCCAGCCCGTGGTCGCTGCCCCACTGCTGGCCCTCCTGCTTGATGCCGCGCTCCACCACGGCGATGCGGTTGAAGGCCATGCCCCGCACCATGGGCTTGCTCATGCCGTTGCCTATGCTCATGGCGCGCACGCCCGGCACCTGCTCGAGGCTCTGGGCCAGGCTCACGCTCTGGCGCTCGAGGAGGCGGGTGCCGTCCAGTATGGTCACGACGGGTACGGCCCGCTTGGCCAGCGACTTAGCGTAGTCGGCCTGCACCGAGACCTCGTCGATGCTGATGCTGGTGGCCTGCAGCTGGATGTGGAGCGCACCCGACGGACGTTGGCCCAGGCTCAGCCGCTGGGGTGTATAGCCGAGGTTGCTGACCTCCAGCTCGAGGGGGAAGGGCTGGGTGGTCCGTAGGCTGAACTCCCCCCGGGCATCGGTGTAGACCCCCTGGGACGCGCCCACGATGAACACCGCCGCGCCCTCGATGGGCTTGCCGTCCGCCGCGCTGGTCACCCGCCCTGGTAGGTCCACCTGCCCCCGGCTCGTGGCGCAGAGCAGGAGGAGCAGCGGGAGTAGGCCGAGGCGTAGGCGGGTATTATGTCGCATGTTCAGGGGGTATGCGCTGGCTATTCTAGGCGGGTAAGGTCGGGATGGCCGGGCCTGGTCGCCGGCAACAGCTTGTGTATACTCCTCATAGTCTGATATATTCATCCCAACTATGCCCTACTTTCGCATTTCTGAGCGCGAAGGTACAACGCTTTGCCACATATGCAATGGCATTGAGGGGATTGGGATTACCGCACGTGGCGACGCTGCGTTCGATTCGGCCCGATGCAGAACCGCCCCGGCGCGCGTAGGCCGGGGCGGTTTAGTCTCTCTGGCTCGGCCGTAGCCGCTAGCGCAGAATCACCAGCGTGCTCTTGGGCCCGTGCGCGCCGCAGACCAGCGCCTGCTCGATGTCGGCCGTTTTGGATGGCCCGCTGATGAAGCATCGGTAGTTGGAGTCGGACTCCGGTATGGCCCTGTAGGCCTCATGCATGTTGTGGTAGAGGGCCTCCTTGGGCAGGACCATCACCAGGTGCTCCGCGATGAAGCAGAGGGCCCGCCAGCGCATGTTGGGGTCTACCCACACCGCGCCGTTCTCGCAGACCCCGAGCAGGCCCGGCACTATGGCCAGGTCCGTCCCGTTCAGGTCGCCGGGGGCGTCCACGCTGTCGGGGTCGAAGGTGCCCCCCACGCCCTCCACGGTGGAGGCGATGCGCTTGGCCTCGGGGAAGCGTGCTCGGATCAGCTCGTTGATGTCCTCTCCGGGTTCTAGCATCACGGCATCGCCGAGTACGCCCTTGGAGATGGCGATGAACTGCTCCACCTTATCGGGGTAGCGAATGCCCTCGAAGCTCTTGGTGTCGGGGCTGGGGCAACCCTTCTCGTTGGCGCTGTACTTGCGGATGCGCTCGAGTATCTCTGTGCGGCTCTTTTTACCCATTACTTTTTCCTCCCTTTACCGTTTTCTTTCCACCATTGGTCGAAGGTCTGCCCGCTGAACCTCGGCAGCTCGCGGCCCTTCCCCCAGTCGTTCATCCCGTTGTAGACCAGCGCGCGGGGCATGCGGTTGGCCAGCGAGGCCTTGCTGATCGCGAAGCGGAAGAGGCCCGGGCGGTCCATGACGTAGCCTATGGCCTTGGACATCGTCTTCTTCTTCTTGTCGGCCACACCCAGCGGCGAGAGCCTTTGCCGCCAGCGGTATATCTGCTCGCCGAGGTCGACCTTGACGGGGCAGACGTTGGAGCAGGAGAGGCAGAGCGAGCAGGCCGACACGTTGTCGTGGAACTGCTTGGGTCCGTGGAGCATACCCAGGTTGATGCCGATGGGCCCCGGGATGAAGTAGGTGTAGGAGTAGCCCCCCGTGCGGCGGTACACCGGGCAGGTGTTGAGGCAGGCCCCGCAGCGGATGCAGTTGAGCGTCTTCTCGTGCTCCTTGTCGGCCAGGATCTCGGAGCGGCCGTTGTCCACCAGGATGAAGTGCAGCTCGCCGCCCTCGTTGGGCTTGCGGAAGTGGGCCGTGTAGCCCGTCACGGGCTGGCCGGTGGCCGAGCGGGCCAGCAGGCGGGTGAACACGCCGAGCGCGTCCAGGTCAGGGATGACCTTCTCCAGTCCGATGCTGCAGATGTTGACCTTCTGGCAGGCCATGCCCATGTCGGCATTGCCCTCGTTGGTGCAGACCACCACCTCGCCGGTGGAGGCCACCCCGAAGTTGCAGCCCGTCATGGCCGCGTCTGCGGTGATGAAGTCGTGCCGCAGGCTCTTGCGGGCCGCGTGCGTCAGGTAGGTCGGGTCGTAGTTCCCCTTCTCGGTCTGCCACTTCTCGTGGAAGAGGTCGGAGACCTCCTCCCGCTTGATGTGGATGGCCGGCATGACGATGTGGCTGGGCGCCGCGTCCATCAGCTGGAGGATGCGCTCCCCCAGGTCGGTCTCTATGGTGTCGATGCCGTTCGCGATGAGGAAGGGGTCGAGGTGGCACTCCTCGGTGAGCATGGACTTGCTCTTGACCAGCTTCTTGACCTGGTGCTTCTGCAGTATCTCCAGCACAATCTCGTTGTGCTCCTTCGCGTCCTTGGCCCAATGGACGATGACCCCGTTGGCCTCGGCGTTGCGCTCGAACTCCTCGAGGATATCGGCCATGTGCGTTACCGCGTAGCGCTTGGTGTCGTACGCCAGCTGGCGTAGGGCCTCCCACTCCGGGACCATGCCCGCCATCCGGTCGCGCTTTTCCCGAACTTGCCAGAGGGTCTCGTTCTGCCACTTGGCCAGTTCCGCGTTCTTCAGGAATTTCCCGGCGGCTATTGAATGTGCTGTGCTCATAGGTTTGCGGCTAAGATTTCTACTACGTGAAGCGTCTTTATCGGCAGCTTCTCCCGGTCTATCACCCCCTGCATGTGCATCAGGCAGGAGCTATCGGGCCCGGTGATGTACTCGGCCCCGGTTGACATGTGGTCCTCCACCTTGTCGCGGCCCATCACGCAGGAGACGGCCTCCTCCTCCGCGGCGAACATGCCCCCGAAGCCGCAGCACTCGTCGATGTGCTTGGGCTCGAAGACCTCGATGCCCTCCACCAGCTCCAGGAGTTTGCGCACCTTGTTGGTGTAAGGGAGCTGCAGCTCGGAGGCCGTGGAGAGGCCCAGCTCGCGCACCCCGTGGCAGCTGTTGTGTATGCTGACCTTGTGCGCGAACTTGGAGGGCAGGCTGTTGATTTTCAGGTCGTCGTGCAGGAACTCCACCAGGTCGCGCACCTTCCCGGCCGAGCTGCAGCTGTGCCCGGCCTTGGCGGCGATGCCGGGGTGGTTCTCGCGCACGAAGGCCACGCAGGAGGCCGAGGGGCCCACCACCAGGTCGTAGGGGGCGTAGGCCTTGTCGAAGCGGGAGACCAGCTCCTTCGCGTCGTCCTCGTAGCCCGCGTTGGCCATGGGTTGCCCGCAGCAGGTGACCCCCTCCGGGTAGTCGATGTCCACGCCGAGGCTCTCCAGCAGCTTATAGGTGGCTATACCGACCTGCGGGTAGACCGCGTTGATATAGCAGGGGATGAACAGTCCAACTTTCATATTCTTTCGATTGATTAGATGTATTCAGAATTTACGCCAAATCTATTACCCAATGGGGAAGGGCGCCCCGGGCCAGGCTGTGGCCGAGGGGCGCCCATGCTTCCCGCTATACCATGAAGTAGACCATCAGGCCCGCGATGAGCACGTAGCCGATGGAGTAGGGCAGGGCCGAGCGGAGGATTTTGCCCTCCGAGCCCTCCGTGCCGCAGGAGGCCGTCGCGATGGCGATGGACTGCGGGGAGATGATCTTCCCGCCCGTGGCCCCGGCCGTGTTCGCGGCGGCCAGCCAGCTGGTGGGCATGTTGATGTTCTGCGCCACGTTGGCCTGCAGCTTGCCGAAGAGGATGTTGGAGGAGGTGTCCGAGCCCGTCACGAAGGTGCCGATGGCCCCGATGAGCGGCGCGAAGAGCCCGTACATCGAGCCCGTGGCGTTGGCCAGGCCCTCGGCGATGACCACGATCATGCCGCTGTAGGTCATGATGGAGCTCAGCGAGATGAGCGAGATGATGGTGATGCTGGTCTTCTTGAGGTTGAAGAAGGTCTTGCTCAGCACGCCCATCAGCTGGCCCACGCTCAGGCCCTGCAGCAGCCCCCCGAGGAAGGCGCCCAGGAAGAGCATGAGCGCGGCGTTGGAGATCCACGCGAACTTGAAGAACTTCCCCTCGGGGTATATAGGCAGGTGGATCTTGGTGACCAGCACGGACTTCATCCACTGGCCGATGGGGCCGGAGAGGGGGCTCATCAGGATGATGAAGACCAGGATGAGGCCGTAGACGCTCCAGGCCCGCAGGGTCTCGCCCAGGGTGAACTGCTGCTTGGCGGTGGGGCTGTCGGCCCCGGACTTCTTGCCCCCCATGGCCTCGGTGATCTTCGCGTAGGCCACGATGGCCACGATGGCCGCCAGCGAGCCCAGGATGGCGGGGGTCTCCGCCCCCAGGTAGCGGGCCGCGGCATACTGCACGCCCAGCGACACCGTCCCCACGATGGCCGTGAGCACCACGTTGCCGACGATGGCCTTGGCGCTCCGGTCGGTGATCATCAGGATGAGGAAGGGGAGGATGTACATCAGCGGGGCGAGCTGCAGCACCACGTTGGCGCTGATCTCCTGGATGTTGTCCATCTGCCCCACCTCGCTGGCCAGGGTGATGACCGGCACGCCCACCGCGCCGAAGCCCGTGGCCACGCTATTGGCCAGCAGGCTCACCAGCGCCGAGAAGCCCGGCTCGAAGCCCAGGCTGATGAGGATGGCCGCCGGGATGGCCACCGCCGTGCCGAAGCCCGCCATGCCCTCGAGGATGCCCCCGAAGCCCCAGACTATCAGCAGCACGCTGATGCGCGGGTCGTCCGATATGCTGGAGATCTGCGTCTTGATGACCTCGATCTGCTTCGAGGCCAGCAGCACGTTATAGGAGAAGATGGCCATCATGATGATGAGCAGGATGGGGAAGACGGCCTTGATAATCCCCTCGACAACCGCCCAGCCCACATGGGCCCGTGTGAAGCCCTCAGGCGAGAAGCCCAGCGCGGGCGCCGCGAAAAGGCCCAGTAGCACCGTCAGGCCCACCGCGCTCAGCGCGGATCGGTCGCCCGACATCTTCAGCCCCATCATGCAGATAATCAGCGTCAGGATGGGAAGTACGGAAATCAGTATTGCCATAGCTCTGTGTGTTTTTGTGTGACATAGTTCTATTTATATGCCTTCAGAAGCTCTGCGCCCCTATTCCATTTCCTAGACTAAGCAATCGACTATTGTAAAAGTAGCAATTTTTACAGGGCGAATGGCCCTAAAGGGCGCCTCTCCGCGGCAAAATTTATCCGCGAAAAATGCAATGCCTTGCAAACCAGTGCGTTAGAACAAGCTGTAATATTCTGTCAACCAGCCATTTATAGGCAGTATGCATAATAGGGAAATGTGCTAGAACAAGCCCGGAAATCCGCGCCCCGCCCGCCCCATTCGGGCCTAGGCGCAAAGAAAGAGCCCAGGGGCTAGTCAGCTCCTGGGCTCCCGTTGGTGGCCCTCTTTTTGCTAGGGCCGGGGGGCGAAGGCTCCCGCAGCGCAATGGCTACTGCTTCTCGTGTATCAGTATGAACTCTGATTTCCCCATTCTTCCTTCTCCTGCCTTCACCTGCCCTAGCGCTAGATTTATCTTCTCCTTCATCTCCGCGTTATCCATCTCCATTAGCCCATTCTCGAGGGCCTCCCTCAGGCTCGTTAAGCTGAAGGTGTGCTCGCGTTTCTGCTCATCGCCATACATCCAGTAGCCATCCTTTTGCATGCAGATGGCGATGAAGCCAGCGTTGGCCTTCATCGCCACATTCGGGTTGGAGAGCGCGCCCTTCGTCGCCTCGTCGACCTTTATCTTTATAGTGTTCCCCTCCGTCTCGTACTTGAACTTCAGCTCACCGAAATCGTAGTGGCCGAACAGGACCTTATCCCCCTCGCATAGGAAGATGTGGTCGGCGCAGGGTATGCCGATGGTTTCGCGCATATCGTATATCATGGTGCCACCCTTCTTGTATTCCCCTATGCTCTTCTTAAGGCCACCCTTCGTCAGCTTGTAGTGGAGCTTGGTATCGGGGGGAACAATCGGCTTCTTCTCGGGCTTCTCTGGCGCTTTCGCATCCTTCTTGTAGGCGAAGATGAAGCGGGCATTCAGGGATTTCTTCGCGAGATCCAGCAACCTGATGGTCTCATCAGTCTTCGCCTTGAGCTCCGCGTTGCTCAGCTTGTCCTTCCCCTTCTGTATCTTCTCCTGCAGGTCGCCGAAGGTGAAGCCGAACTCCAGCTCCTCACCCTTGGGCGTGACCTCCCAGCCCTCCATCAGCAGGGCGAGGGCCCCGGCGTTCTCCACCATGTCCGCGTTGGGGCTTTCGAGCGCGCCCTTCGTGGCGGGGTCTATCCGAATGATGACCCCCGAGCCGCTCTTCTCGTGGGTGAACTTCAGGCTGCCGAAGTCGTACCTGGGAAAGGTCACCACTCCGTTCTCGCCGAGCTCCACGGCCTCGAGGCAGGGCGTGTATAGCCCGCCGCGCATGTACTGGTACACTGGGTTCTTCTCATCGTACTCTGTGAGCTTTTCCTCCCGGCCCGCCTTCACGATGGCGTAGCTCCCGGGCTTGAGCGCTTCGTCCCCGCCCGTAGCCCCGCTGACAACTGGAGCCTTCTCATCCTTGTCCTTCTTACATGCGCCGAGGCCGAAGCCCAGCACCAGCGCGCACACTAGCATCAGCGCGCCAAAAAGCGATTTGCGTTTCTGTACCATGGTTCTTCCTTCTGTTAGTTGACACGTTTGTAGTTGACACATTATATATTACACTCTAGACCAGCCCGCTACTCCATCGCGCTGGGCGTGGCCATTCTGTCTATTCCCTCCGCGGCCCGGCGCGTCGGGATGCTTGGCATTTTGCATTTCGGTCCTCTATCCATACTTTTACCTTGGATTTTGGCCCTAGGCTTTCCTTGGCACAAATATAGATATTATGATTGAAAAGAAAATGCACCTCTTGCTTTTCAGCAATTCGACCAACGCGGGCGAGGCCTATCTGAGCTACCCTCTGCCCTACATTCAGCGCTTCCTGCCGGGGGTAAAGGCGGTGCGCTTTGTGCCCTACGCCGGGGTCACCTTTTCGCACGATGAGTACGAGGCCGACGTGCGCGAGCGCTTCGCCACCATGGGCATCGCCGTGGAGTCGGTGCACCGCTTCGACGACCCGGTCGGGGCGATATCCGAGGCCGAGGCCATCGTGGTGGGCGGGGGCAACACCTGGCGGCTGCTCGAGCTCATGCAGCAGCAGGGGCTGGTGGAGGCCATCCGGCGGCGCGTGCTGGAGGGCGTGCCCTACGTGGGCTGGAGCGCGGGCGCCAACCTGGCCTGCCCCACCATCCGCACGACCAACGACATGCCCATCTGCGAGCCGAGGGGGATGAGGGCGCTCAACCTGGTCCCCTTCCAGATCAACCCCCACTACCTGGATGCCAACCCGGAGGGTCACGCCGGGGAGACGCGCGAGGACAGGATAATGGAGTTCCTCGAGGTCAACCGTGGCACCCCGGTGGTGGGCCTGCGCGAGGGGACAATGCTCAGGGTGGAGAACGGGGGCGTGGAGCTGGAGGGGCCCCGCCCGGCCCGTTGCTTCCTCCACGGCCGTGAGCCCATGGAGCTGCAGCCGGGGGCGGACCTCTCTTTCCTGCTGTAGGGCGTGCGCGGGCATGCTTGGGGAGATTGGGCGAAAGGTCCTATATTCGCGCAGTTGAACCAAATTAGTTAGCGTTCGTGAAGGATACGGTAGTGTCGGACGTGGGCCGCTGGTTCGGTCACCACATCCAGTCGGTGGGCAAGCGGGCCATCATCGGCATCAGCTTCCTGGTGGGTCTGCTCTGCGGGGTGGCGGCGGTGGTGCTCAAGTCCACGGTGCACTGGCTGCACGAGCTGGTGCAGCGGCTGATTGCCAGCCCGGTGGAGAACCTCCTGCTGCTGCTCCTGCCCGGGGTGGGGATACTGCTCACCTACCTCTTTGTGCGCTTCTTCGTGCGCGACGACATCGGCCACGGCGTGTCGAAGATACTGCTGGCCATCTCCCGGCACAAGGGCGTTATCAAGCTCCACAACACGTACAGCTCCATCGTGGCCAGCAGCCTGACCATCGGCTTTGGCGGCTCGGTCGGGGCGGAGGCGCCCATCGTGATGACCGGGGCGGCCATCGGCTCGAACGTCGGCAAGCTCTTCCGGCTCGACAACGTCACGCTCAACCTGATGGTGGGCTGCGGCGCGGCGGCGGGCATCGCGGCCATCTTCAAGGCCCCGCTCGCGGGCATCGTCTTCACCCTCGAGGTCCTGATGCTGGACCTGACCCTCAGCTCCATCGTCCCCCTGCTGGTGAGCGCGGTGTCGGCCACCCTGCTGGCCACCTTCTTCTCGAGCAACGCGGCCCTGTTCCACTTCGTCTACACCGAGCCCTTCGTGCTCACCAAAACGCCCTACTACGTGATTCTGGGCGTGGCCACGGGCCTGATCTCCGTCTACTTCACGCACATGGCCATGGCCACCGAGGCCCGCTTCCACGGCATCGCGAGCGGCCTCAAGCGCATCTTCCTGGGCGCGTCGATGCTGGGCCTGCTCATCTACCTCTTCCCGCCCCTCTACGGCGAGGGCTACTCGTCCATCCAGGCCCTCTTCCTGGGCAATACGCAGCAGCTCTTCACGCACAGCCCCCTGGCCTTCGTCGCGGACAACCGCTGGTTCATGGTGCTGGCCCTGCTGCTCCTGCTGCTGCTGAAGGTCTTCGCCATGTCGGCCACCACCGGGGCTGGCGGGGTGGGTGGCTCCTTCGCCCCCTCGCTCTTCGTGGGGGGCGTGGCCGGCTACGTGGTCGCCTCCGTGCTCAACATGGGCTTCGACGCCGGGGTGGGCGAGGCCAACTTCGTGCTGGTGGGCATGGCCGGGGCCATGGCCGGGGTCATGCACGCGCCCCTGCTGGGCATCTTCCTCATCGCCGAGCTGACCGAGGGCTACGCCCTCCTCATCCCGCTGATGATCACCTCCATCGTGGCCTTCATCACCGTGTCGGCCTTCGAGAAGTACTCCATCTACACCAAGCAGCTGGCCGCCCGGGGCGAGCTCATCACCCACCACAAGGACAAGACGGTGCTGACCATGATAGAGGTGCAGAACGTCATCGAGACGGACCTGACGGTGGTGCAGCCCGAGGACACGCTGCGCCAGCTGGTGGCCGACGTGGCCTCCTCGCACCGGAATATCTTCCCGGTGGTCAACCCCCAGGGCCTGCTGCTGGGCATCGTCCTGCTGGACAGCATCCGCCACGTCATGTTCGAGGCCGAGCGCTACGACAGCTACCGGGTGCGCGACTTCATGACCCGCGTCCCGGCCATCCTGACCATCGACGAGCCGATGAACTCGGTGATGAAGAAGTTCGAGGAGTCGGGGGCGTGGAACCTGCCGGTGGTGGACCAGGGGCGCTACGTGGGCTTCGTGTCGAAGAGCAAGATCTTCTCGGCCTACCGCGACATGCTGGTGAAGTTCTGCGCCGACTAGGGGCGCCTTGGCCTCCCGGTTTTGGTGTTTATCGAAATAGTTATACCTTCGCGGTCGCGATGGTGCGCTGGGGAGGTGCGACGGAGAGGATGCCCCGTGTGGGAGCCTAGGCTCTCGGGCCCATAGCTCAGCTGGTTAGAGCACCTGACTCATAATCAGGTGGTCGTTGGTTCAAGCCCAACTGGGCCCACGATTCTCGCCAATCCTGAGGCGTAATCATAGCAGTAGGACACTTTTGGCGTTATGGGGGGTGTGAGCCGGGTTTGTCAGGGTGCGTCGCCCAGGAGGGTGTGGCCCACGAGCCTGTCGTAGGTCGCGGTGGGGGGGCGGTAGTAGAGCAGGAGGTTGTAGGTGTTCTCCGTGGTGGCGAAGCATGCCTCCGTGCTGCAGCTGCGTTCGCAGGGTGGCGTGAGGCCGTTGGCCAGGAGGTAGCGGTAGCTGTACACGCCCTGCTTGAGCTGGACGGAGGCCTCGTACTGCTGCCGTTGGCGGCTGTAGCGCATCGGGAGGCCGGGCTGGTCGTGCAGGCCGCCGATTTGCAGGTACACCGTGTCGCGGAGGTGGGTGAGCACGCCGTTGAGGGCGAAGTAGACCCAGGCGTAGTCGCTCTCCCGGGGCGACTGCCGGCCCGAGCCTTTGCGGGCGTGGAGCGTGCGCCAGTCGCCGACGTAGCCGATGGCCGGGTAGCCGTTGAGGTCGTCCTGCCGGAGGTGGTGGAGGGGCGAGAGGGGCTTGTCGGTGGCTAGCTCAACGTGCGACTGCCCGTCGGTATGGTGCACCGCTTGCTGGTCCTGGAGGTTGCCGTAGAGCCGTTGCAGGTCGAGCATGCGCCACTCGTTGTTGCCGGGGAACAGCCCCTTGCCTACGCCCCCGTAGTGCAGGACGGTGGTGCCGATGTAGCGGCTGACCTCCAGCTCCTGGGGGCAGCCGCCGTACCAGTTTTGCCGCGCGATGAGGTGGAGCGTGCGGGGCGAGACGAAGGGCCCGAGGGGGGCGTAGTCTATCTGGGCCTCCACCCGCTGGTGCGTGCGGGATATCGCGCCGTCTGCGTGGGTGGCCCGGGCCCTTATCCTGACCAGTGGCTCGACGAGGGCGAAGCGTCGCTGCAGGACGACCTTCTCGCCATCCGCGGGGTCTAGCACCTGGATGAGGTAGTTGCCCGAGAGGGTGGGTTGGGCATCGGGGTTGGGGAGCCGGAGCTGGTAGTGGAAGTAGCTTGGTTGGGTTGCCACGGAGCTCTGGGGGTAGGGCAGGGGGTTGGTCTCGTAGCCTGAGAGGTAGGCCGAGGGGAGTAGGCCGGAGCTGCGCCAGTGGCGGTCGCAGTGCACGAGGCGGTAGGTGTAGGAGGGGGGGGTATCGCCCAGGTAGTCGAAGGTGAGGGTGAGGCTCTCCCCCTGGCCGAGGGTGATGATGGGGGGGGCGATCTCCCAGCCGGTGGGGGCGATGTTGGCGGAGTGTATGCGTGGGTCGAGGGTGCTGTCTGCGAGGGGGCGGTCGGCCACGTCGGCCATGGCTGGTCGGTGGCCCATCAGGAGGAGGGCGAGCAGCAGCAGGATGCGGTGAATGTGGGGATGTGCCATTACTCCGGTTCTTGCTTTGTATCTGGGTAGAGGAGGTACTTCCGGCGTATGTGCCTGAAGGCCTTGAGCTCCTCGGTCCATCCCTCCCGGATTTGCGCCTCGCTCTCCCCGGCCTCTATGGATTTCCGTAGGCGGGAGGTGCCCGCGAGCTGGTCGAAGAAGCGGGTGAAGAACTTGTCCTTGCGCGGGCTATTCCGGTGCATTCCGATGAGGTAGGCCAGGTTGAGCCGGGCCACGCTGTGGCGGGCGGAGTCCCGCAGCTTTCGCAGGTCGAGGCCGTGGCATTCCCTCCCGCGGTGGGGTGGGTTCTTCGCCCCCGGTGTGGGCCGCGGGGTGAAGCTGAAGCCGGTCTTGGGCTGTGTCGGCGAGCCGATCAGCTCGAAGGGGCTACCGGTGCCCCGCCCCACGCTGATGCCCGTGCCCTCGAACAGGGCCAGCGAGGCGTAGAGGTACACGGCGTTCTGGTTGCGGAGGTTGGGTGAGGGCGGGATGCTGAGGGTGAACTCCGCGGCGTGCGTGTAGCCTGGGCACCTGATGACGGTCAGGGGGCACTGCATGCTGTCCCTGAGCCAGCCCTCGCCGTTGAGCATCTGGGCGTACTCGCCGGTGGTCATGCCGTGCACCCAGGGTACGGGCTGCATGCCGACGAAGGAGCGGTAGCGCGGCTCGAGGACCGGGCCGTCGACGTAGTGCCCATTGGGGTTCGGGCGGTCTAGCACCACGAGGGGGATGCCGCGCGCCGCGCAGGCCTCCATCATGTGCTGCAGGGTGGAGAGGTAGGTGTAGCAACGCACGCCCACGTCCTGTAGGTCGTAGACGACGAGGTCTATGCCCTCGAGCTGCGCGTCGGTGGGGTGCTTGCGCTCCCCGTAGAGGCTATATATACGTATACCCCTCTGGTGGACGCTGTTGCCGACGAGCTCCCCGGCATCCGCCAGCCCCTTGAGGCCGTGCTCCGGCGTGAAGATGGCCCGGATGTGCACCCCGTGGGCGAGGAGGCGGTCGATGAGGTGCTGCCCCCCGGCGCTCGAGGTGTGGTTGGCCACCAGGGCGATATGCTTGCCCCGCAGGAGGGGGAGGTAGGCCGCGGTGTCGACGGCCGCCGGTTGGGGGGCTAGCTCCGTGGGCGGGGTTCTGTCCCTTGGGTGTGGCTGCTCGTTGGGTGTGGCTTCCCGCTGCGCGTGGCAGGACGCGACGGTCAGGAGCTGGAGCAGGGCGAGGATGCCGAGCCGTATGATGCGTTTTCTCATGTAGCAATAGCCCCCACAGGCCTTGCGAACCTATGGGGGCTGGATGTTTTGGCGCCTAGTGGGCTAGAGCTTGCGGCCGGGGTATGCCTTGAGGCCGGCCTCGAAGACCTTCATGGCCTTCTCCAGGTCCTTCAGGTTGAGGACGTAGGCCATGCGCACCTCGTTCTTCCCCTTGCCGGGCGTGCCGTAGAAGCCCTCGGCCGGGGCCACCATGACGGTGCTGTTGTCCATGGAGAACTCCTCGAGCATCCACTGGGCGAACTTGTTGGCGTCGTCCACCGGCAGCTTCACCACGGTGTAGAACGCGCCCTTGGGCATGGGGGTGAACACGCCCTCCATCTTGTTGAGCGCCTCCACCATGAAGTTCCGGCGCGCGATGTACTCGTTGTACACCGTCTCAAAGTACTCCTTGGGCGTTTGCAGCGCGGCCTCCGCGGCGAGCTGCCCGTAGGCCGGTGCGCAGAGGCGGGCCATGGCGAAGCGCAGCACGCCGGTCATGAGCTCCTTGTTGCGGCTGACGATGGCCCCGATGCGCACCCCGCACATGCTGTAGCGCTTGGACACGGAGTCCACCAGGATGGTGTTGTTCTCCAGGCCGGGCAGCTCCATCACCGAGAAGTGCTTATGCCCGTCGTAGCAGAACTCGCGGTACACCTCGTCGGCGATCAGGTAGAGGTCGTGCTTGAGGGCCAGCTTGCCCAGGCTCTCGATCTCCTCCTTGGAGTAGAGGTAGCCCGTGGGGTTGTTGGGGTTGCAGACCATGATGGCCTTGGTCTTGGGCGTGATGAGCTTCTCGAACTCGGAGATGGGCGGGAGCGCGAAGCCCTCCTCGATGGACGAGGGCACGGCCACGACCTTGGCGCCCACCTCCGCGGCGATGCCGTTGTAGTTGGCGTAGTAGGGCTCGGGGATGATGATCTCGTCGCCCTCGTTGAGCGCGGTGATCAGGGCGAAGAAGAGCGCCTCGGAGCCGGACTGGGTGACGATCAGGTCGGCCACCTCGATGTTGATGCCCACGCTCTTGTAGTAGCCCACCAGGCCCTTACGGTAGGACATCAGGCCCGAGGAGTCGCTGTAGGCCAGCACCTTCAGGTCGTTGTCCTTGATGGCCTTGAGGGCGCACTCGGGGGTCTCGATGTCGGGCTGGCCGATGTTGAGGTGGTATACCTTCACCCCCCTTTCCTTGGCGGCGTTGGCGAAGGGCACGAGTTTGCGGATGGGGGAGGCGGGCATGCTGGCCGCCTTGGTCGAAATCTTTGGCATGGTTGCTGTTCTTTTGGCTCCGTAGAGCGTTGTTCCATTCGCTTACAAATTTACGCGGTATCTGCGATATTGCCAAATGGAAGGGCCAAAAGATTTTTCCCCCCGGATGTGCCCAGCCCGCCGCACCCTCCATCCGGGGGGCAATCCGCGGGCCCCCGGCATGCCCGTAAAAAAGATGGGGGCAGAAGCTGCCGCTTCCGCCCCCATCCCGTTCTGTCACTATGAAAACCCAGTTTATTGAGAACTCGCTCCCCATCTAGGACTTGAACCTAGGACCCCCTGATTAACAGTCAGGTGCTCTAACCAACTGAGCTAATGAGGAATGTACGTCTGCAACCCCTTCCGCACCGCCCGGGCCTAACACCCGCTTCCCCTCCGATTGCGAGCGCAAAGGTATATCCTTCGGCCGATATATCCAAATGCGGGGGCGGAAAATCTTGCCGTATCTGTCATTCCGCCCACCTCCCGGGTCGTCCATGCTGGCGGGCCGGGACTTCGGCGTGGGGCCTTTCCGTTTCGTCTATTCCATATCTTTCCCTACCTTTGCGCCGTACATATGTAGAATGTGGAGAAATTAGCAATGGGAGAACGTAGGCCCATGGCCGGGGGGGCGATGCCCGCCACCTACGAGGAGGCCATCGCCCGGCTGGGCGAGCTGGCGGCCCGGCTCGAGGGGCAGGCCGTCTCGCTCGAGGAGATAGAGGGCGTGCTGGCCGAGGCCGACGCGCTCGTCCGCTTCTGCCGCCAGCGCCTGCATGAGGCCAAGGGGCGGATGGAGGAGACGGTGGGGCGCTGGGTTCTCAATGAAAATCAAGACTATGAGTGATAGGACCTACCGCCTCGTCGACATCGTGGGCGGGTGGCTCATGTTCCTGGTGGCCTCGTGCGTGTACCTGCTGACGCTCGAGCCCACGGGCAGCTTCTGGGACTGCGGGGAGTTCATCGCCTGCGGCTACAAGCTCACGGTGGGGCACCCCCCGGGCGCGCCCTTCTTCATGATGCTCATGCGCCTGTTCACGCTCTTCGCGCCCTCGCCCGAGGACGTGGGCGTGGTGGCAAACGCCATGTCGGGGCTGGCCAGCGGGGCGACCATCATGTTCCTCTACTGGTCCATCGCGCACATGGCCCGCCGCTGGGTGCTCCATCGGCGGACGGACGAGGGGGAGGAGCCGGCCGCGCCGGAGCTGACCCGCTGGCAAGCCATCCTGGTCGTGGGGGCCGCGGCCATCGGCTCGCTCTGCTACACCTTCACGGACACCTTCTGGTTCTCGGCCGTGGAGGGGGAGGTGTACGCCCTCTCCTCGCTCTTCACCGCGGTGGTCTTCTGGGCCATACTCCGCTGGGAGAACGCCACGGGCACCCCGGGCAACAACCGCTGGATAGTCCTCATCGCCTACCTCATGGGCCTGTCCATCGGCGTGCACCTGCTCAACCTGCTGGTGATACCGGCCATCGTGCTGGTCTACTACTTCAAGAACTACCGCTTCACCTGGCTGGGCCTGCTCAAGGTGCTGGTTATCAGCGGGGTGATACTCCTGACGGTGCTCTACGGGGTCATCCAGGGCCTGGTGGTCATCGCCTCGTGGTTCGAGCTGCTCTTCGTCAACGGCCTGGGCCTCCCCTTCATGAGCGGGGCCATCGTCTTCTTCCTCCTGCTGGCGGGCGCCATCATCCTGGGCGCGACCTACACCCAGCGCAAGCGCCACTACATGGCCAACCTCTTCCTGCTGTGCTTCGGGGTCATCCTCATCGGCTACTCGAGCTACTCCATGATAGTGATCCGCTCGCTGGCCAAGCCCACCCTCGACCAGAACGGGGCCGACAACATGTTCTCCCTCAAGTCCTACCTTAACCGCGAGCAGTACGGCGACCGCCCCCTGCTCACCGGCCCCTACTTCTCGGCCCCGGTGGAGGACTACCTGGACGGGGCCGACATCTACGCCCCCCGCGGCGACCGCTACGAGGTGGTGTCGCAGAAGACCGAGGTGCAGTACGACAAGCGCTTCACCACCATCCTGCCGCGCATGTGGAGCTCGGACCCCATGCACGTCCGGGGCTACAAGTCCTGGGTGGATATAGAGGGTAAGCCCCTGCAGGTGAGGGGGCGCGATGGCAAGGTGGAGACCCGCATCGTGCCGACCTTCGGGGAGAACCTCCAGTTCCTCTTCACCTACCAGATCGGCTTCATGTACTGGCGCTACTTCATGTGGAACTTCGCCGGGCGGCAGAACGACTTCCAGGGCTACGGCCACGACATTTTCCGGGGCAACTGGATATCGGGCATCCCCCTGCTGGACGACCTCCGCCTCGGCCCCCAGGACAAGCTGCCCGAGCCCTACAAGAGCAACAAGGCCCGCAACCGCTACTACCTCCTGCCCCTCCTCCTGGGCCTGCTCGGCATGTTCTTCCACGCGCTGCGCCGCCCCAAGGACGCGGCCGTGGTCTTCACCCTCTTCTTCATGACGGGGATAGCCATCGTCCTGTACCTCAACCAGAAACCCTACGAGCCCCGCGAGCGCGACTACACCTTCGCGGCCAGCTTCTACGCCTTCGCCATCTGGGTGGGGCTGGGCGTAATCCCCCTGGCCCGCGGCCTGGCCCGTGCCATTAAGGAGCCCGCGGGCGTGTCCGTGGCCCTGGCCGCGACCTTCTGCGGCGTGCCCCTGCTGATGGGCCAGCAGAACTGGGACGACCACGACCGCTCGGGGCGCTACATCTCGGTGGACTTCGGGCGCAACATGCTCAACTCCGTGGAGCCCAACGGCATCCTCTTCACCTACGCCGACAACGACACCTTCCCCCTCTGGTACGCGCAGGAGGTAGAGGGCTGCCGCGAGGACGTGCGCATCTGCAACCTGACCTACCTCGGGGGCGACTGGTACATCGAGGAGATGAGCCGCAAGGCCTACACGGGCGAGGCCATCCCCTTCGGCCTCAGGAAGAAGGACTACCAGGAGGGGGTGAACGATGTGGTCCTGATTGAGGATAGGGTGGGGCGGCCCGTGCCCCTGAAGTCGGCCATGGACTTCGTGCTGAGCGACGACCCCCGCACGAAGGTCAAGTCGCCCTTCATCGGGGGCGGGCGCATGGCCTTCTTCCCGGCCAAGGAGTTCCACGTGCCGGTGGATAGGGAGAGGGTGAGCCGGGAGGTCAACCCCCAGTTCCGCAGCCGCCTCCTCGACACGGTCACGCTCTCGCCCGGCTCCCGCTACATCTACAAGAACGGCTTCGCGGTCTACGCCCTGCTGGCCAACAACGACTGGCGGCGCAAGCTGTACTACTCGCCCCTGCTGCCCAAGGAGATGTACTGGGGGCTCAACCGCTACTTCGTGGAGCAGGGCGTGGTCTCGGAGGTCTTGCCGGTGGGCAATGAGCCGGGGGGCTCGATGATAGACACCCTCCGCATCTACCAGAACCTCATGGAGCGCTACGCCTTCCGGTCCATCGCCGACCCGGACGTGTACGTGGACGAGACCTGCAAGCGCATGATAGAGTACTACCTGGGGGGCTTCGAGGCCGGGGTGGAGGGCTACCTCCAGGGTAAGCAGCGCGCGAAGGCCGAGGAGCTGATAGACAGGGCCTTCGAGGTCATCCCCCCCCACGCAACTGGCTGGTCGTACCGCTGGCTCGACCTCATCAACGGCTACTACCGGGCGGGCGCCCGCGCCAAGGGGAAGACCCAGCTGCTGGCCTACGCCCAGGAGTGCATCTCCAAGCTGCACTTCGTGCATGCCCTGCCCAACTACCTGCTCTCCCGGGCGCAGAACGAGTACCAGGTGGCCAGCTCGGTCCTGCAGGAGCTCCTCCGTATAGCCAAGGCGCATGAGGACCAGGAGGCCATGCAGATTATTGAGAACCAGCTAGGGGCAATAATCGGTAGGGCATGATAAACCTCAGCCCCCCCCGCTTCGTCTCGCGGATATTCACCACGCCCACCTGGCATGTGCCCAACGGGGAGAGCCGGGTGTTCCTGACCTTCGACGACGGGCCCACCCCCGGGGTCACCGACTGGGTGCTCGACGAGCTGGCCATCCGGGGAGCAAAGGCCTCCTTCTTCTGCCTGGGGCGCAACGCGGAGCGCTACCCCGACCTGCTGGCCCGCATCCGAGAGGAGGGGCACACCGTGGGCAACCACACCTACTCCCACCTGCGGGGCTACGGACAGAACCTCCGCGACTACTACAACGACGTGCTGGAGGCCAACCGCCTCCTGGCCACCGACCTCTTCCGCCCCCCCTACGGGCGCATCACCCCCAAGCAGCTCTCCTTCATCGCCCAGCACTTCCGCGTGGTCCTGTGGTCCGTCCTGAGCATGGACTACTCCCGGCACGTCAGCCCGCAGCGCTGCCTGGCCATCGTGACCAAGAATACCCGGGTGGGCGACATCGTGGTTTTCCACGACAGCCATAAGGCCGAGCGGAACCTACGTTACGCCCTGCCCCGCGCGCTCGATGCCCTGCAGGCGCGGGGGCTGGTGCTCTCCGCCCTGGGCCACGCGGAGCTCAAGACCGAGGCCCTGCGCAGCGACGAGCTGCCCGCCCTCGGGCTGGAGCCCCCCACGGTGGTCTGACCGCTGCGCCCCCCTTGCAACCTTGGTGGCTACTGCGCCACGAACATGTAGGTGATGCTCCCCTGCTGGGTCGCCGGGCCGTGTGGCTCCGGGTTGAAGAAGGAGCGCCGGGCGGCCCGCTGCGCCTCGGAGTGTAGGCAGGGATCCTGCTCGCTGTTGGGGGCATCGATGCTGGCCGCCACCACGCGCCCCTCTCGGTTCACCGTGATGTCCACCACGACGATGCCCCCGCCCTTGCAGCGGTAGGCGGGCACGGGCAGCTCGTAGGCATTGCGCCCCTTGAGCGAGTAGCTCACCACGCTGGGCCCCTGGTAGCTCTTCCCCGGCGGGGCGACGGTTTTCTTCGTGGTATTGGGGACGCTCACCTGGCTCAGCTCATCCTTCTGCATGTATCGTTCGCGGTTGGCCTCCATCTCCGCCCGCACCCGGGCCGCCTCCTTGTAGAGCTCCTCTGCGTCTATGGCCTTCTCGTCGCCCAGCCCCGCGTTCAGCTCCTTGTCCGCCTCCTGGTTCACCGCGATGTTCCGCACCTCCTGCGGCTGCGTCTCCCGCTCCCAGGCCGTGTGGCGGGTGATCTCCTCCACGGGCTTCTCCTGCGGCTGCTCCACCTCCGGCTCCTCGATGGCGAAGAGCACCTCCGACTCGATGAAGCGGGCCTGCCCCTGCACGTACACCGAGAGCAGGATGACCAGCGCCAGTAGGTTGACCGCCAGGGTCAGCAGGATGCCCACCCGGTGGTTCGCCCAGATATTCGCCAGCCGCAGCGCGGGCCGCTCAAGCCATTGCTCAATGTTCATCCTAGCCCTCCTCGCGTATGGTGGCCAGCCGGTGCGGGTTCACAATCCGCACATGCACATTCTCCACCTCGATGATGCCCTCCTGGTGGAACTGGGCCATGACCCGGGCCAAGGACTGCCGGCTGACCCCCAGCATGTCGCTGATGTCCTGCCATGTGGACCGGCGGGTGAACTCGGCTATGCCGTCTGGCCGGCGGTGCGCGTGCCGGATGAGGAACTCGGCCAGGCGGCTCGGTAGGCTCCGGAGGCTGAGCTGCTGTATCTTGCCCATCAGGAAGCTGCTGATATTCGATATTTTACGGATGAAGCGCATCTGTACGCCGGGGAACTCGTGCATGACCTCGAGGAACTCCTCCTTGGGGAGGGAGTAGATGTCCGTCTCGCTCCGGCAGCGGAGGGTCACCGGCAGGGCGTTCTTCTCCGCGAAGATGAGCGCCGGGGCCAGTATGCGCCCCTGGCTGAGGGTGTCCATGAGGAGCTGCTTGCCGCTGGCCCCGCCCATGGTGGCCTGCAGCTGCCCCCGCAGGATGATGCTCAGGCCGCCGACGGGGTCCCCCTCCGTGGCGACCATGTCGAGCTTCTGGTAGCGGTCTACCCGGCCGGGGTGGCGGGCCAGTAGCTCTTGCACCTCCGCGGTTTGCATCCCGCTGCAGAGCTCGCTGGAGGCCAGCTGGTCGGCTAGCCAATCCGCCTCCTGGCCCTGTATTTGTAGACGAACCCGCATAGATTTCCCCTTTGTGATTGCTGCGCAGTGGTGCTACAAAGGTAGTAAATCGGCTTGGCCTGGCAAGTGGGGGGCGGGCAGAGGTCCGACCTACGGCTGGCTAGTTGGGATGGATTCTGGATGGGGGCGGTGTCGCCGCGTGGGTGGTTCGTTCCGTGCGGAGGCTACGCATCCCGCGTTGGGCCATTTCGCCTGCCAATCGGCCAATTGCGCCATGCGGGTGCGGCACGATGAAGGGGTAGAAAGAGGCAGAGCGTTGCATAAATCAAATGGGAATGTCTAACTAACCATATCCGCAACGCCCTGCCCATACTCAGCCCACTCTGACCGCCACTGGCGACGGGCTAAAACCCCTGGCGGAGAGACAGGGATTCGAACCCTGGGTGCCCGCGAGGGCACAACGGTTTTCGAGACCGCCCCGTTCGACCACTCCGGCATCTCTCCAGTCGACCACCAAAACGCCAATGCGCAACGCACGTAACGTTGCTACCATTGACGGCGCGAAGGTAGCTATTTCTACCGGCTTTGCAAATCCTATTGCGCCGCCTGCCTCGCCATGATGCTCCGCGCCACGAGCGCGCCCGTCGACCAGGCCAGCTGCAGGTTGAAGCCCCCGGTGTTGGCGTCGAGGTCCAGCAGCTCCCCGCAGATGTAGAGGTTGGGCACAATTCTGGACGATAAGTCCTTGGTGTTCAGCTCCTCCCAGGGTATTCCTCCCCCCGTGGTGATGGCCCTATTCCAGTCCTCAAAGCCGGTCACCTGGAGGCGGAGGCCCTTGATGGTGGTGGCGATGGACTGGCAGGTGGCCGGGGCGAGCTCGCTGCCCTTGGCCTTCGGGTTCGCCCCGGAGAAGCGCAGCACGGGGGGGACGAGGGGGGCCGGCAGCCACGCCCGGGCGATGGAGAAGAGCTGCTCGCCCGCCCGCTCCCGCGCGTCGTGGGCAATGCGCTCGGCGAGCTGCTCCACGCTCCGTGCGGGCTTGAGGTCGAGCAGGCAGACGGGTACCTTCCCCCGTCGGCTGGCCAGCACGGCCTCGCGGCTCACCCGTAGGATGGTGGAGCCCGCCAGCCCCTCGGGGGTCAGCTCTAGGTCGCCGAAGTCCTCGGCTATCGTCTCGCCCTCCACGCGCAGCCGCACGCCCACGTTCTTGAGGGGGAAGCGCTCCTTCTCGTAGAGCCGGGGGAGGGTCTCGAAGCCCACCAGCGCCGGGTAGAGGTCCGTGATGCTGTGTCCGACCTCCTGCAGCACGCCGTAGGCCTGGCCATCGGACCCCGTGGTGGGGTAGGACTTGCCCCCCGTGGCCATGACGACCGTCCGGCCCAGGAAGGACTGCGCCTGGCCGTCGGCATTCACCTCAAGGAGGATGGACCCATCGGCCTGGGGCCTGAGCCGCTCCACCATCGCGTTGAGCCGAACCTCGCCCCCGCCCTTCTGGACGTAGCCCAGCAGGGTGTCGGCCACGTCGGCCGCCTTGCCCGATTTGGGGAACACCCTGTCGCCCTGCTCCACCACGGTCTCCAGCCCGTTGCGCTCGAGTAGCTCGACGATGTCCGGGGGGCCGAACTGCTCGAGGGCCGTGACCCACAGCTCCTCCGGGCCGAAGACCTTCGTGCGGTAGTAGTCCATGTCGCGGGTGTTGGTGATGTTGCATCTGCCGCGCCCGGTGATGCGGATTTTCAGGCCCACCTTGTGCTTGCGCTCCAGCAGCAGGACGCTTGCGCCCCGCTCGGCGACCATGCCGGCGGCGACCATACCGGCCGCCCCGGCGCCAACCACGATTACATCATATGCTTGCATGCCAATTCGGTTTTAGGGTTGTAGATACGGGAGGGCCAGCTGCCAGAGCGCGATGCCGGTGGCGGTGGCCACGTTGAGGGAGTGCTTCGTGCCGTGCTGGGGTATCTCCAGGCAGATGTCGGCCTGGGAGGCCAGCTCCTGCTCCACGCCGTGCACCTCGTTGCCCAGGATGAGCAGCAGGCGCTCCTGCGGGCGGGGGGTGAATGACTGCAGCGGCACGCTCCCCTCGCACTGCTCCAGGGCCAGGATGCGGTATCCCTCGCTGCGGTAGCGGGCCAGGGCATCCGTTGCCCGCTCGAAGTGCCGCCAGGCCACGGTGGACTCCGCGCCCAGGGCGGCCCGGTGCAGCTCGCGGTGGGGGGGCGTGCCCGTGAAGCCGCAGAGGGCCAGCCCCTCGATGTTGAAGGCATCGGCCGTGCGGAAGATGGCCCCCACGTTCTGCAGGGAGCGGATGTTGTCCAGCAGCAGGGCTATCGGCCGGTGCGGGCTCTGCCCGAAGGCCTGTGGGCTCAGCCGCCCCAGCTCGTCGGTGCGTAGCTTCCTGTGCCTAATCGGCCTATCCATGCTGACCTCCTACCATTGCAGGGCCTTGCGGGCGATGGGGAGGGTCATGCAGCGGCCGCCGCCGCCGCCCCGCACCAGCTCGCTGGAGGAGAGGGTGACCACGCAGGCGTCGAGGGCGTTGATGTCCACCTCGCCGGAGGCGGCCTTCTCCGCGGGCACCACCTCGAAGCCCCGCTGGGAGAGCGCCTCTATCGTGTGCTGGTTGCGCGCGTAGCCGATTACGCGGTTCGGCCCGAAGGACACGAAGTTCGCCCCGCTGTGCCACTGCTCCCGCTCCTGGGCCCAGCTATCGCCCGTGCCGCCGCAGAAGATGGGCTCCACCGGCACGCCCAGCGCGTTGAGCTGCTGCACGAGGTTGTCGACGTAGCGGATTTTGGTCTGCCCGTCGGGCTGTAGCTCCATGTGGATGGTGTGGTAGCGCGAGTCCTTCATGATGATCGGCTCGAAGGCCATGCAGCGGCTGGGCCCCAGGAGGGTGAATATCATGTCTAGGTGGATGAAGGACTCGGGGGTCATGGGGGCCTCCTGGACCAGGATGTGGAGCGGCTTGCTGAGCCCGCGGCGGAGGAGCTGCTGGGCGATGAAGTCGACCCCCTGCGGGGTGGTCCGCTGGCCGCAGCCCACCATGAGGATGTCGTCCCGCACGATGTGCACGTCGCCGCCCTCGATGTGGATTTCGGCGCTGTTTGGGGCGTGCGCCGGGTTGAAGATGGGGGCGTGGACCCGGGTGGAGTAGGTGAAGATGGCCTCCATGATGCGCGATTCGCCGTAGCGCACCTGGCTGGCCATGCGGCCGATGAGCACGCTGTCGAAGATGGAGATGGAGGCGTCGCGCATGAAGTAGAAGTTGAAGAGGGGGGGGATGGCGTAGCGCTCCTCGTTGAGGAAGTCGGTGAGGGTCTGCTTGGGCATGCGGAGGCCCGTGAGCAGCGTGTCGGCCAGCTCGCCCGAGGGCATGTCGTAGAGCTCCTCCAGCAGCTCGGGGTGCTGCACGGGGCAGAGGGCTGGCAGCAGGAAGTTGCGTGCGTCCGGGCTGTTGAGCGTGTCGGCCAGTAGGTCCTCCAGCTCATGCACCGTGGCTACCCGCTGGAGCGTTCCCCTGAAGGCGGCGTACTCCCGCTGGGCGATCTCGAGGTTGAGGATGTCGCTGTAGAGGGCCCGCTTGGCGTTGGAGGGCGACATGCGCTCGAGCTCCGGGCCGGGGGTGTGGACGATGACGTGCTCGAGCTGCCCGATTTCCGAGTAGATGCTTACGTTGGTTCGATTGGCCATAGTTGACGGTCTTGTGAATGCCCCCTAGGGCTTCGGTTTTACACAAAACGACACCTACACGCCGCTGCGTATAGGTGTCGCCATATTCATAGTTCTGGTCTAGAGTTTAAAGGCCTGGGCTATCTTCTCCACCGCGTCGAGCTTCTCCCAGCCGAAGAACTGCACCTCTCGTCGTTCGACCTTCCCGTCGTAGAGCAGCTCCACCTCCTGGGTGTAGGGCGTTCGCCCGAAGTGCCCGTAGGCGGCCGTGGGCAGGTAGATGGGGTAGAGCAGGCCGAACTGGCGGATGATGGCGCTGGGCCGCAGGTCGAACAGCTCCTTGACCTTCTGGGCTATCTGCCCGTCGGTGAGGCCCACCTTGGCCGTGCCCTTGGTGTTGACCATGATGCTCACCGGCTGGGCTATGCCGATGGCGTAGGCCAGCTGCACGATGGCCTCGTCGGCCACGCCCGCGGCCACCAGGTTCTTGGCCACGTGGCGGGCCGCGTAGGCCGCCGAGCGGTCCACCTTGGAGGGGTCCTTGCCGGAGAACGCGCCCCCGCCATGGCTGGCGTGCCCCCCGTAGGTGTCCACGATGATCTTCCGCCCCGTGAGGCCCGTGTCGCCGTGCGGCCCGCCGATGACGAACTTGCCGGTGGGGTTGACGTACAGCTTGTAGTCCTCGCCGAAGAGCCGGGCCTCCGCCTCGGCCAGGCGGGCGCGGGTCCGGGGGATGAGGATGTTCTTCACGTCGTCGTGGATGGTCTGGGCCATCACCCCGTCGGCCGCGAACTCGTCGTGCTGGGCGGAGATGACGATGGTGTCCACCCGTAGGGCCTTGCCCTGGTCGGAGTACTCCAGCGTGACCTGGCTCTTGGCATCGGGCCGCAGGTAGGTCATCACCTTCCCCTCGCGGCGGATGGCCGAGAGCTCCTGCAGCAGCATGTGCGAGAGGGCGATGGAGAGCGGCATGTAGTCCTGCGTCTCCCGGCAGGCGTAGCCGAACATGATGCCCTGGTCGCCGGCCCCCTGCTCCTCGGGCTGCTCGCGCACCACCCCCTGGCTGATGTCGGGCGACTGCTCGTGTATGGTGCTGATGACCCCGCAGCTATTGCCGTCGAACATGTACTCGGCCCTGGTGTAGCCAATCTGGTTGATGACCCGCCGGGCGACCTGCTGCACGTCCACGTAGCCCCGGGTGCAGATCTCGCCATTGAGCGTCACCAGGCCGGTGGTCACCAGCGTCTCGCACGCCACGTGGGCCCGGGCATCGCGCCGCAGGAACTCGTCCAGCAGGGCATCCGATATCTGGTCGGCAACTTTGTCCGGATGGCCCTCGGAGACGCTCTCCGAAGTGAATAGGTAGCTCATCGTATAGTGGTATTATATATAGTGTAGTCAGCATGTTGCCATGCGCTCCGGGCCGCCGCGCTCCGCCCTCCGTGTCCCCGGCCCAAAGCGGACTACAAAGGTAGGAAAAATACGAGAACCCCAGCCCGCCCCCCGCGAAAGAAATGCGGGCGAGCGGGGAGCTCGACCATCCGCCCCGGGGGTGCGACCCGAGGGTTTCCCCCACTTAGACCCCTTCCAAATCATGCCGTTCCCCCCGCTACTATTAGGCCGAAACTCTACCTTCGCGCCAAGGATGGGGTGGTGCGCGCCCACGGCCAATCGGCCACCCCCACACAAACAGGAAACGCCATGTTCAGAATAGTGCGAAAGCGGCTGCTGGCCCCCAATATCTACGGCATGGATATCGAGGCGCGCCGGGTGGCGCAGTCGGCCCGGCCGGGGCAGTTCGTGATTATCCGCATCGACGACAGGGGGGAGCGCGTCCCGCTGACCATCGCCGACTACGACCCCGAGGCGGGCACGGTGCTCATCGTCGTGCAGACCATCGGGGCGAGCACCCGCAAGCTCTGCGCGCTCGAGGAGGGGGATGCCCTGCTGGACTTCGTCGGCCCGCTCGGCCAGCCCACCGACCTCATGGAGCTGCGCGACGAGCAGCTCGCCCGCGAGCGCATCGTCTTTGTGGGCGGCGGGGTGGGGGCCGCGCCCATCTACCCGCAGGTGAAGTACCTGCACGAGCGGGGCTACCCCTGCGACGTGATCATCGGGGCCAAGAGCCGGGATATCGAGATCATGCGCCCCGAGCTGGAGGCCGTGGCCGCGGGCTACTACCAGGCCACCGACGATGGGTCGGACGGTTTCCACGGCCTGGTGACCGACTGCCTGCGCGGGCTGGTGCAGCGGCAGGGGAAGGAGTACACCCGCGCGGTGACCATAGGCCCGATGATCATGATGAAGTTCGTCGCGCAGCTCACCAAGGAGCTGGGCATACCGACCATCGCCTCGCTCAACACGCTGATGGTGGACGGCACGGGGATGTGCGGCGCGTGCCGGGTCACGGTGGGGGGGAAGACCCGCTTCACCTGCGTGGAGGGGCCCGAGTTCGACGCGCACCAGATTGATTTCGACGAGGCCCTGCGCCGCCAGGGGATGTACAAGGACACGGAGCGCGTGCGCCTCGAGCAGTTCTACAATTCTTGCAAGATAGGGGAGTAGCAAAACATGGCAGCAGTAAAGTACGGGCGCGTCCCGGTTCGTGAGCAGGACCCCGGCAAGCGGGTGCACAATTTCGACGAGGTGTGCTACGGCTACAACCTCGAGGAGGCGCAGCGTGAGGCCCTCCGTTGCCTGCAGTGCAAGAAGCCCAAGTGCGTGGCCGCGTGCCCGGTGTCGGTCCAGATACCGCAGTTCATCCAGCGGGTGGCCGAGGGCGACATCCTGGGCGCGGCCGACACCATAGGGCGCGACAGCAGCCTCCCGGCGGTGTGCGGACGGGTGTGCCCGCAGGAGAGCCAGTGCGAGGGGGCGTGCATCAAGGGCGTGAAGGGTGAGCCGGTGGCCATCGGCAAGCTGGAGCGCTTCGTGGCCGACCAGGCCCGGGAGCAGGCGCACTTCGACGCCTCGGTGGCCCCGGCCAACGGGCGGCGCGTCGCGGTGGTGGGCTCGGGCCCGGCGGGCCTGGCCTGCGCCACGGACCTGGCCCGCCTGGGCTACGCCGTGAAGATATTCGAGGCCCTGCATGAGCCGGGGGGCGTGCTGGTGTACGGCATCCCGGAGTTCCGCCTCCCGAAGGTGGATGTGGTGAAGGCCGAGATTGACAATGTCCGCCGGCTGGGCGTGGAGATCGAGACGGACGTGGTGGTGGGCCGCACGGTCACCATCGACGGCCTGATCGATGAGGAGGGCTACGATGCGGTGTTTATCGGCTCGGGCGCGGGCCTGCCGAAGTTCATGAACATCCCGGGGGAGAACCTCAACGGCGTGGTGTCGGCCAACGAGCTGCTCACCCGCGCCAACCTGATGAAGGCCTTCGACAGCCGCTACGACACGCCCGTGTACGTGGGCAAGCGCGTGGCCATCGTGGGCGGGGGCAACGTGGCCATGGACGCGGCGCGCACGGCGGCCCGTCTGGGCGCGGAGGTGCATCTGGTGTACCGCCGCTCGGAGGTGGAGCTGCCCGCCCGCGTCGAGGAGGTGCACCACGCCAAGGAGGAGGGCATAGAGTTTCACCTGCTCTGCAACCCGACGGAGATACTGGGCACGGAGGACGGATGGGTGGCGGGCATACGGGCCATACGGATGGAGCTGGGCGAGCCGGATGAGTCGGGGCGCCGTCGGCCCGTGCCGGTGGAGGGCTCGGAGTTCGACATCTCCTGCGACGTGGTGGTCATGTCGCTGGGCACCTCGCCCAACCCGCTCATCGCCATGACCACGCCCGGCCTGGACACCCAGCGCTGGGGCGGCATAGTGGCCGACGAGGAGACCGGGGCTACCTCCCGCCCGGAGGTCTTCGCCGGGGGCGATGCCGTGTCGGGCGCGGCCACCGTAATCCTGGCCATGGGCGCGGGGCGCAAGGCCGCCAGGGCCATAGACGGGTACCTGAAGGGGAAGTAGGTGGCCAGCCCGCCGGGCTTTCGCGTGCCGCCGAGTTGCCCATGTGCAGATAAATCCTACCTTTGTACTCGAGCTAGGTATAGAGTATTCATAAGTAAACGGAGGAATATCTATGAGGACTAAGAGGTACATTGCGTGGGTTGCGCTGTTCGCGCTGGCTCTCGGCCTGATGGCCTGCAACAAGGACAGCGACAGCAAGAAGGACGACGGGAAATACACCGTGGAGATAAGCGCGTCGGAGGGGGTGATGCTTGAGAGCATCATAGCTACCTATGATGGTGCAGCCTCAAACATGAGTACCAAAACAAAGGCAGATGGTTTTAGCCGTACCTATGATGTAAAGGACACCTCCTCGGCAGGTGTGGTGTTTTCCGTTTCAGTGAGCGCGTTCGGCAAGGAAGATAACTCTTCCACAATGACAGTGAAAATCACAAAGGGAGGTAAGGAGCTGAAAAAATCGACTGCGCAGGGTCGAATTTTGGTGGTGGTTATGGGGGTTTAGTCTCTAACCCATATGATTTTATCGAGGCCTGTCGCCCAGCGTGACAGGCCTCTTTGCTTTGGAGGATTGCCCTCCTGGCTGAAAGTACCACGGTATGGCTTGCCCATACGCGGATATGTCCTACCTTTGCGCTAAAGCTGGATATGAGTATTCAAGTAACTAAAGGGAGGAATATCTTATGAGGACTAAGAGGTACATTGCGTGGGTCGTGCTGCTCGCGCTGACGCTCAGCCTGTTGGCCTGCAAGAAGGACGGCGGCGGCAAGAGGGACGAGGGGGGAAAGCCCTCCACGAGCCAGAACAGCGATGGCAAGGAGAGAAGCGAAAGCAAGGAGGGCAATGGCAAGGAGGGTAACGAAGGCAATGAGGGAAATGAGGGCAAGAAGGGCAAGGAGGACAACGATAGCAAGGGGGGAACGTACACCGTGGAGGTAAGCGCATCGGAGGGGGTGACTCTTTGGCAGATGACGGTGGCCTATGATGAAAAGGCGGACCACGTGGCCTCATTAGGGGGGAGGAAAGCTGATGGTATTCGGCATTCCTTCGTTGTGAAGGGGAATAGCCGTGTTGGTTGGCTCTTTTCCGTTGGGGTGAGTGCAGTTGGTGTTGACGATTCCTCCACCATGACGGTGAAAGTCACCAAGGGTGGCAAGGTGGTGCTGGAGGGTGCTGCGCAAGGTAGAATCCTAACGGTGGCTCTAGAGGGTGGTCAGCTAGAATAGCTCGTATCTTGGTGTAAGGAGTGCCCTCTTGGCCGAAATCGCCGTGGGGTGGCTTGCCCATACGCGGATAAGTTCTACCTTTGTGTTCAAGCTAGGTTTGAGTATTCAAGTAAGTAAAAGGAGGAATGTCTATGAGAACTAAGAGGTACATTGCGTGGGTCGCACTGTTCGCGCTGGCGCTCAGCCTTATGGCCTGCAAGAAGGACAGCGATAGCAAGAAGGATGATGGGGGAGAAAAACCCTCCACGGGCCAAAATAGCGATGGCAAGAAGGACGATAGCAAGGAGGGGAAATACACCGTGGAGATAAGCGCATCGGAGGGGGTGAAGCTCCTTGCCTTTACAGTCAAGTATGATGGCAAGTCCGAAGAGCTTACCCCCAACACGGAGGCCAATGGCTTTAGCCGTAGCTACGAAGTGAAGAATACGTCCGCGGAGGATGGGGCTTTTTCTATTCACATAGTAGCAACTGGCAAGCAGGATGGGTCTTCCATGCTGCAATTGAGGATATTCAAGGGCAGTGAGTTGCTGAAGGGGTATGACCTGCAGGGTAAGTATTTTAATCTTGCCTTGGACGTATAGCCACTAGCCCTTGCCGAATTGAGGCCTGTCGCCCTGGGCGGCGGGCTTTTTTTGTTCCGAAAGGGCGTACCATTCCTCGGGCCGTTCTCCGTTTGGGCCGTCAGGCCGTTCGTCTCCGGTGGGTTCTGTATCAGCCGTCTGAATGATGCCGGACGGCCGGAATGCGTAGCCTTCGCCCAAAAAAAGAGCGGCAGCCAATCCTGGCTGCCGCTCCGCCTATTCGGGATTCTGCCCTTAGGCCGTCTGGCTCGCCCCGCGCTTCTTCCCGCTTATTACGTTCACGATTACGGCGATTGCGCCGTCGCCCGTCACGTTGCACGCCGTGCCGAAGCTGTCCATCGCGATGTATAGGGCGATCATTAGGGCCTGCGCCTCCTTGCTGAAGCCCAGGATGGAGCCCAGGATGCCCAGCGCGGCCACGATGGCACCGCCCGGTACGCCCGGGGCCGCCACCATCGTCACGCCCAGCATGAAGATGAAGCCCGCGAATTGCACGAAGTCGATCGGCATGCCCGTCATCATCATGATGGCCAGCGCGCACGACACGATCTTGAGCGTGGAGCCCGACAGGTGGATCGTGGCGCAGAGGGGCACCACGAAGCCCGCGATGTCCTCGTCCACGTCGTTCTTGAGCGTCTGGGCCAGGGTCACCGGGATGGTGGCCGCCGAGCTGGACGTGCCGAGCGCCGTGGCGTAGGCCGGGAGCATGGTTCGCAGCAGCCTAATGGGGTTCTTCTTGGCGATGGCACCCGCGATGAAGTACTGCAGCAGCAGCAGCACGGCCGTCATGGCGAAGATGATCACGATGATTTTCATGAACACGCTCAGCACGCTGGTGACCTCGCCGGACTGCGACATGATGAGGAATATGCCGAAGATGTAGAGCGGCAGCAGGGGGATGATGACCCCGGTGATGACCTTCTCAATCACCCCCTTGAAGTCGCTGAGCGCCCCTTGCAGCGTCTTGCCCTCCGTGTAGGCCAGGCCGAGGCCCACCACGAAGGCGGCCACCAGCGCCGACATGACCCCCATGACGGGCGCCATCTCTATCGTGAAGAACGGCTCGAAGGTGTTTGCGGCGTCGCCCACCGACTGGATCTTGTCGTCCGGCCCCAGGATGATGGGGAAGGACAGGCGCGTCACCGTGTAGGACATGAAGCCCGAGAAGATGGTGAAGCCGTAGGCCAGCCCGGCCGTGATGAGCAGCAGCCGCCCCGCGCCCTTGCCCAGCTCCGCGATGCCGGGGGCCACCAAGCCGAAGATGAGCAGCGGGATGATGAAGCCCAGGAAGTTGCCGAAAATGCCGTTGAAGGTGGCAAAGACCCTGGTGACGCCCACCGGGAAGAAGAGCGAGCATATGATACCCAGGATGATCGCGATGATGATCTTGGGTAGCAAACCGAGATTAGATATTTTCATGCCTCATACGTTTTTTCGGGCCCCAGAATAATGCGAAAAGCGAATCCGGGGGGCTGTCTACCGAATCCGCTAGCCTGTTTAGGTCGCGAATCTAGCATTAATATCCCAGTAATCGATGCAAAATCGCCGCAATTTCCCAGATATAGATATTCCAGCACCACATTGCGAGCCAGAGGAAAAAAAGCCCACTATTGTAATTCGGATTGAATGTACTATATTCGCGCACCGTGGGTCGTAAATATCCACCCGTCGGATTGCGCGGGAGGGCTGGGCTGGAAGGTGCGGCGCATCGCTAATTTGCAGGAAAAAACATTTGCTGTCTTGAGAAGAGTCCTACTTGTTCTTGTTACTGTTCTGCTCGTCCTGCCGCGGCTCTTCGCGCAGGGAGAGGGGGATTTCCCCATGCGTGGGTTGGATAGCGTGCCCCCGGCGGCCGAGCCCGTGGGTGCGTCCCCGCTGGATGACGATGATGCGGCGATCGTGGTCTACTCGCCCGCCCCGCGTTCCGTTCGTGATTCGGTGCGCGACAGCGTGTCTTCGGTTGCCGAGCCCGTGGATGCGTCCCCGCTGGACGACGATGAGGCGGCGGTGGTGGTGTACTCCCCCCGTGCCGCGCGCGATTCGGTCCCCCCGGCCGCCGAGCCTTCGGATGCGTCCCCGCTGGACGACGATGAGGCGGCGGTGGTGGTGTACTCCCCCCGTGCCGCGCGCGATTCGGTCCCCCCGGCGGCCGAGCCTTCGGATGCGTCCCCGCTGGACGACGATGAGGCGGCGGTGGTGGTGTACTCGCCCTCCCCTCGTCCTGCGCGCGATTCGGTGCGTGACAGCGTGTCGGCAGTGGCCGAGCCCGTGGAGACGACGGCCGCCGAGCCGGAAACCGTGGTGGTGGTCTACGACCCGGAGAAGGGCTTCGTGCAGCTCGACTCCGCCCAGCAGGGGCCCAAGGACGCGGACCTCATGCGCGACATGGAGATAGACGAGGTGGTGGTCACCGGCGGGCAGATGATAGGCAGCAAGTTCATGGCGGCCAACCGGACGGGCTCGGCCTACTACATCTCCCCCCTCGAGCTCAAGAAGCTGGACTACGCGGACATCAACCGCATGCTGAAGGCCGTGCCGGGGGTCAACGTGTACGAGGAGGATGGCTACGGCCTCCGGCCCAACATCAGCCTCCGCGGCACGAAGGCCGAGCGCAGCGAGCGCATCACCCTGATGGAGGACGGCATCCTCGCGGCGCCCGCACCCTACGCCTCCCCCGCGGCCTACTACTTCCCCAACGCGAGCCGCATGAGCGCGGTGGAGGTCCTCAAGGGGAGCAGCCAGGTGCAGTACGGCCCCTTCACCACGGGGGGCGCCATCAACATGGTCTCCACGCCCATCCCCAGCCGCCTGAGCGCGAAGCTGAGCGCGAGCTACGGCATCAACAACACCATCAAGGCCATGGCCAACGTGGGCAATACGCATAGGCACTTCGGCTACCTGGTGGAGTTCCTCCGCTACCAGTCCGACGGCTTCAAGCGCTTCGACGACGGGGAGCACGCCGGGTTCAGCCGCAACGACGGCATCGCCAAGTTCATGCTGCGGACGGCCCCGGATGCCCACTTCTTCAACTCGCTGGAGCTGAAGTTCGGCTACGCGGATGAGAACTCCAACGAGAGCTACGTGGGCCTCACCAAGGACGATTTCAAGTCCACGCCCTTCCGTCGCTACGCGGGCTCGCGGCACGACAGCATGAAGAGCGACCACCAGCAGTACGTGGCCCGGTGGACCATGCGCGTGGGCGAGTCCTTCAGGATGCTGACCGACTTCTACTACACGCGCTTCCACCGCAACTGGTACAAGCTGGACCACCTCCGCCTGGGGCTGGGCAAGGAGGAGCAGCGCACCGTAGCCCAGATTCTGGATGCGCCCGAGATCAACGCCGCCTACCTCGCGGTGCTGCGGGGCGAGCAGGATTCGCGCCAGCCCTTCCGCGACCTGGGCCGCCTCAGGGACAACCCCGGCCTGGTCATGCGCAACAACAACCGGACCTACCACTCGGGCGGGGCGCAGACCCGGGCCTTCTACAGCCGGAAGCTCCCGTGGTTCAAGCTCGATGCCGAGCTGGGCCTGCGCTACCACACCGACGACGAGGACCGCTTCCAGTGGGACGACCTCTACGCGATGGAGAACGGCAAGATGCGAAAGATATGGGAGGAGGAGCACGGGAGCAACTCCAACCGCATCACGAGCGCGGACGCGGTGGCCTCGCACTTCCTGGCCAAGCTCGAGAGGTGGGGCGTGACCCTCACCGCGGGCCTGCGGCACGAGTACATCTGGCTGCACCGCAAGGACTACACCGCGGCCGACCCGCGCCGCAGCGGGGGCCAGCGGGTGGAGAACGACAACCGGACCTCCGCCTGGATACCCAGCCTGGGGCTGAGCTACCGGCTCATCCCCCAGCTATCGCTCTTCGCGGGCGTGCATAAGGGCTTCTCGCCCCCGGGCGTGAGCAAGGTCCTGCGGCGCATGGACCGGAACGGCAACATCACCACCTACACCGAGCAGCAGAAGCCCGAGAGTAGCCTCAACGCGGAGGCCGGTTCGCGGCTCGACGTGGGCTTCCTTCGGGCCGAGCTCATCGGCTTCTACAACGCCTTCAGCAACATGCTCGGGAGCGACCTCCTGGCCTCTGGCGGGCAGGGCACCCTGCAGCGCTTCAACGTGGGCAAGGCCCGGGTCTACGGCCTGGAGAGCCTGCTGGCCGTGGAGTGCTTCCCGCGCGACTGGGACGTGCAGCTCCCCGTGCAGCTCACCTACACCTTCACGCAGACCGAGATGCTCAACGAGTTCCAGAGCCTGTCGTGGGGCACGGTCTACCCCGGCGACGAGATCCCCTACATCAACAAGCACAGCGTGAACCTGAGCGTGGGGGCGCGCTACCGCTGGTTCGACTTCAACCTGGGCGCGCGCTACAACGGCGACATGCGCACCGAGCCGGGGGCCGGGCCCATCTCGGAGCGGACGCTAATTCCCCAGCATCTCATCCTGGACGCCTCGCTCTCCGGGCGCATCAACCGCTACGTCACCCTCCGGGTCAACGCGATTAACCTCACCAACAGGGTGTACCTGGTGTCCCGCCACCCGGCGGGCTTGCGGCCGGGCCATCCCCTCGGCATCTTCGGGGGGGTAACCCTCACCTATTAGGCTTTTGGGCATGTTGCAATCTATGGGAATACTGATGAAGAGACGGCTAGGTGGAATGCTGCTGGTGCTATTGCTGCTCTGCGGCGGCGTGGCGGTGGCGCAGCGCTTTGAGGTGCGTGGCGTGGTGCGGGATGCGGGGGGCGACCCCATCTCCGGGGCCTACGTCCAGGTGAAGGGCCAGCTGCAGACGCGGGTCGGCACGGACGAGCAGGGGCGCTACAAGATACAGGCCGCCCAGGGGGCGACGCTGGAGGTCTCGGCCCTGGGCATGAAGACGGCCGAGGCGGTGGCGAGCTCCGGGCAGGTGGATTTCAAGCTCGAGGAGGACCTGATAGACATCGAGGGCGTGGTGGTCACCGGCTACCAGGAGGTGCGGAGCCGGGCCTACACGGGCGCCGCGGCCTCGGTGAAGATGCAGGACGTGAAGCTGAGCGGGGTGCCCGACATGTCGCGGATGCTCGAGGGGCGGATTCCCGGCCTGGCCATCCAGAACGTGTCGGGGAACTTCGGTGCGGCCCCCCGCATCAACATCCGTGGTGGGGCCTCCATCATGGGCAACGCCCAGCCGCTGTGGGTGATAGACGGCGCGGTGCACGACGACATCGTCTCGCTGACGGTGGACGAGCTAGTGTCCGGCGACCCGGTGACCCTGGTGAGCTCGGCCATCGCGGGCCTGAACTCCTCCGACATCGAGGACATCCAGGTGCTCAAGGATGCCTCGGCCACCTCGATGTACGGGGCCCGGGCCCTCAACGGGGTGATAGTGGTCACCACCAAGTCTGGCAAGCAGAATGCCCACCTGCGCGTGAACTACTCCTACGAGCTGAGCATGCGCGCCAAGCCCAGCTACTCGGAGTTCGACTTGCTCAACTCGGCCGAGACCATGGCCCTCAACGAGGAGATGGACGCCAAGGGCTACTTCACCCTGGCCAACACCCTCTACGGCCGGCGCAGCGGGGTGTACTACCAGTGGTACAAGGGCGTGAGCACCATCGACCCCGCCACCGGCCGCTACTACCTGCAGAACACCCCGGCGGCCAAGGCGGCCTTCTTCAACGAGCGGGGCCGGGCCAACACCGACTGGTTCGACGAGCTGTTCACCTACCGCCCCACCCAGAACCACACCCTCTCCATCTCGGCCGGCGGCAAGCACACGGCCACCTACGCCTCCCTGGGCTACTACAACGACATGGGCTGGACCCTGGCCGACAGGGCCGAGCGCATCACGGCCAAGCTCAAGACCAAGTTCTTCATCACCAGCCGCCTGGACGCAACCCTCTCCCTGGCCGGCAACATGCGCGACCAGCTCGCGCCCGGCACCTTCAGCCAGCGGAAGAACCACACCCTGGGCGGATTCTCCCGCGACTTCGACATCAACCCCTTCTCCTACGCCATCGGCACGCCGCGCACCCTCCGCCCCCGCGGCCCGAACGGCCACCGGGAGTACTACCGCAACAACTGGGCCCCCTTCAACATCCTCGACGAGTTCGAGAACAACTACATCGACATCCGCCTGCTCGACTTCAGGGTGCAGGCCGACGCGAGCTACCGCATCATCGACGGGCTGAAAGTGCGGGGGATGATCACCGCCCGCCGCGCGCAGACCACCAACTCCCACTACGTCAAGGAGAAAAGCAACGTGGTCGCCGCCTTCCGCGCCAACGAGACCCCGCTGGTGGCCCGGGAGAACATCTACCTCCTCCGCGACCGCAAGAACCCCAACGCCCTCCCCGGCATCGCGCTCACCCACGGGGGCATCTTCAGCCGCAACACCACCGAGTTCACCAGCTACCAGGGGCGCATCTCGCTGGACTTCGAGCGCCAGCTGGGCATGCACGGCCTCAAGGCCTTCGGCTTCGTGGAGCTCCGCCACGCCGACCGCGTCATCTCCCCCTTCACCGGCTACGGCATCCAGTACGCCAAGGGCAACCAGGTGTTCACCAACCCCGACATCTTCCGCAAGCTCCAGTACGACCGCCAGGCCTACTTCTCCCTCCGCGAGCAGCGGATGCGGGGCATCACCCTGCTGGCCAGCGCGACCTACGAGTTCGACGAGCGCTACGTCCTCAACGGCGTGCTCAACATGGAGGGCTCCAACGCGGCCGGGGCCTCCTCGCGCTCGAGGTGGTTCCCCACGTGGAATATCGGGGCCAAGTGGAATATCGACAGGGAGAACTTCTTCGACGTGGACCAGGTGACCGGCCTCTCCCTGCGGGCCAGCTACGGCCTGACGGCCAAGATGAACGAGAACGCGCTCAACTCCTCCATCGTCTACGAGAACACCATCATACACCGCAACGACCCCCGCGCCAGCGAGAACGCCCTGCGCATCAAGCACCTGGAGAACCAGGACCTCACCTGGGAGAAGATGTACGAATTCAACCTCGGGGCGGACGCCGCGCTCTTCGACAACGCGATATCCTTCACCGCCGACGTGTACCAGCGCAACTCCTTCGACCTCATCGACCAGGTGCGCACCTCCGGCGTGGGCGGCGAGTACTACAAGTACGCCAACCTGGGCGACATGCGCACCCGCGGCCTGGAGCTCGCCCTGGAGACGCGCAACGTGGAGTACGCCGGCTTCAAGTGGGTGAGCAAGTTCACCTTCAGCTACGTCCAGCAGCGGATCACCAACCTGCGCAGCTCGCCCAACACCTTCGACCTGGTGTCGGGCACCGGCCGCGGCAACCTGGAGGGCTACCCCAAGGGGGCGCTCTTCTCCTTCAACTACCAGGGCCTCAACCGCTACGGCCTACCCACCTTCGACTTCGGCCGCTACCCCGTCAGCGACAAGAAGAAGGCTAACATCGCCGGGGCGGACTTCCTCGACACGGAGTACTCCAAGAGCTACCTCATCTACGAGGGCTCCGTCCTGCCCAACATCATCGGCGGGGTGTCCAACTCCTTCAGCTACAAGAACTTCACCCTCTCCCTCTTCGTCTCCGTCCAGGCGGGCAACAAGATACGCCTCAACCCCACCTTCGACCCGAGCTACGGCGACCTGAACGTCTTCTCCTCCGAGTACTACGACCGCTGGCAGCAGCCCGGCGACGAGCTCCGCACCGAGGTGCCTACCGTGCCCTCCCAGGACCTCCTGAGCCTCTACGGCCGGGAGAACATCGAGCGGGCCTACAACACCTACAACTACTCCCACGCCCGGGTGGTCGACGGGAGCTTCGTGCGCCTCAAGAACGTGTCGCTGACCTACGACTTCCCCCGCCGCCTGGTCGACCGCGTACGGATACACCACCTCCGCCTGGGCCTGCAGGCCACGAACCTGTGGCTCATCTACGCCGACAAGCGCCTCCGGGGGCAGGACCCCGAGTTCTACCGCACCGGCGGGGTGGCCCTGCCCACGCCCCGCCAGCTCACCTTTAGCCTCAACGTTGGATTTTAGCATGAAGGAGCAACCTACAATGCAGAGCAGAGCAATGACACATGGGAAGCTGACCTGGCTGCTCGCCATGCTGGTGGCCCTCGCCCCGCTGGCGGCCTGCGAGAAGTACCTGGCCGAGCAGCCCGAGAGCTCCATGGAGGTGAGCGTGAACTCCGAGGAGAGCATCGCCGAGCTGCTCACCGCCGCCTACCCCAAGGCCAGCTACTTCGCCTTCATGGAGACGCGGACAGACAACGTCGCCCCCCGCGAGCACGGCCAGCAGAACGGCCTCAACGAGGCGATGTACAACTGGTGGGAGTTCGACCAGGAGGACCTCGACACCCCCCTCAACTACTGGAACGAGTGCTACCGCGGCATCGCCCACGCCAACCAGGCCCTGGAGCTGCTGGCCGCCTACCCCAGCAAGACCCCCCGGATAAGGGCCCTCTACGGCGAGGCCTTCCTCCTGCGGGCCTACCTGCACTTCATGCTCGTCAACCTCTGGGCCGACACCTACCGCGGCGAGCAGTCCAAGAGCGCGCCGGGCATCCCCTACGTGGACGAGCCGGAGAAGCGCGACATCGTGGCCTACGAGCGGGGGAGCGTCTACGACGTGTACCAGAAGATTGAGCGCGACCTGAAGCTGGGCATCACCCTGGTGGACGACGCGTACTACGCCCACCCCAAGTTCCACTTCAACAAGATGGCGGCCTACGCCTTCGCCTCGCGCTTCTACCTCTTCAAGGGCGACTGGGAGAACGTGGTGGCCTACGCCACCTACGTGGTGGAGAGCGCCGGGGCCAAAATCCGCGACTGGGGGGCCTACCACCGCAAGGAGGGCTACGGGCGGCGCGACCAGATGTGGCAGCGCTACGCGAGCGTGGACGAGGCGCCCAACCTCATGCTGCTGAGCGTGGAGTCGCGCCAGACCCGGAACCTCCCGGTGGAGCTCTACGGCATGACCCTCTCGCTCTGGGAGTCCATCTACAACAAGCCCAAGCAGACCTTCCACGTGTTCTCCAACAGCCCGCAGTCCGTGGGCCGGGGGCGCTACATCCCCAAGTTCGACCAGCTGGCCCTCGGGGAGATACAGGGCAGCACCCCGCGGGACCTCTACGTGACCAACGTGGCCTTCTCCACCGACGAGGCCTACCTCAACCGCATGGAGGCCCTGGTGATGCTGGGCCGCTACGAGGAGGTGCGCGTGGAGCTCAAGCACTACCTCCAGCACAAGCGGGGGGGCGATGTCACCGAGGACGACCTCAACAGCCTGATGCAGACCAAGGATGCCACCAAGGCCTACCAGCTCTACTCCCCCTGGTACGGGCTGAGCGTGAAGCAGATAGGCGCGGTGCAGAGCATCGCCCACTTCCGCCGCCAGGAGTTCATGCACGAGGGGCTACGCTGGCTGGACATCCGCCGCTTCTACCTCCCGGTCAAGCACGGGAGCCAGCGGCTCGAGCGCGACGACCCCCGCAAAACCCTCCAGCTACCCCGGGAGGCCATCGCCTCGGGGATGGCCCCCAACCCCCGCTAAGCCACCTGCCGACAGAACGAATGAAAGACAAAGCGATGAAGCGCAGCATAGCCAGTGGCCTACTCCTCCTTTTGACCATGACGACCCTCGCCGGCCTGTCCGCCTGCTCCCGCGAGAAGCTCGAGGCCGACTTCTACCGCCCCGCGCCGCAGAGCGAGCTGGACCGGTGGATTATCGACGAGATCACCGTGCCCTACGGCATAGAGGTGGTCTACCGCTGGGACAAGAAGCACGCCCAGGAGGGGAGCTACGCCTACCCGCCCGAGCCCGCGAAGGTGCAGGGGGTGCTCCGGACCATCAAGGCCCTCTGGCTGGAGGTCTACGGCGATGAGAGCCTGGGGGGCGCAAGCTTCTGGAGGGAGCGGGCCCCGGTGCGCATCGTCATATACGGCGGGCCCAATATCGATACCGACGGGCATATCCACGTGGCCAGCACCCAGTCCGCCGCCCGCCAGATGTACATCTACGACGCCAACAGCTTCGACCCCAAGTCGCCCCAGAAGGTCAGGGAGCTGATGCGGAGCGTGCACCACCAGTACGCCCTCATCCTCACGGAGATATGGCCCTACGACCGGGTGGCCTTCGGCCGGATATCGGAGGCGGGCTACATCAAGACCCTGAGCGAGGAGTACCTCCGGCCCATCACCGCCCTGCTGCCCGGCTACTTCCCCCAGGCCAAGACGGGGAAGGCGATTGGTCGCTTCGGCTACTTCGACAGCCGGGAGGAGTGCGTCCAGGCCCAGACCGATGCCGGGGTGCCCGAGGCCGACTACTACGTCAACTTCTCGCTGAAGGGCGCGCTCAAGCAGGGCTTCTACACCTACCACTCGCGCCTCTCGCCCGAGAGCGACTTCGCCGAGATCGTGAGCATCTACCTCACCTGCAGCCGCCGCATGCTCGACGCAGCCATGGCCGAGTGCCTGGCCATCAACACGGCGGCCTCGCCCGAGGAGCAGGCCCAGGAGAAGGTCATGAGCGAGCGGGTCGCGGCCCAGCTCCGGGCCAAGGCCAGCATCGTGGAGGAGTACTTCAAGCGCTCCGTCGGCTTTGACCTCGGCCATGTGCAGCTGGTGAGCCTCCAGAAGATCAGCAAGTTCCTCAGCTAGAAACCCAGTCCCGACCATGATGAGAATTACCATGCTGCTCCTGCTGCTCTCCCTGCCCATGCTGGGGTGCAAGAAGGACGACCACGTATTCAAGCAGCGGCCCGCCGAGCGCAACCAGGAGGCCCTCGCGAAGCTCCAGACCGAGCTCACCAAGGCGCCCCACGGCTGGTACATGTACTACTTCCCCCGCACGGACTCCCTGCTCTACTCCTCGCCCCAGACCATCATCGCGGAGAGCGAGGCCAGCGGCTCGCGCCGAAACCTCCAGCGGAACGCCTTCGGGGGCTTCCTCTTCAAGCTCGCCTTCGCCCCCGATGGGCAGGTGGAGGTCCGCGCCGCGGCCAGCGAGCAGAGCATAAGCGCAGCCCAGAAGGTGGGCTACAGCCTGGCCAACAACACCTCCGCCCAGCTCAGCTTCACGACCCACAGCCCCATCCACCAGCTGATTAACAACCGCTTTCGGGGGGTGTCCGACTTCCTCTACGACGGCCCCGACTCGGTGGGCAACCTCGTCTTCAAGAGCGGGCGGAAGCTCGAGCCGGCCCAGGAGCACATCGTCCTCCGGCGCGTGGAGGAAAACCACCAGGACGGCCGCGACCTCCAGCAGGCCCTGGCCAACCGGCAGCACTTCGAGGCCATGGAGCTACCCAACCTGCGCATCTCCATCGGCGATAAGCTCTACTTCCTGAGCGACCCGGAGACCAGCTACCGCGCCATCAACGACTTCGCCCAGGTCTTCCTCGGCAATCGCTACCACCTCTTCCGGGCCAATGCCACACCCCACGTCGACGCCGCAGTGGACCCCAAGCGGGCCAAGTGCCAGCTCCTGGGCTCGGGCTACGTGCCCACGCCCACGGGCCTGTTCTTCTACCCGGGCCTGCGGCTGAGCCACACCATCGTCTTCTACGAGTTCAAGCGTGTGGGCGACCGCTTCGAGGCGGAGTACGTCGACCCCCGGGGGCTGAACCCCACCTACAGGGCCGTGATTTGGGACAACAAGTAGAACGATAAGGGCCAACGAATATGAAACGACTACTCCTACCCCTATGCCTGCTGGCGGCCGTGCTGCTGACCGCGACGGCCTGCCGCGACAAGAAGTCCACGCCCGAGAAGGAGGACTACGGGGCCCTCTTCCCCTTCAAGGGGATAGACAAGCCCGAGATATCCTACGGCGACCTCCGTCGCCAGCAGTGCAACCCGCACCGCTTCACCGACCCGGGCGTGAAGCCCAACGGCGAGCCGCGCATCTACACGGTCGACCTCCAGTGGGAGTACAAGAAGTCCACCGGGGGCCAGGTGCCGAACTTCAAGCTCTACTACGTCGATGCCAGCCGCCAGCGCGTGGAGCTCAGGTGCGGCGACCACCTGGCCAGCACCGAGCTGCACGTCAGCCTGGAGCTACGCTCGGGCCAGCCCTTCTACCTGGCCGTGGAGGGCACCGGCGCGCAGGACTCGGAGGTGAAGGCCCGCATCAGCGGGCGGTCGAAGGACGGCCTGGTGGTCCTGCCCGACCTGAGCTACCACTTCAACCAGACCAAGGAGGGGGAGCACCAGATACCCGGCTACTGCGAGTACGTCATACTACCCTAAGGACAAAGCACCATGAGCAAGCGCCTCATCATCCTGATGGCCCTCCTGCTGCCGCTACTCCCGGCCTGCAGCAAGCTGGGGGAGAACGAAACCGCCGAGACGGCCAACATCCTCCTCCCCTACCAGGATGTGCCCTACAAGTTCTCCCGCAACGGCATCAGCAGCGTGGACTACTACCAGGTGGAGCTGCTGGCCAAGGACTACGAGCACCTCGAGCGCCAGATAGCCAACGGCAGCATAGAGCTCGACGCGAGCTACCAGAACTTCCTGCGGATATACCGGGACGGGCTCAACTCCCTCAGCCTCGAGGAGCAGGTGGCCAGCTCCCCCGCGGCCAATGCCCAGCGCGAGCGGGCCTACATCCAGGAGCACATCGAGGCCAGCCGAAAGATACAGAAGAACAAGCTGGCCCAGGTCGGCGAGGCGGGCTACCTCGATGCGCTGACCGTCGGCGCGAGCGGCAAATCCTACGTAGACCAGAACGGCCTGCTCTACAGCCGGGTCTTCGCCAGCATGCTCATCGGCGCGGTGTACCTCGACAAGGTCCTCCACCTCCACCTCGACAAGGCCCTCTACCAGCGCGACGACCTGCGCGCCAGCCACCTGAACCTCATCCCCGAGGGCGGGGCCAACTACACGACCCTCGAGCACCACTGGGACCTCGCCTACGGCTTCTACCGCCAGATTCGCTACCTCACCGACGCCAGCGGCCAGCCCCAGCTGCAGGGCGTGGCCCGCGAGCTGGAGAACGCCTTCGTCTACGGGCGGCACTGCCTGGAGCTGCACGACTACGACAGCCTCCTGGAGCAGATTACCCTCATCCGCGGCCTGCTCTCCAAGGCCTACGCCGTGCAGCTGCTCGAGCGGCTCGTCGGCCTCACCGTCAGCATCAACTACAAGGAGAACCCGCCCCAGGCCTTCTCCGCCCTCTCCGAGGCTTACGGCATGCTCTACGGCCTCCAGTTCACCGCCCGGCCCGACGGCAGCCCCTACTTCACCCGCGGGGAGGCCATGGACCTCATGGCCCAGCTCATCGCCCGCCGCGGCTTCTGGGACGACCTCCGCCTCAGCGACGACGAAACCCGCGAGGGCTCCCGCAAGTGGATAGCCAAGGCGGTGAGGGATAGGTTCAACCTCAAGTAAGCACGACGATATGACCCATTTCGGAAGAATAGTCCTCGCCCTGGCCCTGCTCGCCCTCTTGGCCCTGGGCTGCGAGAAGCTCCCCACCCGCGACCACGGCCCCCTGCAGATAGGCGAGGGCGAGGCCGTGCAGCAGGCCACCCTCACCCCGCGGAGCAAGCGCACCATCCTGCTGCGGGGGGGCAACGGCAAGTTCATCGCCCACGTCGCCGACTCGCGCGTCGCCCAGGTGAAGGTCTCGCGCGACACGCTCACCATCTCCGGCCTGCGCATGGGCGACACCTACGCCGTGGTGCGCAGCATGGACCAGGAGGCCAAGCTCGACATCCACGTGCAGCCCAGCGAGCTGGTGTTCTCCCGCACGGAGATCTCGGTGCCCCGGGGGAAGTGGAACTCCACCGTGACCCTCTCCGGCGGCGGGGTCGTGAGCCTGAGCGAGCACGACCCCGACAACCTCGTGAACGTGCAGTGGCTCAGCAACGGTGTCATCCGCATACAGGCCCACAAGCAGCCCGGCCAGGCCGTGCTCACGGCCAGCTCCGAGGGGCTGAAGGACAAGCATCTCATTATAAAAGTTGAGTAGTAGAATAGAGTGTAAACCCGCTGCGCCATGAAGCCACGGGCCGTGGCGCGCATAGTCAAAATCCAAAAGACAAGATATGAAGAAGCTGTTGCTAATGCCATTGCTCGCGTGCCTGCTCATCGTGGGCTGCGAGAAGGACAACGAGAAGAAGATTGTGAAGAAGCCCAGTGGCCAGACCGAGCAGTCGGGCCAGCCGAACGACCCGAATGCCGGGAAGAAGGACGAAAAGAAGGATGAGCAGAAGGGCGAGAAGAAGTTCGAGCTTGAGACCTTGACCCCGCCGTCCCTGGAGGAGGGCAAGGAGCACGAGATTTTCATCAAGGAGGGCTCGGGCAAGTACGAGGTCATGGTGGCCGAGAAGGACAAGGACAAGGTCAGCGCCCGGATAGATGGTAAGAAAGTGCTGATTTCTGCCCTGAAGGAGACCCCGGCCGAGGGAGTTGACGTGGTGGTGAAGGACACCGAGCTCAAGAAGGAGGTGACCATCAAGGTGGTGGTGAAGAAGGTGGTTAAGTTCGCTGTCGACAAGCAGAGTGTGGAGGTGAAGAAGGGTGAGAAGGTGGAGGTGCGTATTACTAAGGGGTCTGGCAAGTACGAGGTCTCGCTAAAGGACTCTGAGATCGCTGAAGTGAGTATCACAGATGGCATTGTCACCGTGAAGGGTAAGAAGAAGGGGGAGACGAAGCTGACCATTACGGACAAAGAGCACAAGGAGTCCATCGAGGTTCCCATAACGGTGACTGGCGACCCCATGCAGCTTTTCGCTAGGACTAACCCGTTGATTGTCAAGATCGGTGAACTGGCCACTGAAGCTCACATCAATGTGTATAATTACTTGGGCGAAGACCTTGCGAAGTCCGTTAAGGTTGATCCCTCGGATGTGCTGGAAGTTATTGCAAGGGGTGGCTTTGTGCCGGATGCTGGCTCGAAGTTCAAAGAGGCTGCTGAAAATGGCTTGGAGATAAAGGGCCTGAAGGCAGGGAAGGCAAAGATTACAGTGACGGATGTGGATGGGACGAGCGAGAGCTGGGAGGTGGAGGTGAAGGCTGTGCCAGCAGTAGACATAGTGCTGAAGGATGGAACTACTGTTGTGGGTGAAGAGCTAAGCATTGAGGCTGGCGAAACCAAGATACTAAGGATTACGGGGGAGGCTAATAAAGATGATAAATTCGAAGTGGAGGTTTCAGCTGAGGATAAGGTGAAGGCCAAGTATGAGCGCGTGGGGCATCATCTTAGTCCGGACCACACCATCAAGATTGAGGGCAAGGCCGAGGGGGAAAGCAAGGTGACCATCAAGTCCAGCCCCAAGTTCAATGACAAGGTGCTGACGGTGAAGGTGACTGCCGCGCCCTCTACTCTTGAGGCCAAGCCTGCAGATGCCTGGAAGGTTGAGAATGGTCTGGCAAGTCTTAATCGGGCGCTGACGGCTGGGGAGACGGAGGTTATTCTTCCTAAAGAAGGGACGAAAATCGACAAGAATAGCCTGGCCAATGGCAAGGATATAATTGAGGAGTTGGACCTCAATAAGGTGGTGAGCATTCCCGGCTTTGGAATAAGTGGGATGACTAAGCTTAAGAAGCTCATTCTGAGGAATGTAGAAAAGATTGAGAAGGGAGGGATTTATGGTTGCAAAGAGCTTGAAGTGATTGAATGCCACATGGTTAATCCGAAGGAAAACTTCTTTTCCAAGTTGATAGGCAACGAGGAAAAGCTCACAACCATTCTCGTGCCCAAGGGCCAGGGGGAGGCGTACAGGAAAGCCCTCGGGAATGTAGAAGGCATGCCTGAGAAGGTGAAGGAGATGATGTAGCAGCGCTGATGGCGTAACTAGTCGGTAATCAATGGTTTGAATGAAAATGCTACTTTTGCCGACGAATAGATGAGAAGTTGTAACAACGAAAAAGGAGAACTGAGATGAAGAGAGTATTGATGTTAGGCGCTATGGTGCTGATGAGCCTTGCGCCGGTAGTGTGCGTTGTGGCGAAGAAGAAGGCCAACGCCAAGGATGTGCATGCCACTTCGGGCGCGACCAAGAAGAAGGAGGCAAAGAAGATGGATGCCACCTCGGGGGCCACAACCCAGAAGGATGGCGCGAAATACGTGGATGCCACCTCGGGGGCGACCCAGCAGCTGGACACTGAGATGAAGACCTACATCGTCAAGCTGAAGATGGAGAAGCGCGCCACCTTCCTCATGGCTAAGGGCGACAAGGTGAGCGGCACGCTGAGCGACGAAACGGTGGCCAAGCTCTCCACCGGCGAGAAGAAGGGCCATACCGGCGTGCGCTTCAAGCCCCTGAAGCCGGGCAAGACGGTCGCGAAAATCACCACCGATAAGGGTGAAATGACCTTCAACGTAGAGGTGGTGGAGTAGCCTTGCGCTAGGCTTTGCCAATAGCAGATGGCGAGGGTCGCTCCGCACAGGAGCGGCCCTCGCTTCTTTTTATCCTACCCGCTGCGGCGTGACCCTTCGCCCTTTCCCCCTCCATATCTCAGAAAATATTTGCCTTCTTATCCCCGTGGAAATCAAAAATTTACCTCCAGCTGGCAAAATATTTCCGCTCTCGATTTGGTCGTTTCGCGTTCCCCCCCTACCTTTGCGCTCGCTTTCGGGGGTGGTCGAGGGGTTTCCCCCGGGGGCGCGGCGTTCTTTACGGCACTGCG
>PDWJ01000275.1_pt1 | contig 79072 bp, 79 predicted proteins | sample 1430881 | NCBI WGS metagenome assembly PDWJ01 (sample SAMN01162460, study PRJNA174530) | Oral metagenome, whole genome shotgun sequencing project. | biome: Marine environment; feature: Marine mammal; material: Swab sample of the gingival sulcus; isolation source: swab sample of gingival sulcus...
GAGCAAGCAATCAAAGCCTCATTGTTTTTTACGATTGGGATGATGAGAAGTCAGCAGACCCCTACTATGTTATAAAGAAGTACCGGCTCCCTTGAAATCGTTTCTACTGTCTTTAATTATTATTTTGATCGGATGTAGTTCCCCAAATCCATCTATTTATAACGATTTAAAACATTCCTTAATGCCTGCTTTCAATGACAATAATATGCCTTTTGTTTTTGTATATTTTGATCCAGAAGTTGACTGTATGGTGTGTTATAGCATATTGAGAGAGTTTTCTGTTTTACAAAAAACATATCCTGAAAAAAAATTTGCTGGCATTTATAGAAACAAAAAAGGAGATTTTAATTACTTTTTGTTGATAATGGAAAATGATAATTTAGATATTGATTTCTTTTGGGATAAAGAAGGGCTAATTCAGTCTAAATTTAATCTGTCTGACAATCCATACTTTTTAGCCTTTTCCAGTGAGGGAAAACTAGTTGTTGCACAATCATTGAATGATTCATTAAAGCTCAGCAAAAAGAAAGTTTTGAAAATTCTTAATGAAATATAAACATTACAACATAAGTCATAAAACATAACATAAAACACTCAAGCCGTTGATCTTGGGGTGTCGCTTGTTTCTTGTTTCAGTGGTTGATTTCTGACCTTTCGTGTCCATCTGTGGTTAAAAAAAAAGAAACCACAGATGAACACAGATTTGTATATCAGGAAGTCACACACAAAATCATTGGTTGTTCGTTTGAGGTTCTGAACGATATTCATTAATTAATAAACCTCTATTTAGGTGCCACAGATTCATTCATGATTAAAAACATCCGTGTCCATCTGTGTCCATTCGTGGTTAAAAAAAGTAATTGAAGTAATGGACACCCACATTCCTTGTTTCCTTGCAATGTGTATTTATTTCAATTGCGGAACGAGGTAGTTTTTAACTTTTTGCGATTACATGATTCCGGCAATGAGATCCGGCGGCATGGTTTGTAAACCCTTGGCCAGCTGCGACTGAAACTTTTTCGGCATCTTCTGGGCTGCTTCCATTGCCAAGTGTAAGTCTCCCGGGCGTTCTTTCAGGAGGTGTTCTATCAGCAACTGTGCCTGAATCCTGTCTTTTTTAGCTTTGTTCCATTCAAAAGCTCTGCGGCGTTCTGAAACGACGAGTTTGTGAATGGCGAATCTGCCGGGATTGGGTACTGAAACAAGTATACCTGATTTGGCAATTACCACAGCTGGCTCTGTTTCCTCCAGTAAAAAGTCCAGGAATCGCAATCCGGTTGCCCTGATTTTTAAATTGGCGGTCATTATCGGGGTTCTTTCAGGTCCATACATTGGGGTTAAAAACTCAAGGTGAATTTGTTCCTTTTGGAAATGGAAACTTGAAGAGGGTTGGTTTTGCAAATTCAAAATGGGCTGCAGATCCAACTCGGAGTTTTTTAGTCGGGTTTCCAGATCACCTATGTGTGCGATGCCAACCTTCATAGCATCATCTGCTATGTCTATATCACTTGTTCTTGAATAGGCCGTGTTCCAATGCACACCCAGCATATTGCCATAGATGGTAAAGGCCTGCGTGCCGATTAAAACACCGCCGGAGTCAAAAACACTTAACTGTTCGAGTAACTCGAGAATTTTTGCCTCACCCGTTGTGGGAACAATGCCTCCTCCCGCGCGAATCATGGCAACCTGCTTTTGCCTTTCCCTGTAGGCTGGTTCTGCTTTCGACCAATTGGCTTTGATGCGATTAATCTGGTTCATCATTTCAGGTGTCTCTTTGCCCAGATAGGTTTGTGTCTTTCTGGTGCCTATAGAGGTTTGAAAATACCAGTATGTTTGACCTTTAATATGCTTGGAAACAAAGGCTCCTATCTTGGTGCCCTGCGCTTGTGTGGCAAGTCTTTGCTGCAAACAGTTCTGAATAAAGAAGTTGAACTGAATTTGAAAGAGGTCTCATTATACGTCTCCCAATCAATATTGCGTATAATCAATTATACACCAAAAATAATTATTTGCGTATAATTGACGCGAATTAGATTTTGATTTCAGTTTCAACAAGTCTTTAGGGTACGATTTCGAGATAAAACGTTTGTATTCATAGAGTAAAAGGGGCCCCACCCCAATCAAAATCTCAGAGAGTATAAGAAATCCTTGGCCTGCTTCTTTTTTGAACAATAATTCGTGGTTAAAAAAAGAAACCACAGATGAACACAGATCAACACAGATATTCATATAGAAAGCCACCCACAGAAACAGGGGTAATGCGTTTGAGGTTCTGAACGATATTCATTTATGAAAAAACCACCATTTGGGTGCCACAGATTCATTCGTGGTTAAAAACATCCGTGTCCATCTGTGTCCATCAGTGGTTAAAAAAAAAGAAACCACAGATGCACACAGATGAACACAGATTTGCATATCAGAAAGTCACGCACAAAATGATTGTTTGTGTATTGGAGGTTCTAAACGATATTCATTAATTAAAAAACCACCATTTGGGTGCCACAGATTCATTCATGGTTAAAAACATCCGTGTCCATCTGTGTCCATCAGTGGTTAAAAAAAAGAAACCACAGATGCACACAGATGAACACAGATTTGCATATCAGGAAGTCACGCATAAAATGATTGTTTGTGTAATGGAGGTTCTGGGTGTTCGCACCATACCGGACATGCGCCTTTTCATTTTTCTCTAGCGTTTTATTACCAATCCATTTCAAGCAAGACGTGAAACGAACAATACCATGAAAAACATTCGTGTGAATTCGTGTCCATTCGTGGTTAAAAACATCCGTGTCCATCTGTGTCCATCAGTGGTTAAAAAAAAGAACCACAGATGAACACAGATAAACACAGATTTGCATATCAGAAAGTCACGCACAGAAACATGGGTAATGCATTTGAGGTTCAGTGCGTGGTCCGTTAAATAAAAACCCTTTATCTGGGTGTTCCATACTCAAAACGGATGTCTTGAATAACATTCGTGTCCATTCGTGTTCATTCGTGGTTAAAAAAGATCCGTGTCCATCCGTGTCCATCCGTGGTTAAAAAAGGACTCGTGTTAAGTGGGGATGGCTGTCTGCAGTGCTCTTACAGGCTTGGGTGTCCCTTGTTTTAAACCCTTTTATAGCCTACATATCATGCCGGTTGTTGGTGGCCATGGCGATTTTCCATTCCTTTCCCATTCGTTTCAGGACACAGATTTCGCGAAAGTGGTTGCGTTTGGGTGGGTCGCCCTTCTGGCGGATGGTCTCGGTTTGGAGCTCAACCCACGCGACTGCCATGGCGCCGTTGATATGGATGTCCATGTGTACAATGTCCCTTTTGTAGACGTGGGTGCCTCTGAATAAAAGCGTTGCTACGGTTGTCCACGTGCCCTTGAGAGGCGCTGTGGTGATTTTGAAATTGTCGTCGGCTACCTCGCCGTATTTGTGGGCGGGAAACAGGTTGAGCTTAACGGCATCGTCTAAAATGACGGAGTGCAGCCCTTGCAGATCTTTGTTGGACACACTTTCATTCATTTTCCTGATGGTCTCCCGCACAGCGATTTCATCGCCCTTTGAACCATCCTGGCTCCAGCCTGGGCAGGTGAGTAAGATTGAAATGAGAAGAAGTTTCATTGTAATCCCCTTAATGGTCTTTTATGTCCATATCAAAACATCAGCACGCGTTTGTCCATGGCCGGGTTGCTGTTTAAGCGCACTTTCCAACTGAACTCCTTCCTGCTCGGTTATTGATGCTCAGACTGACTGGCGGGTATGCTGATGGTGATGCCGCCAATTTCCGTCTTTCCGTGAAGGATCCATTGCTGTGATTCCGTGGAACCGATGACAATTTCCTGGCGTAAATACTCACGACCGCCTTCTTCGCGCACCACTTCAAAATTCAGCAGGTACTTTCCCGGCGGTAGTGGCTCACCGTCATCGCGCCTGATTTTGGAGTGAATGATGTACTTACCCGGTTTTCGCGTGGCCCCCGAAATACCATCCAGCTTTTCAAGGCTTTTGTGACCCAGCTTGCGCCACCACTGCCGCAAGTCCCTCAACCATTCGGGATCCGCGCTCCAGACCGACAGGGTTTGAATGCCCCTGCGTTCGGTTGTTTCCAGCCAAATGGAGACATAGGGGCGATGATAAACGGTTGTGGAAATGGTGGGTAAACTGAAGGTGATGGCAATTTCCTGTTCCTGGGGAACGGAATCGGAGAAGCAGAGCATGAGAATGAGATAATAAAACACGGAGTCTCCTTATTTGGGAACCCAAAAGGCATAAACAAGCCAGGGGATGAGTGTACCAAGGGTGATGAGTAAAAGGCCGGGCAGACGCCAGCTTTTCTTTTGCAATAATATCACCAATCCGGCAAGGGACATGAAACTGATGAACAGACCTGAAAGGTCGATCAGCATGGACCAGACACGACCGGAATGGCGGCCTTTGTGCAGGTTGTTCATAAGATTGATCATGGATCCGGTTTGCTTTTCAATGATAACGGACCCGGTATCAACCAGAACCACAGCAGTGGCAAATCCGTTTGGAAGAGGGTAGTCCAAAATGATTTCACCCTGTTCGTAATCAATATCCACATTTCGGGGGTGGCGATAGCCGGAAATGGAAAAAATGTACTCCTCCAGTTTCGGAATGGAGGGATTGCGATTCGCTGTGAGATTCAATGCAAAGGTTTCAGGCAGTTTGTGTTGAACCTGATCATAGCGATCTTTGTCATGAAACCAGTCTGGATGGTTGAGAAAAATGCCCGTGACGCAGAAAAAGATCAACAGGGTCAGGAAGAAAATGGAGAGGTAGACATGAATCAGGCGGCACCAGTGAAACAGGCGCCGTGCTGGTTCGGTTTTCGTCCAGGCCCACATCACCGTACAAGACCTGTGGGTGCGGCAAGGAACCGGCGAACGCGCTTATTCAGGCACATAGATTATTTCACCTGTGGCGAGCTGGTAGGCCGTGCCGACCTTTTTCCCTTTTCCCTGGCCTTTTTGTTCTGCCGATTTGTATTTATCGATTTTCTTTCCGTCTTTGACGATAATTTCCATGTCGGGCTGTCCGGGGTTGACGACCACCGTGGTTTTCTGATCTTTGAGCAGATCGGTCAAGTGCATGGAAGAAATGACGGCGACCATCAAGGCAACAGCGAAAACCATCGCCAGATCGAATAAATTGGCCATTCCGGAGAGCGGATCATCGTCGGATCCATGGAACTGTCGGTTCTTGAATCGCCTTTTCTTCATTGTTCCTGCCCTTCCTGACACAACTCGCAGGCGTAACTCAGAAAGTTAATATCTTCATTGGCCCAGCGCTGGTAGACCATTTGTATGATGAAACCGATAGCACCGATGAAAATCCCCACAACGGTGGTGGCAAAGGCAACCTGCATGTTACTCGCCATGGAATTAAAGTCACCGGAAGCCAGACCCAGTAAGGCCGGTCCCATGGGAATCAACGTACCCATAAGTCCCAGCATGGGCCCGATGCGCATCATGGTTCGGGTGAGTTCCTGCTTTTTGATGCAGTTCTGCTCAAAATCCGCGATGACCTTTTCACAGCGAACCGGATGCCAGTCCAGTTTGGACATCAGCTCGATGGACTGGATAACCGACCATCCACTTTTCTGATCCTTAATCCAATCCGGGTCGAATTTCGTGGTGGTCTGCAATTTTTCACTGCATTTGAGCAGAACGGTCTTGAGGTTCATGCGTTGGATGAACTGACCGAAAAAGGAACCAATGGTTACCAATGCGGCTATGAACAGGCACAAAAGAATGACGATAACGGGAATGAGCATTCCTGTTGTTATCCAGTATAGAATTTGACTAAGACTTTGCATGTCTCAACCTCCTGATGGTATTGAATAATAAATAGCCTGTTACGCCAAAGAAAAGGCTGCCGGCAAGGAAAAAGAGGGTGGGTTGTAATTCAACAATGAAAAAGGGTGTTTTCTCATAGGACTCTCTGAGCAGGAGAGGCAGGAACATGGCGACTAAAAGCTGGAAAAAAGCCATAAAAATCAGAATATTGAACTGTAGATTCCAATTAAAGAAAAGCCACCTGAACACCGCTGTCAAAAAGAGCGCAATCACAAAACAGCCAAGCGAAGTGAAGGTTGCTACTTTCAGAAAGCTCAATCCATCCATGAGGTAAAACATGGAGGCGTTGCCCAGTATGAAACCGGCAACGACCACCAGGCTGGGCATAAAAAACAGCAAATTCTGCCATTTCTTGATCTTGAGCCCAAAGTGACTGCGGATGATTTTAAAGGACAGGAGGGTTGTGACCAGTGACTCAAATACGAGCCACACGGCCATACGCTCCAGCCATTCCTTTTGGGTCAACAGTGTTTCTATCTGCACGAAACTGACTTGTTTCATGAAAGGATAAGAGAGAAAACCGATGAGTGAAATGACTGCCCAGTAAGCAGACCGGGTTTTAAAATCATCCAGCAGTGAACTTTTTACAATGGTGCTGAGGCCACCGAAAGTAAAAAGGATCAGGAACAAAATCCACATAATTAGTTATTTCCGCGTCCTTTAATGACACCCATAATAACAGAAACCGCCAGGATCAGAATGAGTATTGAAACGCCGATGACCGCGGTCATGTTATCCATGAGCGACTCTTTCAACGATTCCAGGCTGAACTCGTTTTGCTTGACGAGTACCTGTCCGGAAACGGCTTCTTCAAGATTGCCTGTCCTGACGTCGTCCAGAGCCTTCCTGTACGCTTCAGCTTTGGCAGGATCTACCAATTCGGCAATACGATCCTGAAGTTCCATGTTATCACAGACGAAACCACTGCAGCCAGCATCGAATTCCTCGATCAGCTCCACATGGATGCCCGCAATGTTCTCCAGGGTCTCTTCATCTGTATCCCAAAAGCCCTTGCGATTGGATTCCAGTAAAACAGCCGTCATTTCCTGCAGGGCGAAGGGGTTTACTTCCTTGAAGTACTCGCGAAGTCCCAGTTGATACGTGTCGTCAATGTAGACTTCATTCATTTGATCCCAAAGTTCGTTGTCAATGACGCTGGCTTTCATGGTGTTCCAGCCAAAGGCGTTCCGGAATATTTCGGCAAAACCCTCTGCGGAGGACATGCCGCCCTCATCGGTGAGAGCTTCAATGAATTGGGGGTTCAGCACGGTGGTTCTCGCTTCACTCCAAATAGCTTCATAAGCACCTTGAACTCTGGGGTCGTACTTGTTGCGTAGATCGCTGAAGTAGGCATCGGGATCATTTCCGGTTGTCTTTTGAATGGCGAGGTTGAGACCACCCATGAATTCATAGACGTGATCCAGTGACAGCGGTCCCCAGGTGTTGGACGATCGGCCGTGAATAATGGTGTCCGTGTTCTGCAGAGCTGCCTCGAAAATACCCGCCTGGTAGTGGCCCCAGTGGTCTTTCATGTAAATGGCACCCATGTTTTGAATGTACTGCTTGGCGATTTCATCTTCACTTTCCCATGAGTCGCCTTTTTCCACCATACCCATGATGCTGGTTCCGTAGTTGCCATTCACTCCGCCAAACACTCTGGCGAACGAGAATTCTCTGGCGTCCTGCGGCGCAAGACCTTTCTGTTTCATGACTTTTTCCGCTACAAGGGAACCGCGTTTAACGAAGTTGTCGCCTTCCTCTTCAACTTGGGAGGCTAATTTAACCGCTTTGTTGATGAGTTCGATGCGGCTGGCGGCAATATCGCGGAACTGGCCTGACGTTTGAACCACCACATCTATTCTGGGACGACCCAGGTTCTTTTGCTCCATGAGAGAGACATCCAGGACGCGGCCATGGCGGCCCCAGACGGGTTCGACACCCAGCGTATAGAGAATTTCTGCCACATCCAGACCCTGTGTGCGAATGAATTCACCTCCCCAGAGAGAAAAGGCAATTTTTTCGGGGAATTGACCGGTCTTTTCTTTCTTTGCCTGAATAAGGGCGTCAACCTGTTGTTTTGCCAGTTCCCATGTCTCCTTGGTTGGCGTTTGTTCGACATTGATGCTGTAGAGATTTCTGCCAGTGGGAAGGGTTTCCGGGTTGGAGAGCGTATCGCCGCCGGCCGACGGATCAATGTAGCCGCCATTTAACGCATCTTCAATCGCCGCCAGTTCCAGATGGTTGGACTCGATGAGCAGCCTTTTGTAATGGTCAAGCTGAGACAAGGAATCGTGAATCAGCACAAGATAGCGCGCGGCAGGCCCTAATTCCTCTTCTAAATCCTGCAGGAGTTTGCCATCCATCCTGTGTCCGGGGACGAGGTTCTCCTTGAAACGCCGGACCAGTTGGATTTGTTCTTTCGTGAAAAACTGATCGACATTCTGATTCCTGGCAACCTCTTCCAGTGCGTGTTTGGCGACGCTTCTTATGAGGAAGTCTTCGTGTACGGCATCATCCTTGTGATGATGGTGTTGTTTGTTGACCTGATTGTAGTATTTTTTGGGGCCCCATTCGATGCCTTGCTCACGCAGTTTATTGATCGCGTACACAATGGGTTCCAATGTAATCAGTCGGGCTGTTTCCTGGGCTTCTTCCTGTGTATAGGGCGTGCCCAGTGTGTATTGTCCATCGGTTATTCTGGTATGGGAAAGTTCATGCAGGTAACGGTGCACTTTTTCAATCTGTTCTGTGCCCATATCCTTGGCAGATTTTACGTCAGCCAGTCCCAGTTCTTCCAACATGTTCTCTTCGGTCAGGATAGAAAAAATAGACTTGGCGTATGTGTGTTTAATGGCTGCGTCTGAAGCCTCATTGTAGCGGTGAACCTTGTCGTTGAGCTGCTTGAGTTCATGAACCAGTTCCGCTTCGGTAAAAGGAGGTGTAAGGTGCGTGGTCAAAACAGCATAGGATCGTCTCTTGGCGATAACGCCTTCACCGATGTTATTGACGATATAGGGGTAGATATGGGGTTTATCCAGGATCATGCGGTCAGGCCAGTCTCTGTCTGACAGTGCCACCTGCTTCCAGGGTGTGAATTCCAGGTTGCCATGGGTGCCGAAGTGCATGAGGGCATCCGCTTTGAAGGTTTCGTGCGTCCAGAGATAGGAAGCCACGTAGGGATGAGGGGGTGCTTTTTTCACACCGTGTGTCATCACGTATTCATCTTCTCCCAGTGCCGACATGAGCTGGGGCAGTAAGACGATGTTGCCAAACTGAACGCGGGGAATATAGAGAACCGGCTTTTGATTTTCCATACCGCTCAGGTAATTGCCGGGAGCCTCTCCGTTAACTGCGATCAGTTCCTGAATCAAGTCGGGGTTTAAGTACTTGTCAAGCCATTGACGGTATTCTTCCGCGTCGATTATTTCCGGATTGCCCGATTCGATCCACTGCTCTATCCGGCCTTCCGCGTAGGGTTCAAACATGGGGCCCTCTTTTTGAATGCGTTCAAAAAAGGCTTCGGCGTTCTCTGGCAGGTCTCCGCAGTCGTAGCCCGCGTTTTTTAAGTGAACCAACGTCGCGTAAAGAGACTCGGCTACTTCCAGCCCGCTTGCCACCATGGCGTTTTTTCCCGGCCCTTTGTAGTAGAAGATAGCCACTTTCTTGTCTTTATTGTCCTTCCGCTTCAGGCTGATCCAGTTTTTGACGCGTGAAACAAACGTATCCAGTCGATCGGGAATGCATCGATTGATAAACAGACCGTCTTCGTTGGGATATTGAGCGCTCAGCGTGAAGGGGTCGATGCCGCCGTCAAGTTCGGGCATGGTAACACTCTGGCTCATGAAGCCACCCGTCATACCCTGTGGATCGGCGTCCCATTGTTCAAAGGGCTCCACAACTTTCAAGGGCGCCAGAATGGGGATGTTGTGCTCTTTAAACCAGTTGACTGCTTTTTGACCTTCTCCCATCATGAAACGACCATGAGCGTTCCAGATAATCAGATCGGCATCCGCCTCCAGTAGTTTCTGGAGTTTGTTTCGGTGAAAGGCCAGAGGGAAAACATTGAGACCCTGTTCTTCCAGTGCCTGTATCAGTTCCTTGATGTATTCCGCGTTGGTACTGAACTGATAGGTGTAGTTGGTGAGTATGGCGACGTTGGCCTGGTTTTCTTTCATCAACCCGTTCTTGATTTGATGGGCTTTAAATTCATCGCTGTTTTCAAAAACCTCATCCATTTGAGGGTGATAAAAACCGTGTTTCGGGATAATTTCGGCGGGAAGCACGGGGTGGGTTCCGATTTTTTTGCCGTCAAAGACCCGGCGACTGTAGTTTAAAAGTTCCCGGGTGTTTTTGATGCCGCCATTGAGGTAGTAAGGCAGGACATCTTTCTGCTCCTGTTCTGTCAGGTTACTCATGGGGTAGACCTTGCCGTTGGCGCGTACAACCAGTACCTTGGCGCCATCTTTACCCGCAGCAACCATGGTGTTTTTGATGTCATCCGTCATGCGAATGGCGTGACCGAACATGTAGATGGCGTCGTAACCCTTGAGCTCGGGAATAATGCCGTTTTCCGGCATAATGCGATCAATTTTATAGAGATAGGAGTCATCTGCCTTTAAGAAACGAGCATACTGATGGTCTCTCATGTTGACCAGGGCTACTCGGGTTGGTTCTAAAAAAGATTTATAGACAAAAAATCCAACTCCTAGAAAAATTATTAAGATAAGGACAGGTAATTTTTTGAACTTCATGTTGATTTCCTCTGATTTTTTTTGCTTGTTGCGCTGTTAAATAGTGAAAAGGCTCGAAAATACATTCGGGCCTTTTCTGTGGGAGTTGGAAACTAAATTGTCAGGGTTAGAAAGACGCTCTCAAAATCAATCCGTATGAGCGTCCGGGCTCTACATAGCCGAAATCATCGGACTCATCTAAAAGGTACTTGTCGGTTATGTTCTTGAAATAGAGCTGGGCTTCAAACATATCGTTAAAGCGCTTGGTCGCGAACAAGTCCAGGATGGAATACGACGGCAAAGATACCGTTGATAATTCGGAACCCGAGGTTAACTGCTTCCCGATATAACGCCCGTTGATACCGAATTTCATGTTCATGCCGCTGAAGAGATAAGCCAATCTGATGTTTCCGGACTGTTCAGGCTTGTAGAGAAGATCTTCATCGGTTGTGTCGTCCTTGGCATCGAGAAAGGTGAGTTGTCCACTCATCTGGAAACCACAGGGCGGATGATAATCGTATTCCAGTTCAACGCCGCTTGTGGAAGCCTTGTCGATATTGATTCCTTCGTAAATAGCCTGATGGCCTTCCTGCCCGATTTTGTTCCAGGCGATCATGTCTTTGATTTTATTGTCAAAGTAGATGGCTCTGAAATGGATACGTGCTCTTTGGTAATGGAATCCCACTTCCGCGTTTTTAGACGTTTCAGGCTTCAGGTCGGGGTTGCCGAAAAACTGGTGAGGACCAAATCTGGCGTGATAGTTAGGTGAAATCTGCTTGAGGGTAGGCGCGTTGAACGCTTCGCCGTAACCGGCTTTCAGGTTCCAGTTTTCAGTGAGTTCGTAAACACCGTAAACTCTGGGCGAAACTTCTGAACCGAAAAATTCGTGATCATCCATTCGAATGCCTGTTGTCAGTAACAGCTTTCCGGTTGACCACTCGTCTTGAATGAAGAGTGCCTGGTATTGAGCATCGTCTTCCTTGGTTGTCAAGGTCGCTGACTCAAGATGTTCTTTACGCAGTTCGCCGCCATAGGATAACCGGTGGCTGCCCATTTCGGAGTAAAAGCGCGCTTCCAAAACCTGGTTGCTTACAAGATCGGTAGATTTCTTGACGCGTCCGCTTTTATACGTGCTGATCGCGTCTTTGTCGATTTCAGAGTAGTACAGTTTGACGTCGGCCATTACCTTTGAAAAAATGCCTTTCCAGGCCAGGCTGAACTGCTGCTTTGCAAGGTCGTACTCACCCAGGTATTCCTTGCCTCTGCTCGAGGCGTCACGCCAGCGGTCGTCTTGTGTGAAGGTGGCATCGAAATTGATGAAATGGTTTTCGTTGAGTGTGACGTCAAGACCCGTGCTGACGGAGGTCACTTCGGAGCCCTCTATTTCGGAATAGGGAACATCCTGGAAGGGTACGGATTCGTTTTTAGAGTAGGTGGCTGCCACCTGTAGTGAAACCTTGTCACCTGAAAGCGGTCCTGAAGTGTAGAAACCAACCCGGGTGGATTCGCCGCCGCGATCATCTTCGCGGACACCGCCGCCCAATTCGATCGATGATTTCCACGATGGTGTGGCTTCTTTTGTGATGACGTTGATGACACCGCCCACGGCTTCAGACCCGTAAAGGGCCGACAGGGGACCTCTCACAATTTCTATGCGTTCAATGCTGTTGACAGGTATCCAGCTGTATTCAAAGTCAGAGTGACCCATAACGGCATTACTGGCCGCGATTCTCTTTCCGTCTATGAGAATGAGTGCGTGTTTGTCGTTAAGACCGCGGATGGTGATGGTTTTACGTCCGCCAACACCTTCTCCGCTGAAAAAGAGACCCGCGTGACCTTGAATGGCCTCGATTAAGTTGGTAGCACCCTTTTCCTTTATTTGCTCTTGAGATATAACGGTTACCTCGCCGGGCGCTTCACTTATCAGGCTCTCAAACCCACTGGCCGTTACTTGAATGGTTTCGCTTACTGTCTGTTCGTTTGTGTCTTTTTGCTCTGCTGCTTCATTGGATTCATTCATTAAAAATACAAGTAATAGTAGTTCCAAAAACATTCCAATTCCTCCTTCCTGTGCTTGGCAATTGAGACTCAGTCTCAAAAAAAGCAAGCAGATATTACCTGCTCTGGATTGCCATGTCAAGAAAAAAAAGAAAAGCGGCTCGCTTAGTTCACTATCGTGTCTTTTGCGTCATGGACAGGGTAAATGGCACAGTGGATGCGAGCACTTGAAACAGGTCTGTTTCAGCTTGGGCATTTATTGACACAAACTGGAAGAGCTGTATGCAGGACCGTATGATAAAGAATGATTTACCTGGTTGTATAGGGTCTGTATTCTTTAGGTTGCAGCATGAGATCCGGCTTGTGTTTTCAACAATTAAAGACGCAGAATGGCTTCAGGGCTGCTGGTCTGGAGTTAGAGATTCAAAATACCACAGAAAAGCGGTTTCACTGTTTCAATCGGTAATTTGGGGCTTCCTTGGTAATCATGACATCGTGCGCGTGGCTTTCATTGAGTCCCGCTTGCGAAATTTTTACAAAGCGCGCGTTTTCCCAAAGCTCAGGGACTTCCCGACAGCCTGAAAGACCCATACCCGCCCGAATACCGCCGATCATCTGATCGACAACGCCGGAGAGGTTGCCTTTGTAGGGGACTTGACCTTCGATGCCCTCTGGCACCATTTTTTCCAGGCGGGCGGTTTCTTCCTGGAAGTATCGGTCGGCACTGCCTTGTTTCATGGCGCCGATGGAGCCCATGCCCCGGTAGGTTTTATAGGTTCGGCCCTGATAGAGCACAATTTCGCCGGGACTTTCATCGGTTCCGGCAAAAAGCGAGCCGATCATGACACTGCTGGCACCTGCGGCCAGGGCTTTGGTGATGTCGCCGGAGAATTTGATTCCTCCGTCCCCGATGATGGGCGTATTGGTGGCTCTGGCTGCCTCGAATGCCTCTGATATGGCGGTAATTTGAGGCATGCCGGCACCTGTCACCACTCTTGTGGTGCAAATGGAGCCCGGCCCTATGCCGACTTTAACGGCATCGACTCCAGCCTGGATAAGATCCAGTGTGGCCTTGCCCGTTGCGACATTGCCAGCAACGAGAGGAACGTTAGGGAAGGCGTTTTTAATGTCTTTAATGGCATCGATAATGCCTTTTGAATGGCCGTGTGAAGAATCGAGAACGAAGACATCGACTTCTTCATCCACAAGTGCCTGGGCTCGACTCATCAGTTCGTCGCCAACTCCCAGCGCGGCACCTACCCGCAGACGTCCTTGCGAATCTTTGCAGGCATTGGGGTATTGAATTTTTTTCTGTATGTCTTTGACGGTGATGAGTCCCCGGAGATGATACCGGTCGTCCACGACCAACACTTTTTCGATGCGGTACTTGTGAAGGTACTTTTGAGCTTCGTCCAGGGTGGTTCCCACGGGGACAGTTACCAGTTTATCTCTGCCTGATGTCATGACATTGGAGACAGGTTGGCTGTAATTGGTTTCAAAGCGAAGGTCTCTGTTGGTAACGATTCCAACCAATGTGCCATCTTTGCCTACGACGGGAATACCTGATATTCGGTATTTCGCCATCATGTCTTCGGCTGCTTGAATGGGCTCATTCGGACTAATGACGATGGGATCCACAATCATGCCCGACTCCGATCGTTTAACCTTGTCAACTTCATCGGCCTGTCGGTTTATGGGCATGTTTTTGTGGATGAAGCCGAGTCCTCCCATTTGCGCGATGGCAATTGCCAGACGGTGTTCAGTGACGGTGTCCATGGCTGCAGAAACAATGGGGATATTGAGTTCAATATCCTTTACCAGCTTTGTCTTCAGGTTGACTTGATTGGGATGGATTTCTGAATATCCTGGAATTAGAAGAACATCATCAAATGTCAGGCCTTCAAGGACAGGGTGCTTTAACATGGGTCGACTCCTCGCTATTTTCTTCCGCAGCATTGCTTGTATTTCTTCCCGCTTCCGCAGGGACAGGGGCTGTTTCTTCCTATTTTGGGTTGATTCCGGCGAACGGTTTTCGGTTTGGAATCACCATCTCTACTGGCCATTTTCATGGCTTTGGCTTCTTCTTTTCTCTGTGATTTCATGCGATTGATGGATTCTCCACCGATTTGAGGCTGCATGAAGATCAGTGTTTTGGTGGCTTCTTCATCGCATCGATCCAGCAGTTCATTGAACATTTCAAAGCTCTGCTTTTTGTACTCGATCAGTGGGTCTTTTTGAGCGTAGCCGTGTAGACTGATGCCCTCCTTGAGCGAATCCATGTTTCTCATGTGATCTTTCCATTGTTGATCGATGAGGTAAAGCAGGATGAAGCGTTCGTGATCGGTAACCTTGTTTGCCGGTAACTCCAGCACGTCCCACTTTTCACAGTATTTTTCTTTGAGATCCCGGATAATTTGTTCTTTGAGTGCCTCTGGTTTTTCAAAGGGCAATTCGCTTTCGGCCTTGTAATTGAACTGTCCGAAAAGAATATCCTGGAATTTCTTTTGATTGTCCTTGTTGAAACCGACCTTTGTTTCCAGAAAAGCGTTAATTTGATAATCGACAATGGCTGTCGTGCGGTCGAAGAGGTAATCACGCGGTGAGCCGTTTAACAGGTCTCTTCGAAGCGCATAGAAGGTGTTTCTCTGCTTGTTCATGACATCGTCATAATCAAGTAAGTGTTTCCTGATTTCAAAGTTGCGGCCTTCCACCGATTTCTGGGCTCTTTCAATGGCTTTATTGACCATGCCGTGTTCAATGGGTTTGCCCTCTTCCATGGAGCGTTTCATGAGTCCCTGCATGCGAGGGTTGCCGAAATGCTTCATGAGGGTGTCTTCCAGAGACAGGAAGAAACGGGTGGAACCGGGATCGCCCTGACGACCTGAACGACCGCGAAGCTGATTGTCAATTCGTCTGGACTCGTGGCGCTCCGTACCCAGAATGGCGAGCCCGCCCAGAGCCAGCACTTGTTCTTTTTCCTTTTCACAGACCGCCTGATACTTGGCCAGAACCTGGTTGTAATCCCGGTCGGGATTGTTTTTTACTTCTGTTTTGGCCAGCATTTCAGCGTTACCGCCGAGTATGATGTCGGTACCGCGACCCGCCATGTTGGTCGCAACCGTTACGGCATTCAATCGGCCGGCCTGTGAGACGATTTCCGATTCCATAGCGTGATATTTGGCGTTTAAAACAATGTGTTTGATGCCCCGCTTCCGTAATTTCTCACTGAGCTCTTCCGAAGTTTCAATGGCGATGGTACCAACCAGAATGGGCCGGCCTTTTTGGTGCAGGGTTTCAATTTCCTGAATAATGGCGGCAAACTTTTCGGCGGTGGATTTGTAGATCTGATCGTGATGATCGACCCGTCGGTTGGGTCGGTTGGTGGGAATGACGAGGACTTCCAGACCGTAAATATTCAGAAATTCCGCTGCTTCTGTTTCAGCGGTACCGGTCATACCCGAAAGTTTCTTATACATTCTGAAGAAGTTCTGGAAGGTAACCGTGGCAAGAGTTTGCGACTGTTGCTGAATTTTGACATATTCTTTCGCTTCCAGGGCCTGATGCAGACCGTCAGAATAGCGGCGGCCAGGCATTTGCCGACCTGTCTGCTGGTCGATGATAATGACTTCCTTGCCGCCTTCTTTACTGTCGCCAACCAGGTAATCCACGTCTCGCTTAAAGAGGTAGTGGGCTTTGAGGGACTGTTCCATGCAGTGCAGGATTTCGATATTGCTGGGATCGTAAAGATTGGATATTCTCAGTATTTTTTCCGCTTCGCGAATACCTTCTTCGTTTAAAAGGGCATGGGAGTCTTTTTCATCGACTGTAAAGTGCAAATCTCTTTTGAGTTTCTTGATGACTTCGTTGGCATCGTAGTACTTGCCGATCTTGTCCTCTGAAGGTCCGGAAATGATGAGAGGTGTACGGGCTTCATCGATCAAAACGGAGTCGACTTCGTCCACAATGGCATAATTGAAACCTCTTTGGACAAAGCTGCCCGTGGTGAATTTCATGTTGTCCCGGAGATAGTCAAAACCGAATTCGTTGTTGGTGCCGTAGGTGATGTCGCACTGATAGGCTCTCTTGCGCTCTTCATCCGACAAGCCGTGGACGATCAGGCCAACGCTCAAACCCAGCCATTTGTAGAGCTTGCCCATCCATTCCGAGTCACGGGAGGCCAGATAATCGTTGACGGTGATAACATGAGCACCCTTGCCTTCCAACGCATTGAGGTAGACAGGCAGTGTGGCGGTCAGTGTTTTACCCTCACCGGTTTTCATTTCAGCAATGGTGCCTTTGGCTAAAGCAATTCCACCGAGCAACTGAACATCGAAGGGCCTCATGCCCAGGACGCGAATGGCTGCTTCTCTTACCGTGGCAAATGCTTCCGGTAAAAGGTCATCCAGCGTTTCTCCTTGATTCAAGCGCTCTCTGAATTGAACGGTTTGCTCTTTGAGTTCCTCATCAGAGAGAGCTTTAATCGAGTCTTCAAGGTCATTGATCTTGTTGACAAGAGGTTGGAGTTTTTTTAACTCTCTGGAATTTTTATTTCCAAATACTTTGCTTATGGCTTTTAACATGTTGTCTCCGGCTTGTTCTTCGTCGTCACCCCGCAATGAATGACGCTATTCTATTACATGAGGATAAAACCTGAAACCCCTAGCTTGTTTTGAATTCTTTCAGGGGCTGTGTTTCTTTTACGGAAAAGGCAGGTGTAAGGGTTATAGGTGGCTGTTGTTTTGTACAGAAAATAAAAAAACCCCGGTAAAAACCGGGGTTGAATGACCCAAGGAAAAACCGTTAGAGCGGTCGTATATCTTTGATAATGTATTTCATAGGGTTGACAGCTTTCTTGTTCTTGTGAACTTCGTAGTGTAAATGCGGTCCGGTCGAGCGTCCTGTACTGCCGACATAAGCCACCAGGTCACCCTTTTTCACGCGTTGCCCTTTGGATACATTGAACTTCGAGAGGTGAGCGTATTTGGTGACAATGCCGTTGCCGTGATTGATGACCAGCATTTTTCCAAATCCGCCATTTCGCCCTCGTCCGGTTACCACACCGCTTGCAGGAGCGTAGACAGGTGTTCCGTGGTCACACGAGATGTCCAGGCCTTTGTGGAACGTGCGCTTTCCGGTGAAGGGATCTTTACGGTGCCGGAATCCGCTTGCAAACCATCCGTTGGCAGGTAACAAGGAGGGAATGGCATCCAGCATGTCCCTTTTGGTTTTATAGGTTTCCTCAACAGAGCTCAACCGCTGCTCGACTAACTCCGCCTTTCTGTTGAGCATGGAGAGATCGCTTCTCATGTAGCTGTTCAATTCGTTGTTAAACAATTCAGGAGAGGCATCCATGTCGCTGCTCACTTCAGGGCCGCCTAAACCTACGTTCTGCTGCCCGCTGTCTTCAGCTCCGACGAGTTGAGCCAGTTCGGAGGATTTAGCTTCAAACAGTTGCAGCTTGTTTTCAAATTCAATGGCTGCTTCCCGGTAATTTTCGATCTCCGCAATGAGCGTGCTGTTCTTGGTTTGAGCTTCCTGTAGTTTCTCGATCGCCAGGCCGTTTCGTATGAACAGGGTCAATAAAAACACAGCGCCTATGCAGACGAAGGACGAAGTTCCTATCACGGTTTTTACCAGAGCTTTAGGCAATCGGAACTGCCGGCAAGCTTCATGGTTACCATTAAAAACCATGATTTCGTAATACTTTGTTTTTTTCATGCTTTCTAACTTATTCTCGCAGGCAAGCCAGTTGGTTTTGCCTTGATACGTATTTATTTTTAACAGGCGACAAACGCCGTAACGCAGCATACTACCAAAAAAAAGATCAAGACGCTATCTTTATCTTTTCCGAGCATTCTGCGCTGTAGTGGAACAAAGGGCAGCCCACTGTTTCACCCTCTGAAAGCAGTGTAGAACGATCGCTTTGTTCTACTCTTCCAGTTCTTCTTCAAATTCCTCGTCTTCTTCCAGATCGTTGGGGACACCCAACAGACTGCAATAGCCACCGTAAATACTCAGTTGAGCTTCCTTAGCCTGCTGGAGTTCAGCGATTTTTTTCTTGATTTTATTGAGCTCAACCTCCACTTCCTGGTCAATTAAGTCTATTTCCGCACGGGTTTCGTCCTTTAACTTTTCATATCTGGCTTGGCGTTCACTGTCCATTGTCATTCTCCTTTTTCTTTCTTTTCGGGTTGATCAACAGGTGGTTGGTCATCTTCCAGTTGATTCGCTTTTTTGAATTCCTCTAGCTTTTTCTTCTTGGCGATTTTCTTTTGTTGCAGTTCTTTCAGTCGCGCCTTCAATTCATCGATGGATTCAGGCTGATCAGGGCTTTTCACTTCTGTGTTTGCGGTTATGGACGTGCCATCCGCTTTTTTCTCGGTTTCGGCATTTTGATTTTCCGGTTGGGAAGCATCTGTGCTTTCAGCTACTGCCGGTTGAACCGGTTCTTGAGATGGGACAGGTTCATTGGCAGTCTTTTCATTCATTTTCTCAGGCATGGTTTCCGGACCGGATGGTGTTTCTTCTGTTGGTACAGGGCTTTCTTCTGTTGGCAGACTTTCAACGGCCGGCAGGTCGCCTTCTACTGCTTGTACGGGCTTTTCCATGCCAGGGTCGGGCTGTTCAATGGGTGGTTTTTGACTGATTTTCGGTTCTTGTTCCTCAGCTTGAGGTCCCAGGAACTTGTAACCGAAATAGAGGATCACCGCAAGGATGGGAATAAGGATGGCAACCCAGACCCAGGGGATCGCTCTCTTGCTGCTCAGACCCTGAAGGGATTCTTCCTTGTGTTTTTCCACATCATCTTTGTCGGGAAGAATGACGGGGGCTTTATCTTTATCAGGTGCCTTTTCTGCATGTGATCGTTTTGCTTCAAATTCAGATATTTTCTGATTGTCTTTCGCGTCTATATACGTCATAAAATCAACCACATCGGATTCGGTCACGTGGATTTTTTCTGATTTCATGTAGTTTTTAAGCTCAAGTTCCAACTCGCGGGCAGTCGAGTATCTTTGGTTCGGATCTTTCTGCAGCGCTTTGAGAATGATCTTCTCGAGTTTGACGGGAACGGCAGGATTGATAGCTCGCAGTTGGGTGAAATCTGCTTCCCTGACTTTCTTGAGGATGGAAAGCTCGGAATCACCGTCCACCAGCCTCTTCGCTGTCAGGCTCTCATAGAGTAAGTTCCCGAGGCTAAAGATATCGGAGCGGTGATCGATGGGTTTCCCCTCAGCCTGTTCCGGAGACATATAGAGCAGTTTTCCTTTGAGAGATCCGGCAACCGTATTGGCCGCTTTAATGCTGGCCTTGGCAATTCCAAAGTCAACCAATTTGATTTCGCCCTGATTGGAGATCAGGATATTTTGTGGCGAAATATCGCGGTGAACAAGGTGCAGAGGTTGATTTCTGGAGTGGTCTTTTTTCTTGTGGGCGTATTCCAGTGCATCGCACAGCTTCACGCCAATAAACATCACGATAGAAGGCGGTATGACAACGTTGACGGATTTGCAGTAGTTGAGTATGGCCCTCAGGTTTTTACCAGCCACATATTCCATGGCGATGAAAAAGGTATCTCCGAATTTGCCCAGTTCATAAATTTGCGCGATGTTGGGATGGGTTAAATTGGCTGCAACTTTTGCTTCGTCAATGAACATGGTGACAAATTCGTCGTTGTCAGAGAGGTGAGGGAGAATTTTTTTAATGGCGACGATTTTCTCAAAGCCCTTTTCGCCTTTTAATCTCGCCTTCCAGACTTCGGCCATTCCTCCAGTGGCTATTTTCTCGATAAGTTCGTAATCGTTTGCTTTGGAGTTCATTGCTTCCGACATTTGTGCCGTACTCGCTTTAAAGTCTGGCTGAGCGTCACTCTGGGCTTTATCTTGCAGAGGTTTTTCTTTGGGAGCTGACGGTTTCGTTACCTTCACAGATGCAGCAGATAAATCTGTTTGTTTAAAAGGGCCTGCTGGAGTGGCTGTTTTTTTGCGTCCCACTCCCTTTTCAATGTCGCTGATCAAATCGCCAAAGATGTCTTTGGAAGAGAGTTTGTTGCGATCTTTCCTGCTGGACTCAACGGCTCCGACTTTAAAAAGAGCCTGATCTTTTGAGCTTTGTTTTCGCCGTTTCTCGGTTTTCAACTTATTGAGTTCTCTCTTCAGTTCTTCGGTATTGACCTGGATGGTTGAAGTGAGAGAGAACTCCGGCTTTTTCTTCTTGGTTTTTCCCGATAGATCCAGACCGCTGAGCGTTTGTTCCAGTTTCTCTTCAATGGAATGAGATTTCTTGATGTTTGTTTCCGCTGGAACTTCAGCTAGAACCAATTTAAGCAGTTCGGTGTGTGATATGGGTTTTTCGATTAAATTATTGGCCAGGAATTTCTCTTTGGCCTTCTTTCTGTTTTGTTGGCCCTTGTAGACAGACGAACAGACAAGAATGGGTAGGTCGGGTCTTCTTTTTTTGATCGATCTACAAACGGTAAAACCGTTGATGTCTTCCAGTTGTGAATCGATGAGACAGATATCGGGATCGGCTTTTAAAGCGTATTGAAAAGACTGCTTTCCTTTTTGTGCTTTAATGACCGCAAAACCGTTCTGTGTGAAAAAGCGACTTGTGGTGTTGAGGTGTTGTTCATCGGAATCCGCAATAAGCAGTTTGCATTTTTTTCTCATATATCGTAGTGCCTCGTATCACAAGCTGAAAAATCTCTTTGTTCCATTGATAGCATATTTTACAATAACTTGTAAATTGAAACCTGTATATTCTCTTTCACTCTATTGAAGAAAATACGTCGGGTGGATATTAATGAGGTAGTAGATGTTTTATTTTCTGTTTTTATGTGGTTCGATTTTTTTGTCAGATTCCATTTGTGTTTTGCCTGCACAAAGTGCAAAAGACCAGAATTTAATATGTAAGAAAGACACATTGATGATGACTGACAAGTCTTTTGCCGTGACATTGAGGTTTCTTCCGCCGGGAGAATTTCAAATGCGATGCAAGGATAAGGGTTTATCCGAGGCCATTCTGAAGAAAGAGAAAGCCTTATTTAATCAGTGGATTTCACTTGAATGCACGGTTGTCAATGAGGGTGCGGAAGCCATTTTTTTAAACCCGCTTCACATACAGATCGTCGATAACAACAGACCTGTGGGAAATTTACTGGAGCCGGGTTTTTTTTCAATTAAAAAAGATAAACCCGAATCAGGTTTACAGGCATTCAGCGGACTGTTTGACAAGAGCGGTATCGAAGTTCCTGCCGGTGAAACCAGGCGACGTGTGTTAACATTTCAGCCTCTTGGAGGGTCATTTCCCCTGAGAACCCTTGATTTCATCATCTATCATTTTTATGTGGGAATGGAAGATTACAGATTAAAAGGGCAAATCACACTTAAATCATGTTCAACCAAGTGAAGTTTAGCCATGCGCCAAACCCTGTTTTTAAGAACGCCGTGCTCTTGACGGGTGCTGGAAGGGTGCTTTTATCTGTTTGCATTGTCGTGACACCGTACGTTAGGCGGTTTCTGAAAACTGTTTGGAGTGTCGCGTTCATGGCGGGCTGCTCCTTTTTGGCTCCTGTTTTTTCAGATGAAGAAATCAGCATTCAGGCAACCCGGACTGAACACTCCCAGGGAGTGACCCTGCTAAGCGGCAACGTCCGTTTTCAGAGTCCGGGCAGGTACTTGCTGACTGCTGATGAAGCGTCTTATACCAACGAAGAGGGCGCTGCCGAGTTGAGGGGAAATGTTAAAGTCGATTTTTATTCCAATGCGGGGCTCATAGAAATAGCGTCGCAGTATGTGGTTTACAATCTAAAAACGAGATCGGGGATCTTCGATCAAGTGGCCGTGCAATTCGGAGAAGATTATCATTTTTCGGGTGAGCGGATTGAACTTCATGAAAACGGTCACTACCATTTTTTTAACGGCATTTTAACCGCGTGTAATCAGGCATTGCCTCAGTGGTCCATGAAAATAAAGGAAGCCATTCTCGTTCCCGAAGGGTATTCCAGACTCAAGGGAACCACCTTCTTCCTCAAAAAAGTGCCGGTTTTTTACTTTCCGTATTTAATTCTTCCAACCATGACCCGGCGTCAATCCGGTTTGCTGATCCCCGATACGGGACACTCACAGCGGAATGGTACTTTTTTCAAAATACCCTACTACCTTGCCCCACAACCCAATTGGGACATGACCTTGACTCCCGGGTATTACGATGTTTCCGGACCCGTTGTCGATTTTGAGTTTCGCTATCATACCAGACCTTTTCAGCAGGGAAAGATCAGCGGTTACGCTATGCAGGATCAGGTCATCAAAGAAGGTATGGCAGTGTATGAGGCAGGAGAAAGAGTGTCGTCCAACCGCTACCGATACAGCCTTTCCCATCAACAGAGAATGAAACAAGGCGCTCTCTTGTTGAGCGCGGAACAGGGGTCCGATTACCAGGTGGAGTGGGATTTTGTTGAAGACATCAATTCGGGCCGAATCAGATCGTATTATTACGATTTATGGTACGGCCGTGAATGGAAAAATCAGTATTTTTCCATCTGCGCCAATGATTCCAGATACATTTTCTCGGATCAGTCGGGTATTGGTGAGATACAGCGACTGCCCTCTCTCAACTGGCTTGTCCCCTCGCAGCATATCGGCAAGGGTTTCTATCTCAAGAGCAACGCCCATGTGGATATCATCGATTTTAGTGAAATTCTGCCCGAGCAGGCAGAGGGCACGGTGCACTATTCGCTGAATGCCGCTATTGAAAGGAAAGGCAAAATAGGTCCTTATATTTTTATGAACTACGGCCTTTCTCTTCTCGCTTCCTCTCACAATGACAATAAAGACAAAAGGTCCGGCACCTCGTTTGTGGCCGGAACGCTGGAGATGGTGGGCCCCAAGCTCTACAAATCCTATCGCTCGGATTCACTGCACAATTACCTTACCTACGGCTTTTCAAGCCGTTACAACTTTCGAGACTCTCGGGATTTCGATATTTTGCTTGAATTTGATGAAAACGACGTGTTTTTCAATGAACAGATTAAAGGCCTCGATACATCGTGGTTTATCAGGTCATCGCTTTTCAAGGTTTCTTCTAAATCGCATTCTTCTCTGCTGGAAATAGAAATGAGAAAGAAGGTCAATACCGATACCAGGCAATCCCCGCTTGAAATCGCATTCCGGGTTCCCGGAATTTACGGCCTGCATTTCAACTCCCTTATTAAATATCAAACAGATGAGCGCAAGTTTGACCTTCTCTCTTTTTACGGCAGTGCGAAAAAGGGGAACTGGAAAGGCTACGCGGGCTATGTCCGTCGTCAGATTGATATGGCGGATCAGGACAGTATTATTTTGAGAACGGACTTGACTTTGCCGAGATGGAAATCCGGTTTACACGCTGCCATCGATTATGATTTCTTGAAAAACGAATTCAAGAGTCAGCAGTTGGCCTACAAGCTGTTCGGCCAGTGTATGGGCATGCAGATCTCTTACAATGAAACACCTGAAGCGGGAACCAGTGAAACGAAAAAATGGTATCGATTGAGTTTCCAGTTCAGGAGCCTTGGAGAGATCGGATCCAAGTTTTAACTTTTATCAGCTAGAGTTTGCGATAAAAGAGAAAGCGTTCAACGCCAAAGGGATCTTTTTCCCACGTGAAATTGCCCTCAAACCGCCTGGCATCCAGCCACGGTTGCAGGAGTGTGGAGTGACAATGACCCAGCTCAAAGGCTGCCAGCGCTCGAGGCCTTAAATGCTCGTCGAGTTGACTCAATATGGTTTTGACATGGGCCAGACCGCGATCCTCACTGTAGAGCGCCATGTGAGGTTCGTACGAGAGAACCTGCCGATCCACATGCTCACAACCCGCGACATAGGGAGGGTTACACAGCAGGATGTCGAATGTTCTGTCTGGCGGGATTTGTTCCCAGAGATTGGAGTGTACGAGCTCCACTCTCTCACGCAGATGATGTCGAACGGTGTTTTCTCTCGCAAGACAGAGAGCCTTTTCTGATAAGTCAGCTAAAACTAAATGGGACTTTTTGAAGCTCAGCGCGAGGCTCAACCCCATAACGCCTGATCCACAGCACATATCCAGAATGAAATCGGTCGATATTTGCTGGATCCTGATGCGTTCGCGGACCATGGCGCACAGGGCTTCTGTTTCGGGCCGGGGAATAAAACTCCTTGAATCGCTCTTGAAATCCCACTCGAGGAAACTGATCTCACCCAGTATGTAGGCCAGGGGTTTTCCGTTTTTAAGGGCTTGTGCGGCTCGATTCAAGTCGCGGAGTTCCTGCTGAGACAGTTCCCTTTCGGGCTTGAGGTGCATTTCAAGTTGCGAGAGTCCCGTGAAATGAAGAATTAAATGGCGAATTGTCTGCCGGGGATGAGGGAAATGCTCACCGGGAAGCTGTCGACTCCAGTGCTGGATGAACTCAGTCAGGGTCATTCCTGGAACTGCTCCTGAATGCGTTTGGCCTCGAAGGCGGATCGACAGGCTTTGATCATTTCACTCATGTCACCCTGCATGAATTGCTCAAGGCGGTAGAGTGTGAACTTAATGCGATGATCCGTCACGCGGCCTTGAGGGAAATTATAGGTTCTGATTTTTTCGGAGCGATCTCCACTTCCAATCTGTGTTTTCCGTTCCGCGGCAATCTTGTCGTGCTGCTGCTGGGTTTCCAGTTCATACAGCCGCGATCTCAGAACTCTCATGGCCTTTTCCCTGTTTTTAATCTGGGACTTTTCATCCTGACAGCTCACCACCAAGCCGGTCGGTAAATGAGTGATCCGAATGGCGGAATCCGTTGTGTTGACGTGCTGACCTCCCGCTCCTGAGCTCCGAAAACGATCGATCCTCAAATCGTTCTGGTCGATGACGATATCGATATCTTCCGCTTCCGGCAGCACGGCTACCGTGATGGCGGAAGTGTGCACCCGGCCTTGCGTTTCGGTTTGCGGAACCCTTTGAACCCGGTGAGTGCCGCTTTCAAACTTAAGGGCGCTGTAGACATTTTTACCTTCGATGACGCAGGTTACTTCTTTTACCCCGCCAACGCCTGTTTCGCTGATACTGCTGATACTCGTTTTCCAGCCTTGGGAATCGGCAAACCGCGAATAGGCGCGAAACATTTCAGCTGAAAACAGGGTGGCTTCATCTCCGCCGGTGCCCGCCCGTATTTCCAGAACAACACTCTTGCCGTCGTTGGGATCCCTGGGCAGCAGAAGCCGTTGAAGTTCCTTGAACTTGACGGGCAGCTGGGCCTTGACTTCGGGCAGACTCTCTTTCGCCAGTTCAACAATGTCGGGCTCTTCGTCCGGGCATGACAGCACTTCCTGGTACTCGTCGTACTCCGCTTTAATGGCTTTATACTCTTTGTATGTGGTTACGATCTCATCCAGTTCACGGTGCTTTTTGGCTAACTCCTGGTAGCGCTTGTTATCCGATATGATTTCCGGGTCGCTCATCATCTCGAGAAGTTGTTTAAAACTGGCTTCAATTTGGTCTAATTGTTTCAATACGGTTTGATGTGTGTTCAATTTTTTCTCCGTGTGCTTGTTATGCCGTGCCTTTAATGGCTAGGATGGATGCGAAGTTAAACCATTTATGAAAAAGATGGGATGACTGGAATCCCGCTTTTTCAAGAAGTTCCTCGTATTCTTTGACGCTGTAGGGTATCAGTACGTGTTCCAGACTGGCTCGTTTATTGGCCAGTTCGGTGTCAGTGTATCCGTTCTTCTTTTTGAAGTTGTAGTAGATATCGTGGAATTGGCTGCTTATTTTCGGAACACTCTCCAGGACCTTTTCAGAGAGGATCAGAATTCCGCCAGGCTTGAGCTGGGTCCATATTTTGGCCATGAGTTTTTCGCGTTGAATGGGTCTGATGAACTGAAGTGTGTAATTCATAATGACGACAGATGTGTTTTCCAGATTGTAGTCAAGGATATCCCGGCATAACAATTCGACAGGTGCTTCCGGTATGTTTTCTTTCAGAAGTGTTCTGGCTTTTTCAATCATGTGTGGTGAACTGTCAACACCTATTTGCCTGGCAATTCGATCTCCCATAGCACAGTGAATTTTGGCAAGAAGGGTTCCCAGTGAGCAGCCCAGATCCACGATACAGCTCGAAGGTTGATAGTAGATGCGGATCAGTTCCAGGATCATATCCTGCAATTCACGGTATTGGGGAATGGATCGGTTTAACATATCGTCGAAAACACCCGTCACACTGTCATCAAACTGGAAGCTGCCCCACAAAGGCTGCGTGTTTTGAAAGAGTTGATCTTTGGTCATGGTTTTATTCCGTGCTGTTCACTCAGCAGCCTGTCAAAATAATGAATAGTTGCTTTCAATCCCTCCTCCAGGTCCGTCGTGGGCTGCCAATTCAAACACTTTTTGGCTTTGGAAATATCGGGTTGTCTTTTCAATGGGTCATCCTCGGGAAGTTGGTGATAGGTGATCACGGAATTGGAGCCGGTCAACTCGATCACTTTTTCTGCCAGCTCGCGGATGGTGTTTTCCTTCGGGTTGCCAATGTTGATGGGCCCGGTGTAGGGGGCTTCCCAGGCCATGAGTTTCATGATCGCTTCCACCAGATCGGTGACAAAACAGAATGAACGCGTTTGGGATCCGTCACCGTAGATGGTAATAGGTTCATTTTTAAGTGCTTGTATAATGAAATTAGAAACCACTCTGCCGTCATTGACGGCCATTCTGGGACCGTATGTGTTGAAGATGCGTCCAATGCGGATATCGACCGATTCCTTTAAGTGGTAGTTGACCATGAGGCTCTCGGCGATTCGCTTGCCTTCATCATAACAGCTTCTTGGGCCGAGACAATTCACATGGCCGATGTACTCCTCGGGTTGCGGATGAACTTCCGGATCACCGTACACTTCCGAAGTGGACGCCTGAAAGATACGCCCCTTGACGCGTTTTGCCAAACCAAGCATGTTGATCATTCCGATGGTATTGGTTTTAATGGTTTTAATGGCGTTGAACTGATAGTGAACAGGCGAGGCCGGGCATGCCATGTTGTAGATTTGATCGACTTCGAGAAACAGGGGATGAACGATGTCGTGTCTTATCAGTTCAAAGTTGCAGTGATCCATTAAATGCAGAACATTTTTCTTGGAACCCGTAAAAAAATTGTCCACTGCAATGACTTCGTTTCCCTGTTCCAGAAGTTGCTCGCAAAGGAAACTTCCCAGGAAACCCGCTCCACCTGTTACTGCTACTTTCATTTTTTTTCTCCTGTTTTAATGTTACAGCGTATTATAGCAACATGCCTTAATGATCAAGGTTCTCTTTTGGGTGTCCATTTTCGCAGTCTCAGTGCATTGGTCACAACGGAAACGGAACTAAACGCCATGGCTGTGCCCGCAACCATTGGGTTCAAGAAGCCCGCGGCTGCGACAGGAATGCCCAACATATTGTAAAAAAGAGCCCAAAACAAGTTTTGTTTGATGTTCTTCATGGTCGCGTGACTCAAATTCAGGGCATGAGGCAGGCGCGACAGCTCGCCGTTCATGAGAATGATGTCAGCTGTTTCCATGGCCACATCCGTTCCGGTTCCAACGGCAATGCCGATATCGGCACTCGCCAGAGCGGGTGCGTCGTTAATGCCGTCGCCCACCATGCCGACGATGTGTCCAGATGCTTTGAGATCCTTGATTTTTTCTGCTTTGCCTTCCGGAAGAACATTGGCATAGATATGTTGAATGCCCGCCGATGCCGCGATGCTTTTGGCCGTGCGCTCGTTGTCTCCGGTGATCATGTAGACCTTCAGATCAAGATCAGTGAGATCCTCCACAACCTGTTTCGCTTGAGGTTGAATCTCGTCCGCCAAAGCCAGGATACCGATAACGGATTGGCTGTCCGCGACCGCGATAACCGTTTTGCCCTGACCTTCAAGACGGTCGATGTCCGCCCTGAAATGAGATAGATCCATTTGGTTTTCGGCCATGAGCCTTTGATTGCCGATTGTCAACTTTTTACCGTCCATGCTGCCACTGAGCCCTTTACCCGGGTAAACCACAAAGGAATCAATTTTTCCCAGCTCTCCCAGTTCTTGAGCTCGTCTGGTTATAGGCAGACTCAACGGGTGTTCAGAATGATACTCCAGAGAACCCGCCAGATGCAGCAGTTCATCTTTGGACAGGGGCTCTTTTGCTAAAATGTCGGTTAGGGCGGGTTGACCGGTCGTTAATGTGCCGGTCTTGTCAAATACCATCGTGTCCAGATTGTGAGCCTGTTCCAGGTGATGACCGCTTCTGAACAGGATCCCGAAATGAGCGCCTCTGCCCGTGCCGACCATGATGGAAGTGGGTGTGGCAAGACCCAGCGCGCAGGGGCACGCGATCACGAGAACAGAAACCATGTTGATAATGGCCTGGGTAAAGTCACCCGGTTCCAATAATGTGATCCATACTATAAAGGTGAGGAAAGCCAGACCAATTACCACAGGAACAAAGAAACCGGAAATTGTGTCCGCGAACCGCTGGATGGGTGCTTTTTGGCTTTGAGCTTCCTCGACAATGTGAATGATCCGGGCCAGGACGGTCTCTTCTCCCACCGCGGTGGCGCGATAAGTGAAGGAACCCGATAGGTTGATTGTGGCACCGGTGACCGTCATTTCCTCTTTTTTGTCAACGGGCAGACTTTCACCTGTGATCATGGATTCGTCAATGGTTGTTTCCCCGCTGAGAATGACGCCGTCAACGGGTATTTTTTCACCGGGTTTGACCCGGAGCAGGTCGCCGGTCAGGACCTCGTTTAACGGGACGAGGGTTTCTTTACCGTCTTTTATCACGCGCGCTGTATCGGGTCTTAACTCTAAAAGGGCGTGAATGGCCTGTGTTGTTTTGCCTTTTGCTCTGGCTTCCAGTATTTTACCCAAAAGAATGAGCGTAATCAGCACGGCGGAGGTTTCAAAGTACATGGGACCGTCCACCCAAATGTTGTAGACACTGAAAAAATAGGCCGCAGAGGTTCCCAATACAACCAGGACATCCATATTCGCGGCAGCTTGACTCAGGTTCTTGAAAGCTCCACGGTAAAAAGGCCAGCCCGCGATAAATTGAACCGGAGTGGCCAACAGCCACTGGGTTTCGGGCCGCATGAGCCATTTGGGATACCAACTCCAGTTAAACATGTGGGCAAACATCGTCAGGAACAGGGGAACGGCAAGCAAAAGAGAGAAGAGGAAGCGCGTGAGAAGGTAACGCTCGGATTGGCTTTCAAGCGCTCGTTCGGCCGTTTGAGGGGAGGATGCCGCAGGCAGACGCGCCTTGAAACCCATTTTATCGATGGTGTTTCCAATTTTGGAAGTGGTGATCATATCCGGCAGGTAGGCTACTTTTGCCTTTTCAGTGGCCAAATTTACCTGAACAGACACTATGGCCGGGAGCCTGCCCAGCTTTCTCTCTATCCGGGCTGAACATGCCGCGCAGCTCATACCTGAAATTAGGAATTCCGCTTCGTCTAAACGGACTTCAAATGCCATTTTTTGAATGAGTTGGATGATCTCTGAGACGGCAATGACCTTGGGATCGTAATCTACTTGCGCCTTTGACGTGGCGAGATTGACAGAAGCCTGCGCAATGCCCCCGGTTTTTCCCAATTTGCGCTCGATGCGATTGGAGCAGGCGGCACATGACATGCCTCCAATTCTCAGATTTAATGTCTTCATCTTGTTCAGTGGACTCCATTTTGTGCGAAGCTCAGGGGAGAAGCCTGTTTAAAAGGAAATCATATCAGTTATTTCACCCACGGCAAACCCCTGATGAACTCCGGGTGACAGGTTGTCGTTGTTTCAATCCTGTTTCTGGTGGAGAGGATCATTATACACTTCCAAATATCTGGCATTCATGTAGACTGAAACATGGGAAGGGAACCGCCATCTTTCGGGTAGCGGAAACTTCTCGCTTGAACTGTCTGTCATACCAGATTGAGATATTCACGCTTGATATGGAATTGAACTTTGGAGAAACCATGCCTGTGCCCGCGCTTTCAGCCGCAGAAACCATATTGAAAATGAAGCAGGAATCTGAAAACTACGCGTTCATCGATGTCCGCTCGGAAGGAGAATGGCTTAAAGCGGCCTCTCCCGGTTTCAGGAACCGACCGTTGCTGACCAACGAGGAGCGGCACCTGGTTGGGAAAGAGTACAAAGCAAAAGGGCAGGCCAAGGCCATTGAACTGGGTGAGAAACTGGTTTCACCTCTGCTGGCAGATAGAATTCAGGATTGGCTGACCCTTGCAGGCCATAAAAAGGCGGTTGTCTGCTGCTGGCGGGGCGGGATGAGGTCCAACCTGGTTGCAAACTGGCTGCGGGAACGCGGCCTTGAAACCTATACGGTAGCGGGCGGATACAAAGCCCTCAGAAACCATTATCTCGATGTATTGGAGGTTGAGCGGGACTTCGTCGTCTTGTCGGGGCTGACCGGGGTCAACAAGACCGGACTGTTGAACGCCTGCACGGTTGACAAAGTCGATCTGGAGTTGCTGGCCAAACACCGCGGGAGTTCGTTTGGCAGCTTCATGGACGAAAGTCAGCCGGCACAGGTCACTTTTGAAAATGAACTGGCCTTTCAGCTGATGTTGATGGAACAAAAGATCCTGCTGGAAGATGAAAGCGCGCACATCGGCAGAATCCGCTTACCCGATGCCATTCGGAAGAAGATGGCAAGTGCTTCCACTGTAATTCTGGAAGCGACTATGGATGAACGCGTGCGGCACATTATAGAGGAATACATCCAGCAACCCATGGCATCGGGTGTTGAATGGGACCGCCTCAGAGCTTTTACACTGAAACACCTGAACCGCATTGAACGAAGACTCGGCGGAAAGAGGAAAAGCGAAATACAGAGCATGATGATGGACGCATTTGAAGGACGGGCTGAACATTGCCAATGGATTGCACTTCTCCTGGAAGTCTACTATGATCCCATGTACCGTTATGGACTTGAACGCTATAACAGACCCGTTCTCTTTAAAGGAGATTTTGCCGCATGCAAACAATGGATCCAGAAAAACCTGTCAGGTTGACCCAGACCGTCAGTAAAGGCGGCTGTGCCGCTAAACTTCCCGCCACAGACCTCAGAACGGTATTGGCCGGAATTCACCTTGAATCTCCCAAAGAACTTCTGATTGGCATGGGTGACATGGATGACGCCGCGCTGTGGGATCAGGGTGATGGCTCCTGTTTAATCCACACCACGGATTTTTTTACGCCCATTGTGGATGATCCGTTTGATTTTGGCGCTGTTGCCGCGGCAAACGCACTCAGTGATGTGTATGCCATGGGAGGCGTACCGCAAACGGCACTCTGTATTTTGGGCTTTCCCGCCAGCGATTTACCGCTCGACTTGATTAAGCCGCTCCTCTTGGGAGCGCAACGTGTTATTTCAAAATCAGGTGCCTGTCTTGCCGGCGGACATACCATTGAAAATCCGGCACTTGTTTTTGGGCTGGCTGTAACGGGAAAAGTGCGGAAAGATCATTACTGGAGCAACAAGGGTGCGCAAGCAGGTGATGCCCTCATTCTTACAAAGGGCTTGGGAACCGGCACCCTGACCAGCGGCTTGAAAAACGGCGAAGTCCCTTTGGAATGGGTTGACGCGGCCGTGGAATCCATGACGAAATTGAACGATGCGGCACCTTTGCTCAAAGAACACACCGTTCATGCCGCTACCGATGTGACGGGTTTTTCACTGGCGGGACATGCCATGCAAATGGCACTGGCCAGCGAGAAGTCGTTTGAGATGGAAACGGAGAAGCTACCCAGTATTACCGGTGCCCTTCAGGCTCTTGAAAAGGGGATTCTCAACAAAGCCCACCGCACCAATCAAAAGTATGTAGCGGGAAAAGTGATCTATAAAAAGGAAGGCGATGCCCGCTATTGGCTGACCCTCGACCCTCAAACGTCAGGCGGCCTTTTGCTCTGTATTCCACAGGAGGAAGCCAATCACGCTCTATCTTGTTTGAAACCCAGGTTTCCCCTGGCCGAACAAATTGGGAGAGTGAAGGAACAGGGAACCCATCCTGTGGTTTTCAAATAATCTTATGACGCGATTTACCATTCCCGCTCCAGGCATTCACCGTGAACAGATCGAAATAAAGCGCAGTCGTTTCATCGGCTCCATAGCGCATACGCCGCAAGCCGATGATGCCCGTGCTTTTATCAAACAGATGAAAGATCAGTACGCCGATGCGACCCATAATTGCTGGGCTTATGTTGCCGGTCCGCCTGGCGATACACGCATGGTCGGGCTGAGTGACGACGGGGAGCCCCATGGAACGGCAGGGAAACCCATGTTGACCGTTTTGCTGCACAGTGGGGTCGGCGAACTTACCTGTGTCGTGACCCGCTACTACGGTGGAACAAAGCTCGGAACCGGTGGCCTGGTCAAAGCCTACAGTCAGGCGGTGGAAGCGGTTTTAAAAAGGATGCCTCGATCGCAGTACGTTCCTTCTGTTCAAGTTGAGACCGGAATCGACTACCAGATTCAGACCCTGTTCAGAAAGCGTGTCGAAGAATACGGCATAGCCATTGAAGAGGAAGTATTCAGCGACCGTGTTCAATACCTTTTGACAGTGCCCGAAGATCAATACAGCGCGTTTGAAAAAGCGCTTCTGGATTTGAGTAACGGCAGAAGTGTTCTGTCTCGGCTCTGAAGATAAAAAAATAATTTTTTGGGGAGTTTTGACAGGCTCTTTGTGTCACCTGTTCGGACTTTTTGTAAGGAGCGAATACACAACGCAAACCAGCATGAAAACAAGTGTCAGGTACCGTGCGTCATGTCGCGTTTTATCAAAAACAGCACAGTGTCAATAATGTTGGCAAAGCGTTAAAAACGTGTAAGGGAACGGTTAGTAATGTGCTAATATGGGATCCTTGAATCTTGTTCTAGGAGGAAGTAAATGGTCACAAATCCGTTAGGTAGTATATTACGTCAATCTCCGTTTACAGCGCTGCAGGAACACATGCGTTTCGTTGTAAAATGTGTCAATAAATTGCCAGATTTATTTGAAGCCATTTCAAATAAAGAATGGGAGAATGCAGAGGCAATTAAAAATGAAATTGCCGATTTGGAATCAGAGGCGGACAGGGTTAAGCACGCTCTGCGGGAAAATTTACCGAAAGGGCTTTTTATGCCCGTCGATCGCAGAGATCTTCTTTCCATATTGAGTCACCAGGATGCCATTGCCGATGTCGCAGAAGATATCGCTGAACTCGTCTTTGAACGCAGGATGACATTTCCCGAACCCCTGAAAGAAAAAGCCAACGCCTTTGTTGAGGCCAGCATCAAAGCGGTGCACAGTTGTTCACTTGTCATCGAAGAGCTCGATGAACTTCTTGAAATAGGTTTCAGAGGAAGAGAACTGACCAAGGTTGAAAAGCTGCTGAAAAAAATTAATGTCGACGAAGGTAAAACAGACAAACTACAAACCGAAGTGTTCAGAATGCTTTTTAAAATGGAAAGCGAAATGGATCCGGTTCCCGTTATCTTCTTGTATAAATTAATTGAGTGGATCGGCGATTTGGCGGACTCAGCAGAGAGAACGGGCAACAGGCTGCGTTTAATGGTTGCCAAGTAGGGAGGAAGAACATGGATATTATTGCACAATACGGGCCTTGGTTTTTAGGTATTGCAGTTGTCTTTGGACTTTACATGACTTGGGGTATTGGTGCAAACGATGTGGCCAATGCCATGGGCACTTCGGTTGGATCCAAAGCCATTACAGTCAAACAGGCTATCCTGATTGCCGCTATTTTTGAATTTGCAGGTGTCATTCTGGCCGGTGGTCATGTTACCAAGACCATCCGAAAGGGCATTATCGACCCCACTTCAATTACGTCCAATCCGGAGGTGCTGGTTTACGGAATGCTCGCATCCTTACTGGCCGCGGCTATCTGGCTGATGATTGCCTCGGCAAAAGGCTGGCCTGTTTCCACAACACACTCCATTGTAGGGGCGCTGGTTGGTTTCAGTTTGGCCGGCATTGGTGTCGATTCGGTTAAATGGTCAAAAATTGGTACCATCGTCGTCAGCTGGGTTGCATCACCTCTCATGGGTGGATTGATCGCCTTTTTCTTGACCATCAGCATCGTCAAACTCATTCTGAATACAGATGAGCCTTTTAAAAGTGCCAAGAGATGGGCTCCTGTTTATCTTTTCCTGGTTGGCTTCATCATCTCTCTGGTTACGCTTTTCAAAGGCCTCAAGCACTTGAAACTCGAGCTGTCAATGCCAATGAGTGTGGTGGTTTCCGTTGTGTTTGGCGTTATTGTTGGCGGAATCGGGAAAGTATTCATTGACCGTATCAAGGTCGACAAGGAAGGCGAAAAGAAATTCCAATACGCTTCCGTCGAAAAAGTATTCATCCCTCTCCAGATTGTAACGGCATGTGCCATGGCATTTGCTCACGGCTCCAACGATGTTGCCAACGGTGTGGGACCGCTGGCCGCAATAAGCAGCATTGTTCAATCCGGTGGTCAGGTTCTGCAGAAATCCGACCTGCCAATTTGGATCCTCCTCCTCGGTGCTGTGGGTATCGTGATTGGTCTTGCTACCATGGGGTATCGCGTTATGGCTACCATCGGTAAGCAAATTACAGAACTGACGCCAACCAGAGGTTTCAGTGCTGAACTGGCTGCTGCCACCACGGTAGTTATTGCATCCCGAACCGGTATTCCCGTTTCAACCACCCACATTCTGGTCGGCTCTGTCATGGGCGTGGGAATGGCGAGAGGTATCGCTGCCCTGGATTTGAGAGTGATTGCAAAAATTGTAACTTCATGGGTTGTTACACTGCCCGTGGCCGGAATCCTTTCCGCTTTCTTTTTCTACACACTCAGAGGTATCTTTGGCTAACCCCCAAAGGAAGCCTGCAAACATATCCAAAGAAAAAGTGGACGAGTTTTGCCCGTCCACTTTTTTTGTACACAGGGTTCTGCATTCCCATAGATCCCCATGCGAACGTATGCGGTACCTGGTCATGGAATTCAGACATTATCCGTAGTTAACGAAAGACACCATTCATCGCGGAGCACCAGATCCTTGATGTCAGTCTGTCTCGTTACCTGTCAATTTGGTCTGCATGGCTGCAACATTTGACAAATAAACGGTGGAAAAGCATAATGGCGGCTTGCCGTGACGGTCGATCAGGTTATGGCCTTGAAAGTGAATGACAGGAAGAAATATGAAACAAACACTATCCGAAGAGATCAAGCGCAGAAGAACTTTTGCGATTATTTCTCACCCCGACGCGGGTAAGACCACCTTGAGTGAAAAACTGCTTCTCTACGGGCAGGCCATTCAGAAGGCCGGAATTGTCACCAAAAAGGTGAACCGGAGTCATACGGTTTCAGACTGGATGGATATTGAACAGAATCGCGGTATTTCTATTACATCCAGTGCCTTGCAGTTTGATTGGCAAGGCACGTGCTACAATTTACTGGACACACCCGGTCACGGTGATTTTTCGGAAGATACCTATCGAACGCTCATGGCAGTTGACTCGGCCATTATGTTGATCGATTGCGTCAAAGGGGTTGAACCTCAGACCATCAAGCTCTTCAAGGTTTGCCGGGAGCGAGGCATACCCATTTTTACCTTTATCAATAAAATGGACCGGGCTGGCAAAAACCCCTTCGATCTGCTTGAAGAAGTGGAAGATGTGCTCGGCATTCTGGCCGTTCCGATGACGTGGCCCATCGGCCAGCCCGGCGAATTCAAAGGGGTCTACGACCGACAGAAAAAAGAGGCTTTGCTCTATGAACGCACCAGCGGCGGACAGTGGCAGGCTCCTGTGTCGGCGGGTTCACTTGACAGCCCTCAGATGAAACAGCTGATGGGCGATTCGGATCACCAGCGTATTCTGGATGATATGGAGCTGGTTGAAGAACTGCTGCACCCCTTTGACGAAGAGAGTTTTCGCGAAGGAGAACTGACTCCCGTGTATTTCGGCTGCGCGATCAACAACTTCGGTATCGATCATTTTCTCGAGAACTTCACCCGGCTCGCTCCCTGTCCGGCGCCTTTGAAAACCGTGGACGGCGTTCTTGCGCCAGACCACAAGCACTTCTCGGGCTTTGTCTATAAACTTCAGGCCAACATGGACCCGAATCACCGGGATAGAATGGCCTTTATCCGCGTGGCTACGGGCGTGTTTGAAAAGAACATGAGTGTCAAGCATCTGCGAACCGGCAAGAAAATTAAGTTGAGCTACTCCTACCGCCTGTTTGGTCAGAAAAGGGAAATTGTCGAAGAGGCCTACCCCGGTGATATTGTGGGATTGGTAAATCCTGGCCTTTTTCATGTGGGCGATCTGCTGACCACCGGTGGTGCCGTGAACCTGCCGCCTTTTCCGCGGTTCGCGCCGGAACTCTTCTCGCGCGTTTATCTTTTGGACCAGATGCAAAACAAGAGCTTCAGGAAGGGCATCGAGCAGCTAGGTGAAGAAGGTGTCGTTCAGGTCTTTACAGACAAGAAGAAATCGGGGAATCTGCCTGTTCTGGCCGCGGTTGGAACGCTTCAGCTGGAAGTGTTCAAGGAGCGCATGAAGAAAGAGTACCGCTGTGAATGCCGACTTGAGCCTCTGGAGTACACCTTTTCCAGGTGGATGAGTGCAGAGGTGGAGAGAGAGGAGCTGCACTCCTTTAAAGTCATGCACGATGAACTGGATCGCCCCATCGCCCTCTTCCGCAATGAATGGCACATGAATCAATGTATTGCCAATGCTGAAGGGCTGGAGTTCTTTCCACATCCCCCTTCTTCCTGATCGGCCACTTTTACGCCTTTTTCACCTCAGCTTCTCTCGGAGTCAAGGTGCTTTTGCGATCTTGCTTCCATGAGTCCAAAAGAACCGCGTGTGTCCATGAGCGTGCGCTCAGCAGCTGCTCCACAGAGATAAAAGGATTCCTGAGCGATTTAAAAAAAACGGCTCATGCCCTGGTACAACCCCCATAAATAGTGTAATTATGGATTTACACCACAACATGTAGATTTATTTCTGCCTGAATACGGCCGTTTAGCGTGTTTAGCAACAAAAGGCGATTTGCACTCAAAGAAAAAACAAAGGTAAACTGCAATAAAATCTTTTGACACGCCTGGGTGCCTGTGCTAACATCCGCTGGTTTGCGCCTGAAAGAGGCTCGCCGTGAGGTGCATCGGAGGATGTGCTTGTGGCACATCGAAAGATGAAAGGTCTCCTCTTCAGGTAATCGAAAAGAGGCAGGAGAAATCAGTGCCAACGATAAATCAGCTAATCAGAAAAGGTCGCAGTAAGCAGACCAGTAAGACAAAGTCACCAGCGCTCCACGCATGTCCTCAGCGAAGAGGCGTATGTACTCGAGTGTACACGACGACACCCAAGAAGCCCAACTCTGCTTTGAGAAAGGTAGCCAGGGTTCGATTGACAAACGGAATTGAAGTGACAAGTTACATTCCCGGAATTGGACACAACCTGCAGGAACACTCGATCGTCATGATCAGAGGTGGCAGGGTCAAGGATCTTCCTGGTGTTCGTTATCATATCATTCGCGGAACTCTTGATGCTGTCGGTGTAGACGGCCGTACTCAGGGGCGATCCAAGTACGGGACAAAACGTCCAAAAATAAAGAAGTAGGACAGGTGAGGAATGCCTAGAAGAAGATCGATACCACCCAGGGAAATTATTCCCGATCCGGTGTACAATTCAACGCTACTGGCGAAATTTATTAACAATTTAATGGTTGACGGCAAGAAATCTGTCGCGGAAGGAATCCTTTACGGTGCTTTCGACATCATTAAAAAGAAAACAGGTGAAGATCCCCTCAAGGTGTTCAGAAAGAGTCTGGACAATATCAAGCCTCAGGTGGAAGTGAAATCCCGCAGGGTTGGTGGTGCTACCTATCAGGTACCCATTGAGGTTTCACCCAAGAGACAGTCATCGCTTTCCATTCGCTGGATGATCTCCTATTCGCAGAAACGAGGCGAAAGGACCATGAGAGAGAGGCTGGCAGCTGAGATCATGGATGCGGCCAACAACCGCGGTAACGCAGTCAAGAAGAGAGAAGACACTCACAAAATGGCTGAAGCCAACAAGGCATTTGCCCACTTCCGTTGGTAAATGGATAGACGCGGCGGATCGTCAGACTGATACATCCGTCGAGCGAGCTCCCAACAGAGAGCACAGGTAAGCAATCTGGGAATCTTACCTGGATAAATAAGCAGGTTGATCGGTGATTAGCCGTAGAGAGACGACAAGTTGACAGAGAATTTTCCGTTAAAAAGAATGAGAAACATCGGTATTATGGCGCATATTGACGCCGGTAAGACCACGACGACCGAGCGGATATTGTATTACACAGGTGTGAACTACAAAATCGGTGAAGTGCACGATGGTAATGCCACGATGGACTGGATGGAGCAGGAGCAGCAACGCGGGATTACCATTACCAGCGCGGCCACAACCTGCTATTGGAACGGAAATCGAGTCAACATCATCGACACACCCGGACACGTGGACTTCACTGTTGAAGTGGAGCGTGCGCTCAGGGTTCTGGACGGCGCCGTTGCCGTTTTTGACGCTGTGGCGGGTGTGGAACCCCAGTCGGAAACGGTTTGGCGTCAGGCTAACACCTATGCGGTTCCCAGAATTGCGTTCGTCAATAAAATGGATCGGGCGGGAGCTGATTTTCAGCGCACGGTTCGGATGATGAAGGACAAGCTTAAAGCTCAACCTCTGGTACTCCAGTTGCCAATCGGTACCGAGTCCGATTTCGCAGGTGTCGTCGACCTTGTGGAAAACGTGGCCTGGGTTTGGGAGAGTGACGATCAGGATGCGGCCTTTAACAAGGTGGCCATTCCTGAACATCTGGCCAAAGCTGCCGAAGCGGCACGTCACACCTTGCTGGAGCTCGTTGCTGAAAGCGATGAAAACCTGCTGGATCTCTACCTGGAAGAAGGCGATCTTTCCGCCGATGACCTGAAAAAAGGCATTCGCGAGCTCACCCTGAAAAGTGAGGCGGCTCCGGTGCTGTGCGGTTCGGCTTTTAAAAACAAGGGCGTTCAGCCCTTGCTGGACGCCATTGTGGACTACCTGCCGTCACCCAAGGATATTGGCGTGGTGGTAGGGCTCAGCGTGGATGGCGAAAGTGAAATCACACGCAAGCTCGAAAAGAAGGAGTCTTTGACCGGGCTTGTGTTTAAAATCGCGTCCGATCCCTACGTGGGTCAGCTTGTCTATGTGCGCATCTACTCTGGAACGGTTCAGGCCGGCGAGAGTGTTTATCACGTCAACAAGAGCAGGAGCACCAGGCTGCCAAAGCTTTTGAGAATGCATGCCAACAAGAGAGAGGAAATCAAGACTGCGGTGGCGGGTGATATTGTCGCTGTAACCGGATTGAAATCCGTTGTTACCGGCGATACGATTTGCTCCGCGGACAAGCCCATTCTGCTCGAACGCATGACGTTCCCAGAGCCGGTTATTCACATCGCCATCGAGCCCAAGACGAAGGCCGATGAAGAGAAGCTCATGCAGACTCTGGATCGGCTTGCCATTGAAGACCCCACCTTTAAGGTGCGGGTGGATGCCGACTCAGGCCAGCGAATCATCTCTGGAATGGGTGAGCTTCATCTGGAAGTGTTGACCACCAGGATGCTGAAAGAGTTCAAGGTGGCCGCAAACGTGGGTAAGCCACAGGTGGCTTATCGTGAAACAGTGCAAGCGCTTGGCACGGGCGAAGAGACGTTTGACCGCGTTATTGCCAATAAGCGACAATTTGCTTCCGTTTCACTGGAATTGGCTCCTCTTGAAAGAGGAGCGGGTTTAAAAATTGACCTTTCAGAGGTGATGACAGACTTGCCTAAAGAGTTTGTGGCAGCCATCGAGGAAGGTATTGAATTGGGCCTGCAGGGCGGAGTACTCTCTGGAGTTGAAGTCATCGATCTGCAGGTACGATTGACTGAGCTGGACTACGATCCAGTCGAGTCCACGGAAGTGGCATTTAAAGTTGCTGCTACTTCTGCCCTGAGAAAGGCGCTGAGGAATGCGAGTCCCGTTATCCTCGAACCCCGAATGCAGGTGGAAGTAGTTACACCAGAGGATTACATGGGGGGCGTTGTGAGCGACCTCCAGACTCGTAAAGGGAAAATCCTCAATATGACGGCACGCCAGGACGCGCAGATCTTGAGTGCGGATGTTCCCCTGAGGGAAATGTTCGGCTACTCGACGGCATTGCGTTCCGTCTCGCAAGGAAGAGCGTCCTATAGTATGCAATTTTCCCATTACGGTATTGCTCCAAAAGAAATTCAAGAAAAATTTGCACCTAAAGTGCTTCCTTAGGACATGAAGGTACAGGAGAACAAATCATGATTAATGAGAAGATTCGGATTCGGTTAAGGGCCTTTGATCACAGGATCCTTGATCAATCAACGAAGCAAATTGTGGACACAGCGAAAAGGACAGGAGCCGATGTGGCGGGTCCTATTCCCTTGCCCACACGAATCAACAAGTACACCGTCTTGCGGTCTCCCCATATTGATAAAAAGTCAAGGGAGCAGTTCGAAGTGCGGACTCATAAGCGGATGCTGGACATCCTCGAACCCACTTCCCAAACCGTCGAAGCACTGATGCGACTCGATTTGCCAGCTGGTGTTGACGTAGAAATCAAAGCCTTTGGCAAAGATAAATAATCTCTCCCAAAGAGTTCAGAGGAGTTCTAGGAATGATTAAAGGTTTAATTGGTAAAAAAATCGGAATGACCCAGGTATACGACGATCAAGGGCAAGTGGTTCCCGTAACAGTTGTGGAAGCCGGCCCCTGTGTCGTGACTCAGGTTAAAACAATGGAAACAGATGGATACAGTGCAGTGCAAATTGGACTCGTTGAACGAAAATCCCCCAGGAAGCTCAGTAAAGCTGAAAAGGGGCATCTGGAGAAAAACGGACTTGCTCCCATGAAACACTTGAAAGAATTTAAAGTGGGCCATGGTGAAGAAGTCCATGTGGGTGACAGCATTCCTGTGACCACATTTGAGCCCAAGGAAATGCTGACCATTACAGGTAAAACAAAAGGCAGAGGTTTCCAGGGGGTCATCAAGCGACATGGATTCGGCGGTGGACGAGCCACTCACGGCTCTCACTTCAAGAGAGCGCCCGGTTCTGTCGGTCAATGCGCAACTCCGGGGCGTGTATTTCCCGGAAAGAAGATGCCCGGACATATGGGCTCCAAGAATGTAACTGTGAAGAATCTCGAGCTGGTAAAAGTGATCGAGGACAAGAACTTACTCCTCGTCAAAGGCGCTGTGCCCGGTTCTCGCGGTACACTCCTGACCATCAGGAAGAGTTAAGGAGTTTTAACAATGGCAAATGTGAAAGTATATTCATTTGAAAACAAAGAAGTTGGCGAACTTGAGCTGGCTGACAAGGTGTTTAAGGCTCCCGTTAATAGACACCTGATGTGGGAAGCTGTCAACCATTTCCTGGCCGTAAGAAGGGATGGAACAGCCAGCACCAAAGTGCGATCGGAAGTCGCCGGTTCCGGTGCAAAAATGTGGAAACAGAAAGGAACAGGCCGGGCGCGTGTTGGGGATGGTCAAACTCCCAAATGGCGCGGTGGTGGTACCGTTCACGGTCCCAAGCCCCGCAGTTATGCCTATCCTTTTCCCAAGAAGAAGAGAAGAGGAGCCATTCGTTCCGCTCTCTCTCTGAAGTTAAATGAAGGCAGTCTCAAGATTATCGACAGTTTTGGTCTGGAATCGCATAAAACCAGGCATTTCATCGAGCAGCTCAACAACCTCGGACTGAACAAGAAAGTTCTGCTGGTTGGAACGCGGGACGATAGTAATCTGGTAGCGGCCTCGCGGAACATCCCCAGCGTTAAATTTACGCCTTCTCTCAGTATCAACATCCACGATCTTCTCAAGTACGACAACGTACTCATTTCAGAGGCAGCCGTGAAAGAAATTCAGGAGGTACTCAGCAAATGAATACAAGAATGAATAAAATTTTAAAAGCACCTCTCTTGACGGAAAAGGGGATGTATGTGAAAGAGCATGACAATGTTCACATCTTTGAAGTGGATCGAGCTGCCACCAAGCAGGAAATCCGGGCTGCCGTTGAACGCGAGTTCGATGTCAAGGTAACCGATGTGAAAACAGTCAATGTTAAAGGTAAAACCAAGCGAGTCGGCCGCCACCTGGGCAAAAAAGCCGACTTTAAGAAAGCCTATGTAACGGTTGCTCCTGGCTCGGGAGAGATCGACTACTTCGAAGGCACCTAAGAGGAGATGATCCATGGTAATGAAATCATTTAAACCAACGTCACCAGGTGTACGACAGCTCAAGCAGCCGGTCAATGATCATTTGGCTGGAACAGGTCCCCGCAAGGGTCTGGTTGAAGGGCTTTCTTCCAAAGGTGGTCGAGACAATAAAGGAAGAATCAAGATTCGTTTCAGGGGCGGCGGCCACAAGCGGAAGTACAGAATCATTGATTTCAAGAGAAACAAATTCGATGTGCCCGGAACTGTTGTTCAGTTTGAATACGATCCCAACAGAAACGCGCACATTGCACTCATCAAATACGCTGATGGTGAATATCGCTACATTCTGGCGGTTCACGGTATGAAAGAAGGCGATCAGGTGCTTTCCAGTTCCGAAGCGGACATTCTGCCTGGTAACTCGCTGCCGTTGCGCAATATTCCCATTGGTACCATTATCCACAATATCGAGCTGAAAATTGAGAAAGGCGGTCAAATGGCACGCAGTGCCGGCAGCTACGCTCAGTTACTCGGTAAAGAAGAGCCCTACGCAACTCTGCGCCTGCCTTCTGGTGAAGTGAGACTGGTTCATCTGGACTGTCGCGCGACCATCGGTCAGGTGGGGAACCTGGACTATGAAAATCGCAAACTTGGAAAAGCGGGCCGCAAACGCTGGATGGGTTTCCGTCCACACAACCGCGGTGTTGTGATGAACCCGGTCGATCACCCCATGGGTGGTGGCGAAGGCCGATCTTCCGGTGGTCGTCATCCCTGTACGCCTTGGGGTAAACCAACCAAGGGTTACAGAACGCGACGCAAGAAAACAAGCGATAAGATGATTGTTCGTCGTCGGTATCAGAAATAAGCGGTAAGGAGAAGTTATGCCACGTTCATTGAAAAAAGGACCCTTCATTGATGATCATTTAATGAAGAAAGTTGAAAATGCAGGTCAGAATCCCAAAAACAAAGTGATCAAGACCTGGTCCAGGCGATCGACGATCCTGCCCGAAATGGTCGGTATGACCTTCGCCGTGCACAATGGTCACAAGTTCATTCCCGTTTACGTACAGGAAAACATGGTTGGACACAAGCTCGGTGAGTTTTCGCCAACGCGAACCTGGAGAGGCCACGCTGGTCAGCGCAACCTCAAGGGTTCTAAAAGGTAAAGGGAGGATAGTTCTATGATTGCAAGGGCAAAAGCAAAGTACATCCGGGGTTCTGCCCGTAAAGCCCGCCTCGTTATCGATCAAATTCGGGGAAAAAATGTCGAGGAAGCTCTCAGCGTTCTCAAGTTTTCTCCGCGAGGAGCGGCTAAGCCCATTGAAACATGTCTCAAATCGGCCATCGCCAATGCCACCCAGGCAGACAGCATGGCGGATATCGACAACTTTTTCATTAGCACGGCCTTGATTGATGAAGGGCCAACCATGAAACGAATTCGACCGGGAGCGATGGGCCGCGCGGGTCGCATTCGCAAGCGTTTTAATCATATTACAATTGAAATAAGTAATAACGAAGAAGAGTGAGCGGAGGATAGTTTTGGGTCAAAAAGTTCATCCCGTCGGCTTCAGATTAGCAGTAACGAAGGATTGGAATTCCAAGTGGATTGCAACCAAGCGTCAGTATGGCGAATTCCTTCACACTGATTTGCGTCTGCGGGAAGAGTTAAAAAGAAGTTTAAAGCATGCGTACGTTTCAGATATCACTATCGAACGTGCTGCAAATCGTATGAAAGTCAACATCATTACAGCCAGACCGGGTGTTATCATCGGGAAAAAGGGTATGGAAGTTGAAAAACTGAAAAAATGGATCGGCGATCAGGTCGCTCAAGATGTTACCATTAACATCAAAGAAGTGAAAAAGCCTGAAATTGAAGCACAGCTTGTTGCAGAATCCATCTGCAATCAGCTCGAAAGAAGGATGTCCTTCCGTCGTGCTATGAAGAAAGCCGAAGAAAACGCATTGAGATTCGGAGCAAAAGGAATCAAAATCAAAATTTCCGGTCGTCTGAATGGGGCTGAGATCGCGCGTTCTGAAGAGTTTCTCTCGGGACAGATGCCTCTCCAGACCCTGAGAGCTGGCATTGATTTTGGATTTAGTGAAGCCAATACAACTTACGGTATTATCGGCGTTAAAGTCTGGATCAATAAAGACTAAGGAGTATTCTGATGTTAATGCCAAATCGTACAAAGTACAGAAAGTTACAGAAGAAAGTCAGGTCAAAAGTAGCCACCAGAGGAACCAATGTCTCATTTGGTGAGTACGGCATGAAGGCCATGCAGTGCGGTTGGATCACCAGCCGGCAAATTGAAGCAGCCCGTGTTGCCATGACCCGTCACATCAAGAGACAGGGAAAAATCTGGATTCGAGTTTTCCCTGACAAACCAATCACTTCCAAGCCCGCCGAAACGCGTATGGGTAAGGGGAAAGGATCAGTGGATCATTGGGTGTCCGCCGTCAATGCTGGCAAGGTTCTCTTTGAAATGGAAGGTGTCACACCCGAATTGGCCAAAGCCGCTTTCCAGATTGCAGCCATGAAGCTGCCAATCAAGACCAAATTTGTCAGCAGACATTCGTTGGGAGATGAATAAGATGAAAGCAGAAAAAGTGCGTGAAATGAAAGCGGAAGACATTCTCGACGACATCAACACCCTTGAAAAAGAGTTGATGCATTTGAGAATGGAAAACCGTATCGGTACCGCTGAGAATCCACTGGAAATCCGCCATAAGCGCAGAACCATTGCGAGAATGAAGACGATTCTCGGTGAATTAGAACGGAAACAAGGTGAGTAACATGGGACATAGACAAACGAGAACAGGTACGGTCGTCAGTGACAAAATGGATAAAACCATTGTCGTTATGGTGGAACGAAAGATTCAGCATGAACTGTACAAGCGTACATTGAAACAATCTAAAAAGTATGTTGCCCATGACGAGGACAACGCAGCGAAACTTGGGGATCTGGTGGAGATCATTGAATCCAAACCCATGTCCAAAAGGAAACGCTGGCGCCTGGTCAAGGTCCTCTAATACTGTTAAATTAAATGAAAAGAGGTTAACGACATGATACAAATGGGAACAATTTTGAATGTCGCCGATAATTCGGGAGCCAAAAAAATTGCATGCATCCGCCCTGACGGTGGGTCAGTGGGTAAAATCGCCCAGCTGGGTGATGTAATTACGGCTTCGGTCAAAGAGGCCACTCCCAATGGGCAGATCAAAAAGAAGAAAGTAATTAAAGCGGTTATCGTACGTCAGAGAAAGGAATTCCGTCGTAAGGACGGATCTTACATCCGATTTGATGAAAATGCCGCCGTAATCATAAAACCTGACGGTGAACCTGTGGGCACTCGTGTATTTGGGCCTGTTGCGCGTGAACTGCGTGACAGAAAGTACATGAAAATTGTCTCTCTGGCTCCTGAAGTACTTTAATGGAGGCATGGCAATGGCAAGCAAGTTAAGAAAAGGCGACATGGTCGAGGTAATCTGTGGGAAAGATAAAGGGGATCGCGGAAAGATCCTTGAAGTCTATCCAGCTAAACAACGCGTCCTGGTTGAAGGTTTGAACATGGTTCAAAAACATGTTAAAGCCGGAGGCCAGCAGGAAGCTGGTATTGTTGAAAAAGAAGCACCCCTTCATATTTCCAATGTCATGCTGGTCGATCCTGACAGCAACAAAAAAGTACGTGTGGGATTCGTTATCGATGAAGACGGCACGAAGTCTCGCGTTTCCAAAGCAACTGGAAACAAGTTAGATTAAATAGGAAGATAAAATGCGATTGGAAAAAAAATACAAGGAAACCTTGGTAAAGAAACTAAAGGAAGAGCTTGGGCTCTCCAACGTTATGCAGGTCCCAAGGGTTGAGAAAGTGGTTATCAACATGGGTGTTGGTGAGGCTATCCAAAACCGGGCTGCACTTGAAAAATCTGTTGAACAATTGACCCGCCTGGCAGGTCAGAAAGCAGTTATCACGACAGCCAAGAAGTCCATTTCCAATTTTAAGTTAAGAGAAGGAATGGCAATTGGCTGCAGAGTAACACTGCGCGGTCCTCGAATGTATGAATTTTTGGAGCGTTTCATTAACATCGCATTACCCCGAGTACGTGACTTCAGAGGTATTTCACCGAAGTCATTTGACGGTCGTGGAAACTACACCGTAGGGGTAAAGGATCAACTGATATTCCCGGAAATCGACTTTGGTAAAGTCGATGCCACCAGGGGAATGAACATCTGCGTTGTCACCAGCGCAAAGACTGATGAACATGGGCGAGCTTTGTTGACTGGCCTTGGGTTTCCTTTCCGGAAACAGAATTAAGTAGAGGAGAAACCATGAGTGTTACTGATCCCATTGCGGACCTCTTAACGAGAATAAGAAATGGCCACATGGCCAAACATGAGAAAGTAGATCTTCCTTTTTCAAAGCTCAAGTACAAAATTGTTCGCATTTTGAAAGAAGAAGGCTATATCAAGAATTTTAAGGAAATCGATGTGAAGGGAGCGTTCCCTATCATTCGCGTCTACCTCAAGTACCAGCCCAACGGCAAACCGCTCATCAACGGACTGCAGCGTGTTTCAAAGCCCGGACGCAGGGTGTACCGCGGGAAAGATGAAATTCCCGAGGTGCTGAAAGGACTTGGCATATCGATCCTTACAACCAACAGAGGTGTCATGACCAATCGCAGAGCTAAAAGCGAAGGCGTTGGCGGTGAAGTCCTCTGTAAAGTTTGGTAAGGAGGAAGAACATGTCACGTATTGGTAATAAGCAAATTAACATTCCAGCAGCAGTCAAGCTTAAAGTGGAAGATAACAGGGTCTATTTCGAAGGGCCCAAGGGTAAATTGAACTCACCTATTCCTCCGGGGATTTCAGTGGAGCAAAAGGACGGCGCTTTGCAGTTTGAAAGAAGTGCTGACGATGGACAAGCCAGAGCCTATCACGGCCTCGCTCGCGCGTTAGCCAATAACTGTCTGATCGGAGTAACAGAGGGCTACCAAAAGAAACTCTCCATCAAAGGTGTTGGATACAGGGTGAATGTCAATGGCAAAACCGTTGAATTACACCTGGGGTACTCCCATCCCATTTCCTATGAATTACCTGAAGGCATTACTGCTCAATCCCAGGAAGATCGAGCGACTAAAACCATTATGCTCACAATTGAAGGTATTGATAAACAGCTCGTTGGTCAAACCGCTGCAGAAATAAGGAAACTCAGAAAACCCGAACCCTACAAAGGAAAGGGTATTCGTTATTTCGATGAGCACATCAAGCTTAAAGCCGGTAAGACCGGTAAATAATAAGGGGTGTTCAAATGAAACTCAACAAAGTGCAAAGAAGAAAGAGAATTCGCAATCGAATTCGCAAAAAGGTCGTTGGCACTGCTGAACGTCCCAGGTTAGCGGTTTTCAAGAGCTTGAAACAGATCTATGTGCAAGCAATCGACGATTTAAATGGCCACACACTTGCCTCTGCTTCATCACTGGAGAAGGCATTCAAGGATTCAGGAAAAACGGGCGGCAACATGGAAGGTGCCACCGTGATCGGTGAATTCATTGGCAAACGCCTGACTGAGAAGGGCATAACGAAAGCAGTGTTTGATCGCGGTGGTTTTCATCACCATGGACGCATCAAGGCACTGGCAGATGCGGCTCGCAAAGCTGGATTGACCATTTAAGGAGTAAAGTTGTGGTACAGAGTTTAAATGTCAATGAACTTAATTTGAAAGACAGAGTGGTCAGCATTCGCCGTGTTACTAAAGTTGTCAAAGGTGGTAAGAACTTTGCCTTTTCAGCTTTGGTTGTCGTGGGCGACGGTGAAGGTCACGTGGGATACGGTGAAGGCAAAGCGCTTCAGGTTCCCGCTGCCATTAAAAAAGCCGCCGATGCTGCCAAAAAGAACCTGATCAAGGTTCCCATCACCAATTTCACCATTCCGCACGAGGTAAATGAACGCTTTGGCGCGGGCAGGGTTCTGTTGAAACCGGCCAAGCCAGGAAAGGGCGTTATCGCAGGCGGCGCGGTTCGCGCAGTGGTGGAATCCGCAGGAATTAAGGATATCGTCACCAAATCACTGGGGTCCGATAACCAGATCAACATTGTTAAGGCGACATTCAGGTGCCTTGAGAATCTACACGATCCTACGACATACCTGCAGGCTCGTGGACGAGATATCAGTGAGGCATAACATGGAAAAAATTAAAGTAAGACTCAAAAAAAGTATGATAGGCACACTTCGAACGCATCGGAAGGTTGTCAAATCACTTGGTCTCTCCAGAGTCAACCAGGTTCGCGAGTTGCCCGATGTACCCGAAGTACGCGGTCAAATCAAGAAAGTTGAATACATGGTAGAGATCGTAGAGTAAAGGCGGCTAATATGAAGTTAAATGAACTTAGACCCAATGCGGGTGCAACAAAGAAAAGAAAGCGTGTTGGCCGTGGTCCGGGATCAGGCCTGGGAAAAACTTCCGGGCGTGGTGAAAACGGTCAAAAATCGAGAAGCGGCTATTCCAGGAAGCGTCACTTTGAAGGCGGCCAGATGCCTCTTCAACGTCGCATCCCGAAAGTCGGTTTCACCAATATTTTCCGAAAGGAATACGTGGTGTTGAACGTGCGGAATCTCGCCACTTTCAATGTTGATGAAGTTAAACTGGAAGATTACAAAAATTTCGGTTTTGCAAAGAACATGAAAGACGGCATCAAGATTTTGGGATTTGGCGAGCTGGATAAACCCATGACGGTACACGCTCATAAATTCTCAAAAACCGCTCAGGAGAAAATCGAGAAAGCTGGCGGCAAATGCATTGTTTGCAAGTAACTCCAAAGACAAAGAGTAAAACATGGAAAAAATAGTCCAAACATTTAAGAATGCCTTTGAAATACCCGATTTAAGAAGGAAAATTATTTTTACTTTCTTTATTTTGGCACTTTACCGTCTTGGTTGTATCGTGCTGGTACCGGGTGTGGATAGTCAGGCAATCGCCGAATATTTTAAACTAGCCGATAATGGTATTCTGAGCATGGTCAATATGTTCAGTGGTGGTGCCCTGGGCAATGCCGCGGTGTTCGCACTGGGTATCATGCCCTACATCACCGCCTCCATTATCTTACAAATTCTGCAAAAGTCGGTGCCCTATCTGGAGAGACTTTCAAAAGAAGGTGAACAGGGGCGGTCGAAAATCAATCGCTATACCCGTTACCTTACCGTTGTCTTTGGAATCTTGCACTCCTATGGAATTACCACTCTGTTGTTGAGTATGGATCAGGGAAGCACCAAGGTCATCACCATTGACAATACCTTCTTTTTCAGAGTTATTGTGATGACGACCTTGACCACGGGTGCCATTATCATCATGTGGTTGGGTGAGAAGATTACGGAAAAGGGAATTGGAAACGGTATTTCGTTAATTATTTTCGCGAGTATCGTTGCGCGTATCCCGCAGTCAGTGATGGGTGTTTATTCAAAGTTAACTTCCGGGGCTATTTCAGGACCGGTCATGCTGGTCATAATCGCTGTAGTGCTTGGAACGGTTATCTTTGTTGTCTTCTTTGAACTGGGTGTACGCAAAATCACCATCAACTATGCCAAGAGAATCAGTGCGGGTGGTCAGCAGGCAGGAGGAACCAGTTTCCTGCCTTTCAAGGTGAACTCAGCCGGTGTTATTCCCGTCATCTTCTCTGCCTCCATCGTGCAGTTCCCAAGTATGATTGAGAGTTTTATGGATCCCAACGGGAAGGCCGTACAAATTCTCTCCCATTTTCACTATGGAAGACCTTTGAACATGTTGATCTTTTTCATTGCGACCATGTTCTTTACCTTCTTCTATGTGGAAATGCTGTTCAATCCAAAAGATACAGCAGAAAACCTTAAAAAGCACGGTGGCTTCATTCCGGGTATCAGACCTGGAAAGGAAACACAAAAGTATATCGAGGGCGTGTTAAAGCGATTGACCTTCTGGGGAGGTCTCTACTTGTGTATGGTCAGTCTTGTTCCCAATTGGATCATGTCGGGTCTGCAGTTAAATACGCTGCCCAGATGGTTAGGCGGTGATATTTTCGAACGCATTATTCCCGAGATGTTGAATACGGGTACAGGTGTCATGCTTGCGGCGACACTTGGTGGAACGAGTCTGCTCATTGTTGTGAGTGTCGCACTCGATTTCATGAATCAGATAGAAAACCAGTTGGTAATGCACAAATACGAGGGCTTTACCAATAAATCCAGTCGTGATCGCGCGAAGACAAGACGTTATGCGTGATCCATCATTTAGAAAAACTGTAAGTTATGGTAGAATGCGAAGATTTTGCCTCACAATGACTCAAGGCGGCTCGAGTCGCCTTGAGGGTATGTGGTAAATCCTGGAGGATGAATGTCAAAAGAAGATGCAATTGAAGTTCAGGCCACGGTATTAGAGACACTGCCTAACGCAACATTCAAGGTGGAAGTAGACAGCAACAAACATCAGGTTCTAGCGCACATCTCTGGTAAAATGAGGAAAAACTTCATCAGAATTCTGCCAGGGGACCGAGTGTTAATTGAACTTTCACCCTATGACTTAAATCGCGGTCGAATTATTTACCGCTATAAATAGACAATGAAAGCCGGAGGTTAAGAGTGGCACGAATTGCTGGAGTGGATCTTCCACTCAATAAACGAATTGAAATTGGCTTGACCTATGTGTATGGAATCGGAAGGTCGATGGCTCAAAGAATTTTGACTCAAGCTGACGTTGATTTTGCAATAAAAGTAAAAGATCTGACGGAAGAACAAGCTAACAAAATCAGAAGAATTGTACAATCCGATATTGAGGTCGAAGGTGATCTCAGAAAGAGAAACACACTCGATGTCAAGCGATTGATGGAGATTGGCTGTTACAGAGGAACACGTCACAAGAGACGTTTGCCTTGCAGAGGACAGCGAACACATACGAATGCCAGAACAAGGCGTGGTAAGCGTATTGCCATCGCCGGAAAGAAAAAGTAAGAGGCGGAACGATTCATGGCTAAAGGAAAAGGTAAAGCAAAAGAAGCTCGAAAGAGAAAGAAAATTCGCCGGGTGGTTACGCACGGAGTTGCCCATATTCAAGCGAGTTTTAATAACACGATTATTACGATTTCTGACCAGGATGGTAATGTTATTGCCTGGGCGTCCTCAGGCGGACAGGGCTTTCGCGGCTCGAGAAAAGGAACTCCTTTTGCAGCACAGGTTGCCGCGACGACAGCCGGCGAAGCTGCTAAGGAATACGGGTTGAAATACCTCGATGTGCAGATTTCGGGTCCCGGCTCTGGTCGAGAATCAACGGTACGTGGCCTGCACGCGCTCGGATATGAAATTCTCAGTATCCGTGATGTCACCCCCATTCCACACAATGGTTGTAGACCACCAAAAAGAAGACGTGTGTAACAATTGAACACACAGGGAGTTACTCTTTATGTTTCATATTAGAACATTCCAAAGACCAAGACGCATTGAATTTGACAGGGAAAAGCTGACGGATGATTACGGTAAATTTTCAGCTGAGGCCTTTGAACGAGGTTTTGGGACAACAATAGGCAATGCACTGCGACGGACCTTGCTTTCTTCAATTGAAGGCGCAGCCATTGTTGCTGTCAAGCTCGACGGCGTTAAACACGAGTTTACATCGATTCCAGGTATCGCTGAAGATGTAACCGATATCATTCTCAATTTGAAAAGCGTTCCCCTGAGGTTGCATGACCCGGAAGCGGTCACCATGTACATCGACGTACAAGGGCCTGCAACGGTGACGAGTAAGGATATAGAAGTTTCGGCTCAGGTCGATATTCTCCAGGACGATGTCCATATTGCCACCCTGAATGAAGATGCGCATCTCAAAATGGAATTAATCGTCAAAAAGAACCGCGGTTATGTTCCCGCTGAAGAGAATTTCGATGAGGATCTGGATATCGGTTTTATTCCACTGGACAGCTCACATAATCCCATCAAGCAGGTCAACTACCAGGTTACGTCTGCCCGGGTGGGACAAAGTGCCAATTACGACAAGCTCGAAATTGAAATCCATACCAATGGGTCCATCAGTCCGGTCGATGCCTTGTCCTATGCTTCCACGGTACTGAAAGATCACTTGAGCATCTTCAACCACTTTGACGTGAGTACAGAAATTTCGGAAGCAGAAGAGAAAGATGAAGAACAGGAAAAGATGAAGGAACAACTCGATACGTCTGTTGATGAGTTGGAACTTTCAGTTCGATCACACAATTGCCTGAAGAATGCAAGCATCAGAACCATTGGTGAGCTTGTTCAAAAGTCGGAAGCGGAAATTCTCAAAACCAAAAACTTCGGAAGGAAATCACTTAATGAAATTAAGGAAATCCTGCAGGAACGCGGTTTGACTCTGGGAATGCAGCTAGAAAATCTATTCAAGAATTAAAACACAAGGGGAATTACATGCGACATCGTAAAGGATACAGGCACCTCAGCCGAAATACCAATCAAAGAAAGGCCCTTTTGAAAGGGCTTGCTGTTTCCCTGTTTGAGCACAAGCGAATTACAACAACGCTCGCGAAAGCGAAAGAATTGAGACGATATGCAGAGAGGCTGATTACTCACGCCAAGAAGCAGACTCCAGCTGCGCATCGCATCATTTTTTCCAAGCTCCAGAACAAGGAAACTGTGAAATTACTCATGAACGAATATGCCGAAAAATACAAAGAACGTCCCGGTGGGTACACTCGTATTATCAAGAAAGGCAGAAGACTGGGCGATCAAGCCGAAATGTGCTTTATTGAACTGGTCGATTATGAGAGAGATTTTACTGTCGAAGAAGATTAATTGAATCTTTCTGAAAAGAAAAACGGCGGGTTTTTACCCGCCTTTTTTGCTTTTAACGCTTGCTTTTTAACAGCAATAAGCTGGCAGGTCGGGATCTCTCCATGCCCTGTTTATTTCCGACGTTGTTCAAGCCGATTCTGTCGAGATCAACCCGGACAGGAAAACATGGAATACACTAGATGCTTATTGCAATGTTTTGATTGTTGTCCTAAGATCGTCTTATCTGGCTGGAGTGCTGCCAGAGCCGTGCAAACTATTTTGGTATCATGGGGAAACGAAACACTTGTTACTGCGTAAATTATGGCTCCGCATGCGTTACGGAGCACCTGTCATCATTGTCTCGGGACTACCGCGATCCGGGACTTCTATGGCCATGCAGATGCTGTCTGCTGGCGGTATGGAGGTGGTTACGGATCATCAGCGAGAGGCCGATTCCGATAACCCAAAGGGATATTACGAGTTAGAACAGGTCAAAACCCTGGACAAAGAAGGGGATAAAAGCTGGCTGGGTGAACATCGCAATCGCGTCATTAAAATTATTTCCTTTTTATTGCGGGACCTGCCGCTTAATTTGAATTACAAAGTCGTTTTTATGACCAGAGATCTCCACGAGGTTCTGGCTTCTCAGGCTAAAATGCTGCAACAGCGCGGTGAAACAGATGGTGGTCCTCCAGATGAGAAAATGCGGGAAAATTACCGCGATCACCTCATAAGAACCAAGTATTTCCTGAAGCACACACCCAATTTCAGTACGCTGTTTCTCAGTCACAGAGAACTGCTCCAGCAACCTGAGCAAGGGGCTCGCAAATTGGCGCGTTTCCTGGGTATGGAAGAAAAAACCGGGGAAATGGCAAAGGTGATTGACAGTAGATTGTATCGCAACAGGAGAGAAGCAAGTTGAAAACGAGCAAACAGTTATTGCGCCTGTGGATTTTAGCACTCATACTTGTCTACTCCAGTTCCGTTCTGGCCTATGTCGGTCCAGGAGCCGGTTTCGCCATTGCATCGACTTTCTTCACACTCCTGGTTGCTTTTGGACTCGCCATACTCACGTTACTCACATGGCCGGTCAAGTTCCTGTTTAAAGCAGTCCTGCGAAGGAAACGTATGAACAAGAGCCGCGTTAAACGCGTGGTCATCGTGGGGCTCGACGGTCAGGATCCCGAGCTTACAGAAGAGTTTATGCAAAAGGGCATGCTTCCCAACTTTTCAAAATTACGGGAACAGGGCGGGTTCTACCGCTTGGGGACAACGCTTCCCGCCGAATCGCCCGTCGCGTGGTCATCCTTTCAAACGGGTTGCAATCCGGGTAAGCATCGCATTTTCGATTTTTTAGTGCCCAATCGAAAATCGCTGCTGCCCGAACTCTCTTCCGCAGCCATTAGTACCTCGCCTAAAACCCTGAAGATAGGCAAGTACCGTATTCCCGTAGGAAAAGCGCGCTTTAAAGTGGGACGCAAGAGCCAGCCCTTTTGGAAAGTACTCGGCGATTACGGCATCTTCAGTTCCATACTGAGAGTGCCCATCACTTTTCCTCCTGAAAAATTCAGGGGCGTGCTTCTTTCCGCCATGTGCCTGCCCGATTTAAAAGGTTCTCAGGGCACCTTCTTCTATTACACCAGTAACCCGCAAGAAGACAGACAATTGTCCAGCGGCGTGATGCTTCCGCTTGAGGTTCAGGACTCGGTCGCTCGCGGCGTTTTTTCAGGGCCGGAGAACCAGTTTCAAAAGGACAACCCGGATATGGAATTGCCTTTTGAGATTCACATGTTTAAAGACAAACCGTGCAAGCTCATCATAGAAAAGGATGAATACGAACTCAGTGAAAAGGTCTACACGCCCTGGATTCCCCTGGACTTCCAAGCGGGTCTGGGAAAAAAAGTGCGTGGTCTTTGCCGAGTTCTTTTACTGGAGAGAGAGCCCCATCTGCGCATTTACGTCACGCCCATTCAGGTGGATCCGGAAAAACCGGCTTTTCCCATTGCCTATCCCGCGCCCTACTCCATCTATCTGGCCAAAAGACAGGGCCCGTTTGCAACGCTCGGAGTTGCCGAGGACACTTCCGGACTCAATGAAAATATCATCGATGAAATGGCTTTCTTCGAACAGTGTCAATTCATTCACCAGGAAAGAGAAGAGATGTTCTTCGATGCCCTTTCAAAAACACCCAGGGGTGCTGTGGTCTGCGTGTTTGATATTACCGACCGGGTTCAACACATGTTCCTCAATACCTATGAACTGGCAAAAACCGGAGAGCACCCGGAAATTAGCGATGAAATAGCGCGGGTTATCCCGGATCTGTACCAGCAAATGGATGACCTGGTCGGCCGGGTAATGGAGAAACTGGATGAGGACACCACCCTGATGGTCATGTCTGATCACGGGTTTAAATCGTTTAGAAGAGAAATCAACTTAAATACCTGGTTCATGGAAAACGGTTATTTAACACTGAAAGACAGCTATGACAGTACCGACTACCTGCAAGCCATCAACTGGTCGAAAACAAAGGCTTATTCCGTGGGGTTTGGTGGTATCTATCTCAACGTCAGGGACAGGGAAAAACACGGCATAGTCCGTATGGGTGAGGAGATGGACCTGCTGAAAAAGGAAATCGCAGAAAAGCTCCTGAGCTTGAGAGACGGAGAGGACGCTCCCATTAAAGAAGTTTACGACACACGGCAAGTCTATAGCGGTCCCTATGTAAAAGACGCCCCGGATTTGTTTGTCGGTTTCAAAGTGGGTTATCGAGCTGCCTGGGCTGCCGTAACGGGTAACATAGACCGTGAAATTATTCAGGATAATCTCAAACCCTGGGCAGGGGATCACAACATGAACCCGCCGGATGTTCCCGGTATGCTGTTCTGTAACCAAAAACTGGCAGTGGAGAATCCGGATATAACCGACCTTGGGCCAACGGTTCTGGATCTCTTCGGTGTGCCGATCCCAAAATACTGCGACGGAAAATCCGTCATACCCTCTGAAGCGGTTGTAAAAAAATCCTCAAAAGGGGTTTCATCATGAAGAAAAGATGGTGGCTGCTGGGAATGTTTGTTTTATTGGGATTATTCTGCTATGGCGGAGAAAAAAGGGTCCTGGTTCTGGGTGTCGATGGACTGGATCCCAATCTGCTGAAGCAGTTCATGGCTGAGGGCAAAATGCCGCATTTTAAGGACTTCATTGCCCAGGGTGATTTCAGGCCGCTGCAAACAAGTCGCGCGCCACAAAGCCCCATTGCATGGTCCAATTTCATTACCGGAATGGATCCCGGCGGACACGGCATTTACGATTTCATTCACCGCGACCCCGAGAGCATGATGCTCGAATTTTCCATGTCAAAAGTAGAAGGCGCGGCAAGAACCTGGGAAGTGGGCTCGTGGGTCATACCCCTCTCCTCACCGGAAACAACCCTGTTGAGAAAGGGCAAGGCGTTTTGGGAAATTCTAGGTGAAGCGGGCATCTCCACAACTATCTTTCGCATTCCCGTTAATTTTCCGCCCGTTGAAGTTCCCGGCAACTACTCCCTTTCGGGAATGGGGACGCCCGATATTTTGGGAACACCGGGAACCTTTTCATTTTACACCACTAAACTGCCATCCAACTACCGAGAAATTTCAGGTGGCAAGGCCTATAAAGTCAAAATCGAAGACGGCCGCATCGATGCCAAACTCTACGGTCCAACCAACGACTACCGTCGGGTTGCCAAAAAGAAATCGCGATTTTCAAAAAATAAAAAGAAAACAGAGTACAAAAAAATCAAATGCACAGCGGATTTTACGGTCTTTGTGGATCAGGAAGCCAGCGCAGTTCGCATGGTCGTGGGCGATCAGGAGTTCATTCTCAAGGAAAAAGAATGGAGCGAGTGGATTCCCATTCAATTTGAAGCCGTGCCCTGGCTGGTTGAGTTCAGTGCCGTATGTCGTTTCTACTTAAAACAAATTGGACCGACGTTTCAACTCTACGTCAGCCCGCTGCAAATCAATCCCGATGATCCCATCTTACCCATTTCCAATCCGTCCAGCTGGTCCAGTGACCTGTGCAAGTGCCTGGGGTACTTCTACACTCAGGAATTGCCTCACGACACAAAGGCCTTCTTCTGTGATGTGTTTACCGGAAGAGAATTCTGGGATCAATCCATGCTGGTCTTCCAGGAGCGATGCCGAGCACTCCAGTTCATACTTGAAACGGATCCCAGTCAATTGAAGTTCTTTTATTTTGGAACGGTTGACCAGGGCTGTCACATGCTTTGGCACTTCATGGATGAACAGCATCCCAACTACGTGAAGGATGACTTTCTCGTCAACGGGATCCGGAACATCTATCAAAAAATGGATGATGTTCTGGGAACGGTTTTGAAGTCCATTGACGACGATACGGTGCTCATTATTATGTCGGACCACGGCTTCGCACCCTTTTACTGGGGTGTCAATCTCAATACCTGGCTGGCAGAGAACGGTTATCTCAGTCGAAATAAACATCTGGTCAGTCGCCGGGGCGGGTATTTCAGCGGTGTGAACTGGGAAAAAACCAAAGCGTACGCTGTTGGGCTTAACGGTCTTTATGTGAATTTAAAGGGACGTGAGAAACATGGGGCGGTTTCGCAAGAAGAATACAACTCGCTGCTCGATGAACTGGAAAGGGATCTTCTGGCCATCGTGGATCCCGCAACAGGCAGAAAACCCATCTCTCAAGTGACCAGAACCAGGAGAGATTTCAAGGGAACCAATACCGAACACGCACCGGACATCATTGTCGGATACAGCTGGGGCTATCGCAGTTCCTGGGAGAATCCGCTGGGTGAGTTCACGAAAGAGGTCTTTATTCCCAATATGAAAGCCTGGAGCGGCGACCACTGTATTGACAACAGCATTGTTCCCGGCGTGCTCATTACCAATCAAAAAATCAGTATGGAAACTCCCGCTCTTTACGACCTGACAGTGGCCATACTGGATGAATTCGGTGTCAAGCCCCTTGAGCAGATGATCGGTAAAGACTGCCTGGCACCAAGAAACTCTTCGGAGACTCAAAAACAATAATTGGAGGATGCGCATGTTTCAACCCAAGATCAAACTGGATCGCGATTTATACGATAAAATTAAGAAATACGCCGAAATTGCGGGGTATTCCTCGGTTCATGAGTTTGTAACCTACGCGCTGGAAAAGGAGTTGGCGAAGCTTGAAGATGCCGACTCTGAAGAGGAAATCAAGAAAAGGCTGAAGGGGTTAGGCTACATTTCCTGACCGTGCCGCCAAGAGTGACGTGATGAAAAGGACAGACAATAAAGGGATGGAAAGATGATTGCTATAGTTTACTGGCTCAATTACCTGAGCTCCGTGGTCGTTGATGTATTGGTTTTTCCCCTTAAACTGTTTTCTCCTTTCTGGTCTCTTACCTTTGTCGCGCTGATAACGAGCCTTTTGCTTTTGCCGGTGTTCGGCAAGATTTCCAATCAGGAAAAAATAAAAAAAACCAAGAACCTGCTGCGGGCGCACATTCTGTCTATCAGACTTTTTAGCGAATATCTCAGTGTGTTCTTCAAAATTCAATTGGCGCTTTTAAAAGATTTGGCGGTTTATTTGCGCTATAACCTCACACCTTTTCTGATCTTGATGGTGCCGCTGTTTCTTCTGCTCGCCCAGCTGAACTTGAGGTATGCCAAGCAACCGCTCCGTCCCGGTGAAAGCTCCTTGGTCAAAGTTCTTTTCAATACACCTGATGAATTGAAGAAGGTACGTGAAATAAAACTCATCGCACCGGAAGGTGTTGAGGTGGAGACACCTGCCGTTCGGGCTTTTAGTACTGGTGAAGTGGCCTGGCGTGTGAGGGCAAAAGCAGCGGGCGAATACAACCTGACCATTGCCATTGACGAGCAGAATATAGAGAAAAACTTACTGGTGGGTGGCTCACAGGGGGAAGTGTCAACCATGCGAACAGCGACCTTGGGCGACTTCTTGCTTTATCCCGGCGAATTGCCTTTGAAGGCCGATTCAGGAGTTCAAAAAATCACCGTGAGCTACCCCGATCTTGAATTGTCCCTTGCCGGATTTCAAATTCACTGGATTGTCCTGTTCTTCCTGCTCACACTTATCTTTACCTTCTCGCTCAAGGGCCTGTTTCAAGTAGAAATCTAAGTGAATGATCTCAATTCATTCAAAAAAAGGGGCAAAATAATCGTCACTCGTTGAGTCTATTTTTCAAGAAATCCATTTTCTTTTAGAATTTCTATGGCCTTTTGTTCTTCTAATATCAAGAATATTAATATCAAGAATATTAGACAGGCATATTTTAAAAGAAATAGATAATAAGAAGAGAAAGCGCGGTAAGAATGGCACATTTGTAGACAGGCACATTTGTAGGTTATTGTTATTATGAACATTAATCACATTAATGAACATTAGACAGGCATATTTTAGGCAGGCATAAATATTAGACAGGCACATTTGTAGGTTATTGTTATTATGAACATTAATGAACATTAGACAGGCATATTTTAAAAGAAATAGATAATAAGAAGAGAAAGCGAGGTAAGAATGGCTTTAAATGGTCTTTAGATTTTCTTTTTTGGGGGAGTTATGTTTTATTTCGGGCAACGGGCGTGGTTAGGGCGTTCGTTTGGCAGTTTTAGGCGCACCTCTTTCGGGGGAGGTTAAAAAATGGGTGTTGGTGGCTTTTAATTCAGGGTATTGTGAACGCTTTTTTGGCGGCTGTTGTTCCGGCTAGCCACTTTTTACCGCGTTCCTTGGCCAGCTCGGTGATTTTTTGTACCTTACCCACGAAGCGATAGAACCAGTGATCGTATTTTTGCACTGTTTCCAGCCAGTTTTCCGCTTGAACTTCCATTCGTGTCAAAATGGAGTCCAAATCCTTGGGTATGCGCCCTACCTTTCCCTTGTGCAGTTGTCTTCCCGTCCAGTCCAGCAATTTGAGGTAATCTTCTTCGTCTACTTTTAAGAGGGATCCTACTCCAACATACGGCTTTGATAAATCCGCCGCTTTCATGGGGCTAAGCCACTTGCTTTCATTGGCTTCCTTCTCTATTCGATTCTTCAGCTCCTGAATTTCACGGCGATGTTCCTGGTTTTCCTTTTTCCTCCTGCATTTCTGGCGCAGCTTTTCGAGCTTGCGCTTGGCTATTCTGCTGCGACAGCGAACTTGACCAGAGGTATAAGCCGATTCCTCAGGTGTTTCGGCAAGCCCCGCCCTGATGGGATTGAGATCAACATACACTGAACCAGCCAGGACGGCACTTTGATCTGCCAACAGTTGACTCTTATACCGACCCTCCCAAAAGGCGCCCCTGCAATTTTCCTGTTTATTGTAAACTTTTGATGCGTATTCATTTAAGCTCTTCATAAACCAGGAAACATCAGCCAGGCGTTCGCGCAGCACCTCACAGCGCTGCTCGGGTGTTTGACGGCCAGTTTGGTCAAAAAAGACCAAATCCAGTTCATCTTGTGTGGGAACAGCAGGATGTCCTTGCGCATCTCTTTTCCTGGGGTAAAGCTGCCACCAGCGTCTGGCAACCTCTTCCCGCGACCACGAGTCCACCAGATCAGGGCGCGTGCGAATAATCAAATGGTAGTGATTATCCATAATGCAATAACTCAAACTCTCCATACTAAAGACCTTGAGCAGAAACTTGAACCTGTTCAAATAAATGGATTTACGAACACAGTGATTTTCATCTTCATCGTTTTTACGCATAAGAAAAGCGTGTCGAACGGTTCGATTGTAAATGTGCAAGGTGTTGATTTTCTTTTTATCAAATTGTCGTTTTCGCGGAATAGCCATGAAACCTCCTAACTCCTGGCAATAGAAGAGTTACAAGAAACTAAATTGGGGTTACATAGAATATAAGGCTAACAATCAAATAAAGCCAGGAAAATCATAAATAGATAATTAATAGACTAGACAGGCACATTAGGCGCATTAGGCGTTTGAATAGACTACTATAAAGCGGGAAGCTACAATGGGGTGACGATAAAAAATACGGTGTCCGCTGTCTCCGCGCAGCGGTTTCGTTCAACAAATAGTTAGACAGGCACATTAAGCAGGCATTCTCTTGGCGTTACAAACAAAAATAGTTAGACAGGCACATTAAGCTGGCACATTAAGCTCATTAAGCTTTAAGCATTGGCGGGAGTACTCTTGGCGTTATGTTATTAACAAAGTGGATTATTGGTTGGGGTTAGTTTAGTAAGTTAAACTTACCAAGTTGAGGCCAGTTCGTGAAATAATATCCTGGTAATGGGCGATGGCTTCATACTCAAAGCAACAGACAGCGTATTCGGTATTTAAACGGAGAGCAAAAGTGGATGTATTGGAATCAGCAGTGAGAACCTCAAGACAACGACACCCCTGGGAGCGTGCGCGCAGCTATACAGTTCGAGATGTCCTCAAGGAGAAACTCTCAAAACCAAACATGACCGTACTTGATGTCGGCTGTGGGGATGGTTATTTGGTGACAGAGCTGGCAGAACAGTACAGTACCCATCAATTTATCGGGTTCGATCCAGAAAGGAAGGGCTTGTATTCAGTTGCAGAGGCGAGCCAAAGACCGTTGAATTTAAAGTTTATTGACGATCTAAAGCAAGGTTCAACCGCATCTTCAGTAGACGTGCTTTTATTGTTGGATGTGTTGGAACACATAGATGATGATGCCACCTTTCTTGAGGAATTGTTAAAGCATGTCAAATTCTCAAATAAAGCGGAAATTCTCGTAACGGTTCCTTCCTTCCAGTGTTTATGGTCTCCTAGAGATGACTTTTTAAAACACTACAGAAGATACAGTTTATCATCTTTAAGCAGGCTGATTTCAAAAAGCGTTTCGTGGAAAATCAGACACAAGGGCTACTTTTTTTTCTCCCTCCTGGTACCGCGAGCCTTTCAGGCTATTTGGGGAAAATTCAAAAAGAACAAACCAAAGAGCACCTCACTGAGCAGCTGGCATATAAATCGTCACTTGACGTCAATAGTTGTATTTGTTTTGATTCTAGATTACAAAGTGTGCAGGTTCCTTGCAAGTTTTAAAATATTCCTTCCCGGGTTGTCATGTTTTCTCCATCTACAAAGACAGTGATTGTCATTCCATGTTTCAATGAAAGCGATCGTCTCAAAGAAAGTGAATTTGAGCGTTTTTTAGAACTCAATCAAGACAAGGGGCTCTTGTTTGTCAACGATGGCAGCTCAGATGGAACATTGAAGATACTGAAAAAAATAAACAAGCACTGCGTGAACCAGGTTGATCTTCTCGACTTAACGGAAAATACAGGAAAAGCAGAAGCCGTGCGGCTTGGTATGTTACACGCCATTGAAAACTCATCCTGTGATTATTGCGCCTTTTGGGATGCCGATCTTGCAACACCTCTAAAAGAGATAAATGGATTTCTGAAAACTCTAGCCACACAGAATAAGCTTAAAGTCGTTATAGGATCTCGCATATGCAGACTGGGAGCAGATATTGAGAGATTTTGGCTTAGGCATTATTTAGGCAGACTTTTTGCCACAGCGGTGAGCTTGATGTTTGATATAAAAGTATACGATTCACAATGTGGTGCGAAGATCTTCAAAAGAGAGTTGGCTGCATCCCTGTTTCAACAACAATTTTTGTCAAAATGGCTGTTTGATGTGGAGTTACTGTATCGAATCAAAAAACAGCATGGAATAGAAAGCGTGTACGAGTATCCACTTTCATCATGGCATGATGTAGGTGGATCGAAGCTGAAAATTCGTTCCTTGCTTGGAGCCTTTTTTGACTTGTTCCGCATTTACTTTTACTGTAAACCATGGAAAGGACGATAAAAACAACGATGACCTTCAGCTGGATCCTCTTTTTATACCTGCAATTAAAACCTGCGCTACCAAATACCTTTTTAAATGAAATGAATATCTCCTTTGTCTATATTCCCGTTGACAACCATGCATCGGCTTCTCTCAAAAAGGGGGTTTGGGTGTCAAAATATGAAGTCACTCAACAGGTATGGGAAAACGTGATGGGTTTCAATCCAAGTTTACAAAAGGGAGCGTCACATCCAGTGGAAAATGTCTCGTGGAATGAGATTCAAACGTTTCTTGCAAAACTGAATCAACTTGATTCGGCGAAACAATATCGACTTCCATATTCCTGGGAATGGCAACTCTTTTCGGATATAGAAGAAACACCCCTGCTTGATTATGTTCGACGTCATGAATGGACCCGTCTGAATTCAGGGAAAAGGCATCATCCGGTAGGCAGTTTACCGCCAAACCGATACGGGATCTGCGACACGCTTGGAAATGTGATGGAATGGTGTCAGGAGACCTATTCCAGCTGCGCTAAAGAGCGTTCTCTAAAGATTGCTGATAAAGCAGCAGGTTGGAAGGTTTACACAGGAGGTCACTTTCACGGGGACCCCAACCTCTGTCAATCCCGGTTGGGATTTGATGCTGACTATAAATCCATTTTTCTTGGATTTCGTTTGGTATGTGAAGAAAAGTAAATGTTAGAAGCACAGAAGTACCACAAGATCATTCCTTTTATCGCATTCTTATGTGTCGTTCTTTTCACCTGGCCCTTCTTCAACTGGTGGCTGGAAGACGATGTCTATCAAAGGGCTTTCATTTTATCTCTAGACTCTCCCCTCACTATTTTCACAAACAGTCATCAGATGTTCGCGTTTGACATGAGTCGAACCTTTGTGCCCTGGCTGGCATTTTCTGAATACCTGGACATCCATTTAGCACCGTATTCACCTGTTTTTTCAAACCTACACAATACCGTATCCTTTGCGCTTACCTCTTTCTTCCTGTTTTATTGGTTAAAAAGAGTCCTTCCTGTTAAGTATGCTGTTTTAGCCCTTTGTTTGTGGATATATTTGCCGTCAACCATTTTAATATCTGAATGGACAGCCGTTCGACATTATTTAGAGGGGCTGCTTTTCTCAGTTCTTGCCCTATTGGTTTTAGAAAAAACGGGTGATAAAAGCCAGCCGCTGCAAGGTGTTGTCTATACCCTATGTGTCTGCTTGCTCTATTATTTATCAGCGATTAGTAAAGAGATCTATGTTACTTTCACTTTTTACATGATCTCAATCCTCTTCATTAAAAAGAAAAATTACGTGGGCATCGGCTTTCTGTGCTTGACGGGCCTTTTGTATCTCGGCCATCGGTTCTTGTATTTTGGCGGTCTTGGCAGCAGTTCTCTGGTTTTTTCACCAAGTCAGTTGCTGGGGTTTGAGGTTTTGCCTTTTTCGTTTTCGGGAAATCATGCGGGTGCGGTGGTATTCATTGTTGTGCTGATAATGAACGTGGTCATCCTTCTTAAAAAGCATCCCCCGATAACATGGCTTGTATGTTTGGGAGGCCTTTTCACTCTTTTATTCCCTCTGATGCCGGTTATTCAACATCTGGATAGTGACCATCAAATGAAAACATGGTATCGACTAGTGTTTTTATTTAATACGGTTTTTGTCATCGGCACCGTTTTTTCGATAAAAGAATTGTCCAACAGGAAACTAAAAGTCGCCATATCAACGGCTGTGTTGCTCTGCCTTCTTTCCGGATCGGTGAGTATGTCAAATAAAATAGATAAGTTGCGAATTGCATACAAGTTAGAAGCAGCGTTTTATCTGGAAAATCCTGACAAGTTGTTGTTTTCACAGGTTCCCTATGCGCAGTATATCAGCAATGTTCACGATCTGTTCTGTCCAGACGACAAAAGACATTACATTGATTGGCAGGGCTTAATGGACAGAGGGGTTATCCATTCAACGCTGTTGGAATACGATACCATCTGGGTTTATCAAGATGGTGAATATAAACCAGACACGTCCATCTACATGGAACTCATCAATAAAAACATGGACCGGAGTCGCCCATTATTGAAGCCGAGAAAAATATTGTAAACTTTAAAAAAAGTTGACGTCATACAGATGGTGTTGAATCGAGAAAGAGCCTGCTTGCGGGTCAGTTTTTCACCTGCGCCTTTCTCCCCACAACCATATCCAGCTTGCCACCAAGAGGGAAAAGGTGCGGGCGAGTCTCCAAGCCCGAAAAACCGGCTGCGGTCATGGCATCGGGAATCTGTTCCCTTGCAAGGGTGACATCGATGGCACTCAGGGCAAAGGGCAGCCAGCTTAAAACCATCGCCTCGGGATTGGTGCGTTCCGCGGTCAAGCCATCGTGGATCGAGACGAAAACGCCGCCTTCATTCAGGGCATCGTAAATCTTGCGCACCACCTTCTCGAGGTGGGGGCCTGCAAAATTGAGTGTTCCCTTGGCAAGGATCAGGTCGTAGCCGGAACCAAGGGAGTCGATGAGGTAGTCTCCAGATTGAACACGTATCCGATCTTCCAGGCCGTATTCACGAATGTTATCTTGCGCGGCCTTGACAATTGCCGCTTTGTCAAAAACAATGCCCTCCATTGACGGGTGCCTTTTTACGGTCGCGATGGCGTCAAGTCCGTGCCCTCCTCCCAGGTCGAGCATCTTCGCAAAGCTGTTAAACTCGGGCAGTTCGGCCAAGGCTTTGGCGACAGCCTGAGACGGTCCGCTGCGAGCAAAATTGCGCATCAGCATGGTCGTGTGGTACTGAGCTTCATCGATTTCTCCCACTTCGTGAACGGCAGGGCCGTTGACAACGGCGGTCTTCATGTCTTCAACATTTTTGAATAGAAACATCTCGTTGAAGGTAAGAAAGCCTCCGAGATACGTTTCCCTGCCCTCCACAAGGAATGTGTCGGCCAGTTCCGTGTTATGGAAGGCTCCATCTTGCTTTACCAGCAAGCCAATTGCTGTGAGCGCATTGAGAAAAAGTTCTGTGTTTTGCAAATGCGTGCCGATCGCACGAGCCACATCACCGGAAGTGGTTGGCTCAATGGTGTAACAAAATACGTTCAGCTTGACTGCGGTCATCAGTATCTGTCCCTTGACAATGCCGTATTGCCAATCAAAAAGTTGATTCGGCTCAATAGTTATATCTGGAAATTCTTTCATATTGATTCCCTATGCCGCTGCTTTAGTCGTCTGTAAGCTCTGCATCCAGTCCCGCCTTAGCTAACTCATCCAACACATGCGATGCCGAGTTGCTGACAAGGCCGCGATGATCGGCAGTGCAAGCTTGCAGATTTTGAATCATCTTTGCGTCGATTTCCTTTTCCGGGTGCCATGTGAGGATTCCATGAGTTCTGTCGTGAATGTAGAATGACAACCCGGAAAGAGCTGCTGTTCGAATGGATTCTGAATCTTTTTCAAGGCATTGGAACCAGAATGGAACCAGCCTCTCGTCGTGAATCTGAGTAACGGACCAGAGCCCGTTAGCCACCGTGAGTTCATCGCTGTAGGGCCCAATCTCATCGAGAACATATTCAACAATCCGGGCTCGATACTTCCCGCCGACCCAGCGCATGCTTTCCACGTCTTTGATGACCAAACTCTGAAGCGTGAGGGCGGCAGTGTACCCAATACTCAAAACACGTGCCATTTCCGATTCTATACCCGGAATACTGCCAGGCGTGGCTTGAATTTCGCTGATAATTTTCTGTTTCAGCTCTTCAGGTAAATCTCTGTGGTCACTTAGATGAGGTAGAATGTAGGGGATGAGTTTGTGACCCTTTCCCATTGTAAACTTGCCCGATTCGTACAGAGCCTGGCCGATAACGGCTGGATCGTCCGACTGCAAAGACTCTACAAGCGCATCGTGTTTCGGGTTGTAGCGAAAAATATAATAATTAACAGATAAGCCCAAAACGAGTAGCCCCGCGGCAACCGCAATGCCTGGCCAACCTCTTAATTCAAAAGTAAAATCAGAATCAATCATGTACGTGTTCGGTGTCCTGGTTACGCAGAAAAAAAAGAGTTTTCTAATTTGACATCAGTATAGCCGCTTTGATTTGTGGACGCCACCTGTTTTTTAACCGTGAACCATCGTGGTGAAAATCGAAACGGCTTTTTCTTTTGCTTTTGCATCCGCTTTGAATGTATGATGAGAACCCTGATGATCGTCTTGATTTTCCAGTTAAAACGTCGAAGTCGCAACGGCTCGACAAGAAGCAGGAGAGAACATGCCCCAGCAAACCGTTAAAAATATTTCCACAGAAACGCCAGAGCCGTTGGCTGCGCTCATCACACCGCGAGCCAATCAGGTTCTCAGTATGGCGCTTTCCAATTCCGAACATGTTCATATCAACCTGTTCAGTTTTGCGGACGGGGAGATGGTTAGCGAAGAGGAGTACGCCGGCTCTACCATCTACTACCTGCTGGAGGGAGAGACCATCATTTCCAGAGACGGCCGGAAAGATCGGCTGAAAGCTGGCGATGTGCTGGCTGTTCCCGGTCACGTTTTACACGCGGTAGGAGGTCTCTCGGCCTTCAGCATGCTGCAAATAACCGTCAATGAATAAGGAGAATGTAATGAAACCATTAGTGAAAAATATCGACCACGCAAAAGTTTATCAACTTGCAGATCTGGTTGCCTATGAAAAAGGCAAGGTGGCAAGCCTGACCCTGACTCAACAGCCCGGAGTGGGTGTCACCGTTTTTGCCATAGATGAGGGTGAGGGCTTGAACACCCATTCAGCGCCCGGTGATGCCATGGTACATGTCCTTGACGGGCAGGTGGAGATCACCATTGGCAGCGAAAAGTATCGGCTTGAAGCGGGGCAAATGATCGTTATGCCCGCAGGTGTTCCCCACGCGCTAGCCGCGCTGAAGCCCTTCAAGATGCTGCTGGTGCTGGTCAAGAAAGCCAAAGAAAAGAAGTAGCCTTTTCGCATAAATCAAGCTAAAAAGCACACTCAATACTAATACCAATACGCTATGTTATTACATAAACTGTTGGAAAATTGAGAAAAAACATGCTACGTAATGCCTTTCTATTGGCATACCTCTCAGAGAGTTCCTTGACGTTTTCCTTCATGAATAATTTGAATGATTTATTCTTCATTCAATTGTTTTTCAAGGAATTCACTTCTTGTTTGAAGGAAGAATTCTAACATATCTCACAGTACAGTTATTGGGGTGGTCAAGCCCCCATATTTTCCTACACACTTGATCCTTTTCCAGTGTTTAAGAATAATATTATCAGCGCAGTTTGTCCCCATTTATTTCAGTGTCTGGTTGGGCAGAATTGTTATTTTCGTCACGCTTGCTGGTGACCTTGCCTTTGGTCAATAGCACTTCCTTGCGATTGAAGCTGCCTGTCACCTGTGGTCTTGCGGTATTTTTGTGTTGCGGTATGGCCGACTCCGAGTGGACGTTTTCGGTGGTGTATAGAATGTAGTCAACTATCTCCCCAACCGTCAAATGGTCGTCTTTGTGGTCAGATTTGGTGTATTGGCCATGTTCCAGTTTGAAGCCATCGGCCTCGCCCTCAAATGCCTTTACCACGGCGTAAGTAAACGGATTGATGATTTCACCATCTTTTACAATTGGTTTAGACGGCGACTCCTTGTTCTGCGAGGTCATGACAATCAGATTTCGGCCCTGCTTCTGCCGGTCATGCCAACGCGTCCGCACCTTAGACGTGTTCATGTATTCTACGAGTCCACCGGAGAAACATGACATGGTCAGTACCACGACATTCTTCGCCGGAATTTCCAGAATTAACTCGACGTATTCATCCCAGAGTAGCGTGCCACGGTGTTCCGGTTTCCGCACTGGCAGGTCCATGACGATGCCGCCCAGAGGCTGAGATGCCTCAAAGCCCGCCTTTCGGCCGTGACTATGCGTATAGATGATGACGGTGTCCTGGGGTGAGGCGTTTCTGCTTAGGTTTTTCAGGCGCTCCCGGAGCAGATCGCTCGTGACATGCTCCGGTACCCCTCGGCGGACATCTTCTTTACTCAAGACGTTTTCTGCAATTTTGTCCACGACCATATCAGGTTGAAAGGCCTTCGCAGCGTTCACAACCTTGTTTACCGCTGCTCTGGATCTTTCCTGTTGCTTGAACGGGTCGACGGCTGTGGCTTTACCCAAGGCGAGCAACCGGGTCTTTCCTTCAGCCTTCTTGGCTCCCAAGTCCAGAGCGGTATGATAGAAGGCCCCGTTTTCAGAACCCAGCTTTGTGAGCACGTCAAAGGCATTGTGCTGAACGTGGGGAGCAGTCACTGCGCGCGTCATCCAGTAGTGCTTATTGTTTTCATTCAACGATGGCTTTTCATGGACGATCGTTTCGTCAAGCGCGCCTGCCTTCAAACAACATCCAGAGAAGATGATTGCTGTCGCGATTGCCAGAATCTTGGTCACTTTTTTTTGCATATTTTCCTCTTTCCTGTTCAATGCAGAGTTCACCAGCCAGTGAAATGAGTCCGGTGAAACGACTTATTGAATAAAAATAACCGTGTTTTAGTTATTTGTCGTCATTCTTTTTTCCCGCAAAACATTGATCCATCCAATAATACTCCCATTCTTTTGCAGCTTTAATATTGCCTGAAAAAAAACAAAAATCCTTTCCCGATTTATAGGAAACCGGCGGTTATAATCTGTGACTCTTCAAAAAAAGATAATTATGCCCTGAGTTTTCAGCACAAAACATCTCTATATGACACCTCAGATTGTTAAATGAAACCCTTTCCTTTTTTAGAACGCACCGTCTGAGAATCAAAGAAAAAGGCATGTCAGTAGGTGGCTTGAAACCAATTCAATAGATTCGTGATGTTTTGGTGGTTGCGAACCGGTTGAAGGTGTTCTTCATGTTGCGGGGTGTCAGGAAATTCGCTCGAAAATGAAGTGTCCATCTTTTTCTGTTTTTAGCGTGAAATCGGGACTTAAAAGTTCCTTGAGTTTCGAGTTGCTGAGTGTGTTTTCTCCGTAAATTCTGGAACCGAGACGGCTCATGTAGGACAGCTTTCCTCCCGTTTTGATGACCCGGGTTATTTCTTTTAAGACCTGTAGTTTTTGTTTGACCAAGGGCAGGGTGTTGTGCAGGTAAACCAGATCGATACTCTTGTCTTCCAAACCCGTATCACAATCAGATTGAATGAATTCAACATGGTTCAGTTTGTTTTTAGCGGTCTTTTTCTTCACGATTGCTATGGCCAGCTCACTGATATCGAGGGCGAAAACCCGTCCCTCTTTGCCTACCGCATTTGCCGCGGGAATGGTATTGAACCCAAGACCGCAGCCGAAATCAAGGACCTGGAAGCCCTTTTCAATTCCCGCTAAATGGATTTCTTCTTCTATGTTCCTGAACCGCTTTTTGATATTCATAACCATTCTCATGAGTTGAAAAGCCGGCCAGGACATGGATTTTTGTTTGTTGAGGGTGTGTTTCACGTTCATTGTGGGTGATCTCCTTTGACTGCTTGCGGTCTCTTTCATGCAGTGGACTGTCGCGATTGAGTTAATCCCCAATCACCAAAGCCCGCTGGTATTTCTGTTCATTTGATTCGTGAAGTTGTTTTTTGTCTTATTGATGGTTGGAGTTTAAAAGTTCACTGGATAGATTGACTGGTTGAATGAAAAGACAGCCTGTAGGTGAACAAGCACTGTTAAGTGTTTTTTTAAGTGTTACTTAAGGCTCGACTTGAAAGCGTAAAACGGTTTTCAGTTTTTCCGGTGCTGTTTTTCTGGGGTCTGAAATATAGATTTCCCTGTGTTGCATGGATTTTCGCTTGAACTGATTTTTCTCTGCAAAATCAGTCATAAGTGCAAAGGATGCCGGTTCGCTGTCATAGCTGCCGAGATGCATCATTTGTATGCATTTTCCTTCTGATAGTTCGCGAAAGGCTAATTCTTGAATGAGTGGATTGGATTTTTTCTTTTTTGCCCATTCCTTTGCCAATTCAGCAAATTCATTTGACACAAAGTCTGGTTGACGAATCATGATGGTAAAAACAAATTCATTTTTGTCGAGGGTTCCTGTAAGAGACTGCTTTGCATTTTCCGAGATATCCCAAACACCTTCCAGCGGATACACTGTGTATTCGTAGAAGTGTTCAGGTTGAAGACCTTTCTTGTGAGACATTCTTATCGCGTAAGAAACGGCGTATAGAGCTTCAACGCATTCAGAGAAAAAGGCGCTGTTGGGATTCCCGCTGCCGCTGATGGTGAAGTACTTAAATGTTGGGACATCCAGGACGACAGGCTTTTTAGGTGGCAAGTAGATGTGTTTTTCTGCTTTTCGCCATTCGTATTTCATAAAAGCACTCCTTGTTGTAAGTCGGTGTCGGGTGATTTAAGGCTCTTGCCGTTGACATGACTTTTTATACAGCCATTCCATGATCAAACAGAGCAAGAGAATAGCAAACGCGATCACAATACCAGTCAAATTCGTTTGGTATTGCTGATTGATCAAGATGCCCAGGGCAAGTATGGATAAAAGAAAGCCCAAAAAGGGTATGAGTTTATAACCCTTCACCGCTTTGGACAGTTTAAAACCGACGAAGTTGACAATTGCAAATATCAGTAAAAAACCCATACTGCCTGCGGTAGAAATGCTTTCCAGGTCGAGACTGTTGACCATAACAAGCGTAGCAATTGAAGTAATCATCAATCCGACGGGCTGTCCCCACAGCTTACCGAGGAAATGATGTGGGAGCTCGTGATCTTCGGCGATTTCATAGTTGACCTTGCTTCCTCCATACAAGGAGGCGTTGATGGCCGAAAATGTGGAGATTAAGGCTGCTATGGTGATGACGGAGAAGCCAATTTGCCCCAGGATGGGCTTGGCGGCTTCGGCCAAGACATAATCTTGAGCTTTGGCGATTTTGTCAAAAGGCAGTGAACCAACGGTAACAACGGCAATAATAATGTAGAGAACAATGACAAACGCAACGGAGTAATAATAGGCTCTTGGAATATTTTTTATGGGGTCTGCAATGTCCGGGGTGGCGTTGGCAATCAGTTCAAAACCCTCATAGGCAACAAAGATGACCATTCCACCGGCAAAGAGTTTGACGGGCGTTTCCCAATGAGACATGGCCAGCTGAGAAATGTTGGGGTTGCCGATAAGTCCGTAGGCACCAACAGCGATGAAGCCAAGCAAAATAGTCAGCTTGATCATAACGGCATAAGATTCTATTTTGCCAACCACAGCAATACTGTAGTAGTTAATGGCCGTCGCCAGTATCACGATGGAACTGGCGTAAAGATGAAAATCAACGCTTCTATTGTGGGTAATTTGCAAAAGGTTGGGTGCGTACGAACCAAAGGCCGATGCGTATAAAGACAGCATAATGATATAACTTATCCACAACAGATTGTTAATGCCTCCACTGAAGACTCCTCTGCCAAACCCCTGGTTGATGAACTTGACCGTTCCTCCTCGGTCGGGAAAAGCCATAGACAGTTTGACATAGCTGTAGGAAGTAATTAAAGCCAGGATGCCTGCAAAAAAGAAGGCAACCGGTGTTCCCCCCTTGGCCAGAGAGACCGCTAGACCCAATACGGCGAAAATCCCACCTCCAACCATTCCGCCAATACCAATGGAAATAGCTTCTTTCAAGCCTATTTTTTTGTTCATGATGCGCTCCTTGGTGACCACAAATTCAACAGTGGGAAGTTAGGTGTTTCTCTTGAAATGGTTGGCTTAAAATGTTTTTTATCTTTTGTTTACGAATATGTGTGTTTTTGCATTTTAATGAGTGTCAAAAGTGTCACGGATCCATTCACTAAAACACCAGCATGAGCTGAATGTTCATCGATGGGTATGGGATGTTCATGGCAATTAATAGCATACCACAGAATGCGTTCAAGGCGGCAACACCTGTTTTTGAGACCGTGATTTCAGTTCTTGATTCCCAACATAATGCGAATAATTTCCTTATCTGTTTCCTTCATGCCGTCACGTCCGATTCGGCCGACATTGGCGATGGTGTTTTCCACTCCTTTGGTGACGATTCCATCACCGCCATAGAACTGTTGGCCTTGTTGGTACATGCAGTGGCCCAGGATTCCCGCCTCCACAGCAGAGGCTATTTTTGCCGCGCAGGATGCTGTTGCCCCATCACAAATGATGCCGGAAACGATGGCCAGCGCATTGACAATGGTGTGAGCTATCTCGTTGAATCCACCGCCGTTAAGCCAGGTAATGCCCGCTCCGGCTCCCACGCCTGCACTGACGACACCGCAAAAGGCCGATAGGCGTCCGATGCTGGTTTTTTGGTGAATGGTGATCAAGTTGGAGATGAGCAGCGCCCTGATGAGGGTTTCTTCATCGACATTGAGTTCCCTGGCGTATTCAATAACGGGTACGGAAGCGGTGATACCCTGATTGCCGGAGCCGGAGACAATGATAACCGGCAATTCACAGCCGCTCATTCTGGCGTCCGATCCGGCGGCGGCCTTGGCTTTGGCACGGACCTTGATGTCATCGCCCCAGGTATCGCGAATGATAGAGCCAATGTTGGCTCCCCAATTTCCCGAAAGGCCCTCTTCGCTTATGCGGGTATTGTATTCAATCTGTCTTTGGATGACGGGCCGTACTTCTTCGATGTCAACTGATTCAGAAAAATCGATAATATCGGCCACATTCATCATGGAACGATCGGTTTCAACGGGATTTTCAACTTCCTCGCAGCCACTTTGTTTAAAAATCACCGCGCCGTCTTTTTTTATCTCAACGATGTTGGTGTGAAAATTGGCGATTCTGACCGAAGCGCATGAATCTTTAGAACAAACGGTGACCGTTAGATCAAAAATGAGATTGCTTTGGGCTGGTACCACCGTCACTTCCTTGGACTTCAGAAAGGCTTTTATTTCTTCTCTGCCCTCATTATCGACTTCCGAGATGACTTCCAGCTTTTTATCCGGGTTACCGGCGACAATGCCCGCCACAGCGGAAACTTCGATTCCTCTTAAACCACCCGTATTGGGCACAACCACGCTCTTGACATTTTTTATAATGTTAAGACTGGCTTCAACGTGGACTCGTTCAACGGGCTGGCCGAGCACCTGCCTGGCTTTTCCCGCGGCGTAGGCTACAGCGATAGGCTCCGTGCAGCCCATGGCTGGGACAAGTTCCTCTTTGAGAATGTCTAAGTAGTTTTGATATCTTGGATCCGTTTTTTTCATGGGGATTCTCACGCGTTTCTGACAATGGTGAGCGTTTTGGCTCACCGCTATCATAACAAGATGAAACGTTTTTGTCCCTTCTTGTTTTGAAACGGAATACCAAAAACAATAAATCAACGGAAATAACTCTAAGTGATTGGTCTTGTGTTGTTTAAGCAGCTTGTGCTCTGATATTCAAAGTCCGCTGCAAAGGGCTAAAGCACTGAACCTCTTGATTTTTTCTTTGAACTCAACTGGGGAAGATTTTTATAAACCTGTTTTCATATTGATCCGGCTATCTTTCACGTTTTGTCATAGTGCGTTAGTTGCGTTAAGTAAGACATGCATAATGGATTCACGTGAGTCAAAAGGGACGATTTGGCGTGAAATGATAAGTGAAAAATACAAGCAGTCTTTCTTACACTGTCCTTTTTTTAGTTTCCTGTCTCAACAGCAATTAAGGTGAAAAGAGTCCAATTTCACCTTGTTCCCATGTAGAATAGGTTCAAGTCGCGCGGTTGCGTATTTAAGTTCAAGAAAAAAATAAGCAGACCGCTTGGGAGGAACGGAGATGAATTCCTCCCCAAAAAACACTGTTCAGGAGGCAGCATGAACTTATTCAAGAAAACAGCTTTGGTGTTAGCCGCTCTTTTCGCTATTCAGGTTATGGGTCAGGATAAAGGTAAAATGGTGGAATACACCAACACCTTCTTAAAAAAAATAGAGGATTCTCATGCAGAATTTACAAAGAAGCCGGATGTTCTCAAGAAGAAATTCTGGCTGGATGTGGAAGGCAAGGATCTTCCCACCTCGGCATCCCAGTTCAAGCAGATTTGGCATTTCCCCTCTGTTTCTCAGGGCTATACAGGTACCTGCTGGTCGTTCAGTACGACTTCCTTTCTGGAAAGCGAAGTGTATCGACTGCACGGTGAAAAAATCAACTTGTCGGAATTATACATTGCGTACTGGGAGTACGTTGAGAAAGCCCGCGGCTTTGTTCGCAGCAAAGGGGAGTCTATTTTTGAAGAGGGCTCTCAGAGTCAGGCCGTTTTGAGGATACTCGATTGGCACGGAGTTGTTCCACTGGAAGCTTATGACGGTCTTTTAGAAGGTCAGACCTTCCATCATCACAAGGCAATGCACCGGGAAATGAAGCATTTTCTGAATGCGGTTAAAAGGGATAACGCCTGGAATGAAGCCTGGGTACTGGCTACCATTCGAAGCATTCTCGATCAATACATCACACCGCCGCCAACCGAATTTAAATACAAGGGCAAGACGTACACGCCCAAATCCTTTTACCGTGAAGTGGTCAAGTTGAATACAGACGATTACGTCGACCTGCTCTCACTGATCGAGAAACCACTGTATGAATACACAAGATACGATGTTCCCGATAATTGGTGGAAAGGCAGTAAATACTACAACATCACCCTGGATGATTTTATGGCGACTCTCAGAAAGAGCATGAAAGAGGGCTACTCCATTTGTCTGGGTGGCGATGTTTCTGAATCGGGTTACCTGCCTCTGAGTGATGTGGCCATGGTTCCCTCTTACGACATTCCTTCAGCCAACATCGATGAATACGCGCGTCAATTCCGATTCAGCAACCATTCGACGACGGATGACCACGGTATTCACTGCGTTGGTGCCGCTGAGCTCAATGGTCAGAATTGGTATTTAATCAAAGACAGCGGCAGCGGTTCCCGCAACGGCAATGAAAAAGGCTATTACTTCTATCATGAAGACTACATTAAACTGAAAATGATGAACATCATGGTTCACAAGGACATGGCTCGAGACTTGTTGAAAAAACAGAAATAAAGAAAAGAGGCGGTTGCTCACAGCCGCCTCTTTTTATTTTTATCTCTATTTTTAATCAACCTTTTTCCTGGCTGGCTTGTCCGTTACTTTTGTCGTACCACTCATGGGATGAGGTTTGAAGTATTGTTTTTAGCTTTTGTATTGCTGGGTTTTGTTGATCCCGTTGTCACGCATGTGTCCATTGACTGTGGGAGACTTTTCCCCTATTGGCCTCATGAATACCATGTCATCAACCTGCTGGATGAATGCGGTTTGGACCCGGAAATTTATTTTCCTGAAGTGGGCTCTGAAGAATGGGAAACCGTGGCACCTTCTGACTTGGGCTGGGATGTTGATGCCATACCTGATTTACTTCAATTTCTGGAAGAACATGAGACTCGGGCCTTTTTACTGACAATTCATGGTCGTTTGGTATTGGAATACTACTGGGGTGAAAATCTCTCCGGACAGCCTTTTAATAAAGATAGTTGGTGGTATTGGGCTTCGGCGGGTAAAACACTGACAGCGACCTTGGTCGGTGTGACACAATGGGAAGGTTTACTCAGTCTGGAAGATGCCAGCTCGGACTATCTCGGTTCAGGTTGGACCAGCCTCAATACCAACCAGGAAGATGCCATTACCGTATGGCATCAATTAACCATGACCACGGGACTGGATGATGGAGTGGGAGATCCCAATTGCACCGATCCGGAATGTCTGATTTATCTTGCAGAGCCGGGGTCGCGCTGGGCCTATCACAATGCGGCTTATACCAAACTGTACGATGTCGTGGAACAGGCCACAGGCTCCCGTTTCACCGCTTATTTTAACAGCCGAATAAGAGATCCCATCGGCATGGACGGACAGTGGTATGACAGCGAGTACAACCATGTCTACTACAGTAAGCCGCGCTCGATGATGAGATTTGGGCTCTTGATCCTGAACGAGGGCAGATGGGAAGCGGGCCCTTTTCTTTTGGATCCCGCCTTTTATGAAGAAATGGTTCACACTTCCCAGTCGTTGAACGAATCTTACGGTTACTTGTGGTGGTTAAATGGAAAGTCCAGTTACATGCTTCCCGGTCTTCAAGATGTTTTTTCCGGTATGATTTGCCCACACGCTCCAGACGATATGATCGCCGCGATGGGCAAAAATGGCCAGCTGATCAACGTTGTTCCCGGTTTGGGTCTCGTGATGGTGCGCATGGGAAGTCAACCCACTCCATCTGTAACTTCTGCTGTGTTTCAGGATCAGCTGTGGGAAAAGTTGAACCCTGTTCTTTCCATCAGCAATTAAACCTTTGAAGGTGAAAAATCCCTGTTTCAAGTGTCCCAGGTAAGCAGCTGTATCGGGCTCGTTCCATTGGGAAGCCGGAGCCGGGATTTCCCACAATAGAGAGGTTCTTTTCGCTAACAAACAGACCATCATTCACTCCAGCACAGGAGCTCGTTTTTGGCATTCTTTCCTGTTGAGGGCTGGAGAGCGAGCGCGCTTTGTGTTATCTTAAACAGGTATGTAAATAGCGTCGTGATTTCAACCCGTCTATTTCATCGCTCTTTTGCGGCTTGCCCTTATTCTGGTGACAAGCGATTACGTCATCCCGGTAATTCCAATTGCCTGCGTGAAACCAGCCTGCGGTTCCTGTCATAAAAAGAGGCGAAAGTTACGGGCTAACAATTGTAAACAGGCGCTGATTGGCAGTACGATGGGAGGTCTCTTGAATTATCTTGACCGCATCGATCATCCGAATGATTTGAAAAGACTGAATCGAAAAGAGTTGCCGGAAGTGGCTTCTGAAATTCGCGCCTTCATTACCGAGACCACCAAGTACACAGGTGGGCATATTGGTTCAGGTCTTGGAGTGGCAGAACTGACCGTTGCGTTACACTATATTTTCGATTTTGAAGAGAAAGACCACCTGATTTTTGATGTTGGGCATCAGTGCTACCCGCATAAAATACTGACTGGCCGCAGAGAGCGCATGCGAACACTTCGCCAGAAAGATGGTTTATCGGGGTTTCCCAACCCGGATGAGTCTGTATACGATCGGGTCAAAACAGGTCACGGCGGAACCAGTCTCTCAACCGCGATCGGTATGGCCGTTGCCATGCAGAAAGATCCTGAATTGAAGTCCAACCGGGTGGTGGCTTTAATCGGTGATGCCGCCCTTCAGGAGGGCGTCGCACTGGAAGCACTGCATCACGGCGGAGCCTTGGAAGAACTGCCGTTAGTGGTTATTCTCAATGACAATGCCCATGGAATCGGCCCCGCTGTGGGCGCGCTCAGCAAGTCTTTCTCATTGATTCGTTCGGGATCCATCTATCGCTTTGCCCGCGGCAGACTGAAGCGTTTTGTCAAAAAGGCGGAGCGCAAATCCTCCCGCCTGGGACAGATTGCCAACGATGTTTACAATCAGCTCAAGATGTACATGCACGGCTTCATACCCAAACTCAAGCCACGCAACCTATTTGAAACGCTGGACTTCTTCTACTACGGGCCCATTGATGGTCACGATATCCCCACGCTGTTGGAGGCGCTTCGTATTTGTCGCAGTTTCAAAAGACCGGTTATTCTTCACTGCATTACCCAAAAGGGAAAGGGACATTCGGAAGTTCAGGATCGCCTGGCTTATCACGCGGGCAAACCCGATTCTTCCCTTTTT